>Ga0184637_10000059_pt1 | contig 67464 bp, 61 predicted proteins | sample PLM3_127_b2_FD_133143 | JGI IMG/M metagenome (GOLD analysis project Ga0184637, IMG submission 133143) | Groundwater sediment microbial communities from an aquifer in East River, Colorado, USA - PLM3_127_b2 | ecosystem: Environmental > Terrestrial > Soil > Riparian zone | place: USA: East River...
CTCTTCACTGACGTCAGGAGCACGGGTCTAGCGATTGTCAACCCTGAGGTGTATCCGCGGTAGAAAGTCGTTTGCCACTTCAGCGGTGACTCTTGGGTGCGCACGGTCCACACGTAATCAGGGATCGCGTCCCCATTGAGATCGCCGAAATAGCCGTTCGATCCACTGTTATCGAATACGCTCGTGTTGACGCACTCGTAATTCGGATACTCACCGATCGGGACCGACGGGTCCGCCCAATACACCTCCGTGCGCACGTCCTCGTTGAGAACGCTGGCGCGTCCCGGTTGTAGGTCGATGCATGCAGGGCAATAGTCCGACGTGCACGACTCGACGCCAGATATGCTGCAATACTCGAACGGGCGCTCTTCCACGAACCCCCGGCTGCCGCCAGACCCGATCCGCGCTCGCGCGGGATGAGCTGCGCCGGCGTCGAGCTCCGCGCATCGGGGCGGCGAGACGCAGGTTGACCGGGCGGCATCGCCGCGGCCTGGTTCGAGTTGTCTGCGCGCAATGAAGAAGGGGTTGGCCAGCGGGCCGTGCGTCAGGTGATGTCTTGGATTGCCTCGTGGTGCTCGACCTGGGCGAAGAGAAGCGCGTCGCGCAGCGTCTCCGTGGCGCGCGCCCAAGCGATGGGCTTCCGGTCCCTGGGCGGCGACTGCTGGCGCCAGGCGCTCACCGCGTTGTAGCCGATGATCCGGAGCCAGCTGACCGTCTCGATGGATGCTCTGCTCGCCTGGCAGGGCTGGGAGTCGTCCTCCCCGAGCACGACGTCCAGCGTCCAGTGGCAGCCATTCTCGATCCCCCAGTGCATGCGCACGAGCGCCAGCTCCTCGTCGCGGGTCACGGTTCCGGTGGGGATCGAGGTGACGAAGTAGCGCTGCTCCGCGGCGATGCACTCGCCGCCCCGGTCGTACGTCGCCTGGCATATGTACCAAAGCTGCCGGGCGTCTTCGATGTCGGCGGCGGGATCGCTGGCCACGTCGCGGGCGTACAGCTCGCGCTCGATGGTGTGACCGCGGTACTTCTCGACGGTGCGCGCCAGGGGCTTGCCGACGGAGTAGTGCCGGTGTTCGCAAGCGAGCCCGTACAGGTGAGGCTGGTTGCCCTTGAGGCCGAAGACGTACCAGCGGCCGAGCTTCGCCACGAGCGCGGCGTTCTCGCGGGCGCAGAGCCCCGCGTCGCCGGTGACGATTCGGAACTGGCCGCCCATCTCCTCGCAGACCTTGGGGAGGAGCTCGCGGAACGCGGTCGCCTCGCCCTCCTTGGAGCCGATGTGCTTCTGCCCGACGCAGGGGCAGACCGACGACGAGGTCAGCGCGGCGCGGAGCGCGCCGAAGGTCTGCAGGGACGAGCCGTCGGCGTCGTACGACGACTGCCGGGCGCCCTCCACCTTCTCGCCGTCGGCGCGGGACCAGGTCCCCTTGCCGTCGAAGCTCATGACGCCGAGCGTGAGGCGGTCGTTCTTCACCACCTTGCGGGCGATGAGGTCCTTCACCTGGGCGAAGACCGTCTCCTCGAAGCCGGCCGGGGCCTGCGCGGCGAGGAGGCGGTACAGGGTGGTGTCGCAGGGGCTCCCGCGCCCGAGGCCGAGGGCGCGGCGCGCGCCCAGGCCAAGGTCGGCCAGGAAGTCCTCTGCCTGCCGCAGTTTGTAGCGACCGACGGCGAAGGCGGCGGCGAGCCCGCCGAGGATGCCCTGGTGGTCATGCACCACCCACGGATCCTCGCGCGGGTCATCGACCTCGGCGTGCCACGGGATGTTGGCGTGCCGCATCGCACGCCGGGCTTGTGCTTCGGTGATCGACATGATCTCCTGCTCCTCGGCCTGCCTCTTCATTGCGCGAGTAAGGCCGTCTTAGGGGTGGGGCCCGCAAGCTCCACCCCTTCTTCATGCGCGGAGCCATGATCGCCGAGGAGGATCGAGGCGTCGATCTTGCCGATCAGGAAACAGCGTCGGCGAAGCCCTCCGGGCCGATCCCGCCACGAAACCGGGCCACCATCGCGTCGTCGGCGGGATCGCCAGGCGCCACAGGCTCGGGAGGCACCTCCGAGCTGTCAGCGGGAATCAGGTCTGGCCCGCCCGGCTCCCGCCTCCCGCGCGCGCGAGGCTGGAACCTCGCCCCGTTCTCTGGTACCTCGCAAGTCATGTCCCGCATCTACAAGTCGCTCCCTGAGAAGGGCACCCCCATCGGCATCGCGTTCTCGGGCGGCCTGGACACCCGTGCCGCGGTGGCCTGGATGTCCGAGAACGGCATGGCGGTCCACGCGTACACCGCGGACCTCGCCCAGCCCGACGAGTCCAACCCCGCCGACATCCCGCCGATCGCGCTCCAGCACGGCGCCGTCAAGGCGCGGCTCGTCGACTGCCGGGACGCGATGGTGCGCGAGGGGCTCGCCGCCATCCAGTGCGGCGCCTTCCACCTCTCCTCGGGCGGGAAGAAGTACTTCAACACGACGCCGCTCGGGCGGGCGGTGACCGCCACCGCCATCGTGCGCGCGATGCGCGAGGACGGGGTGCACGTCTTCGGCGACGGCTCGACGCACAAGGGCAACGACATCCAGCGCTTCTACCGGTACGGCATCCTCGTCGACCCGCAGCTGCGCATCTACAAGCCGTGGCTCGACCAGGCCTTCGTCACCGCCTTCGGCGGCCGCAAGGAGATGAGCGAGTACCTCGAGCGGCGCAAGCTGCCCTACAAGATGGGCACCGAGAAGGCCTACTCGACCGACGCCAACGTGCTCGGCGCGACGCACGAGGCGAAGGACCTCGAGCGGCTCGACGTGGGCATGAAGATCGTGAGCCCGATCATGGGCGTCGCGCACTGGAGGCCGGAGGTCGCGATCCCCGCCGAGGAGATCACGGTCGCCTTCGAGCAGGGGCAGCCGGTCGAGCTGAACGGGCGCCGCTTCGGCTCGCCCTACGAGCTCTTCCTCGAGGCGAACCGCCTCGGCGGCAAGCACGGCCTCGGCATGAGCGACCAGATCGAGAACCGCGTCATCGACGCGAAGAGCCGCGGCGTGTACGAGGCGCCGGGCATGGCGCTGCTGCACCTCGTCTACGAGCGGCTCCTCTCCGCGATCCACAACGAGAACACCCTCGATCTGTACTTCACGCTCGGTCGCAAGCTCGGGCGGCTCCTCTACGAGGGCAAGTGGTTCGACCCCGAGGCGCTCATGCTGCGCGAGGCGCTCACGCGCTGGGTGGCGCCGTCGGTCACCGGCTCCGTCACCTTCGAGCTCCGCCGCGGCGACGACTGGACCATCCTCGCGACGAAGGCGCAGTACATGAGCTACGCGCCCGAGAAGCTCTCGATGGAGCGCGTGGCCGAGCCCGCCTTCACGCCCGAGGACCGGATCGGCGCGCTCGAGATGCAGAACCTCTCGGTCGGCGACAACCGCGACCTGCTCGTGCACCACCTCGACGCCGTGCGCCGCCTGGGCGCCGCCGCGAGCGGGCCGAGCCTCGCCGCGCTGCTCGGGTCGGGGGAGGAGTAGCGGGCCGGGCGACGAGGCCCCGGATCCGTTCTCCCGCGCGACGCGCCGGCCGCGGGTGCCGCTCCTCGTGGGGCGGTGCCGCCGCGAGCCGTGCGAGCCGACCGTGGACCGCTAGGAGAAGCCACCCGAGGAGGTGGACATGGCGAACCCCGTGAAGGCGATCCCCGACGGCTACCACGCGATCACCCCGTACCTCGTCTGCGACGGGGCGGCCGGCGCGATCGCCTTCTACAAGAAGGTCTTCGGCGCGCAGGAGCTCTTCCCGCCCATGCCCGCGCCCGGCGGCAAGATCGGCCACGCCGAGCTGCGCATCGGCGACTCGGCCGTCATGCTCGCGGACGAGTCGCCGGAGCAGGGCTTCCGCGGCCCGCGGGCGCACAACGGCTCGCCGGTGAGCCTGCTCCTCTACGTGAAGGACGTGGACGCCACGTTCAAGGCTGCCGTCGCCGCGGGCGCGAAGGCGCTGCGCGAGGTGAAGGACCAGTTCTACGGCGACCGCTCGGGCACGCTCGAGGATCCGTTCGGCCACGTCTGGACGGTCGCGACGCACGTCGAGGACGTCGCGCCGGACGAGATGGAGCGGCGGATGAAGGCGCAGATGGGCGGGTGAGCGGGCCGCTCGCCTCTGCAGGCGCGGGCGTTCACGCCCCGCGGAAGGACGTGGCGCCCGCCGCCTCGGCGCGCGTCGGCCACCTGGGCGAGGGCGGCGTGCAGCGCCTCGGCCGTTCGGCGGCCCGGGGCCCGGAAACCCCTGGGTAAGCGCCCGGCTTCGAGGGCGCCGTCGTCCCACACGACCGTCGGGCGTTCGCCAGCGAGGCCGGCACCTGGCGGCCGACAACCCCGGGTCAGCGGGGGCGCGAAGGCATCAGGATCGTATTTGGGAGCAGCGCCACCCGGTAGTCGGGTGCGCTCAGCGCGGCTCGCGACAAACGAGGCGGGCTCGGCGTGGCGAAGCCATCGTCACGCAAGCGACGCAGGCGCGGCTCGAGCCGGCTCGGCAGACTGTTCCGCGCGCTGAAGCGCGCGGTGTGATGACCCCACGGGGATTCGAACCCCGGTTACAGCCTTGAAAGGGCCGTGTCCTAGGCCTCTAGACGATGGGGCCGGGGGTGCGGAAGGTAGCGGGCGCTCCCGGGGCTGTAAAGCCGGTCGACGTCGAGCGCCGCATCGACCGGGCAAACTGCTCCGCGCGCGCGCGGCATGGTGAAGCGAGCGGCTTGATGACCCCACAGGGATTCGAACCCCGGTTTCCGCCCTGAGAAGGCAGCGTCCTGGGCCTCTAGACGATGGGGTCGGGCGGTCTAGTACCCGACCCCGTGAACGCTGTCAAAGGGGTGAACGCTTGCGGGGCCGGCCCCCTCGGTGGCGACCAGCGGGGCCGGCGCGAAGACGGGCTGGCCCGCCGAGCCGCTTGTTCTCGCTCCGCCGGGTCACGCGGCGACGCGTCGGGAGCCTCTCGCGGACGGGGTCACCTGACCCGCGGAGGACGACTGTCGGCTCCGGCGCTCATCACGGCGGGGCTCCTCTCCTGCTGGCGGCTTCGCCGTCGCGCCGGCCGAACCGGCTGCGGAGCTTCAGCCCGGGCGGCCGGTCGCGTGCGGGGTCGTCCCCGCGGCGAAGCCCCGCGCCGGGGACGCCGCGCCCCGGTAGACCGTCCCGCGGACGAGGTCCCAGAACGGCAGCGTCACGTTGAAGTTCCACCGCTGCATCAGGTGGGGCGCGTGGTGGGTCTGGTGATGCCGGCGCAGGATCGCGAGCGCCCGCGTCCGGCCGAGCCAGCTCTCCGGCGGCAGGTGATAGGCGAGGTGGAGCCACTCGTACGACAGCACGTAGAAGACCACGCTCGCGACCCAGAGCGCGGCGAGGTTGGGCTGGCCGAGCCAGAGGAGCCCGACCGTGATCGGCGAGGTGAGCGCGAGGATGGCGAGGATCCCGTAGGCCGGCAGCAGCACGAGCTTGAGCTCCCGCAGGCTGTGCATCGCCATCTCCGAGGCGACGAAGATCGCGTGATGCTGGGGCGTGTGCCGCACGTAGAGGACCTCGAGGAAGCGCACGCGCCGGTGGAGGAGCCCCCGGTGCGCGTGCCACTCGACCGCGTTCCCGAAGATCAGGAAGACGGGGAGGAACGCGAGCTGCCACGCGCGCAGGTCGTGGATGCGCGCCAGCGCGAGCACGGCGATGGCGGTCCCCGCCACGGTCGGGAACGCGATGTGCAACCCGGGGGAGTACCAGGGTGGGACGCGCGAGAGCAGCTCGGCGCGCAGCTCGGCTCGGGAAGCTTCGGTCACGCCCTACACGTAGGAACGATGGGCCAAGGCTGCAAGCGGGCACTTCCTGGCGGCGCCCGCTGCGGCGCGGACGAAGCGCGAGCCGGCGGGGCGTCCGGTTCGCGCTCGTCCGGGTGGGGTGTGGTCGCGTTCCGCGCCGCGCTCCCCTACTTCTGCGGCTCCTCGAAGAGCCAGGTCGAGAGGTAGCGCTCGCCGGTGTCCGGCAGGACGACCACGATGAGCTTGCCGGCGTTCTCGGGCCGGCGCGCCACCTCGCGGGCCGCCCACGCCGCGCCGCCGCAGGAGATGCCGGAGAGGATCCCCTCCTCGCGGCACAGCCGGCGCGCCATCTCGCCCGAGGCGTCGTTCGTGACCGGGATGATCTCGTCGAGCAGGTTCGTGTTGAGCACCTTCGGCACGAAGCCCGGTCCCCAGCCCTGGATCTTGTGCGGCCCCGGCTTCCCGCCCGCGATGACGGGCGAGTCGGCCGGCTCCGCCGCGACGATCCGGAGCGAGGGCTTGCGAGGCTTCAGCACCTCGGCGCAGCCGGTGACGGTGCCGCCGGTCCCGGTCCCGCACACGAGGACGTCGACCTTGCCGTCGGTGTCGCGCCAGATCTCCTCGGCGGTGGTGCGCCGGTGGATCTCGGGGTTGGCGGGGTTCTCGAACTGCTGGAGCACGAGGTAGCGCGGATCCTCCTTCGCGAGGTCCTCCGCCTTCTTGATGGCGCCCTTCATGCCCTCGGCGCCCGGGGTGAGCACGAGCTTCGCGCCGAGCGCGGCGAGGAGCTTGCGGCGCTCCATCGACATCGTCTCGGGCATGGTGAGAACGATCGGGTAGCCCTTCGCGGCGGCCGCGAAGGCGAGCCCGATGCCGGTGTTCCCGCTCGTCGGCTCGAGCAGCACGGTGTCCTTCTTGATCTTCCCGTCGCGCTCGGCCGCCTCGATCATCGCGACGCCGATCCGGTCCTTCACCGAGGAGAGCGGGTTGAAGCTCTCGAGCTTGGCGGCGACGGTGGCGCGCGCCCCGTCCATCACGCGGTTGAGCCGCACGAGCGGCGTGTTCCCGATGGTCTTCGTGATGTCGTCGGCGATCCGCATGAGTCTCCTCCCGTCCGCTATGGCGGACGCCATCTTTATTAGCGGAGGGCGATCCCGTCAAGCGGATGCCGCTGGCCCGGCGAGGCTCCCTCAGGCGCTGTGTGCGAGCGGCGCCCGCTCGAGAGCGGGACGATTCAGCACCTCCCGTGAACACGGGGGCATCGGGATCCCCGCCGCGGCGCGGCCCTGCTCGAGGGCCCTACTCGACGATGAGCGTGCCGGCGATCATGTCCATGCCGCAGGCGTAGCGGAGCTTGCCGGCGGTCTTCGGCGTGATGGTCACGGCCACCTGCTCGCCGAGCGGGAGCGGCTGGTTCACCCCGAGCTCCTTGATGACGATCTCGGTCGCGCACGTCCGCTCCACCTTGCGCGTCACGAGCAAGGTGACCGTCTCGCCCTTCTTCACCTTCACCTGATCGGGCACGAAGCCGTCCGCGGTGACGGCCATCTCGATCATCCGGCCCTTGGGGCCGGCGAGCACGGGGGCGGCGAGGGCGACGAGGAGGGGGACGGCGAGGACATGGGCGAGGCGCATCGGTGAGCTCCGGAGGGCCAGGGTGAGCGGTCATCGTACCCCACGCCCTCGCGTGCGCGCCCAGCCATGGGGTCGGGGACGAGGCGAACGGCCGCGCCCCTATCGGGGCTCGCCGCCCGCACGGATCCCGCGCGATCTCCACGCTTTACGGCTACGATTCCCCGCTCTTCGGCACCAGGAAAGGACTCCCATGGCCTCAGCCGGCTTCCTCGCGCGCCTCGCCAACCTGTGGCGCGGCTTCCTCTCGATCTGGATCTCGGACCAGGAGAAGCAGCACCCCGAGATCGCCTACGAGAACGCGACCAACGCGATGGTCGAGAAGTACGCGGGGCTGAAGCGGGCCACCGCCGCGCTCATCCGGCGCCGGGAGGAGATCGAGCTGCGCTTCACCGAGCAGAACCGGGAGCTCCTCCAGGTGACCGCGGACCTCGACACCGCCGTCGCGACGAACCAGGACGACCTCTCGCTGGTGCTCATCCAGCGCAAGCAGCAGCTCGAGCAGGAGGTGCAGGCGCAGAAGGCGGAGCTCGATCTCGCCATGAAGGAGGCGGACTCGGCGAAGGCCTCGATCCTCCAGGTGCAGGGGGAGATCAAGAAGCTCAAGTCGGAGAAGGACCAGATGATGGCGCGGCTGCGGAGCGCGGAGGCGAAGCTCCGCATCCAGCAGCAGCTCGAGGGGCTGTCCGTCGAGGCGGACGTGAAGGCGCTCGAGAACGTGCGCGAGCACATCAAGAACACGGTGGCGGAGGCGAACCTCAACCGCGAGCTCGCGGGGTCGGACCTCGAGACGCGCCTGTCGCAGCTCCGCTCCCAGACCGGCGAGGTCACCGCCCGCTCGGAGCTCGAGCGGCTCAAGGCAGCCCGCGCCGCGCAGCAGGGGCAGGCCCAGCCCAAGAAGACGCTCTAGCCCGTGACCGTCCCCGATCGCGCGCTGCCGCCCTGGGCGGAGGAGCTGCGCCGCCGGTACCTCCGCGGCGAGGCCTGGCAGTTCGTCCTGCACGGGAACGTGCACGACCTCGTGCTGCACGAGGGCCGGCTCCTGCCGGTCCCGGAGTTCCTCTGCGACGTGCTGCTCGCGCCGACGCGCGAGCTCGTGCTGCGCTACGACGTCTCCTCGGGGGTGCGCGTCGCGAAGGGGCGCGCGGGGGCGCCGGAGCTCGAGCCGGTCCTCGCGCACCGCGCCGCGGAGCGGGTGCTGCCTGCGCTGGAGCGGCTCCTCCTCTCGCGCGACAAGGTCGGGCTCGTCGTCGAGTACGCCGAGGCGGTCGCGCCCGCCGGCGACGTCTCGTTCGCCTCCGAGGCGGATCGGGCGGCGGTGGTCGCCCTTCACCGCTGGTCGATGTCGCCGGCGCTCGAGGCCTCGGACAACCTCGTGCTGCTCGTCGTCGAGACGCTGTCCGACCTGCACCCGCGCCTCGTCGCGAACCCGCGCACCGCCACGGTGCGCGTGCCGATGCCGGACGAGGCGGCGCGCCGCGCCGTCATCGCGCTCGCGGCGCCCGGGCTGGATCCCGCGTTCGCGCAGCGGCTCGCGGAGGTGACCGCCGGCCTGAAGCTCGTGCAGGTGAAGGGGCTCATCGATCCGCCCGCGCCCGGCGGCGCCGCGGCGGGCGAAGGGGAGGGAGAGGGCTCCGTCCGGGCGCTGCTCGACGCCGCGGCTCGGGAGGAGGCGCTCGCGCTCGTCGCGCGGCGCAAGCGGGAGATCATCGAGCGGGAGTGCGCCGGGCTCGTCGAGTTCGTCGAGCCGCGCCACGACTTCTCGCACGTGGGCGGGATCGAGCCGGTGAAGGCGGAGCTCCGCGCCATCGCCGAGAACCTGCGCGCCGGCCGGCGCGCGCGGAGCCCGATGGGCATCCTGTTCACCGGCCCGATGGGGACCGGGAAGACCTTCGTCGCCGAGGCCTTCGCGCGCGAGGCCGGGCTGCCCGCGGTGAAGCTCAAGAACTTCCGCTCGAAGTGGGTGGGCGCCACGGAGGGGAACCTCGAGCGGATCCTGTCGGTCGTCCAGGCGATGGGTCCGGTGATCGTGATGATCGACGAGGGCGACCGGACGCTGGGCGGCGAGGAGGGCGAGACCGACGGCGGGACCTCCTCGCGCGTGATGGCCCGCCTGAAGGAGTTCATGGCGGACGGCGCGAACCGCGGGCGCGTGCTGTTCGTGGTGATGACCAACCGCCCCGACAAGCTCGACGTCGACCTGAAGCGCGCCGGCCGCCTCGACCGCAAGATCCCGTTCTTCCCGCCGCAGTCGCCGGAGGAGGTGGAGCCGGTGCTGCTCGCGCTGCTGCGCCGCCACGGGCTCGCCCACGCGCTCGAGTTCCCGCGCGACCGCGAGGCCACGAGCGCGCCCCTCGCCGGCTACTCGAACGCCGAGATCGAGCAGGTGGTGCTGCTCGCCGGCGAGCGCGCCGGCGACGCGCCGCTGGCCGCGGAGCAGCTCGCCGCCGCGCGGGCCGACTTCCTGCCGAGCCGCGACCGCGAGATGCTCGAGTACATGGAGCTCGTCGCCGTGTTCGAGGCCTCGAGCCGGCGCCTCCTGCCGCGCAAGTGGGCCGAGCTCTCCGCGGACGAGCTGCAGGCGCGCTTCCTCGCGCTGCGCGCGCGGGTGGGCGGGAGACGGTAGGGGCGGGGAGCTGCCCTCGATCGGGCGCAGGCGGAGCCGTCGAAGGGCGTCAGAGCTCGCGCTCCCTTCTTGCAATCGCGGCCGGGATGCCTCGCCCGACCTGGCCCTTCGCGCTCGTCTTCGCGCTGCTCGCCTGCGATCCCCTCGCTCCGCCGTCCGCGCCGCGGACCCCGCCCGCCGGCCGCACGGTCGTGCGGGTCGTCACGTGGAACGCGCACGATCTCTTCGACTCGGAGGATCGGCTCGTCGCCCCCGGCGCCCTCGACACCGTGCCCGTGCCGGCCGAGGTGGACGCGAAGCTGGACCGGCTGGCGGCGGTGCTGCTGCGCCTCGACGCCGACCTCGTCTTCCTGCAGGAGGTCGAAAACCCGGCGGTGCTGGACGCGCTGGCCGCCCGCGCCGACTACCCGGAGGCGCGGCTCGTCGAGGGCCCCGACCCGCGCGGCATCGACGTCGCGACCCTCTCGCGCCTGCCCGTCGAGGCCTACGTGAGCCACGCCGCCGACCGGGATCCCGCCGGCGCGCCGCTCTGGCCGCGGGACTGCGTCGAGGTCCACGTCCGGATCGACGGAAGGCGCCTCGTCCTCGCCGGCACGCACGCGAGCTCCCGGCTCTCCGACGACGGCACCCGCCGCGCGCTCCAGGCGGCGCGCCTGCGCGAGCTCGCCGACGCGCTCCGCACCGCCGATCCCGGCGCGCTGGTCCTCGCCGGGGGCGACCTGAACGATCCCCCCGAGGCCCCGGCCATCGCGCCGCTCGCCGGCGACGGGGCGTGGCTCGACCCGCTCCCCTTCGCGGCGTACACGTGGGGTGAAGGGCAGGACGCAGTCCAGCTCGACGCCTTGCTGTTCGCCCGCCCCGACGCGGCCGCCGTCCTGGCCGCCTGGGTGGCGGACGGAGCGGACGTGCGCCGCGCCTCGGACCACCTGCCCGTCGTGCTGGACCTGGCGCTCTACTGAGCCCCGCGGGGAGGAAGACTCCGGCGCGAGCCCTACGCCGCTCCCGCGCTCCCCGCGCGCCCGAGCCGGTTCGCGAGCGCGAGCCGGAGGGCCGCCGCCAGCTCCGCCTCGCCGAACGGCTTCGGCAGGAACACCTCGGCGCCCGCCGCGAGCAGCTCCTGCTCGCTCCCGGGCCGGCCCGAGAGGCCGATGATCGGCACGGTCCGGACGCGCGGATCGGGGCTGCCGCGCACGAAGCGGATGAGCTCGGCGCCGGTCATCCCGGGCATGTGCTGGTCGATGATCGCGATGGCGAAGGGCGTCGTCATCACGAGCCGGAGGGCCGCTGCGCCTCCGTCCGCCTCGACGGGCTTGAGCCCCCGGAGCCGGAGCGCGTGCGAGAGCAGCGCGCGGATCTGCACGCTGTCATCCACGACGAGGACGTACAGCGGCTCGGACATGAGGCGGGATGCTAGCACCGAAGGGTGGGGCGGTCCCCAAATCGCCCGTTCCTCAGCGGATCGAGGTCCCCGTCCGGCCGCGCGAGCCGCTCGGACGCGGGGCGCCGGCGAGGTCCAGCGTCGGCTCCGTGCGACCGAGCAGCGGCAGCGGCGTGCGGGTCGGCCGGCTCCGGGCGTCTTCTCGCCCGCGCCGTGGCCCGAGCGCGCGCAGCGTCGCGGCGAGGACGATCACGATGAAGCAGAGGATGGCCGGTCCGGTCATGTGATGGGGACGAGACCGCGCGGGCGATGTCCGTCCCCGTCCCTCCCCGCCCTTCGTTTCCGCCCCAGTAGAGCGTGAGCGGCGCTGTCCGGGAATGCCGCGACCAAGGGGCACGGCTCGACCGTCCGTCGGGCTCGGTACGGCACGCGCCTTGATTGGGCGCGCCGTCCCGCTCCGCGGAGTGGGATCCAGGTTCGGCGCCCGACCCGGGAGGCTGCACCTCCGCGTCGCCTCGGACCGGAGCCCATGGTGGCGGCCGCTCCGGGCCGCGAGGCCCCGCGGCCGGGGGAGAACGACTGATGAGGCGCCTGGGAATCGAACCCAGAACCACCGGCTTAAAAGGCCGATGCTCTGCCAGTTGAGCTAGCGCCTCGGGCGGTGTGCGCCGCGCCGGGTTGATACCACGAGGCGCGGCGCCGGGCAGAGGTCCCGCGAGAGGAGCGCGTCCGGCTCAGCGCCGCCCGCGCCGGACCGGCCGGACCTCGACCACCTCGGACGGATCGAGCTCCGGAGGGTCGCGATCTCCGGAGGCGCGCCGGAGCGGGGCGGGCGAGCAGCGCTGCTGGTCCGCCTCGAGCCGCGCGAACCAGCGGGCCGCGCTCGCCTTCACGCGCGCCCAGCGGACGTCCTCGGGCGACGCCATGGGGATCGCCTCGGGGCTCGACGCGCGCAGGGGCGCGTCGACGAGCCGCGCGCCGGCGTTGCGCCGGAAGACCTCGCCGTACGCCGACGAGTGCGTCCGCGTGCAGAACGGACACTGGTAGTAGCGGATCGTGCTCCCGGGAGCAGACCAGCTCGTCATCACCACCCTGCAGTGGGTGCACTCGGCCGCGCGCTCCATGGCATCGGCAGATATCGCTCGGGGATCCCCGGGTCAAGAAAACGGCCGGGATCACTCGGGGATCTTCCGATCGGGGCGTCGCGCGCCGCGGGACCGGTCGGGGCGGGCGCGGCGCGGTAGAACCCAGGGGCCATGCCCGTGCTCGTCAACCTCGATGGCTCGCTCGTGTCGCCCCAGGAGGCGCGGGTCTCGGTCTTCGACCGGGGGTTCCTCCACGGCGACAGCGTCTACGAGGTGATCCGCACTTACGGTGGACGTCCGTTCGAGCTGCCGGCGCACCTCGCGCGGCTCGCGCACTCGGCGGAGCGGATCGCGCTCGCGCCGAAGTGGGACGCGGCGCGCGCCACGGCGGAGATCCTGCGCACGCTCGCGGCCGCCCGGGGGCCCGACGCCGACGACGACCCGGCCGCCGCGCCCTGGAACCACGGCGAGCGGTACATCCGGCTCGTGATGACGCGCGGGGCGGGCGAGATCGGGCTCGACCCCGCGCTCGCGGTGAACCCGCTCGCGGTGGTCATCGTGCAGCGGCTGCAGGGCCCGCCCGCCGAGGCGTACGCCCGGGGCGTGAAGGTCGCCGTGGCGGGCGTCCGGCGCGCGGCCCCCGAGGCGGTCGATCCGTCGGTCAAGTCCGGGGCGCGGCTGCCCCACGTCCTCGCCCTCATGGAGGCGCGCGCGCAGGGCGCCCACGAGGCCCTGCTGCTCGACGACCGCGGCTTCGTCACGGAGGGCGCGTCGTCGAACGTGTTCGCGATCTCGGGCGGGACCCTGCGCACGCCGCCGCTCGCCGCCGGCATCCTCGAGGGCGTGACGCGCGGCCTCGTGCTCCGGCTCGCGCGCGCGGAGGGGGTCCCCGTGGACGAGCGGGCGCTCCGGCCCGAGGACCTCGAGGCCGCGGACGAGGCCTTCATCACCTCGACGGCACGCGAGATCTTGCCGGTCACCGCGGTCGGCGAGCGGCAGGTCGGCGACGGTCGGCCCGGGTCGCTGACGCACCGGCTCCACCGCGCGTTCAGGCTGCTCGCGGGCGGTCCTGTGGGCCTCTCGGCGGGCAGGTAGTCCGCGCTCGCGCCTGCGCGGCGAGCGCACGGCGGGCTACTGTGAGCGCCGATGCTCCGCGCCGCCGCCTGCGCCCTCGCCCTGCTCGCCACCCCGGCGATCGCCGACCCGTCCACCGACGCCGCCGTCGAGGCGCTCCGGCGGGACGGCTCGATCAAGGTCCGCACGCAGGCCGCCCTCGTGCTCGGGCAGCGGGGCGCGGCCGCGCTGGACGCGGTGCCGGCGCTCATCGAGGCCCTGGAGAACGACGAGGGGCTGGCGGTGCGGCTCGCGGCGGCGCGCGCGCTCGCGCGGATCGGCGACCCCGCGGCGCGCGAGCCGCTCGCCCGCGCGAGCGGCGCCGACCGGGACGCCTCCGTCCGGGCGGCGGCGGCGGCGGCGCTGGCGGCGCTCTCCCCGGCGCCGCGGGAGCGGCGCTCCTTCGCGCTCGAGGACCCGCGCGGCCGGGGCGACGCGGGGGACCGGCGCGCCTTCAAGGAGGCGCTCGTCCGGCACCTGCTCGCGCGCGGGTTCTCGTTCGGTGAAGATGCGGAGGTGACGCTCAAGCCCTCGGTGCTGGGCGTCGAGGTGGACGTGCAGGGCGGCAAGACCACGATCGTGGTGAAGGCCTCGCTCGTCGCCGTGGAGGAGGGCGGCCGGATGGCCGCCATGCTCGAGAGCGGCGCGCGGCTCTCGGCGCTGGGCGCGATCCCGGAGGCCAAGCTGGCCGCCTACGCGGCCCGGGCGCTCGACGCGGCGGCGCGCACGCTCTCCGAGGATCTCGCGGCGAAGCTCGCGGAGCGGTAGAGAGGAGCCATGGCCCCCGCCCCGGACGCCCGCCCCGACCCGCCGGCGCACCCCCTCGACGAGGCGCTCCCCGCCGACGGGCGGCCGGCGGCCCGGAAGCTCCGGAACTACCTGCTCGACTCACCCCTGCAGCTCCAGCTCGCGAGCTACCTGCTCGCCGTCGCCACCGCGCTCTCGCTCGGGCTCGGCTGGCTTCTCTGGAGCGCGTACCGCGAGACGAGCCGCGTGGTGGCGCTCGGGGACCCCGAGGCGGCCGAGCTCATCGCCGCGGCGCTCGCGGTCGAGGACCGCGCCCGGATCGTCATCGTCGCCGCCGCGCTCGCCGGGGTCCTGCTGTGCCTGCTCGGCGCGGCGGTGGTGGTGACGCACCGGATCGCCGGGCCGGCGTTCGCGATCCGGCGCACCTGCAGGCGGGTGGGGGAGGGCGACCTCGCGCCGCCCCGGCCGCTCCGCTCGCGCGACCTCCTGGTCGATCTCGGAGGCGAGGTGGCCCGGATGGTGGAAGCGCTCCGCGCGCGCGAGGCGCTCGAGCGGGAGGCGCTGGCCCGCGCGGCGGCGGCGCTCGCCGAGCTCGGTGGCGACCCCAGGCAACGCGCGCGGCTGGTCGCGGAGCTCGAGGCGCTCGCCGCCGAGAAGGGGGCGCGGCTCGGGCCGTGAGCCGCGCGGTCCTCGCGGTCGCGCTCGCCCTCGTCTTGCCCGCCTGCGCGGGGCGGGAGCGCGTCGCGCCCGCTCCGTCCCCGGCTCCCCCTCCGGCACCGGCACCGGAACCGGCTCCGTCCCCGCCTCCGATCCCGGAGCCGGCGCCGCTGCCCGCGCCGCTCCCGCTCCCCGCGCCCCTCCCGCCACCCGCCGCGGACCTCTCCGATCCCCTCGACCTGCTCTGGGGTCACCGCATCGAGTTCGGCCCGGGCGGCGAGCCCATCGTCACCATCCGCCTCATGGAGGGGCAGCGCGAGGTCGCCTTCCGCCCGCGCGGTCCGGCCCGCGTCCTGCTGCGCGGCGGGGGTGCCGTGGAGGTCCCGGCGGGCGCGCGCCTCGTCGTCACCGTCCGTGACGCCGTCCCCGCCGTCGTCGTCTGGCGGCCGCTGCTCGCAGAGGCCCCCATCGCCGAGCGCGCCCGGCTCGAGGCGCCGCGCCGCATCTACGCCGAGCGCGGCGTGACCACCCGCACCCGCGTGGTGGGGGCGGTCTACGGGATCGCCGGCCGGGTGGTGGACAGCCGGCGCGAGCTGCTCCTCGCGGAGTCCGACGGCAGCGAGGCGGGCGCGCGCGCCGAGCTGGAGCGGCTGCGGGCACGCCACGGCGCCCGGCCGCTGCTCGACGCCGAGCTCGCGGTCCGCCCGCAGGGCCGCCTCGCGCTCGCGGTCGCCGGCGGCGCGCCGCTCGGTGAGGCGGACAGCGCGCTCACGGTGGAGGTGGAGGGCGACGCCGGGTTCCTGGTCGAGGCGGTCGAGCACGAGCGGGGGCGGGCGGCGCGCGCCCGGGAGGACCGGACCTACCGCGGCCGCCTCCTCGTGGCCGTGGACACCCGCGGGACGCTCGCGGCCGTCCACGCCGTGTCGCTCGAGGAGCTCCTGCGCGGCCTCGTGCCGAGCGAGATGCCCGGCCGCTCGCACCTCGAGGCCCTCGAGGCGCAGGCGGTGACGGCGCGCTCCAACGTGCTCGCGCAGATCGGGACCCGCCACCTCACGGACCCGTTCATGCTGTGCGCTGAGGTTCACTGTCAGGCGTACCGGGGCGACGCGGCCCGCGGCGCGCGCAGCGACGAGGCGGTGCGCGCCACCCGCGGCGAGGCGCTCTTCGGCCGCGCGGACGGGCTCCTCGTCGACGCCGTCTACTCGGCGATGTGCGGCGGTCACGGGGAGGACAACGACAAGGTCTGGGGCAACGCACCGAGCGCGAGCCTCCGCGGCCGCCCCGACCTGCCCCCGGCCGCCGCGGCGCGCTGGCCGAGCGGCCTCGCCGACGAGCCGCGGCTGCGCGCGTTCCTCGCCGAAGGCGAGGGCGCCTACTGCAGCCTCCCCCGCGCCGCGGCCAGGGATCGCTTCCGCTGGGAGCGGCGGTTCACCCCGGGTGCGCTCGACGAGGCGGCGGCGCCGCTCGGGGTGGGCAAGGTGAGCGCGGTCGAGGTGCGGGCGCGCGGCGTGTCGGGCCGCGCGCGCCTCCTGCGCGTGGTGGGCGACCGGGGCAGCGCGGAGGTCTCGGGCGAGCTGCGGATCCGGCGGCTGCTCGGGGACCTCCCGTCGGCGATGTTCGTCGTGGACCGGGACGGCGCCGACACGATCCTCCACGGCGGCGGCTGGGGCCACGGCGCCGGCATGTGCCAGTGGGGCGCGGTCGGGCGCGCCGAGGGCGGGCAGGGCTACCGCGAGATCCTGCGCGCCTACTACTCGGGCGCCGAGGTCGCGCGCTTCTACTGACCGCCCGCGGGCCAGTCGGCGTAGCGCTGGAAGTCGTAGACCGCGTCGAAGCCGAGCCCGCGCAGGGTCCGCGCGGCGATGCCGCTGCGGCGCCCCGAGCGGCAGTAGAGGACCACCGGCCTCGAGGGGTCGCCGAGCTCCGCCGTCCGGCCGGCGAGCTCGTCGAACGGGACGTTGATCGCGCCGGGCACGTGGCCCGCCGCGAACTCCTGGGGCGTGCGGACGTCCACGACGCGCGCCCCGCGCGCGGCGAGCTGCGCCGCCACCTCGCCGGAGATCACGCCGGGGACGGGCGCGCCGGACGCAGCGCCCGCGGCCGGCGGGGGCGCCGGGCGCGGCGAGCAGGCGGCGAGGACGGTGGCGGCGAGGACGGCGGTGAAACGCATGCGGGCCTCCGGAGTGTCCGGGAGAGCCAGCGTGGCGCCGCGAGGATTCGTTCAGGGTCCGGGTGGGGGCCCGGCCCGGCCGCCGAGCCCCAAGAGCCGCCGGCGTGCGCGGGGCCGCAGGCCGCGCGCGACGAAGAGCGCGAGCGCCAGCGCGAGGAGGCCGAGGAGCCCCTCGAGGAGGGCGAGGCGGCGGAGGGCGAGGCCGTCGGCGCCGAGCGCCCGGCCCGCGTCGAGCCGGGCCCAGGCGCGCCAGAGCATGAACGCGCCGGCGAGCGCGAAGAGGAGGACGCGGAGGAGCGCGCGGCCCTGGGTGAGGTGCACGCGCGAGGTATCGCATGGGCCGCGCGCAGCGGCGAGCGCGCCGCGGCCGGCCCGGGGCCGCCGCTCGCTCGGCCGCCACCGCGTTAGGGCCGGTGCCGCGCCCGCTCGGTCGTCCCATTTTCACACCGTCGTCTGGTTACCTGCCCTCGAACGGAACGTGGATGGATCGCGACTGCAACGTGCTCGTCATCGAAGACGACGACGCCGCTCGTGAAGGGCTGTCCGAGTTCCTCGCCGCCGCCGGCTACCGGGTGCGGCCGGCCCGCACCGGGGCCGAGGCCCTCGCGGCGATCACCGCGGCGCCCGCCGACGCGGTGCTGCTCGATCTCGTCATCCCGGAGCCGGATGGGTTCGAGGTGCTGCGCCGCCTGCGCGAGCGGGACCCGCGCACGCCCGTCATCGTCATGTCGGCGCTGTCGCAGGCCGAGGACGTGGTCCGCGCCATGAAGCTCGGCGCGCAGGACTACCTGCCGAAGCCCTTCGACGTCTCGGAGCTGAACCTCGTGCTGCGGCGGGCGCTCGACGGGCGCCGGGGCGCCCCCGACGTGTCGGCGGCGACGCCGCCGCGCGCCGAGCTCCCCGAGGCGGACCTCCTCAGCGCGGGCACGCTGTCCGGGGCGATGGAGCGCGTCCGCGCGCTGGTCGAGCGGATCGCCGACACCGACGTGCCGGTGCTGCTCGTCGGCGAGAGCGGGGTGGGCAAGGACGTCGTCGCGCGGCGCATCCACGCGACGAGCCACCGCGCCGGGCGCCTCTTCGTGAAGATCAACTGCGCCGCGCTGCCGGGCGAGCTGCTCGAGAGCGAGCTCTTCGGGCACGAGAAGGGGGCGTTCACCGGAGCGCACGCCGAGAAGCCCGGCAAGTTCGAGCTCGCGCACCAGGGGACCATCTTCCTCGACGAGATCGGCGAGATGGAGCCGCGCCTGCAGGCGAAGCTGCTCCAGGTCCTCCAGGACGAGGAGTTCTACCGGGTGGGCGGCAAGCGCCCCGTGCGAGTGGACGCGCGCGTGGTGGTCGCGACCAACCGGAACCTCGAGGCGGCCATCCGGCAGGGTGCGTTCCGCGAGGACCTCTTCTACCGGCTCAACGTCGTGACCATCCGGGTCCCGCCCCTACGCGAGCGCAAGGAGGAGATCGGCCCGCTCGTGCGCCACTTCGTAGAGAAGTACCGGCGGCGCTACGGCGGTGGGCTCGACGAGGTTCCGCCGGAGGTGATGGAGCGGTTCCACGCGCACGACTGGCCCGGCAACGTGCGGGAGCTCGAGAACCTGGTGCGTCGCCTCGTGGTCCTGCGCGATCCGGCGATGGTGCTCGGCGAGGTGGCGTCCGCCGCACCGCCCGCCGCGCCGGCGCCGCTGCCGCTCGCGGTGCTCGCCGCCACGGCCGCCGCGCCGGCCGCGAACCACGCGTCGAACGGCGCGAAGCGTTCGGAGCTCTCCGCGCTGCACGCCACGCTCCCCGACGACGCCCCGCTCAAGGAAGTGGCCCGGCGGGCGATGCGCATCGCGGAGCGCGAGGCGATCCTGCGCGCGCTGGCGCGCTCCGGCTGGAACAAGCGGAAGGCCGCGAAGCGGCTCCAGATCAGCTACAAGGCGCTGCTCTACAAGATCAAGGGCTGCGAGATCGTCGACCCGCGCGACGCCGCGGCGATCGAATGAGCGGTGCCACGTCTCAGGAGGCCGAGGCGGCGGCCTGCTTCGCCGTCACGGCGCCCCGCGTCCGGCGCCCGGGCGCGCCGGTCCGCGCGCTCACGTACAGCAGGGCGGCGCCGAGCAGCGCCAGGACGAGCGGCTCGACCCACCCCGACGCGAACACCCGCGTCAGCGCCGTCCCCGCCCCGAAGAGCCCCAGCGTCCACGTCGTCGCCCTCAGCATCTCCCCCCGCCCCTCTGCCCCGCTCGCGCTCGCGCGGCGTCGCCCCACCGAAGAGAACGTTCGTCCGCGGAGGCTCCCAGTCAACGCGGGCAGGGTCCTTCCCACCGATGGAAGGAGTTTCGCCACCGGTGTGCGCCGCACGTCACGTCCCTCCGCCCGCTCGCTCGCGCGCCGCCGTCGTGGGCGCCCGCAGGTCGCCGCGGAGCGGCTCGTGGAGCGGTCGATCGCGCCGGGGCCCCCGCTCGCGCCGCTCGCGTGCGCCGCTCGTGGCACGTCTCCTGCTCGTGCGGCGGGCGCGACGGGTACGGGTGCCGGAGGAGGCTCAACCATGGCGGGTCGCAGGAAGACGTGGCTCATCGGCGCGGCGCTCGCGCTCTCGGCGTGCGGGTCGGCCGTGAAATCGCAGCGGCCAGATGCCCGGCCGGAGGCGAGCGAGTACCTCATCGGGCGCGAGGACGTGCTCGAGGTGGTGGTCTGGCACGAGCCGGAGCTCACCCGCGTGGTGCCGGTGCGGCCCGACGGGAAGATCTCCATCCCGCTCGCCGGCGAGGTGCAGGCGGCGGGCAAGACGCCGGCGGAGCTGCAGGCGGGGCTCACGAAGGCGCTCGGGCCGTACATCAAGGACGCGGCGGTCGCGGTGCTCGTCCGCGAGATCAACGGGCCGCGGGTCTTCGTGCTCGGCGAGGTGACGCGGCCCGGCGGGTTCCCGCTGCGGGGGCCGATGACGGTGGTGCAGGCCATCGCCCTCGCTGGCGGCCGCACGGAGTTCGCGGGCGGCGCCGTCAACTGGCTGCGGGAGAAGCCCGACGGGAAGACCGATCGGGTGGAGCTGGCGTTCGACGATCTGGTGAAGGGGGAGGCGGCGGGTGCGCTCTGGCTGCGGGGCGGCGACGTCCTGTACGTGCCGTAGGGCGGAGCGGTCCACGGTGGAGCGCAGGCGGAGGCGGGCGATGGGTGTGCGGCGGACCAATGGGGCGGCGTGTCTCGCGGCGTTCCTCGGAGTCTGGGCCGCCGCACGGGCGGACGCGGCGACGGTGGCGGAGCCCATCGCCCGCCTCTCCCTGGAGGGCGGCTACGACTCGAACGCCCTCTACGACGGGAGGGGCTCGGACCGGACCGGGCGCATCTCTCCGGATCTCGGGCTGCGGCTGCGCAACCCGAGGGCCGACCTGCAGATGGTGTACGGCGGCGACTGGATCACGTACCAGGAGCGGCAGTCGCAGGGGACGTGGAACCACCGCGGCTCGCTGCGGCTCGAGGCCCAGCCCATGCGGCGGCTGACGCTCGAGGGGCGGCTCCGCGCCGGCTACGCCTTCGATCCGGTGGGCCTCGCGCTGCTCGGCGTCTTCCGGAGCGGGCGCGACTCGGCGCTCTCCGCGGACGGCGCCTTCCGCGGCGAATGGCGCGCCACCGAGCGCGTGGAGGTCGCGGCGACCCTCGCCGAGCGGACGGTCATCTTCTCGGACCGGACCGGCGGCGCGATGCACCAGCCTGGCGTCGAGGCGCTCTGGCGCAGCGAGCGACGCATCGACGTGGGCGCCGCGTACCGGCTCGGCGTCTTCCAGACGTTCGACCCGGACGAGCGCGGCGTGGCCTACGCCCACGCGCTCCGGGCGCGCGGCCGCTGGCGCGCGACCCGCGAGCTCCAGCTCGACGCGTCCGCGGGGCCGGCCATGTGGGTCGGCTCGGACGGCGTAGCGGTCGTCCCGGAGGCGACGCTGCATGTCGTCGGGTCCTCCCGCTGGTGGGACGCGCGCGCGGGTGCCTTTCACGCGCTCGGCCTCGGCAACACGGCGCGGCCCGGGCTCGTGGATGGCCTCGAGCTGGCGGGAGTGCGGCGCGTGGGGCTGCGCTGGTCGTTCCGCGGCGACGCCGGCATCTGGCGCTCGGGACGCGCCCCGAGCGGTGGGGATGCGGTGACGGGCTATGCGGTCGGAGGCGAAGCGGCACTCCTCGTCGGGGGAGGGGTGCGCCTGGCACTGAGAGCGACACATTTGGCTCGGGTGGATGAACCGTCGGATGCGCTGAGGCGGACCACCCTGGGCCTGCGGCTCGGTTGGGAGCTGCCGCTTCGCTGAGGGACACATGGAACGGACCTACACCCTCCAGGATCTCCTCGCCGTGATCCGCCGCCGGCGGCTCCTCGCACTCGTCGTCGCGGGGGTCGTGCTGGGGGCGGGGCTCGTCGCGGCCCTCGCGATCCCGAGCGAGTACACGGCGGTGTCGGTGGTGCAGATCGAGCCTCGCCGCGTCTCGCCCGACTTCCTGCCGGCCCAGAACGCGACGCCGTTCGAGGACCGCATGCGGACCATCCGCCACGGCGTCCTCTCGCGCCCGGTGCTGGAGCAGGTGATCCGCGAGACCCAGTTCTTCCCCGACCTCGCCGATGACATGGAGGAGGCGCTCACGCGGTTCCGCCGCCAGGTGGAGGTGCGCCTCGAGGGCGAGGTGCCGGCCGGCGCGCCCGCCCTGCTGTTCGTCGTCGAGGTGCGGGGCCGCGATCCGGAGAAGGTCGCGCGCGCGGCGGCGCGGCTCCCCGAGGTCTACGGCGAGATGACGCGCGACGTGCTGGTCCGCCAGGCGAAGGCGCTGCGCGACGTGCTCGACGGCCAGACCGCGGAGATGGCGAAGTCCCTATCCCAGCACGAGCAGAAGCTCGTCGCCTTCAAGGCGCAGCACGCGGCGGAGCTGCCCGAGATGCTCGATGACAACGCCCGCGCCGTCGGCCGCTCGCAGTCGATCGTCGAGCTGCGGCTCGCCGCGCTCGAGGACGCCCGGCGGCGGCGCACCCTGGTCATGTCGTCCATCCCGGAGGGACCGAGCACGCCCGGCATGGCGGAGGCGGCCCTCGACACCGCGGTGCGGCGGCTCGGTGCGGCCGAGGCCGCGTACGGCCCCGACCATCCCGACGTGAAGCGGGCCCGGCGCGAGTGGCAGGAGGCCCTCGAGCGGCGCGACCAGGAGTCGAGCCGCTTCCGCTCCGAGCGGATCCAGGAGCACCTCGCCCGCATCGACGCCGAGGTGCGCGAGAACGAGGCGTCGCTCGCCGACGCGCGGCGCGAGATGGCGATCTTCCAGAGGCGGGTGGACGCGGCGCCGCGCTGGGGCCAGGAGCTCGCCAACCTGTCGCGCGACTACGAGGTCCTGCGGGCGCGCTACGCCGCGACGGTCGGCCGCCGCGCCGACGCCGCGGCGTCGGAGGCGCTGCTCGCCGCCGACCAGCAGACGATGTTCCGGGTGGTGGACGCGCCGGTCGCCCCGGTCCACCCGTCCGCGCCGGACCGGACCGAGCTGATCTGGCTCGCGGTGCTCGCCGCGCTCGCGGCGGGGCTCGGCGCGGCCGCGCTCGCCGAGTGGCTCGACGCGTCGGTGCGCGGGCCCGAGGACGCGGCGAGCCTGGGGGTGCCGGTGCTCGCGGCCATCCCGCGCATCGGCCCGCGCCGGGCGTCCTGACGTGCACACGTGAACGGGGGAAGATCATGTTTCCAGCGGAGACCCTGCAGGCCACCACGCTCGCGGCCGCCGCGCCGGAGCGGCGGCTCGTCGCCCTCGGCGCGCCCGACTCGGCCGCGGCCGAGCAGTACCGCGTCCTGCACCAGCGGCTGTTGAGGCTGGCGGCGCGGCGTCCCATGCGGCTCGTGGCGATCACCTCGGCGGATCACGGCGAGGGGCGCACCACCACCGCGGCGAACCTCGCCTTCACCGCCGCGCAGGAGGGCCGGGCCGTCCTGCTCGTCGAGACGGACCTGCGCCGGCCCGCCCTGGCGGCGCTGCTCGACCTCGCGCCGCGCGCCGGGCTCGGCGAGCTGCTCGACGGCCGCGCGGAGCTCGCCCAGGCGGTCGCGCGGGTGGGGCCGCTCTCCGTGCTGTGCGCGGGCGAGGTGACCGATCCGATCGCGGCGACGCGGAGCGCGCGCGTCCCGGCGCTCGTGGAGCAGCTCCGGGCCGCCTACGACCTGGTGGTCCTCGACGCGCCGCCGGCGATGTCGTTCGCCGGGGGCGACCGGCTCGCCTCGGCGGCCGACGCGGTGGTGCTCGTCATCCGCGCGGGCGTGACGCCGCGCCAGGTGACGCGCTTCGCGCTCGACTCGCTCGGCGACCGCGCGGTCGGGGTGGTGCTGAACGACGTCGACGCGGAGACGGTGGCCCACGGTCGCTGGCTCTTCGCCGGTCCGGTCGAGGCCCGCGAGGCCGCGAGCCGCCGGGCGGGGTAGGAGCGCGACGAGGCAGGGAGGGGACTTGCGCGGGGAGGGGACCCGCGCGCGAAGCGAAAGGTCGGCGCCGAACGCGCGATCTGCGAGCTCACGGTCGCAGGTCGCGCCGAAGGCGCGACGCGGGGGACCTCGCGCGCAGCCGCGAATGCGGGCGCGCGAGGTCACGGGCCCCCGCGGGCGGGGTGGGGCCCCGTGAGCTTCGCTCACGGGGCGGCGTTGGGAGGGGGCTCCGCCGGCGGGGCGGGGGCAGGGGCAGGGGCAGGGGCCCCGGGGGATCGCTTGGTCCGAGTCTTCAATCACTGGCTCTCGCCGCGCAAGGCGGCCTTCTTCCTCGCCGAGGAGGCGGTGCTGGTCGCCGCGCTCCTCGCCGGCGCGTCCCTCGGCCCCGTCGCGGTCCAGGCCGCCGGCGCCGACCAGCCGGTGATGGGGGCGGTGATCCGCGCGGCCGTCGCCTCGCTGTTCTTCGCCGGCGCGCTCTACCTCGGCGACCTGTACGACGTCGGCGCGGCGGTGCGCGACCGCGGCGACGGCCGCCGGCTCCTGCGCGCGATCGGCATCGCGGCGATCGCCATGGCGCTCGCGGACGTGGTCCTCCACCCGTTCCTCCCGTCCTGGATGCTGCACCACTCGCTGGTGGTCTCCGCCGCGGGCGGGGCGGTCGGCGTCATCACCGCCCGCGCCCTCCTCCCGGCCATGCTGGGCGCGCCGACCCCGGTGCTCTTCCTCGGCACCGGGCCGCGCGCGCGCGACGTCGCGCGCGCCCTCGAGCGCGAGGCCCAAGGGCTCTACCGCGCGGTCGGGTTCGTTCGCCCGGAGCGCGCCGTCGCCCCGCCCGCCGTCCCCGAGAGCCAGGTCCTCGAGGGCTCCGTCGCCGACGTCGCCCGCCGGCTGCGCGCCCAGATCGTGGTGGTGGCGATGGAGGACCGGCGCGAGGGACTGCCGGTGAACGACCTGCTCTCGCTGCGGACCCGCGGCCGGCGCGTCGTCGACGACGTCGGCTTCGCCGAGGCGACGCTCCAGCGCATCCCGCTCTCGCTCGTCCGGCCGAGCGCGCTCATCTTCGACGACGGCTTCCGGGTCTCGCGCGCCACCCGCACCGCGAAGCGCGCCCTGGACCTCGCGGCCTCGACGGCGCTGCTCCTCGTCACCGGGCCGCTCATGGCGGTGGTGGCCGCCGTCATCCTCCTCTGCGACGGGCGCCCCGTCTTCTACTCGCAGGAGCGGACCGGGCGCGGCGGATCGCGGTACCGGATCTGGAAGTTCCGCACGATGCGGCGGGACGCCGAGCGGCTCGGCGCCGCCTGGGCGACGGACGCGGACCCGCGCGTGCTCCCCATCGGCCGCTTCCTGCGGCGGGCGCGGCTCGACGAGCTGCCCCAGCTCTGGAACGTGCTCTGCGGCGACATGAGCCTCGTGGGCCCGCGCCCCGAGCGCGAGGTCTTCCTCTCGGAGCTGAAGGTGCGCTGGCCGCTCTTCACGCTCAGGGAGCTCGTCAAGCCCGGGCTCACCGGCTGGGCGCAGCTCAAGTACGGCTACGGCTCCACCCTCGAGGAGCAGGGCAAGAAGCTCGAGTACGATCTCTACTACATCAAGAACGCGTCGCTCTTCCTCGACCTCGTCTGCCTGCTCGCGACGGCCAAGGTGGTGCTGCTCGGGAAGGGGGCGCGGTGAGCGCCCCCGACGCGGTCTCGGCGATCCCGCTGCCCCTCGCGCCGGCGGCGGCGCGTCCGCTGCGCGTCGCGGCCCTGGGGGGTGGCAGCGGCCTCCCGCGCGTCCTCGCGGGCCTCGCCGGGCTCGCCGGCGGCGCCGGGGGCGAGCCGCGGGCGCTCGACGTGACCGCCCTCGTCACGACGGCCGATGACGGCGGCAGCTCGGGTGCGCTCCGGCGCGGCTACGGGGTGCCCGCGCCGGGCGACGCGCGCAACTGCCTCGTGGCGCTCGCCGGCGACAGCCCGCTCGCCGCGCTCTTCCAGCACCGCTTCGCCGGGCCGGGGCCGCTCGCCGGCCACACCGTCGGCAACGTGGTCCTCACCGCGCTCGCGCAGCGGCTCGGCGCCTTCGGCCTCGCGGTGGAGGAGGCCGGCCGGCTCCTGGGGGCGCGCGGCCGCGTGCTGCCCGCCTGCACCGAGCCGGTCGAGCTCGTCGCGGAGCTCCAGGACGGCACGATCGTGGCCGGTGAGAGCGCCATCGCCGCGGGCCGCGCGCGCGTCGCCCGGGTGCGGCTCTCGCGCCCCGCGGCCGCGCCGCCCGAGGGGCTCGCCGCCCTGCTCGACGCGGACGTGGTGGTGCTCGGGCCGGGGAGCCTCTATTCGAGCGTGATCGCGAGCGGGCTCGCGGACGGGATCGCGGAGGCGCTGCGCGCGACGGCGGCGGCGCGCGTGCTCGTGATGAACCTCTTCACGCAGCCCGGCGAGACGGACGGGCTCGGCGCGGCGGGCCACCTCGCGGCGGTGCAGCTTCACCTCGGCGACGTCGTCGACGTCGCGCTCGTGCAGCGGGGCCTGCCCCCGGCGCGCGTGCGCGCGGCCTACGCCGCGCGCGGCGCCGTGCCCGTCGAGGTGGACCGCGCCGCCGTGGAGGCGCTCGGCGTGGCCCCCTTCGCGGCCGACCTGCTCGCGCCCGGCGACCTCGGCCGCCACGACCCGCAGAAGCTGGCGCGGGCCCTCCTCGCCATCGCCCGCGCCGGGAGGGGGTGACCGTGCCCCCGCCGCTCGAGCGCGCCGTCGACCCCGCGCGCGCCGCGGCGCCGCTCCGCGCGCCGTACGCGGTCGAGGCGCACGAGGGGCGGGCCGCGTTCGACGCGCTGCGCGGCGAGTGGAACGCGCTCCTCGCGCGCGGGCCGGTGGACCTGCCCTCCGTCCGCCACGAGTGGCTGTCCGCCTGGCTCGACGCCTTCGCGCCCGACGCGCCGCTCCACGTGCTCGTCGCCCGCGACGCGGCGGGCCGGGCCGCGGGCATGGCTCCGCTCCTCGAGGAGCGGCTCCAGGGGGGCGCCGTGCGGCTCGTCGCCCCCGCGAACGATCACTCCTGCCGCGTGGAGTGGGCGCTCGGCCCCGACGCCTCGGGCGCGGTGGCTGCGCTGTGGGCCGCCCTCCGCGACCGGCTCCGCTGGGACGTGCTGCTCCTGCGCGACCTGCCGCGCGAGGGGCCCACCTCGACCCTGCTCGAGCCGCTCGCCCGCGCGGATCGGCACCTGACGGGCCGCTGGGCGTCGATGCAGAGCCCGCGGGTGGTGCTCGGGGGTGCTCCCGCAGAGGAGCGGGCGAGCTCCAAGTTCCGGGCGAACCTCCGCCGCCGCGCGCGGCGCCTCGGCGAGCTGGGCGCGGTCGCGGTGAAGCGGACCGACACCCTCGACGGCCTCGACGTGGCGCTCGGGGAGTTCCTCGCCCTGGAGGCGGCGGGGTGGAAGGGCGAGCGGGGCACCGCCGTCGGCCGCGACGCGCGGCTCGTCTCCTTCTACGCGCGGATCGCCCGCGACGCCGCGGCGCGCGGGGCGCTCGCCCTCCGGACGCTCACCCTCGACGGGCGCGCGATCGCGGTCCACCTCGGGCTCGTCCACGCCGGGGCGTACCACCTGCCCAAGACGGCCTACGACGAGGGGCTCGGCGCGGTGTCGCCCGGGCAGCTCCTCCAGCGCGAGGTGCTCGCGGAGTGCGAGGCCCGCCGGCTCGCCGCCTTCGAGTTCCTCGGCCCGGACATGCCCTGGAAGCGCGACTGGGCGCCGGAGCACGTGGCCCACGACTGGCTCTACGTCTACCGCCCCTCGTTCGCGGGGCGCGCCATGCACACGTTGAAGCACCGGCTCCGTCCGGCCGTGAAGGAGGCACTCGAATGGTGGCGATGAGTCGGGCGATCTCGGTGCGAACGTGGCCCGAGGCGCGCGAGGTGGGGCGCCGCTGGATCCCCGCCTTGCCGACGCTCTGGCCGGGCATGCTCTCGCCGCTGGCGGCCGGGCGGCCGCCCCCCTTTCCGTTCGGCGCCCCGCGCGCGACGCAGTTCTACTTCGCGCGGAACGCCGTCTACCACGGCGCCCGCCTCCTCGGCCTGCCCGGGCACGAGGTGCTCGTGCCCGCCTACCACCACGGCGTCGAGGTGGGCGCGCTCGCGGCCGCCGGCGCGATCCCGCGCTTCGTGCGGGTGGACGGCCGGATGCGGCTCGACCTCGAGGACCTGGAGCGAAACGTCACCCGCCGCACCCGCGCCCTCTACGTCATCCACTACGCCGGCTTCGCGCAGCCGATGGACGAGGTGAACGCGCTCGCGCGCCGGCTCGGGCTGCCCGTCGTCGAGGACGTGGCGCTGTCGCTCCTCGCCGCCGAGGGGACCCGCCCGCTCGGCTCCACCGGCACCCTCGGCATCTTCTGCTTCTACAAGACGCTGCCCGTCCCGAACGGCGGTGCGCTCGTGGTGAACGACCCGTCGGTGAAGGGGCGCGTTCCCTGGCCCGCGGCGGCGCCGGTCGTCTCGACGCTCTCGCACGCGGCCGGCGCGCTCCTCGCGAACGCCGCCTTCCGGCTCGGCGAGACGGGCGAGGCGCTCCGGACGGTGGCGCGGCGGGCGTACGCGCTCGTGCGGGGGACCTCCGGCCTCAAGCCCATCTCCACCGGCACGCCGGTCTTCGATCCCGCGGCGGTCCACCTCGGCATGAGCGGCCTCTCGAGCGCGATCGCGCGCCGGCTCGACGCGGACGCCATCGTCGCCGCCCGGCGCCGGAACTACTTCCTCCTGCTCGGGCGGCTGCGCGACCGGGCGCCGCCGATCTTCGCGGAGCTGCCCCCCGGCGCCTGCCCGCTCTTCTACCCGCTCCTGTGCGAGGACAAGCGCGCGGTCGCGGCGCGCCTGTCGGCGCGCGGGATCGAGACGGTGGACTTCTGGCGCCATGGCCACCCCCTGTGCCCCGACGAGCGCTTCCCCGAGGTCCAGGGCCTGCGCCGCCGCGTCCTCGAGCTCCCGGTGCACCAGGACCTCACCGCGGAGGACATGGCCTACGTCGCGCGGGCGGTGCGGGAGTCGCTCGAGTGAGCGCCCCTGCGCGCGTGCCCGACGGGCTCACGGTGACGTCGCACCGCGAGCCGGGGCGCGTCGCGTCGCTCGAGGCCGAGTGGCGCGCGCTGTTCGACCGCGCGAGCGCGCCGTCGCCGTTCCTCTCCTGGGAGTGGCTGTCCACCTGGCAGCGGAGCTTCGGCGGGCGGCGCGCGACGTGGGTGCTCGAGGCCCGGGACGCGCGCGCGAGGCTCGCGGGGATCCTCCCGCTCGTCGCGCGCCCGGCCGTGATGGGCGTGCGCCGCTTCGGCCTCCTCGGCAACGGCCTCACCGGCGCGGACGGGCTCGACGTCCTCGCCGCCGCCGCCGACGCGGGGGGGGTGCGCGAGGCCATGGCGCGGGCGCTCGTCGAGGAGGCCGGCGCCTGGGACGTCGTGGATCTCGAGGACCTGCCCTGCGGCACGCCGACGGTGGCCGCGCTCCGGCGGGCGCTCGCGCCGAAGGGCGTGCGGGTGCAGGTGGAGCGCCGCTTCGTCTGCCCCGCCTTCGCGGTGCGCGGCACGTTCGAGGAGCACCTCGGCCGGATCCGCCGGCGCGAGACCTACGCGCGGCGGGTCCGCTGGCTCGAGCGCCAGCCCGGCTTCCGCATCGAGGTGACGGAGCGGCCCGAGGAAGCCCCCGCCGCGATGGAGGACTTCCTGCGGCTCCACCGGCTGCGCTGGTCGGAGGAGGGCGGCTCGTACGGCATCCCGCCCGGCCCGGCGGAGGACTTCCACCGGGAGGTGGGACCGCTCCTCGCCGCGCGCGGCTGGCTCCGGCTCTACCGGCTGTTCGTGGGGCGCGACGCCATCGCCGCGGTCTACGGGCTCGAGGTGGGGCGCCGCTTCTTCTACTATCAGTCCGGGTACGATCCGGCCTGGTCCGCCCGCAGCCCCGGCGCCGTGCTCGTCGGCCGGACCGTGGCCGACGCCTACGCGCGCGGGCTCACCGACTACGACTTCCTCCGCGGCACCGAGCCTTACAAGCTCGACTGGTCCTGGGACCGGCGCGAGACGTGCTCGGTGCGGCTGCGGGCGCCGTCCTTGCGCGCCGGCACCGCCGCCGCGGCCGAGGAGGCCTTCCGCACCGCGCGCGGGCTCGCCCGCTCCATCGCGCCGGAGCGGGTCTGGGACGCGCTCCGGCGGGTGCGGCGGAGCCTCGAGGCGGGCGCTTTCGCGGGCGCGCGCGGCTGAGTCCCCATGCCGGAGCGCGCCGACAACAGCCCCGCCTGGATCCTCCGGCGCGCGCTGAAGGTCGCCGCCGCCGAGGCGCTCGTCTTGGCCCGGGTGCACCGGCTCGTCGGCGCGCTGCGCCGCCGGGAGGCGGGCGGCACGCGGCTCCTCGTGGTCTCGTTCCACCGCGCCACGCTCGACTTCGCCGCGAGCGCGCGCGCGGCCATCCCCTCGCTCTTCGTCTCCACCGACACGCTCGAGCGGCAGCTCCGGCAGCTCGCGGCGGCGCGCGAGGTGGTGTCGCTCGGCGACGCCCGGCGGCTCCTCGCCGAGCCGCCCGGCCGGCGCCGCGACCTCGCGGTGGTGACCTTCGACGACGGGTACGCCGACAACCACCACGTCGCGCTGCCGGTCCTGGCGCGGCTCGGCCTGCCGGCCTCGTTCTTCGTGGCGACCGGCTTCATCGGCACGCGAAGGCGCTTTCCCCACGACCGCCTGTTCGCGACGCTCACCGAGCTCTGGCGCCGGGGGGTCCCGTACGAGCGGGCCCGCCTCCCGGCGCCGTCGCAGGCGCTCCTCGGCGCCTGCGCCGAGCGCGGCCCGGCCGCCACGCTCGACCGCCTCATCGCGCGGCTCGCGCCGCCGGACCTCGAGGCCCTGGCCGGCGCGCTCGAGGCACGGCTCGGCCTCGGCGAGGAGGACCTGCCCGCGAGCGGCCGGGCCATGACGTGGGACGAGGTCCGCGCCCTGGACGCGGCCGGCATGGACGTCGGCGGCCACGGCGTGAGCCACGCCGTCCTGACGAGCCTCCCGCTCGACGCCGCGCGGCGCGAGATCGCCGGCTGCCGGGCGCAGCTCGCCGAGCGGCTGGGCAAGCAGCCGCGGCACTTCGCCTACCCGAACGGCTACCACGGCGCGGCGGTGCGGCGCGCCGTGCGGGAGGCCGGCTTCGAGCTCGCCGTGACCACGGAGGACCGGGAGCACGTGGCGGGCGGCGATCCCATGCTGGTGCCGCGCAAGGTGCTCTGGGAGAACTCCACGCTCGGGCCGCGCGCTTACAACCCCGCGCTCGCCACCTGCAACCTCGAGGGCGTCTTCCAGGCGCTCGGGCTGACGCGGCCGGTCTCCGGCGAGCGCCCCGACGCCGACGCCGACGTGGAGGGCGCGGAGGGCGCCGCGGAGGCGGCGCCCCGCGGTCGCGGAGCGCCCCCGCAGGGCGCGAAGCCGAAGCCCGGCGCCGAGCGCGCCGTCAGCTGATCCCGCGTGGCCGCCCCCGCGGGTCGGCGCACGCGCGGGCGCGCCGCCGGCCCGCGGCGCGTCCCCTTCCGGACGGTGGCCGCGCGCCGGTCGCGGCCCGAACGTGATCCCGTGCCGCTCGCCGGTCGTGACATCGTCTGCTTCTCGAATGACTGGGATGGGGACCCGCTCTCCAAGACCCACATCATGCGGATCCTCGCGCGCACGAACCGCGTGCTGTGGGTCAACTCGCTCGGGAACCGCGCCCCGCGGGCCACCGCATCCGACGCGGCGCGCGCCTGGAAGAAGCTGCGCGACGTGACGCGCGGCGTGAAGGAGGTGGAGCCGAACCTCCACGTCCTCGCGCCGCTCTACGTGCCGGCGTACGGCAGCGAGGTGGTCCGCGCCGCCAACGGCGCGCTCGTGCGCTTCCAGACGTGGGCGGCGATGCGGGCGCTCGGGATGCGCCGCCCCATCTCGTGGAGCTTCCTCCCGAGCGCCGCGCCGGTGGTGGGCCGGCTCGGCGAGTCGCTCGTCGTCTACCACGTGGTGGACGAGTTCTCGGCGTTCAGCGACGCCTCCTCGCACGTGGCCGAGCTCGAGCGGCGGCTCATCGCCCGCGCCGACCTCGTCGTCGCGTCCTCCGAGAAGCTGCTCGCCGCGAAGCGGCGGCTCCACCCGGCGGCGGTGCTCGTGCGCCACGGCGTGGATCACGCCCACTTCGCGCGCGCGCTCGACCCCGCGCTGCCGATCGCCCGGGAGCTCGCCGGCCTGCCGAGGCCCGTCATCGGCTTCTTCGGCCTAGTGGCGGACTGGATCGACCTGCCGCTCGTGCGGCGCGTCGCGGACGCGTTCCCGCACGCCTCGGTGGTGCTCGTCGGGAGGGTGGTCACCTCCACCGCCGCCCTCGCCGGCGCGCCCAACGTGCACGTGCTCGGGCGGAAGCCGTACGCCGCGCTGCCCGGCTTCTGCAAGGGGTTCGACGTGGCGCTCACGCCGTTCGTGCGGAACGAGCTCGCGCTCGCGGCGAACCCCCTCAAGGCCCGCGAGTACGTCGCGGCGGGTCTGCCCAACGTCTGCACCGACCTGCCCGAGCTCCGCGCGATCCCGGGCTGCACGGTGGCGCGCGATTCGGAGTCGTTCGTGGCGGAGGTGGGCCGCGCGCTCGCGCAGGGCGGGCCGGCGGCGAGCCGCTCCGCCCTCGTCCGATCCGAGTCCTGGGAGGCCAGGGTGGAAGAGCTCTCCGCGCTCGTCCAGGAGGCCGAGGCGCGCCGGGCGCCCCGGCCTCGCGCGCGGGGCCGGGCAACGGAGACGTGTCCGGCGTAGCGCCGGGGGAAGGTCACGATGGAGGAGCGGCTCACCGCAGTGGCGCTCGACGACGCGCTCCTCGCTCGCGAGGCCTGGCTCGAGCGGTCGTCGCGACGCTGGAGCAGCCTCCTGTTCGGGGCGGCGCTCGCGTTCGTCGCGCTCCTGTACTCGAACCCGCAGTACTGGTGGCCGGTGTTCGAGCGGTTCCGCCTCGCCTTCGTGTCGATGGCGGTCGGCGCGGGCGCGCTGGTGGTCCACCGGGTGATCTCCGGCGAGCGGATGCACCTCGGGCTGCCGCTCACCGTGCCGCTCCTCGCTTACCTCGCCTTCATCCCGCTCTCTCTCGCCTGGACGGTCTCGCGGCCCGACACCACCCTCGCCACGGTCGAGGCGGCCAAGATGGTGGTGGTGCTGGTGGTGGTGCTGAACGCGCTCGACCGCCCCCGCCGCCTGCGGGCCTTCCTGCTCGTGGCCGCGCTCGCCTCCCTCGGCCCGGCCCTCGGCGGCCTGCACGTGTGGCGCACCGGCGACGCGCTCGTGGAGGGCTTCCGCACGCACTGGCGCGGCCTCTACGGCGATCCCAACCGGCTCGCGATGAGCCTCGTCGCGGTGCTCCCGTTCGGCCTCTACGGCTTCGCCACCGCGCGGCGCCGGGGGTGGAGGCTCCTCTTCGCGGGCGTGGCCGCCGCGCAGGTCGCGGCCATCGTGCTCACCCACTCGCGCTCGGGGGCCGTCGCGGCGGCGCTCGCCGTCGCGCTCGGGATCTTCCGGGGCGGGACCCTCTCGCCGGCCGGCAAGGCCGTCGCCGTCGGCGCGATCGCCGCCGGGCTGCTCGCGTTCGCGCCCGCCACGTTCTGGGAGCGGAGCCGGACCATCGCCGCCTACGAGACCGACGCGTCGGTCGCTGGGCGCGAGAACGCCTGGAAGGTGCTCTCGGTGATCGCGCGCGAGCGGCCGCTCTCCGGCGTGGGCGCCGGCGCGTTCCTCCACGCCTGGAGCCGCTACGCGCCGCTCGAGGCGGGGGGCCGGCGCTACGTGGCCCACAACATCCTCTTCGAGATCGTCGGCGATCTCGGCGTGCTCGCCTTCGGGCTGTTCGCCGCCTTCGTCCTCGGGCTGCTCGGGCTGACCTGGCGCGCCGGGCGCGACCCGCTGGTGGGGCCCGAGGCGCGGGCCGTCTTCGCCGGGCTCGCCGGGTACCTCGTGATGGAGATGGTGAACGGGTACTCGCTCTCCTGGTTCCTCTACTTCCTGTTCGCCTGCGCGCTGGCCTCGGTCCGGATCGCGCGGCGGCGGGCGGCGCTCGGGGCGGAGGCGCCGGCGTGGGCGGCCGCCCGCTGAAGGTGCTGGTGTTCCAGAACCGCTTCCGGCTCGGCGGCCAGGAGCGGCAGACCGTGCTCCACCTGCGCACCGTGGACCGCAGCCGCTTCGAGCCGGTGGTGGCGGTGCTGCACGAGGACGGCGAGCACCTGGCCGACGTCGCGGCCGCCGGCATCCGCCCCTTCGTCTTCGACGTGGGGAGCCGGATGCTCCGGCCCAACACCGCCTGGCAGGTCGCGCGGCTCGTGAGCCTCATCCGCGAGGAGAAGATCGCCGTCGTCCACGCCCAGGATCTCTACACCAACGTGCTCGGCGCGCTCGCCGCGGGGATCGCCGGGGTGCCCGTGGTGATCACGCGGGTGGATCTCGCCCACCACGTGCTCGGCTACCGCCGGCCGCTCCTCACCTACGTCTCGCGCCGCGCCGACCGCGTGCTCGTGAACGCCCTCTGTATCCGCGACCTCGCGATCCGCGACGGCACCGAGCCGGACCGCGTGGTGGTGGTGCGAAACGGCGTGGACGTGGAGGAGCTCGACGCGCAGGCGGCGCGCCCGCCCGAGGAGCCGGCGCCCGAGCCGGGCTACATCGCGATCGTCGCCAACATGCACCATCCGGTGAAGGGGCAGATCGACCTCCTCCTCGCGATGAAGGAGGTGGCCCGCGTCCGCCCCGACGCGCGGCTCGTGCTCGTCGGCGACGGCGTGCGCCGCCCGCACCTCGAGCGCTGCGCCCGCCAGCTCGGCATCACCGAACGCTGCCACTTCCTCGGCCACCGGCGCGACGGCGGCTCGATCCTGGCGCGCGCGGTCCTCTCGGTCTCCTCGAGCCACGCGGAGGGGATCTCGAACGCCATCCTCGAGGCGATGACGCTCCGCCGTCCGATGGTGTCCACCGCGGTGGGCGGCTCCCCCGAGATCGTGCGCGAGGGGGTGAACGGGTTCCTCGTCCCGCCCGGCGCCCCTGTCGCGCTGGCCCGGCGGATCGTCGACCTGCTCGCCGACGCCCCCCTGCGCGCGCGGATGGGGGAGGAGGGGAGGGCGATCGTCGAGCGCGAGTTCTCGCTCGATCAGATGCGGGCCTCCTACGACGCGCTCTACGAGGACCTGGCCGGCCTCAAGGTGCCGCGCGTGATGTACGGGGCGGCGTGACCCCCGCACCCGGGCGGACGAGCCCTTAGGGGCCGCGGCTCGAACGGTCCGCTGACAAGCCGCACCGAGCGTGCTCTCGTCCTGGCGGATGCTCACGGATCGGGCCGGAGTCTGCCGCCACGTCGCCGAGCGCGGTGACGCGATCCTCCACGCCCGCCGCGAGGACGAGGCCGTCGAGGGCGCGCCCGAGTGGCGCTTCTCGTGCGGCGCACGCGAGCACGTCCCCGCGGACGACCGGCTCTGGCCCATCGAGCGGGTCCTCGGCATCGACCCGACGGCCGTCGAGATCGTGCTCCACCCCCGCGGCACGAGCCTCGAGCGCGCCGATCCGCGCGCGCGCTGGTTCACCGAGGCGGGGCCGATCCTCTTCCCGCGCCGCCCGTCGCGCCGCTGGCCCACGCTCGAGCCCCAGTACCCGCCGCGGCCGTGCGAGCCGCTCGACGCCGAGGACGTGGCGCTCCTCGCCGACGTCGCGGACCGGGGCTGGCACACCGAGGCCGTCGCCGCGGAGGAGGACGCGCCCGCGCACGCCTTCTCGGTGGGGCTCTTCCGCTCCTTCGATCACCCGGAGGTCGTGATCTTCGGCCAGCCGCCGGAGGAGCTCGCCGCCCTGGTGGACGCCCTCGGCGAGCGGGTGCGCGGGGGCGAGCGGTTCGACGAGGGGGCGGTCGCGACCGGCCTCCTGCCCGGGCGCCCCGTGGTGTTCCGCAGGGTCGCCACGCGGCACTACCCCGCCTGGCTCTCGGAGGCCGCCTGGTACCACGGCGGCCTGCGCTTCCCGGCGGTTCAGTGCGTCTGGCCGGACGCGGCCGGCAACTTCCCCTGGGACCGCTGGTACCCGCGCACGCTCCGCTCGCAGCAGCCGGTGCTCGACGGCCGCGAGCTCGCTTGATACCTGCCGCGGCGCTCCGCGCCGCGGCAACGGGCGAAGCGGGATCTCGAGCCCCGACGCCGTGCGGCTCGCCAGACGCAGCACGGCCCCGGCCGGCGCGGAGAGCGCCGAGGCCGGGGCCGCGAAGCTTCGGCGCCTACCGCTTCGCCGTCGCCCGCTCCGCCTCGAAGAACCGCTCGATGGGCGACTTCGGGAGGTTGAGCGGCGGCTCGGGGAGGTCGCGGCCCGAGAGCGTCGCCTTGAGGTAGTCCTTGTTCATCCGGCTGATCACCTCGAGCTTGATGCTCGCCGGGCAGACCGCTTCGCACTCGCCGATGGTGGTGCAGTGGCCGAAGCCCTCCTCGAGCGCCTGGTCCGTCATGGCGATCGCGCGGAGGCCACGCTCGGGCTGGCCCTGGGGCAGGTAGCCGAGGTGGGCCATCTTGGCGGCGGTGAAGAGCGCCGCCGCGGCGTTCGGGCAGGCCGCGACGCAAGCGCCGCAGCCGATGCAGGCGGCGGACTCCATGGCGCGGTCGGCATCCACCTTGGGCACGAGGATCTGGTTGGCCTCGGCGGCGCTCCCGGTGCGGGTCGAGATGAAGCCGCCCGAGGCGACGATCCGGTCGAAGGCCGACCGATCCACCACGAGGTCCTTGATGACCGGGAAGGCGGCGGCGCGCCACGGCTCGAGCCGGAGCACGTCGCCGTCCTTGAAGTGCCGCATGTGCGTCTGGCAGACCGTCGCGTTCCTGAGCGGCCCGTGCGCCTCGCCGTTGATCAGGAACCCGCACATGCCGCAGATACCCTCGCGGCAGTCGGAGTCGAAATGGACCGGCTCCTTGTTCTGAGCGATGAGGCGCTGGTTCAGGACGTCCAGCATCTCCAGGAACGACATGTGCTCGGTCGCGTCCGGGACCTCGTGCCGCTCGAAGTGGCCCGGGTCGCGGGGGTTCTTCTGCCGCCAGATGTCGAGGAGGATCCTCACTTGTAGCTCCGCTGGGCGAGGTGGATGTTCTCGAACTCGAGCGGTTCCTTGTGGAGGTTCGGGGCCTTGCCATCCCCCGTCCACTCCCAGGCCGCCGCGTACGCGTACTCCGCGTCGTTGCGCTGCGCCTCCCCTTCCTCCGTCTGGTACTCGACGCGGAAGTGGCCGCCGCAGGACTCGTTGCGCATCAGCGCGTCGTAGCAGAGCAGCTCGGCGAACTCGAAGTAGTCGGCGACCCGGGCGGCCTTCTCGAGCTCCATGTTGAAGTCGGCGCTCGAGCCCGGGACCTTGAGCTCGCGGTAGTACTTCTCGCGCAGGTCGGGGATGATCTGCAGCGCGTGGGTGAGGCTCTCCTTCGAGCGCGCCATGCCGCAGTCGTTCCACAGCAGGGTGCCAAGCTCCCGGTGGAGCTCGTCCGCGCTCTTCTTGCCGGGCGCGGAGACGAGCCGCTCGAGCCGCCCCGTGACGTCGCGCTCGGCGTCCTTCACCGCGGCGTGCGCGCTGTCGACCTTCGAGATGCCGCCGCTCGCGAGGTACGCCCCGACGGTCGCCGGCAGGATGAAGTACCCGTCGGCGAGCCCCTGCATGAGCGCGGAGGCGCCGAGCCGGTTCGCGCCGTGGTCGGAGAAGTTGGCCTCGCCGCCCACGAACAGGCCGGGGATGTTGCTCATGAGGTTGTAGTCGACCCAGAGCCCGCCCATCGCGTAGTGGACCGCCGGGTAGATCCGCATCGGCACCTGGTGCGGGTCCTCGCCGGTGATCCGCTCGTACATCTCGAACAGGTTGCCGTACCGCTCGTCGAGCACCTTGCGGCCGAGCCGCTTGAACGAGTCGCGGAAGTCCAGGTACACGCCGAGGCCGCCCGGGCCCACGCCGCGCTGGTCGTCGCAGACGTTCTTCGCCTGGCGCGAGGAGATGTCGCGCGGGGCGAGGTTGCCGTACGTCGGGTAGATCCGCTCGAGGTAATAGTCGCGATCCGCGTCGGGGATCTGATCCGGCGGCCGGGTGTCGCCGCGGTTCTTCGGCACCCAGACGCGGCCGTCGTTCCGGAGCGACTCCGACATGAGCGTCAGCTTCGACTGGTACTCGCCCGCCTTCGGGATGCAGGTCGGGTGGATCTGCGTGTAGCAGGGGTTCGCGAAGTACGCGCCCTTGCGGTGGGCCCGCCAGGTGGCCGAGGCGTTCGAGCCCTTCGCGTTGGTGGACAGGTAGAAGACGTTGCCGTAGCCACCCGTCGCGAGCACCACCGCGTCGGCGAGGAACGACTCGATCTTCCCGGTCACGAGGTCGCGCATGACGACGCCGCGGGCGCGGCCGTCGATCACGATGAGCTCGAGCATGTCCATGCGCGGGAACTGTTTCACCGTGCCGGCCGCCACCTGCCGCTGCAGGGCCTGGTAGGCGCCGAGCAGGAGCTGCTGGCCCGTCTGGCCGCGCGCGTAGAACGTGCGGGAGACGAGGGCGCCGCCGAAGGAGCGGTTCGCGAGCGCGCCGCCGTACTCGCGGGCGAACGGCACGCCCTGCGCGACGCACTGGTCGATGATGTTCACCGACAGCTCGGCGAGCCGGTAGACGTTCGCCTCGCGGGCGCGGAAGTCGCCGCCCTTGATGGTGTCGTAGAACAGCCGGTAGATGGAGTCGCCGTCACCCTGGTAGTTCTTCGCGGCGTTGATGCCACCCTGGGCGGCGATCGAGTGGGCGCGGCGCGGCGTGTCCTGGAAGCAGAAGTTCAGGACCTCGTAGCCGAGCTCGCCGAGCGACGCGGCGGCGGCGCCGCCCGCGAGCCCGGTGCCGACCACGATGATCTTGTACTTCCGCTTGTTCGCTGGGTTCACCAGCTTCATGTCGAACTTGTGCTTCTCCCACTTCTTCTCGATGGGACCCGAGGGGATCTTGGAGTCGAGGGCCATGGTTCCTCTCACTGCACGATGCCGATGAGGACGGCGAGCGGGACGGCGGCGAAGAGCAGGGTGAGGAGCACCGACGCGCCGATGGCGAACTTCTGGATGCCCGCGGACAGGCCCCGGTTCGCGAAGCCGAGCGACTGGGTAACCGACCAGAGCCCGTGCCACAGGTGGAACCCGAGGCCGATCACCGAGATGACGTAGATGCCCGCCCCGACGATGCTCCCCAGGCTGCGGAGCACGTTGGCGTACACCTGCCCGTGCTCGAACCCGGGGTGGATGACGCCCACCGTGAGGTCGAGCAGGTGGAACACCACGAAGCCGAGGATGAGGAGCCCGCTCCAGATCATCGTCCGGGAGGCGGAGCTCGACACCACCGGGCGGAAGTCCTGGTACCCGACGGGCCGCGCCTTCTGCCGGTCGAGCCAGAGCTGGATGCCCGCCACCGCGTGCACGAGCACCGCGACGAGCAGGACGATCCGCACGAACCACAGGAACGGCATGGAAATGCGGAGGAGCTCGGCGTAGTGGTTGATGGCCTCGGCACCCTTGAACACCTGGAGGTTGCCGGCCATGTGGCCAACCGTGAAGAGGAACAGGACGATGCCCGTGACGGCCATCAGCGCCTTCTTGCCGATGGCGGTGCGCCAGAGGGCACCGAGGCGGGAGAAACGCACCGCCGGGGCGACGGATTCGGTTGCGGTGGTCATTGTGGCGAGCACCCTCGCGAATTCCACCCCGGTTGTGCTAGCTCCCGAACGGGTCGTCCCGAACGGGTGTGAATAACCATCTGTGAATGACTGACGCCATGAAGATCAAGCAGGTCTGCGTTTTCTGCGCATCGAGCCCAGGGACGGATTCGGTCCACATCGAAACGGCGCGCGAGGTCGGGCGGCTGCTCGCTCTCCGCGGCCTCGGTCTCGTCTTCGGCGGCGGGCACGTCGGCCTCATGGGCGCCGTCGCGGACGCTGCGCTCGCCGAGGGCGGCGAGGTCACCGGCGTCATCCCGCGCGCGCTCGAGCTGCGGGAGCTCGCGCACGGCGGCCTCACCCGGCTGCACGTCGTCGGCTCGATGCACGAGCGCAAGGCGCGCATGGCCGAGCTGTCCGACGCGTTCCTCGCGCTGCCGGGCGGGATGGGCACGCTCGACGAGCTGGCCGAGATCGTCACGTGGGCGCAGCTCGGCGTGCACGCGAAGCCGATCGGGCTCCTCGACGTGCGGGGCTACTTCCAGCCGCTCGTCGCCTTCTTCGACCGCGCCGAGCGGGAGGGCTTCCTCCGGCCCGAGCACCGCGGGCTCGTCGCGGTGGAGGCGGACCCGGAGCGGATGCTCGCGCGCTTCGAGGGCTGGGAGCCTCCCCATGTCCGGCGCTGGGTCGACGACCGGTCCACATAGCCCGGCCTCGCGTGGCGGGACGCCGCGGAGGCCCGCCGGCGGCGTGAGTTTCTTGCCACACGTGGCGCGCCGGGCCACCGCGTCGCGCGGCTTTCCGTCGTCATATAAGGCGCTTGACGCGCGGCACGGTCCTCGCTTCAGGGGCCGATCGCAGCAGGCAAACGTCTACTCGACCCGGAGGTCTTCCGATGCTCGCGGTCCTCGTCGCGGCGCTGCTCACGGCCGCTCCCAACACAGACACCGTCGTGACGGCCGACGGCACCCGCATCCAGGGCACGGTCGTGGAGGAGAGCCCGTCGAAGGGCGTCACGATCCAGGCCGACGACGGCACCCTCCGGCGCTTCGAGCGGGGCCAGGTCGCCCGCATCGAGTTCGGCGACGGCTCCGTCTCCACCTGGACCACCGGCGCGGTCGCGCCGGCGCCGAGCGCGCCCGCCGTCGCCCAGGCGCCCGTGGCGCCGCCGGCCCCGGCGCCGGCCCCTGCGCCCGCGCCGCCGATCCGCGAGGAGCGCGGTCCGCCGATCGCAGGCCCCATCGACACGGTCTTCTTCCTCGGCGGCGGCCGCGTCCGCGGCACGGTGCTCGAGGAGAGCGCGGCGACCGGCGTGACCATCCGGCTCCTCGACGGGAACGTGCGGCGGTACTCGCGCGACGACATCGTCCGCATCGAGTACGCCGACGGCTCCGTCTCGCGCCGGCGCCAGGTGCCGCCGCAGCGCCCGATGCCGATGGGCCCGTCGCAGGCCGCGCCGCTGCCGCCCCCCGAGCCGCCGATCTACCAGCCGCGCCGCGCCGGCGCGCCCCTCGTCCCGGTCTACGGCGCGATCGGCCTCGGCGGCACGTTCTTCGGCGGCGAGTCCTTCGAGGGCCTGCGCATGTCCGACGACTTCAAGCCGCAGGCGCACATCGGGCTCGAGGGCGGTCTCCGGCTCTCCCCCGCGGTCGCGCTCGGCGTCTACATGGACGTGGGCGCGGGCGACGTCGCCCGCGAGGTCCGCGAGCTCTACTGCGACGGCACCGGGCTCGACTGCGCCGGGACGAGCGGCCGCTTCGGCTTCCTCGTCCGCCACACCTGGAACCCCTCGGCGCCCACCTCGCAGTGGCTGTCGCTCGGCACCGGCTGGGAGTTCGGCGCCGTCACCACCGACGACGAGGTCGACTCCGACCTGTTCACCTACACCGGGCGCGAGTACGTGCGGCTCGGCGGCGGCGTCGACTTCCGCTCGAACGCCGTGCTCGGGGTGGGCTTCTACGGCTCGGTCTCCTGGGGCGAGTATGACGACGTGGACTACAACCTGTCCCGGGTGATCCCGCCCGCGGTGCCGCTCGGGGACGGGATGCACACCACCGTGCAGTTCGGCCTGCGCCTCACGCTGTTCCCGTAGCGGGCGCGAGCCTTTCGGCTGCGTGCGGGGCTTCGGGCCCCGGGCCTCGGGAGAGCTTCCCTGGCCCGGGGCCCTCGCTCATTCGAGGCGCGCCCGCCGCAGGCGCAGGGCGTTCCCGATCACCGTGACCGAGCTGAAGCTCATCGCGGCGCTCGCGATCATCGGGGACAGGCCCACCCCGAGGAGCGGGAAGAGCGCGCCCGCCGCGAGCGGCACCCCCGCCGCGTTGTAGGCGAAGGCCCAGAAGAGGTTCTGGCGGATGTTGCGCATCGTCGCGCGCGAGAGGCGGCGCGCGCGGACGAGGCCGGCGAGCTCGCCCGACACGAGCGTGAGCCCGGCCGACTCGATGGCCACGTCGGTCCCGGTGCCCATCGCGATCCCCACGTCGGCGGCGGCGAGCGCCGGGGCGTCGTTGATGCCGTCGCCCGCGAACGCGACCGTGCCGCCGCGCGCCTTGTGCTTCGCGACGATGGCCGCCTTGTCCGCCGGCAGCACCTCGGCCTCCACCTCGTCGAGGCCGAGCTTCGCAGCCACCGCGCGTGCGGTGGTGGCGTTGTCGCCGGTCACCATCACGAGCCGGAGCCCGGCCGCGTGCAGGGCGCGCACCGCCTCCGCCGCGCCCGGCTTCAGCGGGTCCATCGCCTCGAGGAGGCCGGCGGCTCGGCCGTCCACGGCGAGCAGCATCACCGTCCCGCCGTCCGCGCGCAGCGCCTCGGCGCGCGCCGCGAGGGGCGCCGGATCCACGCCCAGCTCCGCGAGCAGGGCGGCGTTGCCGAGGGCGACCGCGCGCCCGTCCACGGTGCCCGCGACACCCTTGCCCGGCAGCGCGCGGAAGCCGTGCGCCTCGGCGAGCGCGAGGCCGCGTGCGCGCGCGCCCGCCACGATCGCCCCCGCGAGCGGGTGCTCCGAGCCCTGCTCCAGGCTGGCCGCGAGGCGGAGCAGCTCCGCCTCGGCGACCGAACCCGCCGCCTCGACGCGGCCGAGCGCGGGCTTGCCGCGCGTGAGCGTCCCCGTCTTGTCGAGGAGGAGCACGTCGACCTTCTCGAGGCGCTCGAGCGCCTCGGCGTTCTTCACGAGCACGCCCGCCGAGGCCCCGCGGCCGGTGGCGACCATGATCGCCATCGGCGTCGCGAGCCCGAGCGCGCAGGGGCAGGCGATGATCAGCACCGCCACCGCCGCGACCAGGCCGTGGGCGAGGCGCGGCTCGGGGCCGAGGAGCGCCCAGGCGACGAAGGCGATCGCCGCCGAGAGCACCACCGCGGGCACGAACCAGCCCGAGACGACGTCGGCGAGCCGCTGGATGGGCGCGCGGCTCCGCTGGGCGTCCATCACCATCCGGACGATCTGCGAGAGCAGGGTGTCCTTGCCCACGCGCTCGGCGCGCATGACGAAGCTGCCCGTGCCGTTGAGCGTCGCCCCGGTGACCCGGTCGCCGGCGCGCTTCTCGACCGGCACCGGCTCGCCGGTCACCATGGCCTCGTCCACCGCCGAGCCGCCGGAGACCACCACGCCGTCCACCGGCACCTTCTCGCCGGGGCGCACCCGGAGCAGGTCGCCCGCCTGGACCGCCTCGATCTCGACGTCGTGCTCGCCGCCGTCCGCGCCCACCCGGCGCGCGGTCTTCGGCGCGAGCCGCAGGAGCGCGCGGATCGCGCCGGAGACCCGCGAGCGGGCGCGCAGCTCGAGGATCTGGCCGAGCAGCACGAGCTCCACGATGACGGCGGCGGACTCGAAGTAGACGGGCGGCGCGCCGTGCTCGAGGAACGCGGGCGGGAAGAGGCTCGCGGGGAGCAGGGCGGCGGCGGCGCTGAAGAGGAAGGCGGCGCCCGTCCCGATCCCGATGAGCGTGAACATGTTGAGCTTCCACGTCCGGAGCGAGAGCCACGCGCGCTCGAAGAACGGGAAGCCGCCCCAGAGCACGACCGGCGCGGCGAGGACGAGCTGCAGGAGGGCGAACGGCCGCGCCCCCATCGCGTGGAAGAGGGCCATCCCGGCGGCCATGTCGCCCATCGCCACCGCGAGGAGCGCCAGCGTCGGCGCGAGCCCCCACCCGAAGCGCCGGCTCATGTTCTGGAGCTCGGGGTTGGGCGGCTCCTCCGCGGACGGCATCCCGCCGACCACGAGCGGCTCGAGGGCCATGCCGCAGATCGGGCAGGGGACGGGCGTCTTCTCCCGCACCTCCGGATCCATCGGGCAGACCCAGACCACCTCGCCGCCGGGCGGCGCGGCCGGCGGCGGTCCCTTCGGCATGCCGCCCGGGCCGTGCTCGAGGTAGGGAGCGGGGTCGGCGGAGAACTTCGCGAGGCACTTCGGGTTGCAGAAGTAGAAGACCCCGCGCTCCGCGTGCTGCCACTGGCCGCCCTTCGGCGCCTTCGGGTTCACCTCCATGCCGCACACCGGGTCGACGGCGAACCAGCGCTCCGGCTCCGCCTCGAACCGCTCCCGGCAGCCTGCGCTGCAGAAGTGGTACGCGTACTTCCCGCGCATCACGGTGCCGCCCGGAGGCGAGGCCGGGTCCACGTCCATGCCGCACACCGGGTCGCGCGTGGGCGGCGGCGCGGCGGCGGGCGGCGGGATCGGGCGGGCGGTCTCTTCCATGGTGGGCTCCTCCGGGGGCCGGGAGTCCTAGCGGAACCCGCACGGCGACGCCAGCGTGGGAGCCCGGCGGGGTCGGGCCGGTTCCGCGAAGCGGCGCTTTCAGGTCGCCGGCGCCGCGCTCGGACCGCCGCCGAGGTGGCGCGCCGCGACCCGCAGCACGTCCTCGAGGTCGAACGGCTTCGCGAGCCAGCCGTCGGCGCCGATCTCCTCGGCGCGCTCGCGGGCGTTCTCCGCGGCCGTGACCACGACGATCGGGCAGGCGCGGCCGTGGCGGGCGCGGAACTCTCGCGCGAACTCCCACCCGTTCATGCCGGGCATCCGCATGTCGAGGAAGATGAGCCCGGGCAGCTCCTCGGCGATCCGCGCGAGGGCGGCCCCGCCCTCGGCGGCGGTGCGGACGCGGTGGCCGGCCTGCGAGAGGACGAGCTCCATGAGCGCCAGGAGATCCGGGTCGTCCTCCACGACGAGCACGCCCTCGCGGCTCATGCCCGCGCCTCGGCCTCGCCGGCCGTCGCGAGCGGCAGGCTGAAGTGGAAGCGCGAGCCCTTTCCCGGGGCGCTCTCGAACCACATCCGGCCGCCGAGCCACTCGATGGTCTCCCGGCTCATGTCGAGGCCGATGCCGAGGCCGCCGTAGTCGTCCGAGGTCCCCGCGTGGGCGCGGTAGTAGCGCTCGAAGATGCGGGCCTGGCGCTCCGGGGGGATGCCGAGCCCGTGGTCCTCGACCGTGAAGACCACGTCCTCCGCCTGCCGCACGATGGAGACCGCGACGCGGCCGCCGGCGGGCGAGAAGCGGATCGCGTTGTCGACGAGGCTCGTGATCACCCGCTCGATCCGCTCCCGGTCGGCGTCCACCTCGGCGCGGCTCCCGGTCCGCAGGGCGAGATCGTGGCGCGGCGCGGAGGCTCGCATCCGCTCGATCACCGCAGCGGCGACGCCGCCGAGGTCGAAGCGCTCCCGGCGCAGGTCGCGCCCGCCGGATCGCAGCCGGGACGCGTCGAGGAGGTGCTCCACCAGCCGGTTGAGCCGCTCGACCTGGCGGAGGATCACCGCGAGCGCCTGGTCGTCCGCGCGATCGCGCTTGCGCAGGAGCTGGGCGTAGGCCTTCACCACCGCCAGCGGCGTCTTGAACTCGTGGGCGGCGGTCGAGAGGAACTCGTCGCGCACCTCGTCGAGGCGGCGGGCGCCCGAGACGTCGCGCAGCACCGCCACCGAGAGCCGGGAGCGGGTGCTGCCGTCGACCGGCGAGGCGGTGACCGAGACGAACACGTCCTCCCCGTCCGCCCGGCGCAGGATGGCGTCGTAGGGCAGCACCCGCTCGCCCGAGAGGGCGCGGACGCTCGCGAGCCGCTCGTAGGGGACGCGGGTTCCGTCCGGGAGCCGGACCTCGTACCGCTCGGCCCAGGCGGCGACGGGGCCGAGGACGTCCTCCTTGGCGGAGACGCCGAGCAGCTCGAGGGCCGCCCGGTTCGCCTCCACGATCCGGGCGCGATCGTCCACGACGATCACCGCGTCCGTCATGCTGTCCACGGTCGCGCGCATCTCGGCGCTCACCGTCCGGAGCGTCCGCTCGCCGCGCTGGATGAAGAAGTGCAGGAGCGCGGCGGTCAGCACGACGAACGCGATCCCCTTCGTGGTCTGCGCGCGCTCCTGGGCTGCATGGTCGGGGATGAGCCGCTCGACGGCGCGATCCGAGAAGGCGATCCAGGCCGCCGCGAAGAGCGCGTACGCGAACGAGATCCGCAGCGCGGAGGCCGGAAACCTGCGGAACCACCGGGAGGGGCGCGCGGGCGGGGCCGCACGTTCGACTCCCTCCGGGGGGTTCGCCCCCGCTCGCGCCTCCCGCGTCTGCACCGCGCAGTCTCTACCCCGTCGAGGCGGCCGAGTCAGCGGGTTCATCGGGGGCGCCGCATGCACGGGGCTGGGCCGCAGGCCGACCGCGCGTTCGCCTGCTCCCGAACGCGCGGCGCGAACGCGATGCGCCGGAGGACCGCAAGGGCTGCGCGCGCCCGAGCTGATGTCGGCGCGGTTCCGGACCCGTCTCGACATATGCACATAGCAATCTCGCTACTTCGCGATGTGGACCGCTCCGGGCGCGCCGAGCGCTGCCTGATGCAAGCGCTGCGCGCGGCAATGTGACGCGCAAGCTATCGAAAAACTTCTCGAATCCACGCGTCGGGCCGCGGCTCGCATCGCCCGCGGCCCGCCCTCGGCGCCGCCATCCCGGCCTCCCGCCGGGCGGAGGAGCGGCCTCGATGGCACACGACGGCAACCCGAAGCTCTCGCGCCGGACCTTCCTCGAGCTCGCTTCGGCGGGTGCGGCGGCGACCGGCCTCGCCGCCCTGCCCGGCGAGGCGGACGCCTTCGGCCTCGCGCAGCCCGAGGACGGGCTCCCGCCGGAGCGCGAGGTCCCGACCTACTGCGAGCTCTGCTTCTGGAACTGCGGCGTCGTCGCGCGCGTCCGGAAGAACCGCGTCCTCTCGCTGAAGGGCCACCCGGACTATCCGAACGCGAACGGGAAGCTGTGCGGCCGCGGCCAGGCGGGCGCGGGCTTCGTGGTGGACGGCGACCGGCTCCAGCACCCGATGATCCGGACCGGCAAGCGGGGCGAGGGGCGGTTCCGGCGGGCGGGCTGGGGAGAGGCCTACGCGGCGATCGCGGACGGGTTCGACCGGATCAAGAAGCGGTACGGCGCCGAGGCGCTCGCGCTCTTCTATCACGGCGCCGGCGGCCCCCTGCTCCGCCAGCTGCTCGTCGCCTACGGCTCGCCGAACTTCGCCGGCCCCTCGTACGCGCAGTGCAAGGGGGCGCGCAACGTCGGCTACAAGCTGACGTTCGGGGAGAAGATCGTCTCCCCCGAGCCGCTCGACCTCGACGAGACGCGCTGCATGGTGCTGTTCGGCTCGCACCTCGGCGAGAACGCGCACAACTCCCAGGTGCAGGAGTTCGTGAAGGCGCGGGCGCGCGGCGCGCACCTCGTCGTCCTCGACCCGCGCTTCTCGACCGCCGCCGCGCGCGCCGACGTCTGGCTGCCGATCCGGCCCGGCTACGACACCGCCGTGATCCTCGCCTGGCTCCACCTGCTCGTCGAGGAGAAGACGTACGACCGCCCCTTCGTCGAGGCGCGCACGACGGGCTTCGAGGCGCTCGCGAAGCACGTGGCCCCGTTCACGCCGGCGTGGGCCGCGGAGCGGGCGGGGGTGCCCGCCGAGAAGATCGTCGAGGCCTATCGGCTGATGGTGAAGTCGATGCCGGCGGTGGTGGTCCACCCGGGCCGCCACACAGCCTGGTACGGCGAGGCCGACACCCAGCGCGCCCGCGCCCAGGCGATCCTCACGGCGCTGCTCGGCGCGTGGTGGCGTCCAGGCGGGATCTACCGGACCGAGCGCGCCACCGTGGGTGACTACCCGACGCCCGACCTCCCGGACCTCCCGAAGGACGTCGACAAGGCCGCCGGCCGCTTCCCGTTCGCGGAGGAGGTCACCACAAACGGCATCCGCGAGGCCACCCGCACCGGCAAGCCCTACCCGGTGAAGGGCTGGCTCGTGCACGGCACGAACCTCGTCCAGGCGATGCCCAACGTGAAGGAGACGGTCGAGGCCATCGACAAGCTCGACCTGCTCGTGGTGGTGGACATCCTCCCCACCGAGATCACCCGGTACGCCGACGTGCTCCTGCCCGAGGACACCTACCTCGAGCGGTACGACGACCTCTCCATCGGCTTCACGAAGCGGCCGTACGTCGGCCTGCGCCAGCCGGCGGTCCGCTCGCCGCACGACACGCGGCCGGCCTGGCGCATCGCGAAGGAGCTCGGCACGAAGCTCGGCGTCGGCGACTTCTTCCCCTGGGCGACCTTCGAGGAGTACCTCGACGTGCGGCTCCAGTCGGCGGGGCTCTCGCTCGCGCAGCTCCAGAAGGACGGCATCGCGCGGCCGCCGCGCAAGACCTCGCTCTACCTGGCGGACGGCGAGGACTACCACTTCCACACGCCGTCCGGTCGCATCGAGCTGTTCTCGCAGCAGCTCGCGGACAAGGGGTTCGATCCGCTGCCGGTGTGCAAGGGGCCGCCGGAGCCGCCGGTGGGGCGCTTCCGCCTGCTCTACGGCCGGAGCCCGCTCCACACCTTCGGGCGCACGCAGAACAACCCGATCCTCTCGGACCTCGAGCCCGAGAACGTCCTCTGGATGAGCCCCGGCGACGCGCGCGCGCTCGGCCTCGCGCACGGCGAGGCGGTGATGGTCCGGAACCCCGCCGGCTCCGAGACCGGGCCCCTGCCGCTCAAGGTGACGGAGCGGATGAGCGACGGCGCCGTCTACATGGTCCACGGCTTCGGGCACCGCTCGCGTCGGCTGTCGCGCGCGCACGGCCGGGGCGGAGACGACACCGCGGTCATCGACGACTACGCGGTCGATCCCATCAGCGGCTCGACCGGCATGCGGACGCAGCTCGTGACCGTGGCGCGGGCGCGCGACGGGGAGGTGGCCTGAGATGCGCCACGCGATGATGATCGACCTCGACCTCTGCGTGGGCTGCCAGGCCTGCGTGTCCGCCTGCAAGGAGCAGTGGGACACCGGGCCGGGTGGGGCGCGAGACTGGGTCCACACGTTCGAGACCGGGACGCGCGAGAAGGACCTCGCGGTGACCTTCTTCCCGGGGCTCTGCATGCAGTGCGAGGCGCACCCGTGCACGGTGGACTGCCCGACCGGCGCGACCCGCGTCGACGCGAACGGCGTCGTGGTGGTGGACGCCGACGTCTGCATCGGCTGCGGCAACTGCGTGTCGACCTGCCCGTACGGCGCGCGGCACGTGGACGCGACGAAGCACGTGGTCGAGAAGTGCAACCTGTGCGCGCCGTTCGTCGCGCGCGGCGAGCAGCCGGCCTGCGTGGAGACCTGCCCGGCGGAGTGCCGGATCTTCGGGGACCTCGACGACGTGACGTCGCCCGTCTCGGTCGCGGCGGCGGCGCGCGGCGCGAAGCCGCTCGCGGCGCCGGGCATCGACGTGAAGCCCCGCACGCTCTACGCCGGCGACGCGAAGCGCGAGCGGATCCTCGCCGCGGGCGTCGTGCGGCGCCCGGAGCGGAGCTGGCTCACGCAGGCGTGGGGCGTCACGAGGCCGCTCGCACGCACGGGAGTGCCGCTCATGGGCGCCGTCTCGATCGCGGGCGGGATGCTCGTGAACCTGAAGTCGCGGGTCGACCGGGTCCGGCGGGAGGAGCGGCGGGAGGCGGCAGCCGCGAGCCCGAGCGCGACCGCGACCCCGACCCCGACTCCGACCGCGACGCTTGCGCACCTCCCCGCCGAGCTGCACCGGCACCCCGTCGGCCTGCGCTTCCTGCACTGGTTCAACGCCGCGTCGTGGGTCCTGCTGGTCATCACCGGCGTGGGCCTCATGTCCGCCGCGAGCTTCGCCCTCGCAGGCACGACGTTCCCCGAGCGCCTCGCGCGGACGCTCGGCGGCAAGGACGTGCTCCTCCTGCTTCACGTCGGCTGGGGTCTGCTCTGGGCGCTCGTCATCGTGCCGCTGTTCCTGCTGTTCAAGGGGAACCTCTCCCACGTCTGGGAGGAGATCCGCGTCACCCGCGACGACCTCCTGTGGCTCGCGGTGAAGCCGCTCGCCATGGCGGGGTTCTGGAAGAAGGCGCTCCCGCCCCAGGACAAGTACAACGCGGGCCAGAAGCTCTTCGCGGTCTTCGTCCTCGTCGCGACGACCGCCATCATCGCGAGCGGCGCGGTGATGACCTTCCACCTCGGCCCCGCGCCCGCCGTCGCCGGGGCGATCCTGGTCCACAAGCTCGCCATCGCGCTCGTGCTCGTCGGCGTCGGCGTGCACCTCACCATGGCCGCGGTGATCGCCGACGAGCGCCCGGCGCTGAGGTCGATGATCACCGGCACGATCGACACCCACCACGCCGTCCACCACAGCCCGAAGTGGGTCAGAAAGCTCGGGCACCGCCTCGGCGGCGCCGGCGCCGCCGCCCATGACGAGGAGCACACGTGAGCTCTCAGAAGCCCTTCTGGAATCCCTACGCGGCCGGCCTCGTGCTCGGCCTCGTGCTCCTCGCGAGCTTCGCCCTGACCGGGCGCGGCCTCGGCGCGAGCGGCGCGTTCAAGCACGTCGCCGCGGCCGGCATCCACGCGGTCTCGCCGACCTACGCGGAGGAGAACGCCAACATCGCCTCGTTCTTCGCCGATCCGACCCGCTCCTCGATGAACGACTGGATCGTCTGGATCGCGCTCGGCACCGCGGTCGGTGGGCTCGCCGCGGCCTTCACCGCCGGTCGCATCAAGGTCGAGACGCTGATGGGCCCCCGCGCGGAGAGGTCGCACCGCTGGGTGCTCGCGGCGCTCGGCGGGGCGGTGGCCGGCTTCGGCGCCCAGCTCGCGCGCGGCTGCACGAGCGGCCAGGCGCTGACGGGCGGCGCGCAGCTCGCCCTCGGTAGCTGGGCCTTCATGTTCTCGGTCTTCGCGGGCGCGTACGCGCTCGCCTGGTTCCTCCGCAAGCAGTGGATCTAAGAGGTGAACGCCATGGAAGGCCCGCTCTCGCAGGTGCTCCGCTTCACCCACCCGACGGAGATGCTCGTCGCGGTGGCCGTCGGCATCGGCTTCGGCTTCGCGCTCGAGCGCGCCGGCTTCGGCCGGGCCGACAACCTCGTCTCGACCTTCTACGGCCGCGACTTCCGCGTGGTCCGGGTGATGTTCTCGGCCATCGTGACGGCGATGCTCGGGGTCTACTTCCTGGACCTCGCCGGCATCCTGCCGCTCTCCTCCATCGGCATCCTGGACACCTACCTCGCCGCGCAGGTCGTCGGCGGCCTGCTCATCGGGGTGGGCTTCATCGTGGGGGGCTACTGCCCGGGCACGTCGATCGTAGCGGCCGTCTCCGGCAAGGTCGACGCGCTGCTCTTCATCGGCGGCATCGTGGTGGGCTCCGCCGTCTACACGCTCGCGGCGGGCACGATGGCCCCGCTCGCCGGCGCCGGCGCGAAGGGGAGGGTGCTCCTCCACGAGTGGCTGGGGGTGTCCTCCGGGGTCGCCGTCCTCGGCGTCGCCCTCTTCGCGGTCGCCTTCTTCTGGCTCGCGCGGCGGATCGAGGCCGCCGTGAACCGCGCGGTCGCCGCCCCCGCCTCGCCCGGCGCGACTGCCCGGGACGCCCAGCCGCTCGAGCACGCCGGCGCCCTCGCCGCCGGAGAAGGGACCCTGTCGTGAGCATGACCTCGAGGAAGGCCGCGGCCGCGCTGGTCGGCGCCGCCGCGCTCTACGCCGTGGCGGCGCTCGCCACCGGCCGCTCCGCTCGCGCCGAGCTGCCGCCCGATCTCTCGGCGAAGCCGCAGGAGCTCGCGCTCGACGTGTGGAAGACGGCCGCGGCGATCGTCTCCGCGGGCGGCCGTGCGGCGGTGGTGGACCTCCGCCCCGCCGACGCGTTCGGCCGGTACCACCTCCCCGCCGCGCGCAGCCTGCCGGGCGCGAGCGGCAGCGAGCTCGCCCGGGTCGCCGCGGGCGCGCCGGTGGTGCTCGTCTACGCGGGCAAGGACGAGGTCGCGCGCAAGGCGGTGGCGGAGGCGCGCGAGGTCGCCCCGGGCGCGTCCGTGTTCTACCTGCCCGAGGGTGCGCGCGCCTGGTACCTGGCGTTCGAGCTGCCCGTGCCGCTCTTCTCGGATCAGAGCGCGCCGGACGGCTACGGCGAGGCCCTCGTCCGCGCGCGCTCCTGGCTCGCCGCGCCCGGACCGCAGGGCCAGGAGGAGGCGCTCGCGGCGGTGCAGGCGCTCGCGAAGGCGAGCTTCCAGCCCAACCTGCTCCAGGCGGGCGGGAAGAAGGCGGCTGCCGGCGGCGCGAAGAAGAAGATCTCCGGGGGGTGCGGCTAGGTCACGCACCGGCGGACGGGGCGGAGTTGCGTTACGCTCTGCCCCGTGGCCCGCCGCCCCGAGATGCCCATCTCCGCCGACGCCGACCGCGCAGGCCACGTCGCCGACGTGCTGAAGGCGGTCGCGCACCCCCTCCGCCTCCGGATCGTCGCGATGCTGTGCGAGGGGGAGGAGACCGTCACCGCCCTCTCGGAGCGGCTCGGGGCCGCCCAGGCGATCGTCTCGCAACAGCTGCGCATCCTGCGCAGCCACGGGCTCGTCGCCGCGGACCGCGCGGGCGGGTTCGCGCGGTACCGGCTCGTCGAGCAGAACCTGCGCGGCCTGGTGAAGTGCATGGAGGGGTGCAAGCGCTGAGCAGTCCGCGCCGCGCCGGGGTAACCCGAGGCCGGCTGGGCGTCCGCATCGCCGTCGACACCTCCGCAGCGCTGGGCCCGGCACCCACCTCGCCCCTCACGCCGGCGCCGGCTCGGGGGCGCGCGCTTCGCGTGACGTCGGTCAATTTCCGCAACTCCTGCGCCACGGGCGCGGGCGCGGCTTCGTGATCTCGGAGGGTTCCGCACCACGTCCTCTGGGCGCGGAACCTGCATCGTGTTGTGGCAACATAGCGATGTCGCTAGCTCGAAACATCAAGGCGGCGCGGCCGCCCCTGCGCGAGGACCCGGACCGGGCCGCGCACCTCGCCGACGTCCTGAAGGCGGTCGCCCACCCGCTCCGGCTGCGCATCGTCGCGCTCCTGTGTGCCGGCGAGCAGCACGTGAGCGGCCTCGTCGAGGCGCTCGGGGCCGCCCAGCCGCTCGTGTCGCAGCAGCTCCGGATCCTGCGCAGCCAGGGGCTCGTCGAGGCGACACGCGAGGACGGGTTCGCCTTCTACCGGCTCGCCGAGCCGGCGCTGCGCGAGCTCGTGTGCTGCATGGAGAAGTGCCACCGCTGACCCGCCGGGCTCCGCGACCGAGGAGAAGAGATGCCCTTCACCCGCAGACGCTTCATCCAGATCGGCGCCGCTGGCGCCGGCGTCGCCGCCGCCTCCGGGCTCGGGTCTCGCTGGTGGGGACTCGACCGCAGCCCGGTGCCCGACCCGGGCAGCGAGGGCGAGCAGGTGGTCGCGAGCTACTGCGAGCTCTGCTTCTGGGGATGCGGCGTGCTCGCCCACGTGAAGGGCGGCGAGGTCACCAAGATCACCGGCAACCCCGCCCACCCGCTCTCGAACGGCCAGCTCTGCCCGCGCGGCGCCGGCGCGACCGGGCTCCTCTACGACCCCGATCGGCTGAAGAAGCCGCTGCTCCGCCGTGCGAAGCGCGGCGAGGACGTCTTCGAGGAGGTCTCCTGGGACGCGGCCCTCAACGAGACCGCGAAGCGGCTCGAGGCGGTCGCGGAGCGGCACGGTCCCGAGGCGGTGGCGCTCTTCACCCACGGCTCGGGCGGCGTCTGGTTCAAGCACTTCATGAAGGCCTGGGGCTCGCCCAACATCGGCGCGCCGTCGTACGCGCAGTGCCGGGGCCCGCGCGAGGCGGCGTTCACGGTCACCTACGGCACGCCGCTCGGCTCGCCCGAGCCCCTCGATATCGCCCACGCGCGCTGCATCACGCTCATCGGCTCGCACCTCGGCGAGAACATGCACAACACCCAGGTGCAGGAGCTCGCCGAGGCGGTCGGCAACGGCGCCGGCCTGGTGGTCGTCGACCCGCGCTTCTCGGTGGCCGCGTCCAAGGCGAAGTACTGGCTGCCGGTGAAGCCGGGCACGGACATCGCGCTCCTGCTCGCCTGGATGAACGTGCTCGTGGAGGAGAAGCTCTACGACGCGGACTACGTCGCCCGCTACACGTCCGGCTTCGAGGCGCTCGCGAAGCACGTCGCGGACAAGACGCCGGAGTGGGCCTGGGCCATCACCGGCATCAAGCCGGAGCTCATCCGCGCCTCGGCGCGCTTCATCGGCGGGGCGCGCCCCGCGTCGCTCGTCCACCCGGGCCGTCACACCACCTGGTACGGCGACGACACGCAGCGCGAGCGCGCCATGGCGATCCTGGTGGCGCTCCTCGGGAGCTGGGGCCGCCGCGGCGGCTACGTCTCCCAGGAGAAGTTCGAGCTCGCGGGGTATCCGCTGCCCGAGGGGCTCGCGCACCACGGCGGCCGCGGCAAGGCCGACCTGCCGAAGCAGGGCGGCTATCCGCTCGCGACCGAGGTCCTCGCGAGCGGCCTGTGCGACGCGACCAAGCCCGGGCACGCGCTCTACGACCTCAAGGCCTGGATCGTCTACGGCTGCAACCTCATGCAGGCGATGCCGGCGCGGCGGCAGCTCGTCGAGACCATCCAGCACCTCGACTTCATGGTCGCGATCGACGTGCTGCCCTCCGAGATCTGTGGCTGGGCCGACGTGGTGCTGCCCGAGGCGACGTACCTCGAGCGCGACGACGACCTCTCCGCGCCCGCCTACAAGCGGCCCTTCGTGGCGCTCCGCCAGGCGGTGGTGCCGCCGCTGCACGACTCGAAGCCGGGCTGGTGGATCGCGAAGGAGCTCGCGAACCGCACCGGCCTCGGCGCCTGGTTCCCGTGGAAGGACGCGAAGGAGTACGTGCGGACGCGGCTCGCGGCGAAGGGCATCACCTACGAGGAGCTCGCCGCGAAGGGCGCCCTGGTCGGCGCGCCCATCGCCACCTGCGAGGAGGAGGGGCTGCCCGTCTCCATCTCGACCGAGGACGGCAAGATCCAGCTCTTCGCGAAGGAGCTCGAGGACCTCGGCTTCGACCCGCTGCCCCAGTACGTGCCGCAGGAGGAGGGGCCCGCCGGCAGCTTCCGCCTCCTCTCCGGGCGCACGCCGACCCACACGTTCGGGCGGACCGTGAACAACCGGCTCCTCGCGGAGCCGTTCCCCGAGAACGAGGTGTGGGTGAACGCCGACGTGGCGCGCAGCCTGCCCGGCTTCGAGGACCGCCCGCTCGCCGACGGCGACCGCGTGGTGCTCGTGAACCAGGACGGCATCCGCTCGAACCCCGTCCGCGCCAAGGTGACCCAGCGGATCCGCGGCGACTGCGTCTACCTCGTCCACGGGTGGGGACAGACGGCGAAGAAGCTCTCGTATGCGCACGGCAAGGGCGCGTCCGACTCCGACCTGACGAGCCGCTACAAGGTCGACCCGATCATGGGCGGCACCGGCATGAGCGTGAACTTCGTGCGCCTCGAGCGCCCCGAGCTGGCCTGAAATGAGGAAGCCCGACATGAGCACCGCGAAGCGCTACGGCATGGCGGTCGACACGCGCCGCTGCGTCGGCTGCAACGGCTGCGTCATCGCGTGCAAGACCGAGAACCGGCTGCCCGAGGGCGGCTTCCGCGACTGGATCGTGCAGGAGACCTGGGGGACCTTCCCGGACCTGACGATGCAGATCCGCTCGGAGCGCTGCAACCACTGCTCGGACACGCCCTGCGTCGCGGCCTGCCCCACCGGGGCGAGCCACGTGGCGGACGGCGGGGTGGTGCTCGTCGACGCCGCCAAGTGCACCGGCTGCAAGGCCTGCATGGCCTCGTGCCCGTACGGCGCCCGCTACGTCCACCCGGACGGCCACGTGGACAAGTGCACCTTCTGCCTGCACCGGACGCAGCGGGGCCAGGACCCCGCCTGCGTCGAGACCTGCCCGACCCGCGCCCTCACGTTCGGCGACCTGCACGACCCGGAGAGCCGCGTGGCGCGGCTCGTCGCCGCGCGCCGGCACGAGGTGGTGAAGCCCGAGGCCGGCACCGAGCCCAACGTCTTCTTCCTCGTCTAGCGCGTGCGGCTGCGCTCCCAGGAGACCGGATGAACCGAGATCCCACGAAGTTCTGGAACCCGTACATCGGCGGCGCCGCCCTCGGCCTCGTGCTCCTCGCCTCGTTCGTGGTGATGGGCAAGGGGCTCGGCGCGTCCGGCGCCTCCTTCCGGCTCGGCGTGGCGGCGGTGGAGGCGATCGCCCCCGCCCACGTCGCCGCCGCCCCGGGCCTGCGCGGCGTGACCGAGCACGGCTCGCCGCTCGACGACTGGCTCGTGTTCGAGGTGATGGGGGTGGTGCTCGGCGGCGTGCTCGGCGCGTACACCGCCGGGCGGCTCTCGCCGGAGGTGCTGCGCGGGCCGCGCATCTCCGTCGGCTCCCGCCTCGGCCTCGCGCTCCTCGGCGGCGGGATGATGGGCTTCGCCGCCAAGCTCGCCCGTGGCTGCACCTCGGGCCAGGCGCTGAGCGGCGGCGCGATGCTCTCCGCCGGGAGCTGGGCGTTCATGATGTCGGTCTTCGCGGGCGGCTACGCGATGGCCTGGTTCGTGAGGAGGGAGTGGCGATGAGCCTCCCCGTCGAGTGGCTGAACGGCGCCGGCCGCGAGGCCGGGCTGGTGGTGGCGGTGGCGATCGGCTTCGGCTTCGGCTTCGTGCTGGAGCGCTCCGGGTTCGGCCGGGCCCAGAAGCTGGTCGGCCAGTTCTACGGAAACGAGATGACCGTCTTCAAGGTCATGTTCGGCGCCATCGTGACCGCGATGCTCGGGGCGGTGGTGCTGGATGGCGCCGGCGTCATCGACCTGCGGGCGGTGGCCGACTCGGCCACGAGCCCGACCTGGCTCTGGCCGATGATCGCGGGCGGCTTCCTGCTCGGCGTCGGCTTCATCGTCTCCGGCTACTGCCCCGGCACCTCCATCGTCGCGGCCGCGTCGGGCAAGATCGACGGCCTCGTCACCATCGTCGGCGTCGTGGCCGGCACCGTGGTGTACGGCGAGCTCATGTCGGTGAAGGCGTTCGCGACGTTCACCGAGAGCGGCGCGCTCGGGCACGTGTACCTCTACGACCTGCTCGGCCTGCCGCCCGCGGTGGTCGCCCTGCTCGTGGCGGCGATGGCGGTGGGCTGCTTCGTCGGCGCGGAGAAGCTCGAGCGGATCTTCGGCAAGGAGGGCGCTCCCGCCTCGCCGGCGGCGCCGAAGCGGCTCGTGTTCGCCGGGTTCGCGGCCGTGGCGCTGGCCGGCCTCGCGACGCTCGCGCTGCCCGCCCCCACCTCGGCGGTGCTGCCCGCGCCCGAGCACATCGGCGTGGAGGCCCTCGCCGCGCGCGTGCTGGACGAGCCCTGGAACGTGCGCGTCCTCGACCTCCGCCCGGCCGACGCCTGCGCCGCGGCGCGGGTACCGGGCGCGGAGTGCGCGCCGCCCGAGGCGCTGAAGGAGCTCTACCTGGCCGACGTCGCCGCCGAACGCGACGTCGTGGTGGTCGGCGCGGGCGACCTCGCGGACCTCCCCCCGGAGATCCGGGCGTATCGCGGGCGGGTGCTCGCGCTCGAGGGCGGCTTCGAGGCGTGGAAGGCCTGGGCGCTCACCGCGCCCGAGCTGCCCGCGCCCGGCGCGGGTCCGGCGGCGCTCGAGGACTACCGGCGCCGGGCCGGGCTGCACGCGGCGTTGACGGGCGTGAAGGCGCCGGCGCCCGCCGCGCCGGTGGCGGGCGGCGCGGCCAAGCCGCGCAAGAAGGCCTCCGGCGGCGGCTGCAGCGGGTAGGGGAGAACGGCCATGAACGAGCTCACCGTCGCACGCCACAGCCGGTTCGTCGATCCGCAGCTCCACGTGTGGGGCTGGGAGATCCCGGTCTACCTCTTCCTCGGCGGGCTGGCCGCCGGCGCGATGATCCTCACCGCGATCCTGGCGGGCCGCGAGGGCGCGCGCTCCCGCGCCGCCCGCTGGCTCACCTTCGCGGCGCCGGTGCTGGTGTCGCTCGGCATGGGCGCGCTCTTCCTCGATCTCGCGAACAAGGCCCATGTCTTCCGCTTCTACCTGGCCTTCCGCTGGACGAGCCCGATGTCCTGGGGCGCGTGGATCCTGCTCGTGGTCTACCCGGTGTCGCTGCTCGCCGCGCTCGCGGCGCTCACCGGCGACGAGGTGGGTAGCCTCGCGAGCCGGCTCGGCCCGCTCGGCGGATCGCTGCGCGCCGCGCACGCCTTCGCCTCCGCGCGGGCGGCGCCGCTCCGCCGCTGGTCGATCGGCACGGGCGCCGCGCTCGGCGTGTACACCGGCATCCTGCTCTCGGCCCTCGGCGCGCGCGCGCTGTGGGGCTCGGCCCTGCTCGGGCCGATCTTCCTCGTCTCGGGCCTCTCGACGGGCGCGGCCTTCATGATGCTGTTCCGGGTCACGCCCGACGAGCGCCACCTGCTCGCGCGCTGGGACCTCGGGCTCATCGGCGTCGAGGCGCTCCTGCTCGTGCTCTTCCTCCTCGGGCTCGCTGGCGGCGACGCGGCGAGCCAGGGCGCCGCCGGGCTCCTCCTCGGCGGCCGCTTCACCGCGCAGTTCTGGGCGCTCGTGGTGGTGGCCGGCCTCGCGGTGCCGGCCGCGCTCGAGGCCCTCGAGTTCCGCCTGCACCTGCGGCCGACCCTCGTCGCGCCCGCGCTGGTGCTCGCGGGCGGGCTGTCCCTCCGCTGGATCCTGGTCGCGGCGGGGCAGCTCTAGCTTCCCCTGGGCGCGCGGCGGACGGGCCCGACGCCGGGCTCCCCGCCGCGCGTCGTCGTCAGCGGTTCACGTCGCCGTCGCGCCCGACCCCCTCGAGCCGCGCGTCCTCCCGCCCCGAGACGGCGGCGAACGCGAAGATCGCGAAGTAGGCGAGCGCGACGAGCGGGGGGAAGAGCACGAACTCCGAGGCGCTCGCCGCGGGGACCACGTGCCCGGGCTCGCCTGCCCGCGCGAGCGCGAGCTCGAACCCATGGCGCAGCAGCGTCGCCGCCGGGGCGTAGACGGCGGCGAGGCCGATCAGGCGAAGCCGCCAGCCCGCCACGAAGGCCACCATGAGCTCGGGTCCGAATAGGGCGCCCCACATCCAGGGCAGCACCTGGCCGGTGATGGTGAGCGAGGGGAGGATCACCCCGCGGTGGACGACCCAGTGCTCCACGCACAGCGCCGCGAGCAGGGCGAGGAGCGTGAGCCCCAGCCAGCCCGCCTCGCGACCCCAGGCCCGACCTGCCGCGTCACCCGTTCCCATTCCGGCGCGAGTGCAACATGGGGGAGCGGGTGAGGGCAACGATCGCGACGCGGCGTCCGCCGGCCCGCGGCGCCCGCGTGCTATAAGCGCCGCCGTGGCCGAGGAGCTCCTCATCGTCGCCGGTGAGGCGAGCGCGGACCTCCACGCCTCGCGCGCCCTGGACGAGCTGCGCAAGCTCCGCCCCGACGTCCACGCGTTCGGCGTCGGCGGGCCGCGGCTCAGGGAGCGCGGCCTCGAGGTGATCGCGCCGGCCGAGGACATCTCGGTGATGGGGCTCGCCGAGGTGCTGCCGCGCCTGCCCCGCATCCTCGGCATCCTGCGCGCGCTGGGACGCGCCGCGGAGGAGCGGCGCCCGAGCGCGGCGCTCCTCGTGGACCTCCCCGACTTCAACGTCCGGCTCGCCGCGCGCCTCAAGAAGCTCGGGATCCCGGTCGTCTACTACGTGTCGCCCAAGATCTGGGCCTGGCGGCAGGGTCGCGCGAAGAAGATCGCGCGGGTCGTGGACCGGATGCTGCTCATCTTCCCCTTCGAGGCGAAGCTCTACGAGGGGACCGGGCTGCGCACGCGCTTCGTCGGGCACCCCTTCGCCGAGAAGCCCGAGCCCGCCGGCAAGGAGCGCTACCGCGACCTGCTCGGCCTCGGCCAGGGCCGGACCACCGTCGCGCTCGTGCCCGGCAGCCGGCCGGGGGAGCTGAAGCGGATCCTCCCGCCGATGCTCGACGCCGCCGCGCGGATCCGGGCCGCCCACCCCGATGCGCAGTTCGTCCTCCCGGTGGCGCCGACCCTCTCGCGCGCGGCGGTGGAGCCGTACCTCGCGGCGCACCGGACGCTGGAGGTGACGCTCGTCGACGGCCAGACCGAGGAGGTGGTCGGCGCGAGCGACGCGGCCATCGTGAAGAGCGGCACCTCCACGCTCGAGTCGGCGCTCATGCTCCGGCCGATGGTGGTGGTCTACCGGCTCGCCTGGCTGTCGTACCTCGTGGGGCGACTCCTCATCCGCATTGCCCATTTCTCGCTGGTGAACATCCTCGCAGGGAAGGGCGTCGTGCCGGAGCTCCTGCAGGGCGCGGCGAGCGGGCAGCGGATGGCCGAGGAGGTGGAGCGGCTGCTCGGCGATCGGACCGCGCGGGAGGCGCAGCTCCAGGGGCTGCGCGAGGTGCGCGCCTCGCTCGGGGAGCCGGGCGCGGCCAGCCGGGTGGCGGAGGAGATCGCGGGGGTCATGAAATGACGGAGCCCGCCCGCAAGGCCCTCGTCTGCGTCCCGACGTACGACGAGCGCGAGAACCTGGGGCCGATCGTGGAGGGGATCCTCGCCGCGGCTCCCCAGCTCCACGTGCTCGTCATCGACGACAGCTCGCCCGACGGGACCGGGGAGCTCGCGGACGCCCTCGCGGCGCGCGACCCGCGCGTGAAGGTGCTCCACCGCGCGCGCAAGGAGGGGCTCGGCAAGGCGTACCTCGCCGGGTTCGCCTGGGCGCTGCAGCGGGACTACGGCCTCGTGCTGGAGATGGACGCGGACTTCTCGCACGACCCGTCGTACCTCCCCGCCCTGCTCGAGCGGGCCCGGGAGGCCGACCTGGTGCTCGGGTCCCGCTACGTCCCCGGCGGCGGGACCGTGAACTGGGGGCTCGGGCGGCGCCTCGTCTCGCGCGGCGGGAGCCTCTACGCGCGGACGATCCTGGGCGTCCGCGTGCGCGATCTCACCGGCGGGTTCAAGTGCTTCCGGCGGGAGGTGCTCGAGGCGATCGATCTGCCGTCGGTGGAGTGCTCGGGGTACGCCTTCCAGATCGAGCTGACCTTCCGCGCCCTGCGCTGCGGCTTCCGCGTGACGGAGATCCCCATCGTCTTCGCGGACCGGCGCGTCGGGCAGTCCAAGATGTCGAGGCGGATCGTGGTCGAGGCGATCCGCAAGGTCTGGGCGATGCGCTTCTCCCGCTTCGCGCGCACGGCCTCGGCCCGCGCCACGCCGCGGCCGGCCTGATCGTCGCGCGCGGGAGCGCTTTCGGCTAGGCTGCGCCCCGCCGTGGCCGAGATCCTGAGCCTCTCCGTGGTGTCGCTGTCGGCGATCTTCTTCGTCGTCGACCCGTTCTCGGCCATCCCGTTCTTCCTCGCGATGACCCGGGAGGACTCGCCCCAGAAGCGGCGAGAGACCGCCCTGCGCGCGTCGCTCACCGCGGGGCTCGTGCTCGCCGTGTTCGCGCTGGCTGGCGCCTGGCTGTTCCAGCTCCTCGGCATCACGCTCGGTGCCTTCAAGGTCGCGGGCGGCGTCGTGCTGCTCCTGCTCGCCCTCGACATGATCCGCACGCAGCCCTCCCGCACCCGCATCACGCAGGGTGAGGTGGAGGCCGGGGCGGACCAGGAGGACGTCGCCATCGTCCCGCTCGCGATGCCCCTCCTCGCCGGCCCCGGCTCCATCGCGACCGCGATCGTGCTCATGGCCCGCGCCCGCTCCGGCCCGTGGTGGCACGCCCTGCCGGTGCTCGGCGCGATCGCGATCACCGCCGCTGCGAGCTACGCGATCCTGGCGGGCGCCGCCCGGACGGAGCGGTTCCTGGGCCGGACGGGGCTCGCCATCGTGGAGCGCGCCGCGGGCCTCCTCCTCGTCGCGATCGCCATCCAGTTCATGCTCGACGGGCTCGGGGAGTCGATGCCCCGGCTCCTCGGCGGCCCCGCCTGACGCGGCGCGTCCCGCGGGGGCCGCTTCCCCCGTCAGCGTCCGTTTGGCAGACTCGTCCCCTTCCCCCAACGGAGAGGAGCCCCGGATGTCGTCCACCGACGTGTTCCGTCGCGCACGCGACTTCCTCGTGGCGAACCGCGAGGACTACGAGACCGCCTACCGCGAGTTCCGCTGGCCGGCGCTCGATCGGTTCAACTGGGCGCTCGACTGGTTCGACATGATCGCGGAGGGCAACGCCCGGACCGCGCTCCACATCGTCGAGGACGGCAAGCCCGAGGTGAAGCTCAGCTACGCCCAGCTCGCCGAGCGCTCGAACCGGGTCGCCACCTACTTCAGCCGGCGCGGCGTGGAGCGGGGCCACCGCATCCTCATGATGCTCGGCAACTGCGTCGAGATCTGGGAGGTGATGCTCGCGGCGATGAAGCTCGGCGCCTGCGTCATCCCCGCGACCTCGCTCCTGACCCAGGAGGACCTCAAGGACCGGATCCAGCGCGGCAAGGTCACCCACGTGGTGACCGACCCGGCGGGCGCCGAGAAGCTGCGCGGCATCGCCGGCGACTTCACCCGCCACGTGGTGGGCGAGCTCGTCCCGGGCTGGCTCCCCTTCGTGCGCGCGTACGACGAGTCGCCGAGCTTCATGCCCCACGGGGAGACGCTCTCGTCGGCGCCGGTGCTGCTCTACTTCACGAGCGGCACCACCGCGAAGCCGAAGCTCGTCGTGCACACCCACCGGAGCTACCCGGTCGGCCACCTCTCGACGATGTACTGGATCGGGCTGCGCGAGGGGGACGTTCACATGAACATCTCCTCGCCGGGCTGGGCGAAGCACGCCTGGTCCAACTTCTTCGCCCCCTTCAACGCCGGCGCGACCGTCTTCGTGCACAACTATGCGCGCTTCACCGCGAAGCGCACGCTCGAGGTGCTCGCGGAGCACGAGATCACGACGCTCTGCGCGCCGCCCACCGTCTGGCGCATGCTGATCCTCGAGGACCTGACGCAGCAGAAGGTGAAGCTCCGGGAGGCGCTCAGCGCGGGCGAGCCGCTCAACCCGGAGGTGATCGAGAAGGTGCGCGCCGCCTGGGGCATCACCATCCGCGACGGGTACGGGCAGACCGAGACCACCGCGCAGGTCGGCAACTCCCCCGGCCAACAGCTCAAGCCCGGGTCGATGGGGCGGCCGCTGCCCGGCTACCGCATCGCCCTGCTCGACGACGAGGGCCGGGTCGCGCCGGGCGAGGGGGAGATCTGCATCACGCTCGACCCGCGGCCGGCCGGCCTCATGGCGGGGTACGAGGACGATCCCAACCTGAACGAGTTCGTCACCCGGCACGGCCACTACCACACGGGCGACGTCGCCGAGCAGGACGCCGACGGCTACATCACCTACGTCGGCCGCGCCGACGACGTGTTCAAGAGCTCCGACTACCGCATCAGCCCCTTCGAGCTGGAGAGCGCGCTCATCGAGCACGAGGCGGTGGCGGAGGCGGCGGTGGTGCCGAGCCCCGACCCGCTGCGCGGCCTGCTCCCCAAGGCGTACGTCATCCTGAAGCCCGGGCGGACGCCCGGCCGCGAGCTCGCCCTCGAGATCTTCAAGTTCCTCCGGCGGCGCCTGGCGCCGTACAAGCGCATCCGCCGGCTCGAGTTCTCGGACCTGCCGAAGACCGTCTCCGGGAAGATCCGCCGGGTCGAGCTGCGCGGGCGCGAGCAGGAGGCGCCCGGCGCGAAGCGCGGGCCGCTCGAGTTCTGGCAGGAGGACTTCCCCGAGCTCAAGTAGCGGGGCGCGGCAGTTCGTCCCGGGCAGGGCGGAGGGCCCGCGCGCGGTCGAAAAGCCCGTGCGCGCGGGTGCCGTCTCGGTGCATCCTTCGAGGCCGACGACCCCACCGCCCGCGCCGCGCGCGGGCTCATGGAGCGACGACGCCATGTCCCAACCCCGCGTGATCCGCACCTTCTCCATGCTCGGCGCCGACGGCGCCGGAAAGACGGCGCTCGTCGAGGCGCTCCTCCGCGTCGCCGACGCGAAGCGGGCGTCCGCCGAGGGCTCCACCTCGCGCCTCGACGCGGAGCCCGAGGAGAAGAAGCGGAACTTCACGCTGTCGCTCCACCCGGAGAGCTTCGAGGAGGGCGGGCGGGCCTTCAACGTGCTCGACTGCCCCGGCTTCGCGGCGTTCCTCACCGAGGACGAGTGGGCGCTCCAGGTGACGGACGGCGCGTTCCTCGCGGTCTCGGCGGCCGATGGCGCGCACAACCGCGCCGAGCGGACCTTCGATGTGCTCGCCGACTCCGGTCGCCCGGCGATCGCGGTGATCACTCGGCTCGATCACGAGCAGGCCGACACCGCCAAGGCGCTCGCCGACGTCGAGAGCTCGCTCAAGGTGAAGCCGGTCCCGCTCCAGCTCCCCATCGTGGAGGGCGGGGCGTTCAAGGGGGTGGTGGACCTCGTCACGCTGAAGGCGCAGCTCCACGACGCGAAGGCGTACGGGAAGTACAGCGAGGCCGACGTGCCGGCGGGCCTGAAGGACGAGGCCGAGGCGGCGCGGGTCGCGATGCTCGAGGCGGCCGCAGAGGCGGACGACGAGCTGCTCGGGAAGTACCTCGAGGGGACCGCGCTCACGCCGGAGGAGATCGACCGCGGCCTCGCCGCGGGCGCCGCGCAGCAGAGGTTCCTGCCGATCGCCTACGCCTGCGCGAAGAGCGGCGGCGGCGTGAAGCAGCTCCTCGACCTGGCGGTGCGGCTCCTGCCCGCGCCGGAGGCCCGGGCCGTGAAGGGCAAGGACCTCGGGGCGAAGGAGGTCGAGCGCCCGGCCGCGGCCGGCGCGCCCTTCTGCGGGCAGGTGTTCAAGACCACCATCGACCACTTCGCCGGGCGCATCGACTACGTGCGGGTCTTCTGCGGAACGCTGCGGCCGGACGTCACGCTGATGAACCCGCGCACCCGCAGCGAGGAGCGGGTGACCCACTTCTACCGGACCGACGGCGCGCAGAACGTGGAGATGAAGGAGGCGGGCCCCGGCGACTTCGTCGTCCTCATGAAGCTCAAGGACGCGCGCACCGGCGACACGCTGTGCGACCGGGACGCGCCCATCGCGCTGCCCGACTTCGCCCAGCACACGCGCCCGGTCTCGTACGCGGTCCACGCGAAAGCCGGCGACGACAAGGCGGCCGCCGCGCTCCACAAGCTCATCGAGGAGGACCCCTCGCTCGAGCTCGCGCGCTCGGCCGACACCGGCGAGATGCTGCTGCAGGGCATGGGGCAGGCGCACATCGAGGTCACCGTCGAGCGCGTGAAGCGCAAGCACGGCGTGGAGATCTCGCTCGCGCCGCCGACGCCGGCCTACCTCGAGACCATCACCGCGCCGTCGAAGGCGCAGGGCAAGTTCAAGCGCCAGACCGGCGGCCACGGCCAGTACGGCGACGCGCACGTCGAGCTCCAGCCGAAGGCGCGCGGGGAGGGGTTCGAGTTCGAGGACGCGATCGTGGGCGGCGTCGTCCCGCGCCAGTTCATCCCGTCCGTCGAGAAGGGCATCCGCGGCGCGCTCGGCGCCGGGCCTCTCGCCGGGTATCCGGTGGTCGACTTCAAGGCGCGGCTCGTCTACGGCAGCTACCACGACGTGGACTCGTCCGACATGGCGTTCCAGGTCGCCGGTTCGATGGCGTTCAAGAAGGCGGTGCTCGAGGCGCGGCCGATCCTGCTCGAGCCGGTGATGAAGCTCGAGGTGCGGGTCCCCGAGGAGTACGTGGGCGCCGTGATGGGCGACCTCAACAGCCGCCGCGCCAAGGTCCAGGGCATGGAGCCCCTCGCCCGCGGGGTGCTCGTCCGCGCCCTCTGCCCGCACGCCGAGGCGATGACCTACGACGCGGACCTGCGCTCGCTCACGCAGGGCGTCGGCTACTTCACCATGGAGCCGTCGCACTACGACCCGGTCCCGCCCCACATCGCCCAGAAGATCATCGAGCGGCGGCGGGCGGAGGGGAAGGTGAAGGGGGTCGAGGAGTAGGGGAGCGCGACGGGGCGGGGGGCGCAGCCCCCCGCTAGGAAATGCTCCCGACGATGCGCCTCCTTCTCTCGCTCCTGCAGGCCGCCGCGATCGTCTTCGTCCTGTTCCACCTCTACGCCCGCTCGCCTGCCTTCCGGCCCCTCAGGGGGGCGGAGGGTCAGCAGCCGCGGGTCGCGAAGGTCTCGCTCTACGTCTTCTTCTCGGGGATCTGCATCCTCGGGACCTGGCTCGGCCAGACGCTCACCGGTGGCGCCATCGCCAACACGCGGGCCATGGGGGCGGTCCTCGCCGGCCTGCTGGGCGGGCCCTGGCTCGGCGGGGCGGTCGCCGTGACCGCGGGCGTCCACCGGCTGAGCCTCGGCGGCTTCACCGCGCCGGGCGGGGTCGCGGCGACGCTGCTCGAGGGGGTGGTCGCGGGGCTGGTCCACCGCGCCTTCGTCCGCCGCGGCGAAGCGGACCGGCTCGTCTCGTGGCGCCTCGCGCTCGGCCTGACGGCCGCGGGCGAGGTGGTCCACATGGCGATCCTCCTCCTCGTCGCGAAGCCGTTCCAGGAGGCGGTGGCGATCGTCGGGCAGATCGGGCTGCCGATGATCACCGCGAACTCCGCCGGCGCGGCGCTGTTCATGACGGCGCTCCGCGAGCGCTACAACCTCTACGACCGGGTGGGCGCGGTCTCCTCGGCGAAGGCGTTGCGCATCGCGGAGCGGACGCTCGGCCCCCTCACCAAGGGCTTCAGCGCCGAGGCGGCGCAGGAGATGGCGGGCATCATCCAGGAGGAGACCGGGGTCGGGGCGGTGGCGATCACCGACGCGGAGCGGGTGCTCGCCTTCGTCGGGGTGGGCTCCGACCACCACCGGCCCGGCACTCCCATCGCCTCGCCGCTCACGCGGCGCGCGATCGCCGCGCGCGAGGTGGTCTTCGCCGACGGCGTGCGCGAGCCGTACGCCTGCACCCTCGCGCCCCGCTGCCCGCTCGCCTCGGCGGTGGTGGTGCCGCTCGAGGTGGGCGGCGCGGTGGTCGGCACGGTGCAGCTCTTCGAGACCCGCGCCCGCCGCTTCCGCAGCGTGAACCGCTCGCTCGGCGAGGGGCTCGCGGACCTGCTCTCGGAGCAGCTCCTGCGCGCCAAGTACCAGGAGCAGAAGAGCCTGCTCGTCGTGGCCGAGCTGAAGCTCGTCCAGGCCCAGGTGAACCCGCACTTCCTGTTCAACTCGCTCAACACCATCATGGCGGTCACGCGCTCCGACCCGGAGCGGGCGCGGGAGCTGCTCGCTCACCTGTCCAATTTCTTCCGCAAGAACCTGAAGCGCTCCGCGGAGTGGTCCACGCTGGCGGAGGAGCTCGACCACGTCGGCTCGTACCTCGAGATCGAGAAGGCCCGCTTCCGCGACCGGCTGGTGGTGGAGATCGACGTCGATCCCTCGCTCCTGCCGCTCCGGCTCCCCACCTTCACGCTGCAGCCGCTCCTCGAGAACGCCGTGAAGCACGGCCTCGCCACCCGCCTGGATCGCGGCGTGGCTCGCATCCGGGCGCGGCCGGAGGGCGGCGCGGCGGTGATCGAGGTGGAGGACAACGCGGGCGCCTGGCCCGGCCGCCCCTCGCCGGACGGCCTCGGCATGCGGATCGTGGACGAGCGGATCAAGGGGCTGCTCGGGAAGGAGTGGGGCGTGACGGTGGACTGCGTGCCCCGCGAGCGGACGCGGGTCACGGTGCGCGTGCCGCTGCCGGCGAGGGCGGCGTGAGGTTCCGGGCCCTCATCGTGGACGACGAGCCGCTCGCGCGGGTGGAGCTGCGCGCGCTGCTCGACGACACCGGCGCCTTCGAGATCGCCGGCGAGGCGGGGAACGCGCTCGAGGCGCTCGCGGCGCTGCGGCGCGAGAAGCCGGACGTGGTCTTCCTGGACGTGCAGATGCCGGTCCTCTCAGGCTTCGAGCTGCTCGGCATGGTGGAGGACGAGCTCTTGCCGGCGGTCGTCTTCGTCACCGCGCACGACGCGTTCGCGCTGCGCGCCTTCGAGGCGAACGCCGCCGACTACCTCCTGAAGCCGGTC
>Ga0184637_10000060_pt1 | contig 67368 bp, 54 predicted proteins | sample PLM3_127_b2_FD_133143 | JGI IMG/M metagenome (GOLD analysis project Ga0184637, IMG submission 133143) | Groundwater sediment microbial communities from an aquifer in East River, Colorado, USA - PLM3_127_b2 | ecosystem: Environmental > Terrestrial > Soil > Riparian zone | place: USA: East River...
TAGCAGACGCCGAGGGTGGAAACGAAGTGGAACCGTTTGGCTCTTCCCCGACAAGCGAGTCGCAGGAGCTCGCGGGTGCCGTGAACGTTCACCTCCCGCAGATCCCCGTAGGGGTAGAGGAAGTTCACCGCGGCCGCGTTGTGGTAGATCGCGTCCAAGGTCTTGGCGAGCTCCTGGAACTCCTCCTCGGTGAAACCGAGCCTCGGCGAGCGCAGGTCGCCCGCGACCGGCACGATGCGCTCTTCGAAGCCGGGCTTCCACAAGCCGTACGACTCCAGATGTCCTCGGATGCGCTCCATTCCACGACCGCGCACCAGGCAGTAAACCGTTGCCGCCGTGCGCTCGAGAAGCTCCTTCAAGAGATAGCCACCCAGAAACCCGGTTGCGCCCGTGAGCAGAATCTTTTGCGGCTCCTTCCGGGGTTGGGCCGCCGTTTCGGGGCGGATCTCGAGCGGCAGTCGGCTATCCGCGAGCATCACCGCGAGCTCCGAACCGTTCGCGGCACCGTTCGCCGCGGGGCGGCTCGGGCTCCTCTTGAGGCGGCGCGCAAGCCGCTCGATATCACCCGTTCCCAGAAGCTCTGCGACGGAGACGTCCCGCCCCACCCACGTGCCGAGCCGAGCTCCCAGCTCGACCACCCCCAGCGAGTCGAGGTAGCGACTGACGGGCGCGTGAACGTCGACGGAGTCCAGGGTAGCTTCGGCGATCTCCGCAACGAGAGATCGAATCTTCTGCTCATTGAAGTCGGCGGAGTCGGCCTCGCTCCAAGCCGTTCCGGCAACCCCGCTCGATTGCGCAAGGACTGGAAGCTTGCCCGCGAGAAACCGTTCCCGGCAGGCGTAGCGGCGAAGCTTGCCGCTCGACGTCTTCAGCAACGTTCGCGGCGGCACGAGCGCGATGGTATCCATCCTGAGACCGTGCGCCTCGAGGACGGCCTCGCGAATGGATTCGGTGATGTCCCGACCGAGCTCGCTGCTGTCGTTTGCCGGATTCAGTTGGATCTCGGCCAGCAGCACAGCCTGCTCGCGCTCCTCTCCCGGGACGGCGAAGACCGCGACGCCCCCGGCTCGAAGGGCGGGGTGGGCTTCCTGGGCGGTCCACTCCATGTCCCTCGGCGCGTAGTTCCGTCCGCGGATGACGAGGACGTCCTTCAGGCGCCCGACGACGTAGAGCTCACCCTCGAGCAGGAAGCCGAGATCGCCGGTTCGCAGATACGGACCGTCGTTCGTATCTTCGAGAAAGCCTCCGAATCGCTCGCGGGTTTCCTCCGGGCGATTCCAGTAGCCCGGGGCCACGCTCGGGCTCCGGAGCCAAATCTCCCCCACTTCGCCGGGACGGCATCGGGTCCGTCGTTTGGGGTCCACGATGACCAGCATGTCCTCGGATTGCGGACGACCGCAGCTGACCCGAAGGACACTGCGCGCGGACTCGTGTGCCTCCTCGGCCAGGCCTCGCTCCAAGGCCTCCCGATCCAGCATCACGATCGTGGGCGACCGGTCGTGAGGACGGGCGGTGACCAGGACGGTGGACTCTGCCAGGCCGTAGACGGGATAGAGCGCATCCCATCGAAATCCGCTCGAGCGGAAGGCTTTCCAAAAGGAGCTGAGGGTCTCGGCTCGCAGCGGCTCCGCTCCGTTGTAGGCCACGCGCCAGCAGCTCAAATCGAGGGACGCGCGGTCGGCGGGCGACGTTTTGGCGACGCAAAGGTCGTAGGCGAAGTTCGGAGCGCCGCTGTTCGTCGCCCGGTAGCGCGAGATGGCTTCGAGCCAGCGGATCGGTCTGGCGAGAAACGCTTCGGGTGAGAAGATGTAAGCGGGATAGCCGCTGAAGAGCGGTTGCAGAATCCCGTCGATGAGCCCCATGTCGTGATGGAGCGGGAGCCAGGAGACCGAGAGGCTTCCGCGCTCGTTGCCCTCGGCGCGGGCGGCGAAGGCCAGGTTGTCCATCAAGTTCCCATGGGTCACCATCACCCCGCGGGGCATCGCGGTCGAGCCCGACGTGTACTGAAGAAACGCCAGGTTGTCTTTCGTCAGCGGCGGCTCGCGCCAGGCCTCCGGAGCCGCCGTGGTCAATCGATCCCACGAGAGCCAGTGAACCTGTCTCTCGGCCGCCGACTCGATCAGGGTGCGCGCGTCCTCCCCGAGCGCTTCCTCGGAGATGACGAAGTCGACCTGACAGTCGCCCGCAATGGCGCCGAGGCGCGGCAAGCCCGCCTGGCGCATTGCCGTCGACGGCAGGTACGCCGGGACTGCCACCGCACCCGCGTAGAGACTTCCGAAGAATGCGCTGAGAAACGCGGGCCCGCCGTCGATCAAGAGGAGAACTCGCTTTCCTTCGGCGCCGAGCGACTGGAGACAAGCCGCGATCGCCGAGCTTCGTTCGTCGAGCTCCCCGTAGGTCAGGCGCGGTCCCTCGGTTTCGCCGTCCGTCAGAAACGTGTAAGCAACCTGATCGGGATGAAGTGCAGCACGACGCCGGAGGACGTCGACGATCGTGTCGCTCCCGATCATGCGCTCGCTGCCAAGCCTTCCCCGCGCGTGCGGCGTGCCGCCGCGGCGGCGAGATAGCCCACGAAGCGTTCGCGTACGGCGTTCTTGTTCGCCTCCAGGTCATCGAGTCGCCAGCCCTCGGTTTCGATGGGCGCATGGACGGTGACTTCGATCGTTCCGGGCCGCGCGTCGAATCCCTTGCCCGGATTGCTGTCGGGTGGAATCTCGATGAAGAGCGGCACGATCGGCGCCCGGAGAACGGTGGCCAGGTGAAACGCTCCCTTGTTGAATGGCCCGATCTCACCGCTGGTGACGCGCGTACCCTCCGGGCTCAGAAATGCCGACTCCCCGCTTCGGCGGAGCGTGCGCTCGGCGGCCTCGAACGAGCGGACGCGCTTGTCTGGCATGGATTGGGGCGGTGTGAAGAACGTGCCGAGGAGCCAGGAGAGGATTCCGAGGGGCGGCACGAGCAGATACTTCCGTTTCATGAAGAAGCGGGTATTCGGAAGCCCGAGCGCTATCAGGATGAACAGGTCGAGGGTCGAAGTGTGGTTGGCGACGTAAATCGTTTGGGACGCTGGAAATGACCGGTCCTGATGGACCACGAGCGTAAGTCCATAGAGCCGCAACAAGACCAGCCCCAGACTCCTTCCAATCACCTCCGCACAGAAGCGGCGGGCGTGGAAGAGGGTCACGACGGAGATCGCCAGCATGAGGACCGCGGCCAGCGTCATCAACAGCAGCGCCCCGGCGGCTCGGAAGATCACTCGCAGCCTAGACATGAGGCGTCCTTTTCCGGCACACGACGGTCTGCATGGCCAGGTTCAGCTTCTTTTCGAACAGCAGCAGCGGTGTGGCGAGAATCTGGCCCAGAACGTAGACGTAGCCCCACTTCTTCAAATCGAGGCCCTTGCCTTTCAGGAGCTTGAATGCGGCTCCCGCGAACAGATAGAAGTAAGCGGGAAAAGCGCCGTACGGCAGATAGGCGATGCAGTCGAAGCCTCCTCGTTCCATGAGCTGCAGCAAGCGTTTCTTGTCGTACAGAGCCGTGTGCTGCGGCGCCTGGAGCCCGGGCCAGCGGTCTCGGTAGAGGCGGAACGTGACGCTGTCGAGCCGCGGCACTTCGACGATCAGATGGGCGTCCTCCTTCATCACCTGGCGCGCCCGTTCGAGTGTCCTCAGCGGGTCGTAGTCGTGCTCGAGGAAATGCCACATCGTCACGAAGTCGAACCGCTTCTCGCCCAGCTCCTGCTCGTAGAAGAGCCCGCAGTGAAACTCGATGTGCTCGAAGCCCGCAGCACCGGCAAAGTCCTTGAAGTCGACACCGGTCACCCGGGCGCCGTGGACGAGACGCATCTTGTTCAAGAACGTTCCCGCGCCGCAGCCGACGTCGAGAATCTCGCTCGTGGCAAAGCGCTTCAGGTAGGGCCGCACCATCCGTTCTTTGTGGGTGTCGAGCCGGTCCATGAGGTAGTCGACCACGGGCCTGAGGGCGCCCCAGTCCCGTTTCTTGCGGTGGGCGATGTACTCGTCGTCGTAATAGGCCTTGATCTCCTCCACGTTGATGCGGGGATGCTGGTAGGCGAGGCCGCACTCGACGCAGCGAACGAAATGGAAGCGTCCCGGTTTTCCCGTGAGGTCCTCTTCCGCGGTGAGGAAGGGCTCACGGTTCGAGGAGGAGCAGCAGTAACAGCTCACCGGCTCGAGCACGGAGGGATCGAGGGTTTCGGCTACGCCCACAGGTTGGCTCCGTGAAGGGTCAGAAGAGCCACGAAGGCGAGAAGGAAGATCCCTCGCCCGTAGTTCGTACAGTCCGCTTCGCGGCGGAAACGCCGGTAGCTCGCGATCGCGAGGGCGAGCGCGGCCAGAGCGAGCGGGCCGAGGACGCTCCCTGGAGCGCTGTCAGCGCTGTCACCTCTTGCCAGCATGAAAGTGATCGCGGCCGCTATCGTCCACAGGGCCACGTCGGCCCCCACGACGACGTTTATCCCGGGAAGGCGATGGAGTCGCTGGTCGTGGAGGGGCTCGTAGACCACGAACGTCAAATAGACGAGCGCCATCGTGGCGGCGAGAAGAGGACCGCGGGACTCCGAGGAGAGCCCGGCGGCGATATAGACGAAGATCGGATACTTGATGGCGACAACGTGGTAGCGGAGGACGGGCGGCGCGTGACTGGAAAGCCAGCGGTACCACAGGAAAAACGCCATCACGGTGACGAGGTAGCAAACGAGCAATGGGCGATGACCCCGGAGAAGTACCACGACGCCCACAGCAACGAGAAGCCACAGCCCGTAGAAAGGAGCAACGGAGCGACGACGGCACAGCACCCTTTCGGGGAACTCGATGCGATCGGTCTCGACGTCGCCGAGGTCGTCCCAGAGACGAAACTGGAAGACGAGGCCGAGAAGAAGCGAAAGGGTCGCGAGACGCGACGCCCCACCGGCAGAGAGCAGGCTCGGCACCGCGAGAAAGACAACCACCGGCAGGAAGATCCTGAAGGGGAATCGCTCCCGCCAGTAGCTCAGGATTGCCCACTCAGTCCATGAAGTGGACATGACCCAAATCTCCGTCGATCTCGATCGGGCGGCCGTCCGCGATGAGACGTGTGGCCTCCTTCACCCCCACCACCGAGGCGATTCCGAACTCTCGCGCCAGGATCGCCCCGTGCGACAGCACCCCGCCCCGTTCGAGAACCAGTCCCTTGATGAGGGGGAAGAGGGGCCCCCAGCCCGGGTCCGTCTGTCGCGCGACGAGGACGTCGCCTCCTCTCAGCCGCCCACACTCGGAAATATCCTGCAGCACGGCGGCCGGGCCGTGGACCCTGCCGGTGCCTGCGCCGATGCCGTAGAGGGTCTTCCGCGGGTCGCCGGGGGCTTCCTCTCGGGACGAAGCGGCGGAAGTGCCGGAGTCCCAGTAGTCCCCTTCGGGAATGACAAAACGATCGGGTGGCGCAAGGAGGCTCCATTGTGCGTGTTCCTTTTTTCGGACCGCGACTTGCTTTCGGGAAAGACCCGGAAACGTGGCGCCTTCCGAGCGGAGTGCTTCGAGCTCCTGCCAGGTGAGGAAGAAGACGTCGTCCCGCTCCTCCAACCCGTCGTTGCCGGCGAGCCTTTCACCGATCGCGAGGACGATGCGGCGACACCGGCTGTAGAGGAGCGCCTGCTTCAGCCGTGCCCGCTCGCGCAAGATGACCGACCTCTGCGTCCAGGACAATAGTCGTGGGAAAACGAAGGACTTGCGAAGAGGAAGCCGCCGGCAGAGTCTTTCCCGGCGGAGACCGATTCTTACCCGCTCGGTCGCAGCGAGGCGCCCCTTCCTCTCGGCCGGAAATCTCTCGAGAGGTGAGCCCGCGTCCAAGCGCAGGTAGGATTTCAGAAGCTCCATCAGTTGCTCCGGCCGCTCCTGGAAGCTCGGAACCGTCATCATGAGCTCGCCCGAAAAGCGGAATCCCCAATTCTCCAGATACTCGTCGACGGCGAGACGAAACTCCGCGAAACAAGGCGCTCGAAGCGTGCTCCAGATCTCGCTCGCTCCCTGGTCACGAAACAGGGTGTCGAGGTCAGGCTCGTTCCGGATGCGGCGCGAGAGCTCCCAGAGCTTCACCGCCGGTTGGGCGCTCACCATATCCGGCAGCCCGCTCAGGAGCTCGCCGAATCCGGCGGCGCGACGCTCGTCCCGCAGAAGTGACTTCAAGGCGCCGCTCGTCACCATCGCCGCGGCGTCGGCGAGCGAGGCGCCGAGCCATTGGTGGGAACGGATGTCGACGAACGCACGGAGCGCCTCCAGGAGCTCTACCAGCGGACAATCTGTCAGCCGCTCGGGTCTCCACTGCTCGGCGAAACCGTCGGCGGTGCGCTCGAACTCACGCACCCGTCTCTCGAGCGTCAAGTAGAGCCGGCCCGTTTTGATCAGCACCCAGGCGAGCTCCACCACCGGCCAGAAGCGGTGCTTCTCTTCGAGAGGCTCCGTTTCGTCGTCAACGGAAGGGATTCCTACGAAATCGTCGAAGGATCGGGTGAGCCAGGCGCCGAACGGCACCGACCGCAAGACACGGTGGATGTTGGTGAGGTTGTAATAGATGCGCGCGGCGTGGACGCCGATGATATGGCGGAAGGCGGCATCCGCTGCACCGATGCGCCGGCGTGAGACGCCGAAGGCAAGCCCGAGGTTTCTGAAATAGTGCTCGTATCCAGTGGCCGCGATCGAATAGAGGAAAGGGGTGACCGGACCGGGAAAGTTCTCGTTGACGTTCGCGTTGGACCAGACGACCTGGCTGCGGCCGGCGGCGGTCGTCGTCGTAATCGCTCGCGACTGGACGATATGTAGACGTCCTCCGGCGTCGAGCGTCCATTCGATGTCCTGGGGCGCGCCGAAAAGCTTCTCGACTTTTAGACCGAGCTTCGAAAGCCGCGCGAGCCAAGCCTCGTCGAGACAGGCAACAGCCCCCTCCGCCGTTTCGGGAGCCCCGGTGAAGCGGAGGGAGCGCAGATCTCTTCGGCTCACGGCGAAACGCCCCGGGTCGAGGCGGCCGGACACGAGTGCCTCGCCGGGTCCGTAAACGAACTCCCCGACGAGCGTTCCAGGGGTCTCCGATGACGTCGGGGGCCGGGTAAACAAAACGCCCGAGATCGAAGCGCGGACTTGAAGCTGGATGACGACCCCCATTCCACGAAGTCGCCGCCCTCGGGCGAGCTGGTAGGCGAGCGACCGGTCCGACCATTGGGAGGCCCAACAGGCCTTCAGCCCTCGCTCGAGCTCCTCTTCGCTGGTGATGTCCGGGAAGGAATCGAGCAATCCCGCGAAGGAGGCGTCCGCGCTGTCCTCACCGATTCCCGAGCTTCGGACAATGACGCTGCGACGGTCGAGCATTTTGGCCCAGTAAAGGAAAATGCCCTCGCGCACTCCGGCCGGAAGGGGCGCGCCTAGCACGAGGCCGCGAACGGAGCTCGAGACTTCAGGAATCTCGGCGCGACCGCTGCCGGCAAGGCGGCTTTCGAGACGCGCAATCGCCGGGGCGAGAGAGCTCTCTCTCAGGAAGGCCTCGAGCCCGCGGCGGGTAACGACGAAGCCCGGGGGGACGGGAATGCCGCATCGCAGCATCCGTCCGAGATTCGCCGCCTTTCCACCAACCAGCCCTTGATCTTGCGCGTCCGCGAGAGAGACGAAAAGCTCGTTTGCCAAGCTCAGGCCCACCGCGGCTTCACCCGCAAACAGAAAAGCGCCACGCTGAAGAGCCAGTGCACGCCTGGCCCAATCAGAAGAACGAACGTCCACATCCTCCATGGCGTGGGAACCATGAGGCTCGTGGCCAGGAGCGCTCCGAGAACGGAGTCCAGGCGGTCAAAGACGAACGAGAGCGTTCGGGCGAACCCGCCGCGGGCCGCGTGACCCGGCAAAATGCCGAGCTGACGCTTCACGAACGAGTTGGGCAGTTCTCCGAGCATGAAGCCGAGCCCGGCGAGCGCTCCCAGAGCCAGAGACTCCCCATCGGTCAGTGGCCAGATACCTTGCACCCAAGAAGGGTCGACGGCCCCGAGGAGATGATGAAGTAGTGCGAAGGCGAGAGCGGTCGCGGGCACCATGACCACGAACCCCCGGGGAGTCTTGTTGTCGCCGAAGATACGGTTTCCCCTAAGCGTCCGGCCGAAGTCGATGGGGACGGCGAGCCGGTGCGAGCATCGCGAGCCCAGCCAGATCGTTTGCGCGATGCCCGCGAGGACGAACGATCCGACGAGGAAGAGAGCGCACGAGAGAGAGTCGAGAGGCACAACGAGTGGTCTCTAGACGGTCGCGCCCGACTGGTTTCGGTTCTGAAACAAGAACACCGGCGCCGGCAGCCGATGGGCTGCGAGCACGAAGTGCCACCACGAAGCCAGGTTCTTGGGCTCGTAGTCAATTTTCGGAAGGAGATAGCCTGGCACTTGCGGATAGACGTGGTGAAGCTCGTGGGCGTCCACGTTGACGAGAATCCATCGGGAGAGCCAGCGAGGCAAGGTGAGCGAGCGGGTGAACGCGTCCTGCTCCCGTGCGGGATAGGGCCGGACCGCCGCCCCTTCGCTCAACGTCATGGGAACGTGTGTGTGCTGGCTCAGGATCAGCGATTCGATGAAGACCATGCTGAGCAAGATGCCGACGCCGAAACTCCGCACCAGCGGAAAAAATCCGAAGCCATAGACGATGCCCCCATAGACGGCGGTTACTCCGAGGATGTCGAGGACCAATCGCTTTTTGAGCGCGCGGTCCGGAAACAGTCTTCGCAGTCGAGGCCAGTTCCAGAAGTTGTTGATGCGATAGACGAGGACGAAGATGGGGATCCAGAAACGCCAGCACACGCTCATCAAGATCCGCTGTGGCATCGAGATCTCGCGCGGAACGAGCGTCGCGGTCGTGGGATCGAGATCCTGCCAGCCGGTCCACCGATGATGCTGATTGTGGATCGCCGTCCAGCAGCGGAACGGAATGAAGCTGAGGAGACCCGCGACCTCGCCCGCAAGATCGTTCCATCGGGAAGTACGAAACAGGATGCCGTGGCCGCATTCGTGCAGAAGAACGAACCACTGCACGAGCGCGAGCGCGAGGAGCACCTGCGCGGCGGCCCAGCTGACGAACTCGGGTCGCGTCGTGAGGACGACGGAAGCCGACGTCAGAAGGAGAGCATTGAGGATATACGCGAGCCCCATCGCGTTCTGAGGTCTCAGGTGCGCGACGTCAGCAGGTAACGGTACGGCGACGGGTAACGGCACGGCGCGATCGCTTGACATCGATCCCCCTACCTTGCCCTCGGGCAGAGATTTACACCCGCGAAGATGCCGTTGTCAAGGGGAAAGAAGCTAATTCGAGAAAACCTGGTCTCTCTCGCAGAGCAGCAGGTGCTCCTCGAAAACGGAGCCTATCAGCATCCAATTGCCATGAACGGCGGCAACGCTGGACGTCGAGAGGTCGTCGCCAAGGCTCAGGAACTGCTCCTGGAAAACGCCTGTGGAAGGGTCGAGAGAAAGGACCTGCGACGGCGAGAGGTTCGCCGGATCGCGGGCGTTCCCCAAGAAGGCGAGCATTTGGGGATGGGCGCCCGCCCACACGGCGCCATCGCTTCCGATTTCGAGGTTGTCGACCCCGGTTCCCACGTCGAAGCGCTCGCGAAACGAAAGCGTTCCCGTCGCCTTGTTCCGTTCGTAGCTTAGAATCGCCCGCTCCGTAGTCGAGGCCACGAAGACCGTGCGGCCGTCGGGACTCATCGTGATGCCGTTGGGATAGGCGATGTCCTCCGCGACGACACGAAACCCCGTCCCGTCGAAGAAAACGACGTCAGAGTCGGCCAGACGAAGGAAGTCCGAAGCGGTTCGTTTCCATCCGGCGGGGTGCCGATGATCGTTGGTCACATAGAACTGCCTCGGCCCCACGGCAAGGACGTCGTTCGGGCTCCGGAGAAGATCGCCCCGGATCGTCTGCCGATGGGCGAGCTTTCGCTCTCGAACGTCGAAGATCTCGACGGTGTGATCGGCGCCTGGATGATTGACGACGAAGAGCGACGCTCCTCCATCCGGGTCTCGAAGGAGGCTCAGGCCATGAGGCTGGAGCTCCGGCTGGAAATCCCCGGTGAGCTCGATCGGGCGCGGATCCGGGCTCTCCAAGTCGAGGGCGTAGATCGCCCCGCGAGTCAGTCGGCCCGCACCGCGTTTCCGCCTATCGGTCGACGAGACGTAGGCGACTCCGGTGTCCGGATTCACGGTGATGTCTTCCGGACCCGGCATGCCTCCAATCGGTCGGCACTGGCCCGCGAAGTGCGGCGAGATCGTCTTGAAATAGCCTGACGCGTGGAGCAGGTCGAGCACGACCCCTCCAACGAGACCGACGACAACGAGAGCCACCAGGGCCAGTTTCTTCATGGGCTTCGGCATGTCCATGGGTGGCTATCCTATCCTCACATTTTTTTGCCTACAATGTGAACTTCTGGTTAGAATCTCACGTCAGAGAGGGGAGCGCATGATGGTCGGCGGTTTGGAGCAGATGGTTCTTCTGGGAGTCCTTCACCTCACGGAAGGGGCCTACGCGGTCACCATCCGGCGGGAGCTCGAGCGGCGAAGCGGCAAGCGCGTCTCCCGGGGAGCCCTCTACACCGTGCTCGAGCGGCTCGAGTCGAAAGGCTACCTCGCCTCGCGCATGGGAAGCCCGACTCCGGAGCGCGGCGGGAGACCCAAACGCTTCTATCGCGTCACCCCGGGCGGGGTGAAAGCTCTCAAGAGCTCGAAGGACACGATGGTCGACCTCTGGCGGGGACTCGAGTCCGTCCTGGGGAAGATTTCTTGAGAGAGCTGGTCGAAGCCTGTCTCGCGAGACTCCTCCCCGCGGGTGCGCGGGGCGAGGCGATCCTCGGAGATCTCACGGAAGAGCTCGGGGAGAGGCCGTTCTGGTACGGCGTTCACGGGCTTCGCATCGCCGTTCGGCTCACATTTTTCAGAAGGCGCCGCAAAGTCAAGAAGGAGGGAGATCGGATGAGCGCATTTCTCCGCGACCTGAAACTCGGATTCCGGGCGGTGACCGCCTCGCCCACGTCGACGGCAATCGTGGTCCTGACCCTCGGCCTCGGGATCGGAGCCAACACCGCCGTCTTCTCCCTGGTCGACGCTCTGGTGCTGCGCCCCTTTCCCATTCCGGACATCGACCGACTCGTCATGCTGTGGGGGACGGTCCCGGCGCAAGGCGAGGACCGCGACCGCGCGTCCCCGGGCGATTTCCTCGACTGGAAGGAGCAGTCGACGGTCTTCGAGAGTCTCGTCGCCCTCGAGTGGTGGGACGTGAACCTGTCGGGCACGGGCGAGCCGGAACGGCTTCAGGGAACGTTCGTTGCGCCGGATACCCTCGAGACCCTCGGGGTCGAGCCTCACCTCGGCCGCACGCTGTCCGCGGACGCCGAGGAGTTCGGAGCGCGCACCGTCGTTCTCAGCTATCAGCTCTTCCAGCGGCGGTTCGGAGGCGATCCGGCAGTCGTCGGCGAGACGATCCGGCTCGACGGCGAGCAGTACGAAATCGTGGGCGTCGCGCGCCAAGGCTTCGATTATCCCTACGGCTCCGAGCTCTGGGCGCCGCTCTGGCTCGATGCGAAGACCGCGGCACGGCGCGATACGCACTACCTCGACGTCATCGGAAAGCTGCGCCCGGGGGTGAGCCGGGAGGACGCGCAGGCGGAGCTCGACGTAATTACCGCGCGGCTCCAGAAAGAGCACCGGGTCACCAACAACGGGCGCGGCCTCCAGGCGGTCGCGCTCGCGCGGGCGGTCATCGATCAGGGATCTCCCGCGATTCTCGCCGTCTGGCAGGCGACGACGGTATTCGTTCTGCTGATCGCTTGCGTGAACGTGGCGAACCTCCTTCTCGCGCGGGGCGCCGATCGGCAAAAGGAGCTGTCGCTCCAGCAGGCGCTCGGCGCCAGGCGCTCGATAATCGTCCGGCAGCTCCTTACCGAGAACTTGCTTCTTTCAGTAGCAGGAGCCGCGTTCGCGATTCCCCTCGCCTGGGTCGGAATCGACTTTCTTCGAAACGGTCTGCCTCCAGAAGTCCAGAGGTTCGTGGTGGGCTGGCAGGAAATCAATCTGGACCTCCGGGTCCTCGGTTTCACCGCGGCCGTCACCGTGGTCACCACTCTCGTGTTCGGTCTCGCTCCCGCTCTCAGGGCTTCCCGTACCGATCTCACGGCGGCGCTCCGCGAAGGGGGACGCGGGGGATCGGAGAGCCGCTCGAGGCAAAAGGGCCGGACGCTCCTGGTGGTGGGAGAAGTGGCGCTCGCTCTCATGCTGCTCGTCGCCTCCGGGCTTTTGATCCGGGGGATGCTTCGTCTCGCGAACGGCGACCAGGGCTACGATCCCGACGGCCTCATGACCTTCGAGATCGCCCTTCCCGAGCGAAAGTACGAGGAGCCGGAGAAAAGGCGGCAGTTCTATCGAACGGTGACCGAAGGCGTGCGCGAGATCCCGGGGGTCATCGCCGCCGACCTGGCCATCGTGCTCCCCTCCAGTGGAAACAACTACACACGCTCCGTCGACGTCGAGGGGCAGACGATTCCGAACGTCTCCGAACGCCCCCTTGCCCACTTCCGGGTGATCACTCCCGGGTATTTCGAGACGATGCGGATCCCGCTCCTCGCGGGCCGGGCGTTCGGAAGCGAGGATCGTGAGGACACCGCGCCGGTCGCGATCGTGAGCCGAAAGTTCGCCGAGCGCAGCTGGCGGGGAGCGGATCCCACGGGAAAGCGATTCCGCGACTCCGACGAAGGACCCTGGCTCACCGTCGTCGGCGTCTCGGGCGACGTCCTCCAGGACTGGTTCCTGCAGGAGCCGCAGCCGACGTACTACGTGCCCTTCGAGCAGCGCCCGCGCGTGGGAATGTCTCTCGCGATCCGCACAGTGGGAGAGCCCGAAGCGGTGACCGCCGCCGTTCGGAGCCAGGTGCGGCGCGCGGATCCCGACCAGCCGATCTTCCACGCCCGCACCATGCGTCAGTTGATCTCGGAGCGAATCCACGGGCTGAAGTACGCCGCGCTGGTCATGAGTGTCCTGGGATTCATCGGCCTGGTCTTATCCGCGGTTGGTGTCTATGGCCTCATGATGCACTCCGTCAGCCGCCGCACCCACGAGATCGGCGTTCGCGTGGCTCTCGGCGCCGAGAGCGGCGACGTTCTGCGGCTGGCGCTCGGTCAGGCGCTTACGATCACCTTCGCCGGCGTCGCCATCGGGCTCGTCCTCGCCTATGCCGCCGGAAGGCTCATGGCCTCGAACCTCTTCGGGGTGGTGCGTCTCGAGGCCGCGACGTTCGTCTCGCTGGCCGTGGTCCTGGGCGCGGTGTCGCTCCTCGCTGCCTACATTCCGGCGCGAAGAGCGCTCTCGGTAGATCCAGCGGTGGCGTTGAGGGCCGAGTAGAGGATTCCGTCGAGCGGAATGTGACTACTTGCTTTACAGTCTAGTATCCCGCATACTGCTAGTCGTAGAAGGGCCGAGCGGCCGGGAGACAAATGAAACGGTCGAGTCGGCAGAAGGGTGGCGGGAGATCGGGAATACAACCTGCACTGATCAAGGTGGATTTTCTCATCCCGCGGCTCCAGGACACGACACGTCGATCGCACCCGCATACGGCTTATGAAGAATGGGACACGCTCCTCAGGGAGCACGAGATCCATCCACCCACTCTGGGGCCTCCCGAGCGCGGAAGAGAGGGCTGGGGCAAGCAAGCAGAGGACTCGTTGCACTGGTGGACGGGCGTCCGAAAGAACCAAGTCCAAGTTCTCCTCCGATTGCTCAGACACGATACACGAAGGATCTTCGACCAAAGGTGGATGATCGCCTGGGTCGGCGAAAGGGTTTACACGCTCGGCGATGTGCCCCCGCGGAAGAAACGGAAATGAGGATCAGGAATCATGACCAGAATCGCTATCGACTTTAAAGGGCGGAAGCCCTATGCAGATCTTGCCGGGCGTCAATGGGATCTGTCTGCGCTCAGCGTAAAGGATCGACGGCTCGTGCGGTCCGTAGTCGCCCGGGCGAACAAGGGCACGGCTTGGCCCAAGCTGTCGAGTCACTGGCGCCGCGTGCTGATCGAACTGTATCGCCACTTGAGTGGAAAGGAACTTGTGCGGCTGCCTGTCTATGCGATCTGCCAGGACATCGCATCCCGGGTAGGGATCGAGCAAGGTTACTTTCGGCAGCGCGACTACCGGGATGACTTGGTCGAGCTTATCGCCAAAACGCATGAGTCCCGGTACCAATTCGCCAAGGAAACCGGGCTTAACCAGGCATTCCTCTCTCGAGTGCTCAACAAGAGAGCACATCTCTCGGTCGAGAAACTGGAGAAGGCAGCAGAGGCGCTCGGCTACCGCGTGGCGCTCGTTCGATCGGTGCAGGCAAGACGCCGCCGAGCCAGGAGCCCAAAGGAGATGGCCGCCGCCGGATAGAACGCCGCTACAGGAACCGGCGAAAGAACGCTGGACTCGTTTATCGCCTCGGGGTCGCCGTCGCTTTCGGCTCGACGGGCTCAGCGAGCGTCAGAGCGATGAGCTCGGCTGCATGGTCGGTTTTGGCGTCGCCGGCGGCGAAGACGATGTATTGCTTGCCCTGGTGCATGTAGGTCATGGGAAGGCTCGTGGCCTGTGCCGGTATCTTGAGCTCGGCGAGGACGACGCCGGTCTTCTTGTCATAGGCCCGGAAGAAGGGCTCACCTTGCCAGCCTTCACCGGCAAACAGAAGTGTTTTGGTGACGAGAAGCACCGCACGGGATGGGCTGCCGGTCGGCTCGAGCTCCACTCCTTTCAGCGCGGCGTGCTCGCGGATCGCCAGGGGCGTTGCCCCATTGGGCTTCATCCACACGTGCCGCCCGGTGTTCATGTCGACGGCGGTGATGCGGCCAAACGGCGGCTTGAACAGCGGCAATCCCTGGGGACCATCGACTACGAGACCGGCGGAGACGTAGGCGATGTCCGAAAATCCCGGCTCGCCGTGTAGTGCCAGGAGTGTTGGACCGGTCGACGTGCCCACGTAGAGGATACCGGTCTCGACGTCGACCGCACCGCCTTCCCATAGCGCACCGCCTCCGGTACCGGGTAGTTGGATCGTTCCGTGGGTCCCGTCGGCGGCATCGGCGAGCGAGGGCGGAGAGTAGAGCGGGCCGAGGCGGTACCGGCGAGCGATCTCCCGTGCCTCATCTCGAATCGCGGGCGTCAGGTCGATGAGATCGACTTCAGCGGCGCCCTGGCGATCGAGTGCGGCCGGCTTCATGGGAAAGGGCTGTGTCGGCGAGGCCCTCTCGCCGGGGACGTCCGATGCGCGCACGGGACGCTCCTCGATAGGCCAGAGCGGTGCGCCCGTGACTCGATCGAACGCGAACGCGAACGACTGCTTGGTGAGCTGGACGACTGCCTTCACCGGCCTGCCATCGACGGTGACGTCCATGAGAATCGGGGCGCTCGAGTTGTCGTACTCGTAGATGTCGTGGTGTACGATCTGGTAGTGCCACACGCGCTCACCGGTGCGCGCGTTCAGGCAGACGAGGCTCGAGGAGAACAGGTTGTCCCCGAGCCGATGGCCTCCGTAGTAGTCGCTGGTGGCGACCTCGACCGGCAGATAGACGTACCCGAGAGCTGCGTCGAGAGCCATCGGCGCCCACACACCGGCGTGTCCCGAATATTTCGCGGAATCGTTTTCCCACGTCTCGTACCCATACTCTCCCGGCTTCGGCACGGTGTGGAAGATCCAGCGACGCTCGCCGGTCCGGGTGTCCCAGGCAGTAACGTGCCCCGGCACTCCGGTCTTCGACCGGAGACGGGCGGCGCCCGACAACGCGGGACCCACGAGGATCAGATTCTCGAAAACGATCCCCGGCGAGCTCGACCCGAGGTTGTTTTTGTCGAGCTCGACCGTCTGATCGAACCCGCGCTTCAAGTCGACGAGGCCGTCGGTGCCGAAGTCGGGAATGGGTCTGCCGGTCTTGGCATCGAGCGCGACGAGTTGAAATCCCGGTGTAACCACGAAGATGCGCTCATCGTGTCGGCCATCGGTCCAGTAGGCAACACCGCGTCCGGAGTTTCTCCGGGGCGCCGCCCCACCCCGCTCGCCTTCGTCGAGCCGGTACGTCCACAGGGTTTCGGCCGTGCCCGCATCGATTGCGACCACGTCTCGCCGAAACCCCGCGGTGAAGTAGAGAACGCCGTCCACCATCAGGGGAGTGGTCTCGTTCTTGAACTCCGGAGTCGGCCCGAAGTTGGCGCTCCGCCAGCGCCACGCGACCTGAAGGCTAGAGACGTTTTCCGCCGTAATCTGATCGAGACTGGAGTAGCGGGTCGCGCCGGTATCTCCATGATAGTGGCGCCACTGGCCATCGGACGCGCCCTGCTGCGCCATCCCCGCTGCCGCGCTCATTAGAAGCGCGGCGGCCGGTACAAGGCGGCTCATCCCTCCTATCGATACTCGTCGCATGAATCTCCTCTCGCTCCGATCCCGTCGCACCTACGGGGCTCGTTCAAACCATCCAAAAGCTAACACGTCCAGGGTCGCTGATGCAGCCTGCGAGATGGACGAGCAGATGTGTGATCAACAGACTCATCTCCGCATTCGAGTGGACGCAGGCACCGACCCCGGGTCGTTCACCGCAGGGGGCGAGGCTACGTAGCCATGTGTTATGATCCGCCCCGCTCTGAGAAGGGAGTTGACCCGCCATGCCTCAATCCATCCTCGAAAAGCTGAAGAGCGGCGTCGTGCTCGGCGACGGAGGGTATCTCCTGGCGCTCGAAAGCCGCGGCTACGTGCAGGCCGGCCCGTTCACTCCGGAAGTCACGATCGAGCATCCGAACGCTCTCCGGGCTCTGCACCAGGAGTTCGTTCACGCGGGCGCCGAGGTGCTCCAGGTCCTCACGTTCTACGCGAGTGAGAACAAGCTGGCCCAGATCGGCTACGCGAACCGATTGGGCGAGATCAACCGCGCCGCAGTGCGCATCGCCCGCGAGGTCGCGGGAGCCGACATCCCGGTCGCCGGCAACCTCTCGCTTACCTGGAAGTACGAGGAAGGAAGCCCCGCCGCCGCCGACGAGTGCCGCCGTCTCTTCGACGATCAGATCCGGTTCCAGATGGAAGAGGGTGTCGACTTCTTCATCGGTGAGACGTTCCTTCACCTGGGTGAGGCGTCGATCGCGCTCGAGAGGATGAAGAAGACGGGCCTCCCCGTCATGGTCACACTCGCATTCGAAGGACCCCGCACGCGGGACGAGAAGACCCCGGCCGAGGTCGCCCGCGCTCTCGAAGGGGCGGGCGCCGACATCGTGGGCACCAACTGCTTCATGGATCCCGCGCACATGCTGCCCGTCGTCGAGGAGATGCGGAAAGCGGTCAAGTGCCACGTCGCCGCCCAGCCCGTCGGCTATCGCTGCACCGACGAAGTGCCGTTCTTCCCGGGTCAGAAAGGCTTCCCCGACCGACTCGACCCCTATCAGCTCACCCGCTACGAAGTGGGCGACTTCGCGACGCGCGCGCGGGATCTAGGCGTGAGCTACATCGGCGGCTGCTGCGGCTGCCAGGGCGCACACTTGCGCCAGATGGCCCGGGCCCTCGGCAAGAAGCCGATGGAAGAGCGCGAGTGGCAGATCGACTACGCGCACCCCCAGTCGGCGACGGAAGCATATAAGAAGATACGAGAAGTGTAAGCCGGGTGCCGAAGAGTTCATCCGCACCTCCGCCAACACACTGGGAATACGATGCTGAGAGTGACGTTCTCGAAGTCTACTTCGGGGAGAAGCGCCGCGCATGGCCTTCCTGATTCGCAGGGAGCTATAGAGCGGGCGGAGTCGTCCTTTCTTCGTAGCTCAAGCGGTAGACGACACCTCCGTGGTCGTCGGTGAACAAGATGTCTCGCCCTCCGGCGACGAGAACGTCGCAGGGACGCCCCTGAATGGTGTCCTCGCTCAGAAACCCTCCCACCACGGTCTCGGGCACGCCGCCGGGACGCACCCGAACGATCCGGTACCCCGCTTTCCGGGCTTTCGAAACGTCGTCAATGACGGTCGGGCCGTGGAGGGCGACGAGGAAATAGTCTCGAAGCCGCTCGTCGGCGAAATCCGATGGGACGCGGGTCAATCCGAGGGGAGCGCTGTGGGCCGGAAGGGACGCTGCGGCGAGCTTCATCTCGGAGCAGTCCGCCGGCTGCCGCCGCCATCGGGACGGCGCTTCAACTCCGACGACGCGATCGAAGCTCTGCCGGCGAGGGTCTTCAGGGAAGCTCTGGCCTTCATGCTCGTAGCAGTACGGCCACCCGTAGAAGCCATTTCGATCCACGACGGTAAGATGGTCCTGCGGCCGATCGGGACCGAGATGGTCGGCCCCCATATTGGTCGCGTAGAGGCGGCCCTCGAACCAATGGAGCCCGACGGCATTACGCAGGCCGCGGGCGAAGGGCGTCAGCTCGCCGATGGGCAAGGGCATCGAGAGAACCGAGGCGCGCTCGGGCTCATCGTCTCGTTCCTCGCAGAAATTGCAACTGCTCCCGACCGAGACAAAGAGGGCCGCGGCTCCGTCGCTCTCACCGACGGCGAGCGAGCGGGTCAGATGCCATCCGCCGTACTTGTAGCTGAGGCCGTAGCCCGGGAACTTCGCCAAGACCTCGGGCTCGGAGCTCGGCCCGAGCTCGCCCGCGACATAACGATAGCGCCGCAGCTCGTCGGTTGTGGCGAGATACAACCAATGACTCCCGTCGTCGCCGCTGTAGAAGGCGACGCTATTGGGATTCCGCAATCGGTCGAGCCAGATCGTCACTTTACCGAAGCGGCCCGAAAGCGGGTTTGCCTCGTCCAGGACGTAGACGCGTCCACGCCGGTTGTCGCTGAGAGAGTGAAGGCCGGTCACGAACAGCCGCCCATCGGGCGCCGGGGTGAAGAACCGGACTCGCGGAAGGCCCTCGGCCGCTACGGAGAGAGAGTACCCCTCCGGAACGTCGAGCCTCACGGCTCGCTTGCCTCCCTCTGCCGGCTTCGAAACGAGCTCGATCGGCTCGTCCGAGCTTGCGATCGCAGCCGATAGACCGACGACCGACGAGGCGGCCGAGAGAAACAATGCGACGATCATCGTTCGTTCCTCAATCTACGTTCCAGGTCGCGGAAAGCGACGGGCCGTCGCCATTCAACGACGACGGTCGAGCTACGCTTCGGTTCTGCCAACTGCTCGCTGGTTTCGGTCACACCGTTGGCGTCTTCGGGCGAAGCGTTTGCAGCCAGGACGGGCACGACAGAAGGCATGATCCCCGCGATCCGGTCCAGCATCGACCGAACGTCCTCATGGATCTCCTCGGGAAGGCACTTGGCGGCAACCATGTAGAGGTCCCGCTTCTGCAGGGACTGACTGGTCGGTGAGAGGACGTTCACCAAGAAATCGCTCCCCTTGAGGTCTCTCAAAACCGGAGCTTGCGAGAGCCAGTCAATCTGAGCCGGGAAATTGGCTGCGAACGACTCATCCACCGCCGCTCGATCCGTTTGCAACAAAGAAACGGTCAAGAGATCAACGGGACGATCGATAAAACGCTTCAAAATCGCCGGGTTGAGGAGATAGTTTTCGATCTCGTATCGCGGCCATCGAACCAGCTGCATTCCGGGTGGAACGTCCACAGAGGGCGCGGCTTCGTCCCCGGCAGTTTATGACGCTTTCGTCGCTGCTGACTATCTAGAGCAAACCGAGCTTCTCGGAGCGCTCGACCATGCGCACGGAGTCGTCGGCCTCGAGACCCCCGAGCTTCGCCGCGGGTATCGACCCCACGACTTTATTTCCGATGACCCGCTCCACCTCGAGGCCGAGGTCGCCCAGGTGCTCGAGGTCCTTGTCTTGGGGAGAGCGCACTTCGAGCTCCACGATGACCCGGAGGGTCTCCGGTTGCTTCAACGCGTTTCGCAGCTTAGGCATCGGGCTCGATCTTAAGGAGTCGCTCCACGTCCAGTTTGCCATAGCCCCAACGCGCGTTCCAGCAAACGCCGGAATGGCGGTCCTGCCGCGTCGATTTGATGAGTCGGCGCTTGGCCTCGCTCCAGTCGATGCTCCCGTCTTTCTGAAGGAGGAGCGCGAGAGAGCCGGTGACGTAGGGGGCCGACATGCTCGTTCCACGAAGCGACGCGTACTCGATACCCGCGACCCGGGTGAAGGGCGGAAGGTCGGAAGCGAGCGCGTCTTTCGAGAGCGGGGCGAGAAGCCACTCTCCGGGGGCGGCTACCTCGGGTTTGGTGTCTCCGTCCCTCGTGGGCCCGCGGCTGCTGAAGGACGACAGTGCCTCGAGCTCGAGGTCTTCGAGGTGGATCGTCGGATTTTGCGAGTCACGGGATTTCCACTGGTTCCGGGTAGCGTACGAGGCGACGCTGACGGCGGAGTAGGCCGAGGCCGGCATCCCGATGAGGTACTCGAACGTGGCTCCGGTGGTGAAACTTCCTTCGGACCCGTCGCGGATCCAGGCGTGCACGGCGCCCACGGCGGCGCTTCTCGCGGAGCTCTCCTCTGCCACCAGGGTCCAGCTCGAGAGCCACTGCGACTGCGGCAGAGTGATGACCTCGAACGTTACCAGGGTGTCGCCGCTGTAAGGGTGGATCTGGCGCGCCGCCTCGACGAAGAACGACCCGAAGTCGTGCTCGGTCGAACCGTCGGACGGCGGGTCGAGGAAGTTCCCGCTGGGGGAGCGGAGCCGTACCTTCAATCGATCCTCGCGCTGATGCCATACCTGAAGGAAGAGGATTCCGAGCTCGACCGGGCCCGATTCCCCCTGGAACGTGCGCGGGCTCAGCGAGAACTTCGCTTCCCAGCGGCCGGGTGTCGTTCCCTCTCCGTGAACGATTCCGTGCGCGTGGATGGGATCGCCGCCTTCATTCCCCGCGGAGACCACGACGATTCTCCCGGGACCGGAGAGCTCGTCGATCGTCCGCTCGATGATGGTGCTTCCGTCGTGACCGCCCACATGGCCGCCGAAGCTGCAGTTGACGACCGCGGGCTGGTTTCGCGCCTTCGCGACGTCGAAGATGTGCGCGATCGCCGTGAGGATATCCGCGGTCTCGAGCGTCGACTTCACCACCGCGAGGTCCGCCTCCGGCGCCACGCCGCGGAGAGATGACCCCGGAGACCCTCCGCCGTTGCCGGCCGCGATGCCGGCCACGTGCGTCCCGTGGCCGACGGTGTCGATGGATGCCGCCGCGTCCCCGGCGTCGATCTTCGCCGAATCGAACTCCCGATCGGCATATTGATCGAGATAGTTGACGATGCGGGTCTTCCCTCCTGAACGAAACGCCGGATGGCTCACGTCGATGCCGGTGTCGACGATGCCGACGAGGACTCCGGCTCCGGTCTGAGGAACCGTCCGCACTCCCGCTCGTATCAGGCCCGAAGAGACGTGAGCGAGATCAGAGTGGAGCTTGAGCTTGGTGCTCGCCTCGACGTAACGCACCGCGGAAAGCCGGGCGAGGCTTTCGAGCTCCGTTCGCGGCATCCGGGCGACCACCGTCGACGGGGAGACCCTCGTGCAGCAGCCGCCCCACTGATCCACGCGCTCGCCCACGGACTCGCCGGCGCCGCAATCGATCACCACCGAGACGAGATCCTCCTTCTGAAGGCGCTCGGCCCCGACGCGGGACAGGCGAGACGCGAGGGAATGGATCCCGAGCGGGAGGCCAGAGACCGCCTGCGGTCTCACGGCCGGGACATCCAGCGCGCGTGGTTGAAACCTTGCCTCGACCTTCGCGCGCGATGCCCCGAGCCGGAGCATCGGGTCGAGCTTCGCGAGAGGCGACGTCTCGGAAACGGTCTTTCGGGGCCTCGGGCGCCTCGCCGGAGCCTTCTTCTTCTTCGTACGCCGCTTCGCCGGCTTCTTCGCGACCCGCTTCTTTTTCGCCATTGCTTCAGTCCAGGACGTCTTTCATATACGCGAAGAGGGCGGGAGACCCACCGGTGTGCAGGAACAGCACGTTCTCGTCCTTCCCGAAGAAGCCTTTCCGCGCAAGGTCGAGGAGGCCCGCCATCGCCTTTCCGGTGTACACGGGGTCGAGGAGGATCCCTTCGGTGCGGGCCAGCTTCCGGACCGCTTCCGCCATCTCCGGCGTGGGCCTCGAGTACCCCGGCCCCACGTAGTCGCCGAAGCACAGCACCGCGTCCTTCGGCACGCGCTCCCGGATCCCGAGATGCTCCGCCGTCCGCACCGAAAGCGAGTGGACGAGCTCTTCCTGCGGTTCCTTCGGACGGCTGACGTTGATTCCCACCACGGGAATCGCGGAATTCAAACCGAAGAGCCCGGCCAGAAGCCCCGCGTGGGTTCCCGAGCTTCCGCTCCCGCAGACGATCCGATCGATCCGGATCCCGAGATCGACGGTCTGAGACAGGATCTCGAGAGCGCAGGCGGCGTAGCCCGTGGCGCCGATCGGATTCGACCCCCCGACGGGAATGACGTAGGGCTTGCGCCCTTTCGACCGCAGATCCTCGCCCGCCGTCTCGAGCTCCGCCATCATGCTGGAGCCCCCGGGGACGACCTTGACTCCCTCGACCCCCATCAGCCGGAAGAGGAAGTTGTTCCCGCTCGCGTCGTCGCGGTAGCTCCCGGGAACTCGTTCCTCGAGGACGAGAAAGCAGTGCAGTCCCTCCTTTGCCGCGGCGGCGAGAGTGAGGCGGCAGTGATTCGACTGGACGGCGCCTCCGGTCACGAGCGTATCGGCGCCCTTCGCGATGGCATCAGCGACGAGGAACTCGAGCTTTCGCGTCTTGTTCCCTCCGCCGGCGAGGCCCAGAAGATCGTCGCGCTTGATATAAAGCGTCGGGCCACCCAGCTCGGCGGTGAGCCGCTCGAGCTTTTCGATCGGCGTCCGGCCCTCGGTGTACCGGCGCCGCGGGAAACGAGAAAGATTCATCGAGTTCTCCCTTTCGGCGTCATTCTACCGCTCCCTCGCGATTCCCATGGGCCGGCCCGCTTCCTCGGGCCGCGGAAGATCCCGGTGCTCGGCACCGAGGCGCTCGAGCGCCACTTTCACGTGAGGCGGCATCAGCGCGGAGCGGCGCTCCTTCATATCGACGAAAATCGCCAGATGCTCGCATGTCGCCGCGAGAAATCCTTTCTCCCCGTGGAACATGCGAAGAAAGTAGTGGACGCGCTTCTCATCGTAGTCCAGAAGCTGCAGCGTCACCCGAAACGGCTCCCCCTCGCGAAGCTCCTTCAAGTAGACGATGTGGTCCTCGAGGGCGAACGTCGAGCCGTTCTCCCTCTGGACGTATTCCTCTCCGAGTCCGATGCGCCGCAGGAAGTGGTCTGTGCCGCGATCGAAAGCGAGATGATAGTAGGCGACGTTCATGTGGCCGTTGTAGTCGATCCAGGCAGGCTCGACGCGGCCGGAGTAGAGTTCCATCCCCGGATTCTAGCCAAGCCCCGAACGTGATAAAAACCTCCCCATGAGAAGACGCGAATTTCTTCGAACCAGCCTCGCGGCGCCTTTCGCCGGCGCCGTTTCCGCGACGACGATAGAAGCCACAGAGCGCACCCCCGAGTCGGTTGCGGCGGAGCTCGAGGACAACATCTACACCCGGGTCCTCGGGGTGAGGCCGCACATCGGGGCGCACGAGCACATTTCACGGCTCAGCGGCTCGCGAATGCCCGAGGAGGTCATGGACGCTCTGGTCGAGGCGAATCGCTTCTTCGTCGACGTCGAGGAGCTGAGCGAGGCCGCGGGGCGCAAAGTCGCCGAGCTTCTTGGTGCCGAAGCGGCGCTGGTCACAGCGGGCGGGTTCTCGTCGATGATCCTCGCGGCGGCCGCCTGCCTCACCGGGAAGGACCCTGCGAAGATCGACGCCCTTCCCCACCCCGACTGGCCGAAGCGCGAGTGCCTCATCCAGAAGGCGCACCGGTTCAGCTACGACCGGGCGTATCGGGCGGCAGGAATGACGATCGTGGAAGCTGCGGACCGGGCTGAGATCCTCGAGAAGGTCGGAAGAAACACGGCGATGATCCCCGTCCTCGCGGCGGTCGAGGAGCAGCGGCAGTTCGGACCGCCCGTTCCGAAGAAGCGCGCGCTTCCCCCCGAAGCGCACGTGCTCATGCCGGAGGAGCTCATCGCCATCGGAAAGAAGGCGAACGTGCCGGTGCTCGTCGATATGGCCTCGGACCTGCCGCCCGCTTCGAACCTTACGCGCTGGATCCGCGCGGGCGCCGACCTCGTCGTCGTGAGCGGCGGCAAGGGTCTCCGCGGTCCGCAGTCGACGGGGATTCTCGCGGGACGAAAGGACTTGATCGAAGCGGCGGCCTTGAACGCCTCGCCTCACACCGGGATCGGCCGCGGCATGAAGGTGGGTAAAGAAGAGATGGTGGCCCTGGTCGTCGCGCTCGAGCGCTACCTGAAGCTCGATCACGAAAAGGAGATCGCGGGGTGGAACGAGAAGGCCCGGCGGCTCGCCTCCCAGCTCCAGGGGATCCGTGGTCTCACGGCGGAGTACGCTCTCAACACCAAAGGCTACGCCGACGTCGACCTGAGCTGGGACGAGAGCGTTATCTCCCTCACCCCCCTTACTCATGAGGAGCTGCGCCGTCGTCTTCTAGCCGGAAGCCCCCGGGTCACCTACGATGGCACCACGGTCCGGGTTCGTCAGCTCGACGACGCGGAGATCACCCTCGTGGCGCGGCGGCTGAGGGAGGTCTTCGAGGCACTTTAGCTTCTCAGGAGGAACGTGATGCGCAGCCAGCACATCGCTATGAGCTGGGAGCAGTACGAGCAGCTCCCCCCTCATCCTGGCTGGAAGCACGAATATTGGGACGGGGTGGCCCACATATCTCCGCGCAGCCGTTTCGCTACCGTCCGAGTCGACGTCCACCCTCGGCCCTTCCGGAGTCCTCTGGAGCTCCGGGCCGTTGCCGCAGCCGACGAAACATCGCTCATATCCGCCTACATCGATGCCTTCCGCGACACCGTCGAGTACTGCGACTCGGACGAGGATGCGATTGCTCGGTCGGCTGGTAAGAACGTCCGGGCGTATTGCGCCGGGCGTCGGGGGGAGCCTCTTTTCGGTTCCTCCTGTCTGGCGTCGGATCGGGCGGCGCAGGATACGACGGAAGCCGTGGCCGGCGCGGCGCTTCTGGTAAGGACCGACGATGGGCACCCGATGCTCGACATGCTGTTCGTAAGACCTATCGGGCAACGTCGAGGTCTTGCCACGGACCTGTTGTCCTGGTGCCTCGAGGAACTCCACCTTCGGGGAGAGACCATTCTGCGAAGCCGTTATCACCTTGCGAACGATGCGAGCCAGGCGTGGCACCGCAAATTCGGATTCACCGAGGAGCCCGACCTTTCGCTGGCTCAGCTCTATCTGCGCTGCGCGGCGCAGGAGCTTCGCCGGCGGGAAAGCGCGGGAGGCCTCAGTGACGAGGAAAAACACCGGCTCCTCGCGGAGCAAGAACGTTTGGAGGACCGGGTGAAGGAGTTGCAGAGGATCGCCGACGAACAGGGATGGGAGGCGGTCTCTCCTGCGTTTCGATTTCGCTGAGAGACCGACCCTGTGCCCTCTGTGATGTCAAGGCACTTCCTCCTGAACTGTGCCACCCCGACGGTCTTGGGGCTTCATCAGCGCCTGGGCTAGGGTAACACGGTATCGCACGCCCCTCTGCGCGAGGGCGAGAGCCATCAGCCCAGAGCGGTGGGGATGGGGCCCCACCGCACTGATCTGAAGAGCCTTTGGTATAGTCACCTCGTGACTAGCACGATTCTCGTCACCGGGGGCGCTGGTTTCATCGGAAGCAACTTTATCCACTACTTCGCCGCCCATCACCCCGACTGGAAGGTCATCAACCTCGACAAGCTCACGTACGCGGGAAACCTCGAAAACCTTCGGGAGATCGAGGACCGGCCCAGCTACCGGTTCGTTCACGGCGACATCGCGGATCGTGAATGCGTCGGGCCCCTGATGGCGGAGTGTGACTACGTCGTGAACTTCGCCGCCGAGACCCATGTGGACCGTTCGATTCACGATGCCGGCGATTTCATTCGCACCGACGTCTTTGGGACCTTCGTGCTCCTCGAGGCGTTTCGCTCCTCGAGCCGTCCGCGGCGCTTCATCCAGATCTCGACAGACGAGGTCTACGGCGCGATCGAGACGGGCTCGGCGCGCGAGACCGATCCCATCGCTCCCCGCAACCCCTACTCCGCGAGCAAGGCGGGAGCCGACCGCCTGGCCTACTCCTACTTCGTCACTCATGGAGTTCCGGTCGTCGTGACCCGGGCGTCGAACAACTACGGACCTCGCCAGTATCCCGAGAAAGTGATTCCGCTCTTCGTCACCAACGCCCTCGAGGACAAGCCGCTCCCGATCTACGGGGACGGGCTCCAGGTGCGCGACTGGCTTCACGTGGAAGACCACTGCCGGGCGATAGATCTCGTCCTCCACGAGGGGGTCCTCGGAGAGACCTACAACATCGGGGGGGGCTGCGAGCTTCCGAATCTTGAGCTCACCCGGAAGGTGCTTCAGATCCTGGGAAAGCCCGAGAGTCTCGTTGCGCACGTGGCCGATCGCCCCGGCCACGATCGGCGGTACAGCCTCGACACGACGAAGCTGAGGGCGCTCGGGTGGTCGCCTGCCGTTGCCTTCGACGAGGGACTGAGAGCAACCGTCGACTGGTATCGAGAGAATCCGGACTGGTGGAAGCGCATCAAGAACGAAAGCGCCGAGTACCGTCGCTTCCACGAACAGCATTACGGGCAGCGGAGTTGAGTGGTCGAGGGAATTTCACCAGCTGAGGACGTTCTTGACCCGGGCTCCATCGTCCACGGTGACGGTAGCGGTAACGCTCACCGGGCCGTCCTTGTGGGCTTCGGTCCACTGGCCCGAGACCGAGTAGAGCAGCACGGTCTCCTGCGCCTCCACCCGAGCGACGCTGACGGCGACGTCGCCTCCCGTGTTTCTCCCCTGGAGGGACCAGTCGAGCCGCATCGATCGCGGGACGATGGAACGATTGCTCTGGTTCACCAGGCGCACGGAAAGACGATAGGCCTCGCCGAGGGCCACCTTCTCGGGATCGACTTCGATTACCAGAAGCGCGGGGTTCGAAGGCAGGGTGCTCGCGCGGAAGACCTTCTCCTTGCCCTTTATGAAACCCTTGATTGCGTCCGGACGTTCTCCGGGATCGACGTAGCTCGTCTCTCCCAGCCGGAAGCGCGAGACCGGCGGGAGGCCGGCCGCGTCCGGTTCCCCCTCCCGATCGCCGAACGCCTCGAGAAGCTCCGCTCTCTGGCTCGCGAGCTCCCGCCAAAGATCCTCGTTGGCCTCTCGGAGCGCGGACAGCTCTTTCGCGGGGTCCCGCACCGATTGCAGCTTACGATTCGCCTCCTGGATCGATTCGAGATCGTCGATCGCGGCCTTGCGGATGGCGGTGAGCTCCTGCTGCTGCCGCGCGAGCCCCCTTTCGAGCTCCTCGGTCCGTGAGTTCGTCTGCTCCTTCAGTTCCGCGAGCGTCGCCTCGGTCTCCGAAAGGCTCTTCCCGAGCCGGAAGCCGTAGAGGCTCACGAGCCCGATGGCAACGAGAGTGGCGATGCCGAAAACCGCGAGCGCGGCGCCAAGATAGACCTGATAGCGATGGATCCGCTCGCGAAGCTCCGCGAGCTCGCGGGCAGGGTCGACACTCCTCGACGAAGACATGGCTGTTCTCTAATTGTCGAAGATGAATGGAGAACGCGCAAGTAGAAGTCAGCGGGTGAGCTCGTCGAGGTACTGCGGGAGCATCTTTCTCCAGGTCGGCCAGTCGTGGGGCCACTCGGGCCCCCAGGAATCGACGCGGTTCGGGACCCCCTTTTCGCCCAGAAGGCCTGCCATGCGCCAGGACTCCCCGATGTTCTCCGCCTTGCCCTCGCCCGAGGCGAGAAGCACGAAGCGGCTCTGGAGTCTCGAGAGAGACTCTCCTCCGAGACCGCTGAGAAAATGAAGCGGAGAGGAGAAATAGAAGTCCTCCGCCTCCCGGCCCTCGAAGAATCGATCGAGGTCGTAGGTCCCGCTCAGGCAGACGGCGTGAGTGAAGGCGTCGGGGAAACGGCAGAGGACGGCGAGAGCGTTGAAGGCTCCGATCGAGGCGCCGGCGGTGATGACGCCGATCGTCTCCGACTGGCAATCGTTCCGGATGGCGGGAACGAGCTCGCGATAGACGAACTGCTGGAACTGATTCAGGACCCACATCTGGTGCTCGGGCGAGTGTCCTCCCTGGAGCATGCTGCGTCCGGCGATGCTGTCGCAGGAGTAGACCTTGATTCGGCCCGCCTCGAGGAGCGGAGCGAGGACGTCGATCATGTGGAAGCGCTCGATCTCCTCGGCGTCTCCACCCGCCGTGGGAAAGAGGAGGACGGGCGTTCCCACTTCACCCCAGCGCACGACGAGGAGCTCCTGGCCGAGACGCGCCGAGTACCAGTTAGTTCTCAATTTACTCATAAACCATCCACAAAGGCCCAGGAAAGAGCCATGAAAGCCCCTCGCGCATGCGGTCCCGCCAGTTCTCCCAGTTGTGCCCGTCCCGCGCCTCGACGTAACGAACCTCCATCCCCGCTTTCTGGAGAAACGGCACGAGCGATCGGTTCTCGTAGATGAGAGCCTCGTACGTCCCGCAGCTCACGAAAACCTTCTCGCTCACTTCGCGGGGATGGCCTCGAAACGCGTTCATGAAGTCGACCACCGGATCGAACACCGGCCCCTTCTGGTGGGTCCCGATGTCGGTGAAGGCGAAGGAGCCGGATTGAAGGAGAAGCCTTCCGAAAAATCCCGGGTAGCGCCACGCGGTCGAAAGCGACGCCACGGCGCCGAAGCTCGCGCCCATGAGACAACGGCTCCGCGGTTCCCCGAGAAGCGGAAATTCCTTTTCCAGAAACGGCACCAGCTCCTCCGCAAGGTAGCGGGCATGGGGCTCGTGGTTCGCGTACTCGGTAAGCCTTCTTTCCGGATGAGTGAAGGCCACGATGAGGCCCGGGATCTCGAGGCGGTAGATCAGATTGTCGAGGACCGCCTTCATGCTCGAGTACATCAGGTACTCGGGCCCGTCGTGAACCACCAGGAGATCGTAGCGCCGGGTGGGACGAAAGCGCGCGGGAAGGTACAGGACCACGCGCCGCGGCCCGGAGAGCGCCTTGCTCTCGAAGAACAATTCCTTCAGCATCCCGGGGCGCGAGTTGGGATCGGGCTTCGTCCACTCGGGAACCTCGTAGCCTTCCGTCGACGAGACCGAGTTCTCACCGAAGGGGTCGGAAGCGCGCCTCGGATTGAGCGGGTCTAAAAGCCACTCCATCTTCCCCTTGTGGATTCTCTGGAGCTTGTACTCGATGCGGGATGCGGGAGGAAGCTCCATCACCAGGAACCAGAGGTCAGTGCTCAGGACGCGCTGGAACTCCTGGGACGAGGGAAGGCCGAAGATCCAGTGGCCGAGAAAGACCGCATCGGCCTCGCCTCGATAGACGAACGTGGTGTAGCGACCCTCGCGAAGCGGGAACGAATTCTTCCGCAGAAAGTCGTCGACGTTCTGGCGGGACGGTCTTCGCTCTACGAGATCGTGGACCGCGAGCCTGCCGCCTTCGATCTCCTCCCGCTCTACCACGCGCTCACCTTCTCGAGCTCTCCCGAGGCCCCCAGGCGAAGAACATCGGTCTGGGCGCGCCAGCCCTCGCCGTTGAAAGAGATGCAGTCTCCCTGCTCCAGAACGACGCAGGAGTCGGGTTCAAACCTCCGGGCCATCGCCGAGACCCGAAAACGATTCCCGAGGTCGAGTCTCTTCTTGCCGTCGGGAAGGGCCACCAGTCCGGGACAGAGCCCGAGCCCGCGCTCCATGACCCCGGCGTTTCCCGCTCCCTGCGGCGGGTTGTCGTGAAAGAGCACCACGCGATCGGTGAGCGCCATGGCGCCTGCCGACCAGGCGATGACCGGCTTTCCCGCGACCATGTCCTTGACGCCGAAGAGCCGGAGGCGGTTCAGGAGCACCGCCACATGCCCGCCCGCGACTACCAGCGCGGCCGCGTCCGAAAGTGCCCGGGCGATGGACTCCCGCTCCCGCGCCACCGACTCTCGCTCGGCCGGGCGGAAGTTTTCCTCGAACTCGCCCCGTATCTCTACGATGCGCTTCAGGTGCCAGGCGTCGAGATCCCGGATCTGTCCGAAGGCGTGCTCCCGCTCGGGGTCGAGAAGGCGGGGGTCGCCCGACTCTTCCAGCAGCCACAGGATGCTCTCGCGAAGGAACGAAAGTCTCCGGTCGTAGATTCGCGTCAAGGACCGAAGCTGTCGCTGCATCTCCCGGTGGGCGCGGGCGAGCTCGGGGTCGCTTCCGAACGCGCGATCCGCCCGGCGATAGAGCTCGAGGTCGACCGCACGCCCCGAAAGATGCTTATTCAGCTCGACGTCCTCGCCCTCGCGCTCTTGCCAACCCGCGGTGACCGCCGCGATCGGACCCTCGGGGATCCCGAACGAGGGGAAGACGTCTTTCAGGAAAGGCGACTGGTACTGGGGTCCGAGAAGCCAGATGGTGCCCCTCTTCGATGTCTCTCGCTTCACTCGGCCTTGACCTTCACCGTCTCGCCCACGCGATCGAGCATTCGGCGGAGCTCGTCGTAGTCGGGATGCCGCATCCGGATCCAGGCGTTCGCCATGTACCCATCGGCGACGCCCTGGGTCGCCGTGCCCGGGGTCGGGAGGTGGTAGTCGAGGATCCACTTGCCGTAGTCGCGCTCGATGTCCGCGAGGCCCTCGTAGCCTAGGATGTGTCCGTCGCGATCCGGCCGCAGGTTGATGATCCCGGCGGCGTAGGCGCGCGAGGGTCTCTGGCTCGGCGTTTCGTGAACGATGGCCATCGCCCATTCGCGATAGAGGTCGATTTCGTTTCCGGCGCAGTACAGGTCCCAGGCGCGGACCCCGGGAGGCCGGCAGCCGATCTCCGAGAACTTCAGACCCTTCGGGCCGAAGAACCACTCCATGTGGGTGGCGGAAGTCTCGATGCCGAGAAGGGAGTTGACCTTCTTTCCCATCGCTCGAACCCCGGCGTAGTCGGAGGCGGTATCGACGCGGTTGGTGGCGATGAACTGGGGCGAGATCCAGCGCGCGCGCATCGCTTCGAGAACGTTCGGGTAGTAGTGGGAAATGAAATCGTGGACGACCTCGCCTCGAATCGTGAGCGTGTCGTAGAAGCCCTCGTGCCCCTCGACGAACTCTTCGACCGCGAGCACCGCCCCGCGATCGATCCCCATCGCACCGAGCGCCTGGTCGAGCGCTTCCCTACCGTCCACGCGGACGGTTCCCGACGCCCCCGCGGCGGCCGGCGGTTTCACGATCAGAGGGAATCCGACGGAAGCGGCGAAGTCCCGGATCTCCTCCCGCGAGCTCGACCCGATGGACTGGGCGCAGGGGATCCCGCCCTTCCGCAGAACTTCCTTCATCGCCGGTTTGTCGCGGCAGAGAAACGCGGTCTGGACCGAGGTTCCCGCGATTCCGCACGCTTCGCGCACCCGCGCGGACGGCATGATGTGGGCCTCGATCGTGGCTTCGAGCCGATCGACGGGGAGCTTCGACTGAAGCCACCGCACCTTTTCGATCATCACCCGCTCGTCGCAGACGTTCGGCACCTGCTCGAAATGGGTGAGCCAGCGCCTCAGCCCTTCGTCGAGCGAGTCCTTCGGCCGCTCGCCGATCCCGCTCACCGTGGCACCGGCGTCGTTGAGACCGCGCGCGAACTCCCGCTGGTTGAGGGGGAACGACGGCTCGACCAGAACGACGTGCATGAATGCCTAATTTATCAGGAGTTCGCGATAGATCGCGAGATAGCGCTCCGCTTGCTGGTTCCAGGAGAAATCCTCGCTCATTCCGTTCAAGACGAGACGGCGCCAGAGCTCTCGGTCGCGGAAGAGTTCGATTCCCGCTTCGAGGGCCCAGAGCGCGGCCTCGGCGTTGAAGTGATCGAATACGATCCCGGTCCCCTCCCCCGTCGCCGGGTCGAACGGGCGAACGCTGTCGGCGAGACCTCCGGTTCTCCGAACCACCGGGACCGTACCGTACTTCAGGCTGTACATCTGGTTCAGGCCGCAGGGCTCGTAGCGCGAGGGCATGAGGAACAGGTCGGCCCCCGCCTCGATCCAGTGGGCGAGCTCCTCGTCGAAGCCGCCGGCGAAGCGGACCTTGTCGGGGAACCGCGTTTGCAGCCTCGCGAAGAAGCTTTCGTACTGCGCTTCCCCGGTCCCCAATACGACGAGCTGCAGCGACTGCCGCGTGAGAACCGCGGGGAGCGAGTCGAAGAGGAGCTCGATTCCCTTCTGATACGAGAGACGGGTCACCATGCCGAAGAGCGGAACGGCCTCGGAGTACGGGAGCCCGAGCCGCTCGAGAAGACCTTGCTTGTTCTTCTTCTTGCGATTGAGGCTCCGGGCCGAGTACCGGGCGGGGATGATTCGATCTTTCGACGGGTCCCACTCGTCGTAATCGACGCCGTTCAGGATACCCGTGAGGTCCCGCGCGCGGCTTCTGAGGACCGGGTCGAGGCCGTAGCCCTGGACTTCGGTCTGGATCTCGAGCGCATAGGTGGGACTCACGGTGGTCAGCCGATCGGCGTGGACGATTCCCGTCTTGAGGAAGCTCACCCGGCCCGCGCGGAGATCGGCGGGATCGAAGAGACCGCGATCGACGCCCATCGCTTCGACGACCCCCGCGGAAGCGATGCCCTGGTAGGCGATGTTGTGAATGGTGAGCACCGTTTTGGTCGGCTGAAAGAGCCGGTCCCAGGAGTAGACGGTCTTCTTCAGGAGCGGCACGAGCGCCGTCTGCCAGTCGTTCGCGTGCAGGATGTCGGGAGAAAATCCGAGACGCTGGCAGATCTCGAACACCGCCCGGCTGAAGTAGAGGAACCGGAGCGGCTCGTCGGCGTCGTTGGTGTAGAGCGACGGTCTTCCATAGAAGTGAGGACAATCGACGAAATAGATCGGCGCCTCGGTCCCGGGGAGCTCCGCGGTCAGGAGGGCAAAGGGCACCGCCTGCCCCAAAAGCCGGATCTCGATCGGCCCGGCACCGAGCGGCCGGAGTCCGTACCGGGCGCGATCCACCTGGGCGTAGAGCGGCATGAAAACCCGAGCCTCGTGGCCGAGCTTCGAGAGCGCCTTGGGAAGCGAGAACGCCACGTCGGCGAGTCCCCCCGACTTGGCGAAAGGCGCGACCTCGGACGAAAGGTATGCGATGCGAACCGGCCCCACGTCACCGGGAGTATAATCTTGCCGGCTCGGTCATGGTGAACGTCGTGTTCGTCGCGCCCTTCTTTCTCGACACCACGCTGCGGTTCGTCGACGCGGCCGCGAGTCTTCCCGGCGTGAGACTCGGGCTCGTGAGTCAGGATCCAGAGGAAAAGCTCCCGAAGGAGCTCCGCTCGAAGCTCGCCGGCCACTACCGGGTCGAGGACGGCGTCGCCACCGACTCCCTTCGGCCGGGGCTCCACGCGATGCGGAAGGCGTTCGGCTCCGTCGATCGTATTCTCGGGACCCTCGAACAGCTCCAGGTTCCGCTCGGTGTCCTGCGCGACGAGCTCTCGGTTCAGGGGCTCGGCGCCGAGGCCGCCCTCAACTTTCGCGACAAGGCGCGGATGAAGACCGTCCTCGAGAAGGCCGGGCTCCCCTGCGCCCGCCACCGCCTCGCGACCCACCCCGAGGATGCGTTCGCCTTCGCGCAAGAAGTCGGTTATCCGCTCGTCTTGAAGCCTCCCGCGGGAGCGGGGGCCCGAGCGACGTACCGGTGCGACGACGAGAAGACGCTGGGTGAGTGCGTTTCCGTGATGAGGCCCTCGGCGCGGGAGCCGGTCCTGGTCGAGGAGTTCATGACCGGCGAAGAGCACTCCTTCGACAGCGTGGTCCTCGGCGGCAAGATCGTCTGGTACTCGGTGAACGATTATCACCCCTCTCCCATCGAGGTATTGCGGCATCCGTGGATCCAGTGGTGCGTCGTTTCTCCGCGGGAGGTCGACCAACCCCGAAACACCGCCATTCGAGAAGCCGCGGGTCCCGCGCTCGCGGTTCTGGGTCTCGAAAACGGCTTGAGCCACATGGAGTGGTTCCTTCGACCCGACGGCCGGATCGCGATCTCGGAAGTGGGCGCCCGCCCGCCCGGGGCGCAGTTCGCGACCCTCATCTCCTACGCCCACGACTTCGACCTCTACCGGGAGTGGGCGAAGCTCATGGTGCACGATCGATTCGAGCCGCCGCCGCGCCGCTTCGCCGTCGGCGCCGCGTACCTGCGAGGTCAGGGTACGGGAGACCGAGTCAAAGCCCTTCACGGGATCGCCGAGGCGCGGCGAGAGATACGCGATCTCGTGGTCGAGGCAAAGCTCCCGGAGGCCGGCCAGTCCCCCTCGGGAACGTACGAAGGCGAGGGCTACGTCATCCTCCGGCATCCCGAGACCGAGGTCGTAGAACGCGCGCTCAAACGGCTGGTGGAGCGCATTTACGTGGAACTGGCCTAACCTTATTAATTATGACCTTCTTATGACCTTCTTATGAATGTCCTGATGTTCAGCCCGGGATTTCCCGGGGAGATGCCGTATTTCACCCGCGGGCTTCGAAGCGTGGGGGCCTCGGTCATCGGGCTCGGAGACCAGCCGCAGGGAGCGCTTCCCGACGTCGCCCGCGAGAGCCTCTCCGCGTACGTGCAGGTCCCCTCGTTCACCGACGAGGCCGCGATCTTCCGGGAAGTCGAGACGATCCATCGCCGGGTGAGGCTCGACCGCATCGAGTGTCTGTGGGAGCCCTTCATGGTGCTCGCGGCGAAGCTCCGCGAGAGTCTCGGAGTCCCGGGGATGAGCGTCCGAAAGACCGTTCCCTTTCGCGACAAGGAGATCATGAAGCAGGTCCTCGATCGGGCCGGCATCCGCACCCCGCGCCACGCGAGCGTCACGACCGTCGCCGGCTGCCGCGAGGCCGCGGCGAGCATCGGGTTTCCGGAGGTTCCCATCGTGGTGAAGCCCATCGCGGGAGCGGGCTCGGCGGACACCTATCGCGTGGGAACGGTCGAGGAGCTCGAGAGCGTCCTTCCCGCGCTTCGCCACGTGCCCGAGGTGAGCGTCGAAGAGTTCATCGAGGGCGAGGACTATACGTACGACACCATCTGCGTCGACGGGAAGATCCAGCATTTCAGCATCTCGTTCTACCGCCCGCGGGCGCTCGAGTCCCGGAGCCACGAATGGGTGAGCCCGCAGACGGTGGTGGTGCGGGACGTGGACGCCCCCCACCTGAGGGCCGGACGCGAGATGGGAGAAGCGGTCCTGAAAGCCCTCGAGTTCGAGACGGGCTATACCCACATGGAGTGGTTCCTGAAGCCGGATGGCGACGTGGTCTTCGGCGAGATCGCTGCCCGTCCCCCCGGCGCGCACCTCGTGGACCTCATCAACTTCGCGAGCGACATCGACACCTTTACCGGATGGGCCGAGGCGGTCTGCCACGGGAAGTTCACGCAGAGAGTCGATCGCAAATACAACGCCGCCTGGATCTACAAGCGCGCCCAGGGGCAGGGGCACATCCAGAGGATCGAGGGTTTAGCACCCCTCATGGCGGAGCTCTCGGAGCACGTGATGGTGCTCGACCTTCTCCCCGTGGGCGCTCCCCGGCGCAACTGGAAGCAAACCCTGGTCTCCGATGGGATGATCATCGTGCGCCACCCCGACCTTCAGAAGACGCTCGAGATCGCCGACCGTTTCGGAACCGAGCTCCGGATGTACGCCGGGTGAAGTTCGACCGAAAGCGCGTTCCGCTCGCGGTCGTAGTCGCGCTCGTCGGCGTCGTCCTGCCGCTTCTCACCTGGGCTTGGGCGAAGGCCATCGACGAACGATTGGTCTTCGAGGAGCTCCCCGACCCGATTCTCCTCGCGTTCAACGGCGTTGCCTTCGCGGCTCTCGCTTTCGCGAGCCTCTACCTCCGGCCCGTCGCCGCCATTGGCGGACTCCTCGGCCTCGTCGCGATATCCATCCAGCTTCACATGGGCTACTGGCAGTCCCACTCGTCGACCACGGCCCTCCTGTTCCTCTTCTATTTCCCCTGGGCGTTCGTCGCGACCGCCGTCGGCACCGCGATCGGCTACGCTTGCCAGCTTGTTCTCGACCGGGCGCCTCTCGCCGGTCGTCTCCTCGCGGCAATCCTCCTTCTGGCCTACGCCTCCTTGAACCTGCACTGGGCGAACTACGGCCGCTTCAATCGGCCGGCTGAGGTAGGTGTCGTCGAAAGCGGCGACCCAGGCCTTGCTCTCGAGAAGACCGTGTTCTTCACGACGGAGAAGAGGCTCGGAGCTCTCACCTCGGTCGAACGGAGAACGTGCGGGAGCGATCCCGAGGCGCCGCTCACGCTCACCGGCCGCGGCGGCGCCGCGTTCGTCAGCGAGACGGGAGAGCTTCGCGGGTTCGTGGAATTCGAAGAGGTCGCCGGGTTCGACGTCTTCCCGGTGGACGTTGCGGGCGACGGAATCTGCGAGTTCGCGGACCGCGCGGGAGGGTGGCAGCCGGTGGGGCTCATCGACTCCGAAGGGCGCTACGTCTTTCGCTACGGAAAGAACATGACGTCGCGCCGCCCCGAAAAGCTCATCGAGATCGAGCACTCGCCCCAGGACTTCATTCCCTTCGACCTCGGCGGCGACGGGAAGCTCGAGTTTCTCGTTCCGCTGCTGGTGGTCGGCCGCGACGAGACCCACGTCCTCGACGCCACGGGCGCGAAGATTCGCACCCTCTCGGAGAATTTCGAGGGAAGCCGCGCCCTCGAAGGGAAGCTCTACACTCCTTCGCGGGGAAAGCTCGTGGCAAGAAACGCGGATCTTTCAGCCGTCGGAAATCTGCCCCTCGGCTTCGGAGGGCCCTGGTGGGGCTTCGTGCGGTGGCCCGACCCCGCCGGCGCCTGGCATCTCGCGACCGTCGATGGAGATGAGCTCCGCGTTGTCGGCCTCGAAGACGGCTCCGAGAAGGCCTCGATCCCCGGAGTCGCGGGAGGAGCGTTCGCGTTCCTCGGCGAGCGCATCGTCAACGCCCACGCCGAGAACCGCCGGCAGTTCCTGCGGGTCGTCGACGCCTCCGGCCGAAAGCTCTACGAGGAGGTGCTCGAGCCCGGAGGGGCACTCTTCGCCTCGAGCGACGACAGCTTCCTGCTCTCGGAGTGCACCCAGGAGCGGTGCCCGACGGTCTGGCGCTATCATTTCCCTTGACTCGACCGAGGAAAGCTAAGATGTGTTGAGCTACGATGAAATACTTCGAAGCCATCGAGCCAGTTAGTCGCCTAAAGACGCGGAGCGCGGAGTTCATCCGCCGGGTGAGGGACACCGGCCAACCCATCGTGATCACTCAGAACGGGAAGGCAACCGCGGTGCTTCAGGACGTCGAGAGCTTCGAGCGCCAGCGGAAGGCGCTGCTTCTCTTGCGGTATCTGGCCCAGGGTGAAGAGGAGGTTCGTAGCGGCAAAGGCATCCCCCACGGAAAGGTGATCCGGCATTTCGAGAAGAAGCTGAAAGAGCTTCGGCGTGGATGAAAGTTTCGAGGTCCATCTGGTCGCCGGCCGCGATTCGGGATCTGGACGACATCCTTGACTACGTCGCAAGCAGCCGGGGCGCCGACGCCGCGGTGCCACTTCATTCGAGCATTGTCAGCCGGGTGTCTGCGCTATCCCAGCTTCCGAGGCGGGCCAGAGTCATTCCGGAACTGAAGGACGCCGGTATTCAAGACTACCGAGAGCTGATTCTCCCGCCCTATCGCATTCCCTTCCGGATTTTGGGTAAGGTCGTGGCGGTTCTCGGCGTCTTCGACGGCCGACGCGAGCTGAGCGAGCTGCTTCTCAAGAGAGCGCTCGATCCCCTGCCCTTCGAATAGGCGCACCGGGCATCGCGTCACCGCAGGTGGAGGCGGCGGAGGACCTCGTCGAACCTTTCGTCGGTGCGCAACCCTTCCAGGAAAGGATCCACGTCGACGGAAGGCACCTGAATAGCGCGGCGCTCGCACGCCGCGTTCAGCCATCGGAAAGCCGCGTCGTGGTTACCCGCGGCGCCATAGGCTTGCGCCATGAAGTACGCAAACTGCCCCTTGCCGTCGTCCTCCCGCTCCAGCTCCTCGAGGAGCCTTGCGGCTTTCCGTTTCTCCCCCGCCCAGGCGTATCCCAGGGCCAGCGTCGGTCCGACTTCGACGTAGCCCCAGGCCGTAGCCGCCTCGCCCTGTCTGTCATTCCTCACCGCCTCGAGAGCGGAAATCGAGCTCTCATGACGACCGAGCAGCATATGGACTCGAGCCAGGTTGCTTCTGGCGACGACCCTGCCCGGCGCCAAGTCGAGCACGTGGCGAAGCTGCGCTTCGGCGCGTTCGTATTCACGGGCATATAGGTACACCAGGGCCGCGTTGGTCTTCACCGAGAGGCTCAGCGGCTCGAGATCCTCCGCCTTCCGGATCTCGGCGATCGCATCCGCATGGCGGCTCGCCGCCGACAGATAGAGGGCGTAGCCATGATGAGGACGATCCAGCCCCGGAACGAGCGCGATGGCCCGCCGGTAGTTAGTTTCTGTGCCGTCCCAATCCCAGTCGTACTGGTGAAGGATGAAGGCCAGGGATCCGTGGGCATTGGCGTTGTTCTCATCGATCTCGAGCGCTTTCTGCGCCGCCTGCTTACCGGGGGGATAGAATTCGGGATACCCGATGCTCGCGAGGAAGGTATAGGAGCGCGCCAGGGCCGCGTAGGCGTCGGCAAAGTCCGGCTCGATTTCGATGGCCTCCTTGAAGGAATCGAAGCTCTTGTGATGGAGCTCTACGCGCTCCGCCAGGTGGTTGCGGTTGACCGCCTCGTGGAAGGTGTAGAGACCCTTGAGGTAGAGGTCGTGGGCCCTCGGGTTCCGGGAGCGGGTCTCCTCGAGACGACGCCTTTCCTCGGGGCTGAGCGTCACCTGGATCTCACCCGCCACCGCGAGAGCGATCTCGCTCTGTAACGACAGAATGTCGCGCGCGTCGCGATCGTAGCTGCTCGCCCAAAGGTTCCGATCGGTCCTCGCTTCGATGAGCTGCAGCCTGAAACGGACACGGTCGTCCACCCTCACGACGGATCCTTCGACGACCACATCCACGTCGAGCTCGCCGGCGATTTCCGGAAGGGACTTTTCGGCGTCCTTGTACTGCATGACCGTGGTTCGGGAAATCACCTTGAGGGCGTCGATCTTGGCGAGCTCGGTGATGAGCGCTTCCGTCATTCCGTCCGCGAAGTACGCCTCATCGGGATTCCCCGAGAGATTTTCCAACGGTAAGACGGCGATGGAGTCGAACGCCAGCGGCGCCGCTTCTTGGTCCAGGAAAATGCGCAGCGCAAGGAAACCCGAGAGCGCGAGGACGGCCACGGCTGCGCCGAGAAGCACCACCGGATAGCGCCTCTTCCGTTCGGCGTTCGGCGGCGGGGGATCTTGCTCTTCAGGGGACGACGGTTCCACCGGGGCGATGAACCGATAGCCCTCGCGGGTCACCGTTTGCACGTAGCGCGGCTCCTCAGCGTCGTCTCCGAGCGCGGTCCGGATTTGCCGGATGCAGGAGTTGATCCCCAGGTCGAAAGCCACGTAGGTGTCGTCGCCCCAGACTTTCTTCTGGATGTCTTCTCGCCGCACGACTTCACCCGGTGTCCGCAGGAGGAGCGCCAGCACTTTGGCTGGTTGGGGATTTAGCTTCAGCTTTCGCCCGTCCTTGCGTAGCTCCCCCGAAACCAGGGTGAAGGCAAAGGGAGGGAACTCGACGATGTCCCCAGAGCGTCGTTTCATGAAGGCACCCGCGCGATCGCGATCGAGACGAAAAGGATTATACAGAAGGTGACTTCGAAAAAGAGACCCGAACCCGTCCATCACATGACCCAAGTCACACCGTATCAGGTCCTTACACAGTCATATCAAATCACGCCGAGTATCGCGTCCTGCTATTCCAACGCGAACCCTCCGAGCCTACCGTCGGTCGTAAGGAGGGTTCGACATGCGTACGATAGTCACGAGCATACTCTGGGAGATCTCGGTGGCGCTCACCGACACCACGGGGCTCCCTTCCGAGGTGATGAGTGAGCTGAAGCGTGAGGTGGAGGCGATCTACGCGACCGCTTCCGTCCAGATCCAATGGCCGACAGAAGGTTCCCTCGGCCTGGCGGAGCACACGGCGCGCGTCTACCTCCTCCACCGCCTACCCGCAATGCTCGAGACGCGACTTCGCGCGTTTCGCGGGGTACGACCGATGGCGGCGGCATTCGGAGAGAGGGGAGGCGTTACCGCTCAGGCTATCTATGTTTCCCGGTCGGCGGTGTGCGCCGCCGCCAGCTCCGGGACACCCGATGCGCTCTCCGCCGAGGCTCTAGCGACGGCCCTGGGGCGCGTCGTGGCCCATGAGCTGGCACATCGCTTCGTCTCTCGGGAGCACGCCCCTCGCGGTATCTTGAAGGCCGCGCTTCGAGGGGGCGATCTGACAGGTCCCGCAGGAGGACCGCACTTCACGGACGAGGAAATTCGCCTCCTTCGTGAGATGGCGCGGCCAGTTTCCGCTACGGGCGGCCCTTCATTTCCAAGAGCTGTGTGGCCCCCGTTCCTGCCGTGACGCCGTTGTGCTCCGGGTAGTGGAGGGCTCGCGATTTCCTCGTCCGCGCGAGCTTTTTCTCCGCCGTCGCCTGGTCGAGGCCAGCCGCGGCCAGCGTTTCCCGGTACTCCGCCTCCGCTCTCTGGCGCGCCTTGAAGAGATCCATCTGGATCCGGCTCTGGACGTTGACGGCGCCGTCGCCCGTGGTCTCGACCGCGCAGAAAATGGCCTCGGGATATTTGGCGGTGATGAGCGACTGGATGCCGTCCGAGACTCCCGACGAGGGCATACATCCGAAGGGCTTCACGCTCACGACCATGTGGGCTTTCTTCTTCGTCACCGACTGGATCAGCTTTCCCACCTCCATGTGGACACGGCTTCCGGAAAACCGTACTAAAAACTGACGAGACTGATAAGGATTGGACCTACCTCGTGGCCGTTGCGGGAGGAGTCGTCTTCGATCTAGGGTTCGAGCGTGGAACTCCATATCGCGCTTCTCCGGGGAATCAACCTCGGAGGCAAGAACAGGCTTAAGATGATGGACCTCGCCGCCATATTCGAGCGCGCGGGATGCGGGTCCGTCGCGACCTACATTCAGAGCGGAAACGTGCTGTTCGAAGCCTCATCGGCGCTCGCCCGGCGCATTCCCACCCTCGTGGAGAAGGCGATTCTGGAGCGCTTCGGATACCGGGTCCCGGTGGTGACGCGCACCGGAGACGAGATCCGTAAGGTGGTGCGCGGAAATCCGTTCCTGCGAGGCGGCGCGGACGCGGGGACGCTCCACGTCGCGTTTCTGGCGGGGGCCCCGACGGGCGCCAAGGTCAAGGCGCTCGACCCTGACCGCTCCCCTCCCGACGAGTTCGCGGTGCGCGGCCGCGAGATCTACCTCCGTTGTCCGAACGGCTTCGCGCGCACCAAGCTCACCAATGCCTACTTCGACTCGAAGCTCGGCACCACGAGCACAGTCCGGAACTGGAAGACGGTCGAAGCCCTTCTCGAGCTCGCCGGTCAGTACCTCCAGGGAACGATCGGTTAGTTAGCTCCGTCCTCACTTTTTGCCGGACGGTAGCCCCAGAGACACGATCTCTTCGTCCGATCCCGTCTCCGCCGGCGGTGTCGGAAGCTCCTGCTGCTGGGCGATGAAGGCCTGAACCCGGGAGCTCACCTGTTGGGTGATGAGAGCCTGAATCCGATTCCGATCCGGGAACAAGCTCCACGCATCGCGTTCATCCATGGGCGGCGCCGGAGCGCCGGTCATCTTCTCGACCCAGGCAAAGCGCTTCGTCGCGGCGGGGTGGCTGTCATAGGGCGAAGCTAGGGTCGAGAGCGCTTCCTGATAGGCCTCCTCGATACACTGCGCGGGCAGTTTCTTCTGATCGGGATCCTCGTCCGGCCCCCATTGAAGCGGAACCTTCAGGGAGTAGAGATTGCGCAAAGGCCGCGATTCCCGAAGAGCCTGCGAGATTTCTCGCTCGCTCAGGAAACTGAACTCGACGCCACGGCGAATGGCGTGGCTCAATCCGGAGGAGAACGCTTCTTTTCCATAGGCGAGAACCGCGAAGCGATCGGCGAGAACTTCCTGAAGCCGGGACGCCCCCTGTGAGATCCGCAGATAGAGTCGAAAGAACGCGTTGAGGAACAACCAGGCGGGGTTGTACCAGACCGCCGCACCGCCGGAGGCCAGGATCTCGGCGCTGGTCAAGATCGAGCGCCGTACCTGTAGAGCGAGCCCGCCTCCCGCCGTGTCGCGATTCGAAAGGTGGCCGTACTCGTGCGCGAGAATCCCTTTGAGCTGTCCGAGCTTCAATCCATCCAGCACTCCCAGCCCGAGAACGAGACAGCGCTCTCCGCGATGCCGCAAGTGGTCGAGCGTCGAGCCGCGCTCGAAGACCGCAACCGTGGCGTCGGGGACGAGGAACACGGAATCCACCATCGGGGTGCCGATCTTGGTAGCCACTTCGCGAAGAAGCGAGAAGAGCTCGGGCGCGTTCGGCTCTGTGAGACGCTCTCCCGGGTCGGAGCTGTCGGCGCGCGCGAAAAGCCCCTTCAGCATCGCCCAAAGAGTGACTACCAGGACGACGACTGCGATGATTACGAGCTTCACCGGAATGTAGCCGACGGTGAGCAGGGCGTAGATGAGGCCCAAGGAGGCAGCGAGCACCAGGACGAGCACGAACGGCATCGATACGTAGAAGTAGACCGAAGCGAGCGACAAAACGACGCGGTAGGCGCGCCGCATCATCCTCATCCCGCCGCTCGGGAGCCCGGTCGCTTCCGCCGACTGCGCTTCAATCGCCTTCAGCGTCCGCCTCGAAAGAACGGCCCCAATCCCGGTGAGAGCCAGGAGCCCTATCCCCCAGGCGAGACTGGCGTAGCCGGCGAGGTACAGATAACGCCAGTTGCGCGCGCGGTTTCGGATCCCGGTCCTGTCGAGAAACGCGTCCGCTTCCTCGGCGGGCAGTCCGAGCGCGCGCGCCCTCTCGATCTCCGCCTCGGCCCTGGTCCAGTCGCCCTCGAGCCCCGCATCGATCGCGGAATAGTAGTGCGTCGCCATCTCGTCCGGAGCGACGCGCCTCATTTCGGCACTCGCTCTGCGGAATAGAGAGCTGTTCTGGTTCCGCAGCGCCGCCCTTGCGACGATGCTGAGAGCACTCGTCTCGCCGGGAAGCATGCCGATGAGCCGTTCCGCGAGCCGGTTCGCCTCCTGGAGCTTGGTCCGGTCTTCGAAACGAAGGAGAGCCTGAACGACCGCCGTGAGGTTGTACCCGTGCTCCTCCAGCAGGAACGCGCGTCGCGCGAGGGCGAGCGATTCCTCGTTATCGGTGACGACAAAGGATCGCCGTCTCAAGGCAGGAACGAAGTCCGGCGCGAGCTCCAGCACCTCGCGGTATCCGGAGTTGGCCGACTCCGGGTCGCCCCCGTCCATGGCTTCCGTCGCCGCCTGGAACCCGGCGACCGCTCCGGGAGCGATGGCGGTGAGATCCTGAAGGATTCTGGATTCCTCTTGCGGGTCGCGCTGGGCGCTCGCGAGCGCGGTGAAGAGGGCGGTAATGCAGGTCAGAAACAGCGTGCGGATAATCATCGATACCTCGCCTTGCGCTCTCTGCTTCGCGCCGGTATTCACGCCGGTATTCAAGACAGTGTAGCAGAGCCAGCGCCACTGCGAAAAGACGAGCCGGCACGCCGAAATGCTCCCCGATCGCGCGAGGACGATGTATCCTTGGGGCCCCTTTGGGGAGAACGCCGGGAGATCGAAGATGCGAACGACGAAATGGGCAATGAGTATCGGAATCGCCGCCGCCGTGGCGACTTCTGCCGCCGCTTTGGCTCAGAACGGGAACCCGCGGTTCGGCCGATGGAAGCTCAAGTCGGACGACCCGCCGCCCGCGGTCAACATCATGACCTACGAGCCACACGGCGACGGCGGGATGAAAGTTACCATCGAGGCCACGAACGCCAAGGGCGAAAAGCGGAAGTGGGGTTACGTGACGATGTTCGACGGGAAGTACCGGCCCATGACCGGCGACACGACGACCGAAGAGACGGCGGTCGAGGTCGTGGACTCCCGCACCAACAAGATCATGAACAAGACCGGCGAGCGCGTGAACGTGATCGTGAACGTGCTCTCCGAGGACGGAAACACGATCGAAAACGAGTATCGGAACGTCGACGAGAACGGCAAGGTGACCGTCACCCACGCGGTCTACGAGCGAATAAAGTAGCGGCCTCGCTAGAACTCCTCGAGACGCGAGTAGAGCTCCTGCCGGATGCTCGCGTGGTCCTCCGACCGGATGAGGTTCGTCATCTCGTAGGGATCGGTCTCGAGGTCGTAGAGCTCGTCCATGCCCTCGAGCTCCAGGTAGTGAATCAACTTGTGCCTCTCGGTGCGGACCGCCTCGTATCCCATGTTCACGATGCGGGGAAAAACGATGTCGCTGTAGTACTCGATGAAAAACAGGTCGCGCCAGCCTTCGGCCTCGCCCCGAAAGAGCGGGACGAGCGAGCGGCCGTCGAGAGGCTCGGGCGCGACTCCGCCGAGCTCGAGAAACGTCGGAGCTAGATCGAGGGTGAGAACCATGGGGTCGATGAGAGCTCCCGCCTCGACCAGGCGTGGGTATCGAACCACGAGGGGAATGCGGAGAGACTCTTCGTACGCGAGACGCCGTTCTTCGGAAAGTCCGTGCTCGCCGTAGAAGAACCCATGGTCGCTCGTCACCACGACCACGGTGTTCTCGAGCTCACCCTGGTCTTCCAGAACGTCCAGCATGCGCCCGAGGCTCTCGTCGACCGCCATGAGCATCCTCAGGCGATCGCGAATCGCGCCATCGGGGAGAACGGTCTCGGGACCGAGAGGAGGCAGTCCCTCGATCGCCCGCTCGAGCGCGGGTTTTCCCGCGGGCGGAACCCCGTAGCTCGGACGCCGCGGGATCTCGGCGTCGCCATAGAGCGCGCGGTGCCGCTCGGCGGGGATGAACCCTCCCTCCCCGATCGGAGTCGAGCTTCCGTCATCGTGCTGGATGATGTTCGGATGAAGCGCCTTGTGCGCGAGGAACAGGACGAAAGGCTCGTCTCGCTCGCGCGACAGAAACTCCACGGCGCGATCCGTAAGAAGGTCGGTGACGTAGCCCTCGACTTTCCGAGTCGTTCCGTTCTCGTGAAGGTTCGGATCGATCGCCTCTCCCTGTCCCTTCATGCTCACCCAGTAATCGAATCCGGGCCTCCGGGTCTCGTCGTTGCCCATGTGCCACTTTCCCAGAAAGGCGGTGTCGTAGCCGACGGCATCCAGCAGGCGCGGAAACGTCACGAGCTCGTGGCTCCGTTCGCTGCGGTTGGTGTTGTCGGTGATCCCGTTTCGCCGGGCGTAGAGACCGGTGAGGATGTTGGCCCGGCTGGGCGAGCAGAGCGGCGTCGTAGCGAAGGCGTTCTGGAACCGCGCTCCCTCGAGGGCGATGCGGTCGATGTTCGGCGTCTCGACGAACGGATGACCGTAGGCGCCCACGTCATCGAAGCGCAGATCGTCCACGACGACCACGAGGAAGTTGGGCCTCTCGTCGGAATTGCGGCAATGGACGATACTGAGAAGAACGAGAAGGGCTGCGAAGGGGTGGAATCGCGTCATAGCGAGCCTTATATCGATCCGGCATGAGCCGGTGCAAGTGGGGACTGAGCCCTCCTCAAACGCCCCCAACCATTCCTTTGAGCTTTACGAAGCTCGCGGGCGATGCCTTTGTGGCCCATGAGGGCGGCCAGCATGGCTGTGGTGCGGCCTTCCGCATCCGTCCAGTTCGGGTCGACTCCTGCCTTCAGAAGGAGTCGAACGATTTCCGCATGGCCGGAAGCGGCGGCTAGCTCCAACGCCCTCATTCCGCCATCGAGCGGCAGGCCTCCTTCCGCACCGGCGCTCAGCAGCACCTGAACGATATCGGCGCGCCCAACGACCGCGGCTCGCATCACCGAAGTGCGCCCCTCGTCGTCCGTGGCATTGACGTCGCTTCCCCCGTCGAGCAGAGAATGAACGACGTCGATCCGGCCGCTCCCCGCGGCGCTCATGAGGGCGGTACGTCCCAGCTCCGATGGACCGAACGCTTCGTCCTGAAGGACGCGGGACCGGACGGCGTCGACGCGCACGCTCCGCGTTCGGCACCGGCACGAGAGATACTGGCCTTCCCGCCGAGTCGTCGCGTGGGCGGTCTCCGCCTCGCAGCGTTCCCGATCGAGAAGCCGCTGGATAGCGGATCGTTTCGACGCGAGCTCATGAAAGAGCGGCTCTGCGTCCTTCGCCTCGAGCCACCCGAACTTGGAGAACTGCGCCCTCTCTGGAAGTACAGGAACATCCGCCCCCCACAAAGCGAGCGCGCGCGCCGCCCCGAGGTCGCGTTGAAGGAGCGCGGTTACCAAAGCGGACCTGCCGTCCGCGTCGCTCGCATCCGGGCCGGCTCCCGAAATGAGCAGGGTGTGAACGACATCGAGGCCTAGCGCGCGTGACTGGCGAAGGTAGGGGTCCGACCTTGGGAGGTTAAGGACCGCGCGAATCAGGGCCGTTTCCCCGCGGTCGTCCCTGGCATCGATATCCGCTCCAGCTTCGAGAAGCATTCGGGAGCCCTCGACACCAACTCCTCGAATGAGCGGCGTTCGACCGTGCTCGTCTCTCGAATCGACGTTCGCCCCGGCCTTGAGTAAGAGGGCCACGATCTCACCGTAGCCGTATCGGGCCGCCAGCCCCACGGGCTTCTCTCCTTCCTTCCCCTTCCCGTTCACATCCACCCCCGCACGCAGGAGCTGCCGCACCGCCCTCACCCGCCGAGCGCTCGTGGCCGCCATCAGAGCCGTCCACTGCTCGTGCGCGGGAGCGTTCACGTCGGTCCCGGCCTCGATCAAGACCTCGAGCACCGCGTCGTTCCGCGTGCGGATCGCGGCCACGAGAGCGGACTGCCCGTGACTCAGGTCAGCGCCCTCGCGGATCCGAGCGCGAACGAAATCGATGTTTCCTCGAAGGACGGCCTCCAGAAACGCCCGATTCCGAACCAATCGCTCGGGAGACTCCGCACGAGTGATGAGGGGCAGCTGGCCGGTGAACAGGACGCTTTCTCCCACCTGGAGCCCCATCTCAACGTCGTAGTTCGAGGTCATGCTCGACAGAACTTCGAAGTCCTTGCGCGCCTCCCCGCCGAACCCGCCGAGCTCGAACTCCAGGGAGTAGGTTCCCTTCCTCAATTGTCGAAATCGAAACTCACCCGATCGGCCGGTAACGGTCTCTCGCACCAGACCATACTTCTTGCTCGAAAGCCGAACCGTCACACCTTCCAGCGCCTCCTCCTGCCCATAAACGACGAGGCCGAAGACGTGGCCGGGTGCAGCGTGGATAGGCCAGGCGAGAGACAAGAAGACCGCGAACGGGAGAAGCGTTCTCCAGTTAAGGAGGCCCATGCCTCGAGAATACGAACCCGTGAGCCCATTCGACAAACGGTACGGTCGCGCGGGGTTACTGCAGGTTTCTCAGGGTTTCTCCCGCCGGAGCAGCAGCAGCGCCGGCGTCAGGAGCAGGTCAGCGTGTCGAAGCCGTTCCTCATGATTGCCATCGAAGAATGCTGCGGTTGCCGCTGATACCACTTCAAGCGCGGTGAACGACGTTCGCGCGTGCGCCAAAAAGACAATTATCGTTGTAGATGTCGTCAACGCTGCGAGTCTTCGAAAGGTCTCTTGTTGTGTGAAGGTGGGCTGGAACAAAGCACTGCGTTGGCGTTTGACAGAATGTCCCGGATTTTTGCTGGGCTGCACATGACTCCCTTGATTCGCCTGGCTGGAGTATCCCGCTCCTCTGTTGCGAAGCGAGCCAATCAAAGGCGTGGGCGTTGGCATCGAATCGACTTACACAACCACAGCCCCGCCAGCTTTGACTACCGCTACAAGGGCGACGATGCTCTCACGAAGACGATAGAACAGATTCGCCAAAAAGACTTGTCGGTCGTAATGTTCACCGACCACGAGCGCTTGCCAGGAGCAGGTTTTTATCGATGCGATCGCTACGGCCACCGGCAAGCTCATTCTTCGAGGGGTTGAGTTGAACGTCTTCGTAGACGGTTTTGACCGTGCTGAGGGGAAAGTCACGAATGACCTTTTCTACCACCTCCTCGTTGGGTTCGATCCAAACGGGCGTCACCCTTCGGAATATTGGCTCGAGGAGATCTACAGGCACGGTGGATCAGAGCGCGGCCCCATTGAAGCCCCTTCTCGAGCCTCATGGCCGCTATTCGAGGAAGCCGGATTTCCGCGCTCATCAGAGCGCGGCCCCATTGAAGCTTCTCCTCGAGCTCGGCGATGATCCGGATCGCCTCATTTCCGCGCTCATCAGAGCGCGGAAATTCGACGAACCTCTTCTGCTTTGGCGTGAGCTTAGCGGCGCTTCAATGGGGCCGCGCTCTAATTCACGCTCAAATTCCTGGAGCGCGCCCATGTCTCCTCCGCGAATTGCAGGACCAAGAACGCACAAAAGACTGAAACCGAGGTAATGTGGCCAGTCCTGGGCTTCTGCACGGGGCTTCTCTTGCCCCTTTGATAATCAATATGCTAACCGAAGACCCTGGGATTGGGATAGGTTGTCCTCAGCGCTATTGGAGCTGCCTCCGCAATCCTGCGCTGAAGCCTCGAAAACGTCCTATCTTCTCCCATCCCACCCTCGGAGCGGCCAACGAAGACGACATCCTTCCCGACATCCCATCGGGCGGCTTCCCGCGAGGGAACGCCGGAGAGCTTCTGGTGATGGTCGGGGAGAGGCTGGCTAGGAAGTTCAGAAGCGGGCGACCTCTAGAGGCCCCAGGTGGTCGTCACCAAACAAAGCCGAGGCGGCCGGACGTTTTGACGCGAACGCTGGCGCGATCGCATCCGGACAAGGCTGGCGAGGAGAACGATTGGGTTGCTATCGTTCGACGAGCTCGGAGCCTCCGTGAGAAGCGAGATCCGGAACATGTTCGACGACGGCGCACCCCTCGTTAGCTAATCAGGCACGACCACATCCGTCTCTGGGACAAGAACGTCCTCAACGTCTCTTGCGTCGCTTCGCTCCTTCCGCCCGGCGCAGCAGCCCGTCTTCTCATGATGAACTGTCTGACGGCGATTTTGCTTCCCTCACTTCAACTCGACTTTGAAACAGTTCGTCATACGCCGAGGACAGGGGAGCGATTGCCGCATTCTCGCGGAGCGGCCTGAACTTGAACGGGCCCGCGCACCGTCTTCGAGGAGTTCCTCGATGCTCTCTTCCACAAGATCACGCTCGGCTCGCGACACCGTCCTCGGGGGACAGGAAGGTTATGCGGAGACACGCGTACTTCCTGAGCTTCTCACGATCTACCACTCCTTCGAAGAACCGGCAGTCGACGACTTGGACTCGAGAAATCTCCAACGACCAAGGTGAAATGAACCACCCTAGCCACGGGGCGAGGTCCCGACACTCGCAGATCTCAAACCCTTCGGAGTAATATAATAAGTTCTATACTCCTCCACGGGCGCCTCGGTTCGCGCGATCAGTCCCTGCTCAGTCAATCTCAGCAGCGACGCCTCGAGGTCGTGCCTTACCCGGTCGAGTTTCTGCCGATTTGAAATGACTGCAGCCGGAGACACTTCCGGCAACAAATCTCTCTGACTCTCACTCAATGCCATCAAAAGCAGGTCTACAAATCGCATTCGAGTTTTCTCAGAAATAGCGCAGAATACGTTCTCTGTAAGGTCTTCTAAACGACCCAACATTCCAGACTCCTTTTGGACGAACACGAAAAGTACCAGACCCAGTTTCTTATACCAAGAGTACTACATCTTACAGCAGTTTCTTGGTCTCCTCAATCTCAATGAAAGCCAACCTCAGGTTTTCGTGACGCGGAAGAAGGCTCGCAGACGGATTCCAGGCGCGAGTATACAACCTCTGGCTCGAAGACTCCTCTCAACTTCTCTTTGCATGCATCTTGGATCTTTCTTTCATTACAGCTCTTGCCAGCTCAGGGTTCTCTGCGGCAATTAGCATTGCTTTGTACAGGAGCCTATCTACTGAGACGTCTTTATCGATCATCGTTATTGTGCTTTCGTTTCCGTTAACCTTCAAATAGGTATTGAGTTCCGTCTCTGGGAGGTGGCGCAGTACGGCCGTCGCCCGTTGCTCGAAATGCGCCTTCTGTTCAACTTCTAGCTGCACCGCGGCACCGACAGCGTTATCTCGTACTCTGTTCACCCACTCGCTCACGTGTATCTCAGCACCAAAGTAAGTAACATTTACTTGTCTCGGTCCGAACGCGAAGAGAATGACCCCGAAGAAGGCTTGAGGAACAGCGGCCCACGGAGAGTTGGCTACGACCAGTTCACGTGTCCCCAACCACAAGCTTCCGGCGACGGCGAGACTGCCAGTTACCATGACAGCCCAGTAGAGCCAGAATTGGACGCAGAGGATTGTCCGGACCTCTCGCGTTTTTGCCAGATGGGAAATCTCGATCAGAGAGGCCAACGTCGAAAGGAGTACGCAAACAAGGGCAGCTGCGGGTACTCCGTACCCAAGCTGAACAAACGACAACATGTAACCGACAAAGGTAGTTTTGAAAGTCCACTTTGTCAATTGTGGCTTCTTTCATTTCGTGGTACGCGCGGACCGCGTTTTAGCCCAGCTCCGCTCACCGAACGCGCCTCGCGGGGTCTCGCGCTTTCTCCCGGCTCCTTTCGTCTCCACGCTCGTGATGAGTCAAGGGTAGCATCAGCCGCGTGTGGTCGAAACCGTTTCTTGACAGTTGGAGAGGATTTTCGCCCGTGCTTCCGTCAGCGGCCGAAGCGTGCTATACAGCTGTCCGGAAACGAAATGCTGTTTCGCGGTACGAAACACCCGAGCGACGTGCGATCGGTTCGAACCGCGTTCGAGATCCTCGAAGTCCTGGCGGCAAGCGAAGAGCCGCTCGGCGTCACCGAGGTCGCGCGAGCCCTCGGCATCACCAAGACCCGAGGCTACCGCCACCTTCGCACGCTCGTCGGAAGCCGCTACGTCACCCAGGACGACCGCACCGAAAAATACCAGGCGGGGATCAAGCTCTTCCTCCTCGGGCAGAAAGTCGCGGCGCGCCATTCCTTCCTGTCCGCGGCGCGGAAGGTGATGCGGCCGCTTCGGGACGCCGTCGGCCACACGGTCACCGTGTCCCATCTCGAGGAGGGAGCGATCGTGGTCCTCGACATGGTCCGGGGAAGCTCCCCTTTCGAGATCGGCACCAAACCGGGCTCCCGATTCCCTCTCGACCGCTCGGCCCAGGGGAAGATCGCGCTCGCGTTCGGGAGCGGCGAGGAGAAAAAGCAGGGCGCGAAGCTCCGCAAGGACGTTCGCCGGTCGCGCGAGCGGGGCTGGGCGGTGGCGCCGGAGGAGATTCTCCGCGGAGTCAACGCCCTCGCGGCGCCGATCTTCTTCGCCGACGGGAGCCTCGCGGGGACGATCGCCCTCGTGGACTCGGTCGAGCTCCTTCCTGCCGAGCCTTCGAGAAAACAGATCGGAGCGATTCTGGAGGCGGCGCGCCGCGCGTCGATGGAGCTCGGCTATCCCCAGAGGGCGCGCTGATGGCTTCCTATTCGCTCGCGGTCGACATCGGCGGAACGTTCACCGACGTCGTGCTGCGCGAGCGAGGCGGACGCGTCTGGACCGGCAAGACCCTCACGACGCACGCCGATTTACTCGAAGGATTCTTTCGAGCCGGAGACCTCGCCCTGGAGAAGGCGGGGGCCAGCCCCGCCGAAGTCGACGACGTAATCGTCCATGCGACGACCATCGTCACCAACGCCATCATCGAGCGGAAGGGGCCTCCGGTCGCGCTTCTCGTCACCGAGGGATTCGCCGACGTTCTTCTCATCCGCGACGAGTACCGGTACGACATGTACGACCCCCAGATCGAGTTCACCGCACCGCTGGCGCCGCGGGCGCTGACTTTCGAGATCCCGGAGCGCACCCTGGCGGACGGGACGATCGAGAAGCGCGTGGACGTCGAGGCTCTCGAGGGGCTGATGCGCCGCCTCGAGGAAAAAGGCGTTCGTTCCGTCGCCGTCTCGTTCCTGAACGCCTACAAAGTGCCGGACAACGAGCGCGTCGTAAGAGACGCGCTGGCTGCGGGGCTTCCCGGCGTCGACGTCTCGATCTCGTCCGAGGTCGCGCCCCAGATGCGGGAGTATCTCCGCACCTCGACCACCGTCGTGAACGCCTATACCATGCCCATCGCCCGGCCGTACCTCTCCGCTCTGAAGGAGCGACTCGCGGCCAGGGGATTCGGAAACCAGCCGCTCATCATGCTCAGTAGCGGAGGCGTCGTCGGCGCCGAAGTCGCGGGCCGATTTCCGGTGCGGATGATCGAATCGGGGCCTGCCGCGGGAGCGCTGGTGGCAAGTTATCTCGCGGAGGAGCACGGAATCGACGAGCTCATGTCGTTCGACATGGGGGGCACGACCGCGAAGGCCTGTCTCATTCAAGACCGGCGCCCCCTCGTCGCCGGAGCTTTCGAGGTCGACCGCCGGTACCGGTTCAAACCGGGAAGCGGACTCCCCGTCACCGTGCCCGCCATCGACATGATCGAGGTCGGAGCGGGCGGCGGAAGCATCGCGCGGGTGGACGACCTCGGCCTCCTGAAGGTCGGCCCTGAAAGCGCCGGCTCCGAGCCCGGACCCGCGTGCTATGCCCGCGGCGGCGCCGAGCCCACGGTGACGGATGCCGATCTGATCCTCGGGCTCATGAGCGCCGAGAACTTCCTCGGAGGCGAAATGAAGCTCGACGCCGGGGGGTCGATGGAAGCGCTCTCCCGCCTCGGCGAGAGGCTCGGGACCAGCGGCGAGGAAGCGGCGCTCGGGATCTATCGCATCGTGGGTGAGTCGATGGCGGGCGCGGTGCGCGCGCATGCGACCGATCGGGGAACGGATCCCCGGGGCCTTCCACTGCTCGCCTTCGGCGGGGCCGGAGGTCTTCATGCATGCTACGTCGCCGAGCTTCTCGAGAGCGAAGCCGTTCTCTTCCCTCCGATGGCGAGCGTTCTCTCGGCGTTCGGAGCGCTGGTCACGCCCGCCCGGCTCGATCTGGTCCGAGGCGCCCTGGGACGGCTCGACACCCTCGACTGGACCCGGGTGCGAGAGCTCGTCGACGAGATGGAAGGTGAAGGCCGCGTAGCTCTCGTCGAAGCCGGCATCGCTCCCGACGACGTACGCTTCACCCATGGCGCCGACATGCGCTACTACGGACAGGCCAACGAGGTCACGGTCGAGCTCGCGCGGGATCCGAGAGTCGATCGTGACACCGGCGCTCTGCGCGCGAGCTTCGAAAAAGCCTATGACGCCCTCTACGGGATCCGACTCGCGGGCATGGACGTCGAGGTCGTGAGCTGGCGGACGAGCGCCCACGGCCCTAGAGCGAATCGAGAGCATCGGACACCGCTCGCTCCGTTGCCGGGTCGATCGAAAGCCGAACGCCGCGTACTCTTCGAGAGCGGACCCGCGCGTGTCGCGGTATACGATCGAGCCGCGCTCTCGGCCGGGCAGGTCATCGAGGGGCCGGCGGTGATCGAGGAGCGAGACACGACGATCGTGCTTCGCCCTGGATGGAGGGCGGAGGTGCAGGCTCATGGAGGCATCGTGGCAAAGAAGGACTGACCCTATGGAAGAAAAGAATCAACGCAAAGCCGCCTTTGCGCCTTTGCGTTTTTTTCCCCCTAGAGACCACTCATGAATCCTATCGAGCTCGAGATTCTCTGGAGCAACCTCATCGGCATCGTGAGCGAGCAGGCGCGCGCGCTCCAGCGCATCGCTTTCAGTCCCATCGTGCGCGAGGCGGGAGATCTCGCGACCGCGGTGTTCGACGCCGAAGGTCGGATGGCGGCCCAGGCGGTGACCGGGACGCCCGGCCACATCAACGCCCTTGCGGAGGCGGGCCGCAAGATCGTCGCCCGATATCCCTCGGAGAAACTCGAGCCGGGAGACGTCCTCATCGTCAACGACCCGTGGCTCTCGGCAGGCCACTTCTTCGACATCACCGTATTCTCCCCCGTCTTCCATCGCGGCCGCGTCATCGCGTACTTCGGCTCCACCATCCACCACACCGATATCGGCGGCTATGGGGTCGGGGCGGGGGCTCGAGACATCCACGAAGAGGGGCTCTGGATCCCCATCCTCAAGCTGTACGAGAGGGGTAACCCGAACGAGACCCTCCACCAGATCATCCGCCACAACGTGAGGACCCCGGACGCGGTCTTCGGCGATCTCGCCGCCCAGGTCTCGAGCGGACGCATGGGGGGGGAGAGGCTCGTCCGCCTCGTCGAGCGCCACGGTCTCTCGGACATCGACGAGCTCTCGCGGGAAATCTTTCGGCGATCGGAAGACGCCACGCGGGCTTCGATCCGGAAGCTCCCACCGGGCACTCATCACGGAGTCTCCATCTTCGACATCCCCGGCGGCGAGGTCATCACACTGAAGGCCGCGGTCACCATCGATCGAGATCCCGGCGAGATCCGGATCGACTTCGCCGGAAGCTCGGGGGCGAGCGTCCACGGCGTCAACGTGGTCATGAACTACACCCACGCCTACAGCACCTTCGCCATAAGGAGCTGCCTCAATCCCGACCTTCCGAACAACTTCGGTTCGCTCCTTCCGATTCGGGTCACCGCACCGGAGGGATCCATCGTGAACGCGAAGTACCCCTCTCCGGTGAACGCCCGCCACGTCGTGGGGATGTACGTGCCGTTTCCGATCTTGAAAGCGCTTCATGCGGTCGTGCCCGAGCGCGTTCTCGCCGAGAGCGCCGGCGCCGTCTGGACGATCCAGATCCAGGGTCGAGACGCCTCCGGCATCCCCTACACCAGCTCGCTCTTCAACTATTCGGGCGGCATGGGAGCCAGGAAATACAAAGACGGCCCTTCGGCGACCTGCTATCCCACGGGAATCGCCGCGGTCCCGGTGGAGGTCCTCGAAGCCTCCCTTCCCCTGGTGTTCGAGCAGAAGCGTCTGCGTCCAGGATCCGGCGGTGAAGGGCGGTCGAGAGGCGGAGACGGGCAGGTCATAAGTTTTCGCGTGCGAACGGGAAAGCCCTGGCTCCTGAACGCGATCCCGAGCCGCATCCACCACGCCGCGGAAGGACTCGAGGGAGGAGGAAGCGGGAAGACCGGGCGGTTTCTCGTGAACGGCGTACCGGTGAGCGAGGCGAAGAAGATCGAGATGAAGCCCGACGACGTGGTCCTTCTGGAAACGCCAGGTGGAGGAGGCTACGGACTCCGGTGAGTGAGATTCCCGGGACCCATGTCTTCACCGGCGAGCTCTCTCAGCAAGGCTATCGCTTGAACCGGCTCTCCATGACCTTGACGAAGAGTGAGAACCGCGAGGCGTTTCTCGCCGACGAGGCCGGGTACATGGAGCGCCTCGGTCTCACCGAGGACGAGCGGAACATGGTGCAAAGGCGCGACTGGGGAGCGATTATCCGGAGCGGCGGAAACATCTATCTCACGCTCAAGATCGCCGCGACCGTAGGCGGAAACCTTCTTCAAATGGGCGCCCAAATGCGGTGCGAATCCCTGGAAACGTTCATGGCCAGCCGCCCGGGGCCGAAGGCCCCCGTGAGGAGAGACTGAAGTGGCGCGCATCGTGGGGGGCATCGGGACCTCGCACGCGCCCTCGATCGCCCATGCCTACGACCGAGGGCACCAGAACGAGCCCGTGTGGAAACCTCTTTTCGACGGCTTCGTCCCCGCGAAGGAGTGGCTGAAGGCGATAGCCCCCGATCTGATGATCGTCATCTACAACGACCATCTGAATCGTTTCTTCTTCGACGCCTATCCCACGTTCGCCCTCGGAGTGGCGGAGTCGTTTCCCGGCGCCGACGAGGGCTGGGGTAAACGCGATCTCCCGGATCTCGCCGGAGACCGGGCGTTCGCGTGGCATGTGGCACGAAGTCTCATCGAAGATGAGTTCGACCTCACCGTCTGCCAGGAGCTCGCGATCGATCACGGCATTCTCTCGATTCTTCCCCTCCTGTGGGACACCCCCTGGCCCGCGCCCATACTCCCGCTCGCGGTCAACGTGATCCAGCATCCTCTGCCGACGGCGAGGCGCTGCTACCGGCTCGGGGATGCTTTGAAGCGCGCGGTCGAGAGCTACCCCGAAGATCGCCGAATCGTGGTCGTCGGAACGGGCGGACTCTCACACCAGCTTCACGGCGAGAGGTTCGGATTCCTGAATCCGGAGTGGGACAACCGTTTTCTCGATCTCGTGGAGCGGGAGCCTCTCGCGCTCACGAAATACACCCACCATGAGTACATGGAGCTCGGCGGCGCCGAATCGGTCGAGATGATCATGTGGCTCACGATGCGTGCTGCTCTCGGTTCGAACGTCGAACGCGTCTACCGCCACTACTACGCGCCGCTCCTCACGGGCTACGGGCTTCTCGTGCTGGAACCGGAACACTAACCATGGGTATACGCTCTGGAAAGCAGTTTCTCGAAGGTCTCAAAGACGACCGCGAGATTTGGGTCGACGGCGAGCGGGTAAAGGACGTCACCACCGACCCCCGATTCGAAGGCTGCGCCGCGACCCTCGCCGAGCTCTTCGATATCCAGAGTCAGCGGCTCGACGAAATGACTTACCCCTCGCCGACGACCGGCGACCCCGTGGGTCTCTCTTTTCTGGAGCCCCGATCCGCGGACGACTTGAGGCGCCGCCGCCACATGGTGAAGGTCTGGATGGATCGCACCTGCGGGATGCTCGGCCGCAGCATGGATTTCATGAACTGCCTGCTCACCGGCATGGCCTCCGCGGCACCCTCGTTCGACCGCGATCAACGTCCGTTCGGGCGGTACCTGCGGAGTTACTACGAGGAGATTCGGGAGAAGGACCTCGCGCTCACCCATACCCTCGTCAACCCGCAGGTCGATCGCTCTCGACCGGTGGAGCGGCAGACGAAGGACGTCGCCGCGCGCATCGTGAAGGAGACCGACTCCGGCTTCGTCATCCGCGGCGCCCGCATGGTCACGACTCTCTGCGCGTTCTCGGACGAGGTCATGGCCGCGCCCTCGACCAACCTCAACATGAACGAGGACGCGGAGCCCTACGCTTTCTCGTTCTCGATTCCCGTTTCGACCCCGGGGGTGAGGTTCCTCTGCCGGCCATCCTTGGTCAACCTCAACGCGGCATCGCCGATGGATGCTCCGCTCGCGAATCGCTTCGACGAGGGGGATGGCGTGATCGTCTTCGACGACGTTCTCGTCCCCTGGGAGCGCACCTTCGTTTACCGCGACGTCGAGATGTGCAACGGGCTCTTCCCCCGCACGGGGACGATGAACCACATGATGCACCAGTTCTCCACCAAGAACCTTTCGAAAGCGGAGTTCATGATGGGGCTCGCGTTCTCGATCGCCCGCTCGACGAAAGTGGACGCCCACCTGCACGTGCAGAACCTCCTGGCAGAGATGATCAACTACACCGAGTTTGTGCGCGCGTGCCTCATCGCGAGTGAAGCGGGCGCCTCGCCCCGAAACGGCGGCGTCTACGTCCCCGACGCGGCGCCCTTGTGGTGCGTCCGGCAGATGTTTCCCCAGATGTTTCACCGTATGTGCGAGATCATTCAGATCATCGGTGCGGGCGGTATCGTCGCCGTGCCCTCGTTCGCGGAGATCGAAGGCCCGCGGGCGGAGGACGTGGAGCGCTACTTCCAATCCGCGGGCTCGGACTCCCGGGAGCGCATTCGCCTCTTCCGCCTCGCGTACGACGCCGCGGTCTCGAGCTTCTCCGGCCGCCAGCAGCTCTACGAGCGGTACTACTCCGGAGACCCGGTGCGCCTCGCGGGCTCCCTGTACGAGAACTACGACAAGGAGCCTTACATCGAACGGATTACGTCGTTTCTCGACGATCTCGAAGGGCGGGCGAGGTCTTCCAGTGCCCGGTAGATCCGAAGTCCGGCTTGGGTCCATCCGGCTCAAGAACCCAGTCCTCGCGGGCTCGGGCGAGCACCTCATCGAGGCCGCGGGGATAAGAAGCGCCCTCGACGCGGGCGCCGCCTGCGTCTTCATGAAGTCGACGAACGAGTCCGAGGCCGCTCGATCCCAGCTCGACCGCGCCGACTACGCCCTTCTCGACAGCGAGTGGCGAAGGCTCCCGTGGGATTTCGCGCCGCCGCCCGACGCGAGCCTCTATTGCCGGTCGGGTCTCGCGCCCCAGCCGATCGACGAATGGCTCGACTTGATGGCGAAGACCGATCGCTACGCGCGGGAGCGCGATGCCTACGTTGTGCCGAGCCTCATCCCGGCGGATCTCGAGATCGGCCTCGAGTACGCCCGCCGAATGGAGGCTGCGGGCGCGCGCATCCTCGAGCTCAACGTGGCCGCTTCTCACGCGGACGAGGCGGCGAAGGGGGCGCTCACCCTCGAACGTTCGGCCGAGCGCGTGGAAGCGATGGTGGCGCGATTTCGCGAAGCGGTCGGGATCCCGCTCTGGGTCAAGCTCACGGGACAGAGCGGCAACGTCACCGATCTCACGAAAGCGGCGCGGGCCGGTGGAGCGGACGCGGTGATTCTCGCGGGACGCTTCATGGCGCTCGTCCCCGACGTCGACACCATGGCGCCCATTCTCGGAACGAACGCGGGTTTCGGCGGTCCCTGGGCTCTTCCCATCACCTGCCGCTTCCTTGCTGACGCTCGCAAGCACCTCGGCAAGGAATATCCCCTCATCGGGACGAACGGCGCTCGCACCGGGCTCGACGTCGTGCGATTCCTTCTCGCGGGAGCCTCGGCGGTACAGATGACCTCGGCACCGTTCACCGTGGGCTTCGGTGTGCTCACGGAAGCGGTCGACACCGTCGAGCGCTATCTCGAATCGAAGGCCACCGATGCCGCCTCCATCGTGGGCGCCGCCGCCGATCGGGTCGCGAGCTACGCCGACCAGCCGGTGCGCGCGGGGATCTGGCGCGAGCTCGCGCCCAAGGGAAGTCTGGGGGAATAGATGCATCTCCATATTCTGGCGTTCCTCGCGGTCACCGCTCTCGCCGGGCAGGAGCCGACGGCGCCTATCGCGTTCGTCGGAGTCGACGTGGTGCCGATGGACGAGGAGCATGTGCTGGCGGATGGCAGCTACCTATCCGAAGCCCGAGGCGCCCAGGTCAGGGAATCCAGGGAAGCGGTAGGCGGAGAATCACCGGGGGCTGCAGTCGATCGAGTGCGAGAGTCCCGTCGTCGCCCACGAACCGGTACTGGCTGTTCGCGACGTAGTAAAGCGAGGAGCCGACCCGGACACCCAGCGTCGGCTCGTCGAAGTTCGGGTTTCCCCTCTCGAGCACGGTAACTTCTTCGACCCGCTCGAGGAAGGGGTCGAGGCGATGCCGGGCGACACGGTGCGGCCGCACACCGTTCTGGATTCCGATGAGACTCCCGTCCGCCCAGACGAGGCCGTCGATTCCGGTCACGACGGCGTCTTGCGGCACTTCGAGCACAAGGACCGCCCCGTCGTGGACGTCGACCCTGACGATGCCCTGGCTGTAGTCCGCCACGAACAACCACTTTCCGTCCGGCGACCACGCGATACCTCGCGGCGATCCGAGGGGACCGACGTCGACGAGGACCCGGAGCATTTCGGCGGGCGCGGGAAGGAGGTAGAGCCGCCCGGTATAGGGGTCGGCGACGGCGAGGTCGCCCTTCGGCCCCACCGCGAGGTCGCTGAGATGCGCGGCCGGAGAGAGTTGCGGTGGGTCGATCTTGCGGCGCAGCTTCGAGGTCCTGAGGTCGAGCTCCGCCACGAACGAGCGCCCCTCGTCGGCGTCGCGGAAGCCTTCCATCTGCCGCGAAGCGTGGCTCGACGCCCAGAGAGCGCCCATCGCCGGGTCGACGTCGAGCGCCACGACCGAGTAGAACCCGTCACGCCCCGGTTCGATGAAGTCACTCACCGTCCCGTCTTTCGAAACGCGCACGATCTTGCGATGCCGAATGCTGCTCACGAAGAAGTCGCCGCTCTTCGGATCGTGGGCCACGCCCTCGGTGATGAGAGTCTTGTCGGGGAGAGTGAACGCGACCGTGCTCGAGCCGAGCGGCTCGTCAAGGGCCGCCATCTTGCGCACGACGGCCTGGAACTCGGGCGCGTCCCGCAGCGATTCGAGGTCGGGGTCGTCGTTTAGAGGCCACGCCTCTTTCAGCGAGCCGGTCGAGGGTCGCGATCGCTTCGGTACCGGCGCTATTGAGCGCCTGGGCACAGGCGAGGTTGTAGAGGGCACCGACGCTGCGAGGCGCTTTCTCCACGACCTTCTGAGTGAGTTCCAGAAAGGCGGGATAGTCCTTACGCTCGTGAGCCGCCGCCGCTTCCTGGTTGAGCCTTCGAAGCTCCGCCTGGTCGTCGACCGACTGAGCTCCGGCCAGAGAAGCCGCAAAAAATCCCAACGCTACGACCCGACGAATCCGAATCTGCTTCGCGTCCATATTTCAGGCCGTCATGCAAGTGCACCGGGCAACGCCGCTCAACCGCCGCTTCAAAAGCTGATGGAGACCAGGATCCCCTTTCGGTCCGGACTCAAGATCGGCGCCGCGAGGAGCCTCGGCCCCGATGGTGAGTCCGGCGCGACGTAGATCAACTCGCGGTCGTTTAGAAGAACATCGAACAACGCTCCGAGACCAGCCCCGATACCCGCGTAGAGAGTCGCGCCCACCGCGGCGTAGCCGCCACCGCCGCAGTCGTCGGCGGCGCAGGCTAGCACGACTAGAGAAGCACCGATGCCCGCTCCAATGAGCACGCCATTCCTGAGCGAGTCTTCCACTCGGAGATCGATTCGCTCAATCTTGTCCCCCTCGACCCCTGACAGGCTCAGAGTCTTCTTGTCGACGTGGAGGACGTCACCATCGAAGTCAGGGACCTTTCCCTTGACGGTGGCGCCGTTTGCGCTCTGCACGTATACCGTGTCTCCGAAGCGCATTCGATAGGCCAGCCGGTCGGCTGTCGTCGCCACGCTCGTGACATCCTCGCCGCCCTGGATGCTCTCGACCTCCTCATAGAGAATTCTCTTTTTGATCCGAGCGCCAGAAATCCCGAGACGGCGCTTCGTCTCCTCGTCGGGCGTAACCCAGACTCGGAACGACTCGTCCCCGACTTCGGCGAGAGAGGCCTCGAGGGTCTCACCGCTCCGGAGCGCAATCGTGAGCTCGCGGCCGACCGGTGTGCCGAGAAGGGTCGCGCGCAGATGCGCCGCCGCTTCCCGACCCGCTTGAGGCGGCTGCTCTTGGGCCCGCAGAAGTTCTGGTCCGAGAACGAGAGTCAAAAACGCAAGCAGCACAGCAGATTCGCGCATTCTTCCCGTCTCGATCATACTCGCTCCGCCTCCGCGTGAAATAATAGTATCTTTCACTCGGCCGATCAAGAGATATGGATCGCCCGAATCGAGCGCGGCCCCGCGGTTGCGGCGCGGATTCCTGGTTCGTTAGAGTCGTTCCTTACATGATGAAATCGCTTGCCGCCTTGATCGCACTCTTGTCTTTCGCGACCGCTGAAGCGGTCGCGCAGGAGAAATGGCACGCGGTCGAAAGCGAGCACTTCACCCTCTTCACCGACGCGGGGCCGGAGAGAGGTCGAGAGTTCGCCGCCCAACTCGAGCGTTTCCGCCGGATGATTCGTCTCGGCATCAAAAACGCCGCACTGGACCCGCCCAAACCGATCTGGGTCTACGTCTTCAAACGCGAAGACGGCATGGCGGAGATACTACCGGAGCTCTGGGACGACGAGAGGAAGTGGAGGCCGGCGGGAGTCTTCCGCCAGGGGAAGGACCGGCATTTCATCGCTCTTCGTCTGGACGGCGGCGAGCGCGGCCTGGACACTATTTACCACGAGTACCTTCACGTCATCACCGCGCTCAACCTGGGCCCGCTTCCTGCCTGGCTCAACGAGGGTCTGGCGGAGTTCTGGGAGACGGCGGAGCTCCGGGATACCGTGGCACGGGTCGGCGTTCCCAGCGAACGGCATCTCGATCTGCTGAAGGGATATTCGCCGCTCCCGATCGTCGAGCTCCTGTCCTTCGACTACGATTCTTCCTTCTTCGACGAGGAGCGACGGAGCTCGATCTTCTACGCCCAGTCCTGGGCGCTGGTTCACTACCTGATGGTGGACGAGACCGGGCAGGGGCTCGCGAAACTCAACGACTACATCCGCGTGGTCTCCGACGGCGCCGACGCTACCGAAGCGGCGGCCCGATGCTTCGGCGATCTGAAGGAGCTGGAGGAGGCTCTGCGGCACTACGTGCGGCGATACCAGTTTCGCGGATTCGTCGCGAAAGACAGTCCGGAGCCCGCCCAAACGAGCGTTTCCGCGCGCTTGCTCGAGACCGCCGAGGTGAGCGCGCTGAAGGCCCACTTCCTTCTCCTCGGGTCCGGGCTCGAGACGGCGCGTGAGCATCTCGAGCGTTCCCTCGAGGCCGACGCCGATCTCGCCCTCGCTCACGAGGGCATGGGCCTCTACTACTACCGTCACAACGATCGGAAACGGGCGCTGGGCGCGTTCGAGCGAGCCACCGCCCTCGATCGCACCGCCCACCTGTCCTTTTACTACCAGGGGCTCCTCCGAAGAGGCACACCCAACGGATTCGAATCGTCGTTCGAGGCGCTCACACGAAGCGTCGAGGCGCGTTCCTCGTTCGCTCCATCTCAACTCCTGCTCGCTCGTCTCACCGCCGAATACGGCCGGAACCTTCGCGAAGGCGCCGATGCCGCGCGCCGCGCAGTCGCTTTGACCCCGAACGACCCTGAGGTCCATCGCGTCCTCGGGTTCGTCCTCCGCGCCGCGGGAAGCTACGGCGAAGCGGCCGATGCGTTTCGCGCGGCTTCGACTCGAGAGCGCGACGAGCGCCAGGCCGGGTTGGACTGGTGGCTGATGGCCACCGCCTACGCCCGAGCCGACCGCCTGGAGGAGGGGGTCCATGCTTACCAGGAGGCGGTGGCTCGTGTCCCCGATGATTACCGCATATGGCGGGAGCTCGGCGGAATGCTGGTGAAGGCCGAGCGGCGGAGTGCCGCGGCCGACGCCCTGGCCGCGGCCGCCGACCTCAGGCCGAAGGACGCCGGCCCACAACGTGCCGCCGGTCTCGAGCTTCGAGCCGCCGGACGGCTCGACGAAGCGGTCGGGCGGCTTCGGCGAGCGGAGCAGCTCGACCCGCAGAACGCCTCGCTCGCCGTGGATATCGGCATCGCTCTTGCCGAGCTCGGCCGGTTCGCAGAAGCGCTCGGAAGCTTCCGCAAAGCGCTGGAGCTTTCTCCCGACGTTAGGGTGCCTCCCGATCTCATGGCCCGCGCTCTTCGGGAAAGCGGCCTCGTCGAAGAGTCCATCCCCTACTTTCGGGACGCGCTCCAAACCGCGGCCGACGAGGGGCGCGCGCACTACGAGCTCGCCTCAGCTTTGTCGAGCCTCGGACGCGAGGCCGAAGCCGAGCCCCACTTTCAAGAAGCCGCCCGACGGGGCTACTCCCCGTGATCTCGACGGAAAGGAGCAGTCTGATTATCATCGCGGGCACAATCTTGCTGCTTCCGGTCCTTTTCGCGAGTCTCGTCCACGCGGCGTCCCCCGCGACCGGGCCAGCTTGAAACAAGCGATGGGGCGAGACTTCGTAGTGATGCCGGAGAGGAGGACACCGACGAGTCGGATCCCGACCTGCGCCGCACCGAACGGGCTCGGTCCCAGGGTCGAACGCGCCTGGAGCGAGGGGAGAGCTTTCACTCTGGGGCTTCTCTGCGGTGGCGCTGACAGAGGTCATGCGACTTCGCGTTCCTGGTGGCGAGCTCTCGCAAGCGTACGAACGCTCTCATGATGGCGACGTTCACCTGAACCGCGCGCTCGCTGCGAAGAACGCTCGAGAGCATCAAGATTCCATGCTCGGTGAAGGCGCGGGGCACGTATTTGCGATGCTGACCGCGACCGCTCTTTAAGGTCGCATTTTGCGATCTTAAAGCCAGAGCCTCCTCGCGAGTGAGCGGGAGCATAAAATCAACGGGGAAACGAATCGGCGGCTCAACGGCGCTCGCCACTTCGAGGAAGCTCGGTGTGCCGCTGAGCTGGCGGCGAATCGTGGGAGATGCGGGGCACTCGAACCGGGAAATGGCGGCGGCGGCGGCCGCCGCCGCGATCCTCGTTCCGTAGCCGAATGGGGTGTTGCTGGACTACACTTGCCCTTTCCCTTCACCGACTGAGGCACTTAGGAAATCTCATGCGCACTTTACTTGGACTCGCAGTCTCTCTCTTGTCCTTCGGCGACTCGCTGGTCATGGCGCAGCCGGTGACGACCTCGGAGCTCGAGAACGCCGCTTCCGACAACTCGTCCTGGCTCACGTACGGTCGCGACTACTACGGCCAGCGCTTCGTCCGTCTCGAGCAGATAACCCCCGCGAACGTCCACCGGCTCCACCCGGCCTGGGTCTTCGCGACCGGCGGTGAGAACCGCGGTCTCCAGGCCACCCCTTTGATTCACGAGGGAATCCTCTATCTCTCGGCCGATCAATCCCGGGTGTTCGCGATCGACGCCCGGACGGGCCGGAGGAAGTGGGCCTACGATCCGAAGCTCGGGAAAGACGTGGAGCGCGTGTACTGCTGCGGGTCGAACAACCGGGGGGTCGCGCTCTGGGGCGACCTGGTCTACGTCGGCACGATGGACGCCCGGATGGTCGCCCTTAATAAGGATACGGGTGCGGTCGTGTGGGAGACCGAGGTCATCGACTGGGAGCAGGGCTACAGCATCACCGGAGCTCCGCTGGTGGTGAAGGACATGGTTTTGACCGGAGTCGCCGGGGGAGAGTTCGGAATCCGAGGCTTCGTCAAGGCGTTCGACGCCAGGACCGGCGCCGCGCGCTGGACGGCCTACACCATCCCCGGCCCGGGCGAGCCCGGCAACGAGACCTGGCCTGGCGACACGTGGAAAAACGGCGGCGGCCCCACCTGGACGACGGGGGTCTACGACCCGAACCTGAACCTGGTCTACTGGAATACGGGGAACGCCGCTCCGTGGAACTGCCACGTGCGCAAGGGCGACAACCAGTGGACGGCGGCGACGATCGCGCTCGATGCGGACAGCGGAAAAATCGAGTGGGGCTTTCAGTACACTCCTTGGGATTGCTGGGACTACGACGCGGTGAGCACACCGCTGCTGGCGGACGTCACCCTCGGCGACAGGGGGCCGGTGAAGGCTCTCTTCCACCACGACAAGAACGGTTTCTTCTACGCTCTCGATCGCACGAGTGGGAAATTTCTCTATGGCGAGGCCATCGTCCCCGGCATCAACTGGGCTTTCGGTCTCGATCCCGAGACCGGCCGGCCCAACGTGAATCCCGACATGGTGGCGGTTTCGGGCGGCCCGGAGGTCGGCCCGATCATTCCGAGTCTCGAGGGTGCTATCGACTGGCAGCCTCTGGCATACAACCCGGACCTCCGCACGCTCTACTTCATGTCCAACCAGTGGGCGATGGGGCTCAAGTTCTGGGCCGAGGGAAAGTTCGAGCCGCCGGCGAAGGGCGAGTGGTATCTCGGCGCCGACTATCAGCAGTACCTCATGAGCGAGAATCCCGGGAACTTCGTCGCCTACGACGTCGTCGAGCGCAAAGTGGTATGGCGAGCCGTGAGCCCCGCGCCCTTCTGGGCCGGCGCGGTCGCGACCTCGAGCGGGCTGGTCTTCACCGGGGACATGCGGGGCTACTTCATGGCGCTCGACGCGCGCTCGGGAACGATCCTCTGGCAGTTCCAGACGGGCTCGGGAATCATCGGAAGCCCCATCACCTACGAGCTCGACGGCAAGCAGTACCTCGCCGTTCCCTCTGGCGGCATCGGCGGCGACATGAGCTTCTACTACAAGGAGCCGAAGGCGGGAAATCTCTGGGTCTTCGCTCTCGACGGCGGCGGTCCGGCGCAGGTTCCTACGGGAACGAACCTCACCACGCTTAGCGGGGGCTTGCCAAGAGTCGGAGAGCCGGGCCATACGCTCGGCGGCCGCGTTCTCCCCGGGTACGGTTTTCCTCCGACGGAGGGGGGCGTGCCAATTAAAGGAGACTCTATCCCGCAGCCGACCTCGGCGTCGTTATCGAGCCCTCCGGTCGGAGATCCGGTGACGCTCGCCCGCGGCGAGCGGCTCTATCGCGCGCGCTGCGTCGGCTGCCACCAGTCCGGCGGCGCCAGTGGTCCGAATCTCTTCCGAACCGGCCTCAGTCGGGAGAAGTTCGAGGAGGGCGTTGCGAACGGAGTCGAGGGCACCCTCATGCCCTCATTCGGGTCGCTCCTTTCGAAAGAGGAGATCTGGGACATTTACGCTTTCGTGCTTTCCCTCGACCGCCTCAATTGACGTCAGTCGGCGGGAAGCGCGAGCTCGTCCTCCTCGGCCTCGCGCTTCTGTTCGGCGATGATGTTCGTCCACTCGCGCTCCATGTCGAGTCCCTGTCTCTTCGCGAGCGCCGCGAGCCAGCGAGGAGGTTTCGCAGGAGTCTCGACGGGGCCGGCCGATGCCCCGAGGTCCGTCAGAGTTTTCAGTCCCACCAGAATCGCGAGGAAGCTCATTGGGGTCTCGTACCGCATCATGAGAAACGCTCCGAAGATGACGACGAGATGCAGGATCACGACACGCCCGAGAGCGACCTGCATTCTCGCCTTCAGCCATGAGAACGGCTTTCGGCCTAGGCTCATGAGGTCGTAGAGGAGCTCGAAGGCAGTGATGCCGGCGACGGCGAGCATACCGCTCCGGAAGGACCCGACCTCGATCTGCCACGGCGATGACCCTTCTCCCCGCCAGTTCTGATTGAGGATCGCAATGAAGAGGCCGAGGAACAAGCCGTGGGCGAGGGTGAACACGTAGAGTATCGTCGCGTACTCCGCGAGGAAGGTCGTCTCGGACTTGGACTTTCGCTTCGATGCATCGTCGATCTGCCGGTGCCAGTGACCGCGCGCCCGGGTAAGCCGCCGGTGGAGCCCGATACGCACGACGTTCGCGGTGCCAGAGAGTAGCGTCTCACTCCAGAACACCAGCAAGAGAGTGCTCGCCGACCAGCCGAACCAGAGGACCCCTGCCAGAGGCATCAGGCTCATCGCGAGAATGAACGCTCTATGAATCCACTTTCCTAAACCCATCACCACCTCGTGGAGCCCTTCATTCGAAGACGATCCGCTGCGCGCCCTGCCAGAGGACGAGCTTTCCCAGCTCCATCAGGTTTTCCTGACCCTCCAAAACGGTCAGGAAGTGATTTCCCGCGAGGGGTCCCATCTTGCTCGCGAACCGGGAGCTTCCATAGGCGAACAGGATCTCGGTCTCGCTGAAGCCGCCAGGGTACAGCAGAAGGTCGCCCCTCGAAGGATGGCTCGTCGCGTTCTCGAA
>Ga0184637_10000062_pt1 | contig 66945 bp, 61 predicted proteins | sample PLM3_127_b2_FD_133143 | JGI IMG/M metagenome (GOLD analysis project Ga0184637, IMG submission 133143) | Groundwater sediment microbial communities from an aquifer in East River, Colorado, USA - PLM3_127_b2 | ecosystem: Environmental > Terrestrial > Soil > Riparian zone | place: USA: East River...
CCCCGCCGGCGCCGGTCCGGTCGCTCCCCTTCGCGCGCGAGGCCGCTCGCGGCGCGCTGCGACGGCCCTTGCTCGCCATGCCGACCGGATATAGACGCGCCCCGTGCGCGGGGTCAAACGCTCTGCCGGGACGTCGCGCGTCGGAGCCCCGTGCTAGGAACCGCCGATGGCGCAGGTCCGCCTCCTCCCCCCTGGGCTCGTGAACCAGATCGCCGCCGGCGAGGTGGTCGAGCGTCCTGCGTCCGTGGTGAAGGAGCTCGTCGAGAACGCGCTCGACGCCGGGGCCACGAACATCGCCGTCGACGTCGAGGAGGGTGGCCTCGCGCTGGTGCGGGTGGCGGACGACGGCGCGGGCATGGGGCCCGAGGACGCGGTGCTGGCGCTCGAGCGCCACGCGACGTCGAAGCTCCGCGACGCAGAGGGGCTCACCGCCATCGCGACCATGGGGTTCCGCGGCGAGGCGCTCCCCGCGATCGCCTCGGTGGCGCGCTTCCGGCTCGACACCGCGCCGGCCGAGGACGGCGCCGGCACCCGCGTCGAGGTGGAGGGCGGGGCGGCCCGGCCGCCGGAGGCCATCGCGAGGCCGCGCGGCACGACCATCGAGGTGCGCGACCTGTTCTTCAACGTCCCCGCGCGGCGGAAGTTCATGCGCGGAGCGCCCACCGAGGCCGGACACGTGACCGAGGCGGTGGTCCGGCTCGCGCTCGCGCGGCCCGACGTCGGCTTCACGCTGCGCTCCGGCGGACGGCTCGCGCTCGGGGCGCGGGCCGGGGCGGGCCTCGCGGACCGCGCGGCGCAGGCGCTCGGGCGCGAGGCGCACCGGCACCTCCTGCCCCTCGACGCCGCCCGCGGCGAGGTGCGCGTGCACGGCCTCGTCTGCTCGCCCGACCACTCCGAGGCGACGAGCCGCGCGCTGTACCTGTTCGTGAACGGCCGCTACGTCCGCGACCGCGCCGCCGCCCACGCGGTGCTCCGCGCGTTCGCCGGCACGCTGCCGCCCGGCCGGCACCCCGCCGGCGTGCTCTTCGTCGAGCTGCCCCACGCGCGCGTGGACGTGAACGTGCACCCGCAGAAGCTCGAGGTCCGCTTCGCCGACGCGCGCTCGGTGCAGGACGCGCTCCACCACGCGGTGGCCGGGGTGCTGCGCACGGCGCCCTGGCTCGGGCGGCGCGACGGGGTCCCCTCGGCCGCGGAGCCCGTCGCGGCGTTCGCGGGCCCGGACGTGGATCCCGACCAGATCGCCGCGGTGCTCGCGTCGGCCCGCGCGGCCCATCCGCCGGAGGGGAGCGGCGCCTTCGAGCTCCCGCCGCGGGACGGCCCCCACGACACGGCCGCCTTGCCTTTCCTGGTCGCGCAGCCCGACGAGCGCGCCGCCCGCGCAGCCGGGTACTTCGGCGGCCTCCGGTTCATCGGCCAGCACGCGCGGACGTACCTCGTCTGCGAGGCGCCCGGCGGCACGCTCGTCGTCATCGACCAGCACGCGAGCCACGAGCGGCTGCTCTTCCAGCGGCTGAAGGAGGCCTTCCGGACCCGGCGACTGCCCGTGCAGCCGTTCCTGCTGCCCCACGTCGTCACGCTCCCGCCCGCCGTGGCGCGTGTCCTCGAGGAGGCGCAGGACGATCTCGCGCAGCTCGGCTTCGAGCTCGAGCCGTTCGGCGGCGAGAGCTTCGCCGTGAAGGGCGCGCCGGCCGCGCTCGCGGGGGTGGACCTCGTGGCGCTGTTCAACGATCTCGCCACCCAGCTCGAGCAGGTCGGCAGGGGGAGCGCGGTGGAGGACGCATTCCACGACCTCCTCGCCACGATGGCCTGCCACGCAGCCGTGCGGGCGAACCAGGATCTCTCGGCCGAGGAGGCGCGCGCCCTGCTCGACGGGCTCGACCGGATCGACTTCAAGGCGCGCTGTCCGCACGGACGCCCGGTCGTCTTCGAGCTGCCGCTCGCCGAGCTGGAGAAGCGGGTGGGCCGGCGCTGAGGTCGCCACACCGCGCCGTGTGGACCACGCGTGGCGACGGGGTACACCGTGACGCAGCGGGGCAGGGAGGGCCGAGAAAGGGCAGCTCTCGGCGCCGTTCCGAGATGTTCGAGCTCGATGCGACAGCGCCGAGAGCTTCCCAACCCGGGGAACAGACCAGACCCGCGAGTGCGGGGGGGTGAACCCGAGGGCCCAGCCCGTCTCCCGCGGGGCACATGTTCAATGGACGTGCCGGAACAGTACTTCCTGGATGTTGAGTCGTTCGGGGGGCTTCTGCAGGGGACGATCGTCCGCTTCGCCGGCCTCGTTGCAGGGATGCACGACCCATTTCAGGGCTGAAAGGTCTTCACTGCCGGCCGCGAGCCTGTAATTTCCGCCCGCCGGCGGGCGGCAAAGAGACGGAGTTCGCCCGAGGCTCGCGGTCGGTCGCTTCCGGATCGTCAATCGGAATCGCCATCAGCGCGCCGGGGAGGATCGGCACTCCCGATGCACACACCTGGTTCCGTGCAGGGCACGATCACAGGCCGGGATGTCCTCTTCAACTCCGTGACGATCCTGCGGCTGTGGGGCCCTGCGTTCTACGTCCGCTGCCTGCGTGCCATCGCGAGCCGCCGGCCCTGCACGTTCCTCGAGGTCCTCGTCGCGTCGCATCGCTGACGCGCGGTGCTGGCGAGCGCCGGGCCCCGGAACATTGGACGAGGCGGGGGCCCTGTGGCACGGTCCCCCCGCGTGCCACCCCGCGATCCGCGCTTCCGCAAGTACCGCCTCGCGCTCTGGCTCGTGTACTTCGGCCTCATCGCCGTCGCCTCGGGCGTGACCATCGCGAGCATCGTGAAGCACCTGCGCGGGCCGCACCGCCCCGCCGCCGTCGGGGTGCTCCCCACGCGCGCGGCGCTCCGGGTGTGCATGACCGAGCTCGAGGCCCTGCACCAGGAGCAGAACGAGCGCGCCTGGCGGCTCGGCCACGACCTCGGCGAGGGGGACGCGGTGGCGCGCTGGGAGATCTGGGCCCGCGAGTGGGAGCAGCGGGTCGACGATCTCGCGGACCGCTGCCGGCTCGACGCGTCGGATCCGGACCCGCAGGGCTTCGGCGGAAGGCGGGAGCTCTCCCGCGCGCGGGAGAAGGTCCTCGAGGTCCACCGTGCCTACCGCGCTCAGGTGAACCGGTTCGCCCAGGAGGAGGCCGAGCTGGCCCGCTCCGCCGCGGCCGCGCTCGAGGAAGCGCGGGCTGCGGTCAGCGCGGCGCGGCGCGCTCCGCCGCGGGGCGACCGGAACGAGGGCGCCGGTCCGGGGCAGGGCGACGTGGCCGGGCCGCCGGCGCGGCCCGCGAACTGAGAGACCGGCCCGGCCGCGGGCGGCCCGTCGCCGCGAGGTCCGGTGCTTCAGGATCTCGTCGAGATCGAGCGCCTCGTGGAGGCGACGGGGTCGTCGCCGCTATGGGCACTGGACGGCAGCGGACTCGGCGACCGTGACGAACACCCACCGGTGGAGCTGCACCTCGAAGACGAGGTCCGGACACCCGTCCACGGACGGGTTGCACGGCGTCCGGAACGGCAGCGGCGAGCCGAGGACGGCGGTCGGGTCGAAGAAGTTCGACACGACCAGCTCGACGACGTGCACGGCCCCGGCGTTGCGCGGGTCGCCGCCCCCGGTCCCCGCGGCGGGCGCGAAGTCGTAGGGCCGGAACGTGAAGGTGCGCGTCTGGCGGAGGGTGGGATCGGCCGACCCTTCACCCGGGGGATCGATCCGGTCGTCGCCGCCCACCGGGCTCACCGTGCTGGTGTCGGCCGGGTCGTAGTTCACGAACGTCCGCCCGATCACGACCTCGCTCGTGTTGGCGACGCGCAGGTGGGCGGAGAGGTCGTACGCGGGGGGCGTCGCGCAGCCGGCGGGCACGCGGACGACGGTGTCCGAGGGCGTCACCTGGCGCGTCCCGTCGTCCACCACGATGCGCGGCGGGGTGACCGGCTGGCCCTCGGGGTAGTCCGGGAGCGGCTGCGGCAGCGGGCAGCCCGAGAGGAGGGCGCCGGCGAGCAGGGCGGCGGCGAGCGCCGGCGCCGCGGCACGGGCCAGCCTCATGGCTCGCCCTCCTCGTCGGGGGGGAAGGGCTGGCCGTGGCGCTCCGCCTCGAGCTTCTCGAGGTGCCGGAAGATCGTGCGCGGGTCGACGCCGAGGTCCTTCGCCGTCTTGGTCCGGTTGCCGGCGTTCCGGTCGAGCACCTCGTTGATGTAGCGCTTCTGGAACTCCTCCTTCGCCTGCGCGAGCGGGAGGATGGGGTCGAGCACCTCCGGCCGGAGGTCCAGGTCCTCGGCGGAGACGAGCGCGCGATCGGCCAGCACCACCGCCTTCTTCACGCGGTTCTCGAGCTCGCGGATGTTGCCGGGCCAGGCGTACTTGCGCATCGCGACGAGCGCACCCGGCGTGAAGCCGCGCACGCGCGCCCCGAACTCCTTCGCGTACTTCTGGAGGAAGTACTTGCCGATGACGACGAGGTCCTCGCCGCGGTCGCGCAGGGGCGGCAGCGGGATCGCGACGACGTTCAGCCGGTAGTAGAGGTCCTCGCGGAAGGTCCCCTTGCGGATCTCCTCCTCGAGCACCCGGTTGGTGGCGGCGACGACGCGCAGGTCCACCGGCTCGACGCGCGAGTCGCCGACCTTGGTGACGGAGCGCTCCTGCAGCGCGCGCAGGATCTTCACCTGGAGCCCGAGCGGCATGTCCCCGATCTCGTCCAGGAAGAGCGTGCCGCCCTGCGCGGCCTGGAACTTCCCCACCCGCGTGGCGATGGCCCCGGTGAAGGCCCCCTTCACGTGGCCGAAGAGCTCCGACTCGAGCAGCGCCTCGGGGATCGCGCCGCAGTTCACGGCGACGAACGGGCCCGACGCGCGCGGGGAGCGGCGGTGGATCTCCCGCGCCACCACCTCCTTGCCCGTGCCGGTCTCGCCGGTGACGAGGACGCTGATGTCGGTGGCGGCCACCTTCTCGATGCGGCGGTAGACCTCGCGCATCGAGGCGCCCGCGCCGATGAGCTCGCCGTACTGCTTCGACTGGACCGCCTCCTTCAGGGCCACGTTCTCGCGGCGCAGCGAGTCGAGCAGCATCGCGTTCTGCACGAGGAGCGAGGCCTGCGCCGCGAAGACGGTGAGCGCCTCGAGGGAGCGCTCGTCGAAGAGCGACACCACGTTGTCGTTGCCGAGGTAGATGACGCCGAAGACGTCGCCCTTCTCCATCAGCGGCGCGCACATCACCGAGCAGAGCCGCAGGTTCACCACCGACGACGAGCCCGACCACTCCGCGTCGTTCAGGGCGTCGGCGACCACGATGGGCCGCCGGGTCGCGACCACACGCTGCACGATCGAGTCGGACACGCGCGAGACCGCGTCCTCGATGGTCTCCCGCGCCACGTTGCGCGCGGCGCGGACGCTCATCTCGCCGTTCTCGAGCAGGATGAGGAACCCCTTGTCGGCGTGGGTCACCTCGAGCAGCGCGTCGAGCATCTCGTCGAGGAGCCGGGCGAGGTCGGTCGCGCCGAGGAGCCGCTCCGAGAAGCGGACGAGCGAGTCGAGCGCGAGGAGCCGCTGGCCGGTCTGCGGGCGGACCGGGGCGATCGCCCGCGGCCCCGGGTCGAAGCGGAGGTCGGTGCCGCCCACCCGGATCCGGTCGCCCGGCGCGAGCCGCCAGGTCGAGCGGCGCTTGCCGTTCACCGCCATCTCGGCGCCCTCGTGGGCGGCCGCGTTGTAGTCCTTGCCGTCGAAGTGGATGTGGAGGGCGGTCGGGGGCAGGCCCGGGTCCGGGACCGCGACGTCGTTGTCGGGATCCCGGCCCACGCTGGTGATCCGCTTCACGAGCGCCACCTCGCGCTCGGGGGTGCCGGGGGCCTTCACGATGAGGGTCGCCACGCCGTCCTTCCTAGAACGACCACTGGAGCCGCAGCGTGCCGCCCGGCCCGGCCGGCCCGATCTCGGTCTCGACGACGGGCACGAAGTGCCGGTGCGCGTCCCAGACCCCGTAGCCGTAGAGGGCCCAGAAGAGCGCGGCCGAGACGTACTTCACCGCCTCGACGCGCCCGAGGAGCCGCCGGTCCGAGTCGGTGTAGGGCGGGCGCGAGCAGCCGGGCTGACCGCCGGTGCAGCTCCGGCCGCCGTCGTCGGCGATCTGGTTGTGGAAGAGGATGGCCCCGAGGTTCACGAGCGCGGCGGCGGTCTGGCCTGCGGCGATGGCGGTGCCCTTGGCGCGGTCGCCGTTCTGGAACTGCCCGGCGCCGAGCGGCATCCAGTTGAAGAGGTAGAGGTTCTCCTGGACCCGCACGACCTTGGTGGGCGGGCCGGCGCGCGCTGCCTCCTCGGCGAGGAGCCGCCGCTTCGCCTCGTCGGCGAGCCGCTCCTGCTCGCGCAGGGCGCGCTTCCGTTCTCGCAAGGGGGAGAGGGCGGGCTCGTGCTCGCGCTTCACCCGGTCGAAGAACTCCACGATGGCCGGGGGCACGAGGAACGGGTCGAGCGCGTAGTCCGGGTCGAACGAGAGCAGGTTCACGAACGCCGCGCGCGCGTGGGGCAGATCGCCGAGCTGGTGCTCGCAGATGCCGAGCATGCGCCACGCGTCCACCGCCTCGGCGTCGGTCAGGTCGGGATCGCCCGCGAGGAGCTGGCGCAGGGTGCCGGCGGCGTCGGCGAAGGCGCCGAACTCGAACCGGTCCTTCGCCCGCTTCAGCTCGGGCGGCGCGGTGAGGGCGAGGGCGACCAGGAGCGCGATCACGGCACGGCCTCCACATCGGGCGCGGCGACCGTCAGCTCGCCGCCGGCGCGCAGCCGGACGGGCACCTCGCGCGCGGCCGCGCCGGCGAGCTCGAGCCCGATCCGCGCGGGCGCCTCGTAGGGGCTCTCGCCGCCGGCGGGGATCGGGACCGCGAACGGCGTGCGCTGCGAGTCGCCCGCGGTGCCGAGCAGCCGGCCGTCGAGGAGGACGCGGGTGGCGGGGTCGCCCTCGACGCGGAGGCGGGCCGGGCGCGGCACGAGCGGGACGCGCAGCTCGCCGAGGCGGGCCGCCTCCTCCGCCGTGATCTCCCGGACGAACGGGGTGCAGCAGGCGTGCTCGATCTGGATGACGTGCGGCTTGTCGGCCGCCACCGCGAACCGGACGAGCTGCTCGCCGCGCGCGATCTCCACGCCGTCGAGGAGCGCCCGCTCGGCGTAGGGGCGGACGTGGACGGCGAGCACGGCGGGCGGGACCCCGTGCTCGCGCGCGCCGGGGGAGACGCTCCGGCCCTCGGTCTCTCGCGGGAGCGCGGCCTCGGCCGGCGGGGGGGCGGCAGCGCGCGGCGGTGGCTCCGGGGCGGGCTCTGCCGGCGCGGGCGTGGCGGCGACCGGCTCGGGCGCGGGGATTACGCGCACGGGCGGGCCCGCGCTCAGCACCGCGCGCGCGAGGAGCGCCGCGGCGACGGCGGCGCCCGCGACCCCGGCGGTCCAGGCCATCGCGCGCCGGGCGGTGCGGCGGCGCGAGAGCCGCGCGAGCTTCTGCGGCACCTCGGCGTTCGCGGGATCGATGGCGAGGATCCGATCGAAGAGCGCCAGCGCCCGCGCGGACGCGCCCGCCGCCACGGCGTCGTCGGCGCGGGCGCCGAGCGCGGCCACCGCCCGCGCCGGGAACGCGGCCTTGAACGCGGCGGGACCGCGCAGGAAGGCGAGCAGCTCCTCGCCGGGCCGGACGAGCCCGACCTCCGCGAGGACGCCGTCGAGCGCGTCGCGCACCTCGGAGGCGCTCGCGGGCCGCGCGTCGGGGTCCACGCACAGGAGCCGCGCGAGCAGCGCGGCGAGCGACCCCGGCACGCGCGGATCCGCTGCGCGCGGGTCCTCGAAGTCGCCCTCGAGCACCCGGCGCAGGATGGCGGTGGGGTTCGGCGCCGCGAACGGCAGGCGGCCGGTGGCGAGCCAGTACAGGAGCGTCCCGAGGGAGAAGAGGTCGCTGCGCGCGTCCGCCTCCTTGCCCTCGACGATCTCCGGCGCCATGTGGTGGGGCGAGCCGACCAGCGCGCCGGTCATCGTCATCCGCTCGTCCGAGGCGAGGATGCGGGCGATGCCGAAGTCGGCGAGCTTCACCGCCGGGCGATCCCCCTCTTCCACCAGCACGTTCTCGGGCTTCAGGTCCCGGTGGATCACGCCCGCTGAGTGGGCGTGGACGAGCGCGTCGGTGAGCGCCCGGCCGAACAGCAGCGCCACCTCCGGGAAGCCGAACCCGACCTGCGCCGCGTAGACGCGGAGCGTGCGCCCGCGCACGAACTCGGTGACGAGGAAGCTCTCGACCGCCGCGTCGCCGCCGTAGTCGTAGATCTCGACGATGCCCGGGTGCGAGAGTCGCGCGACGGCCCGCGCCTCGCGCGAGAAGCGGGCGCGCGACTCGGCGGCGTTGGCGAGGTGCGGGTGAAGGAGCTTCACCGCGACCTCGCGATCGAGGGCGGTGTCGCGGCCACGGTAGACCACGGCCATGCCGCCGCTCCCCACCTGCTCGAGGAGCTCGTATCGCCCGAGCATCCGGATCACGCCGGTCCTGCCTCCCGGAGGGGAGCCGCAGCTCCACTCGCCGTCCCGGATCGCGACATCCACGCCCGGGGCGGGCGCCGCACTATGACATGGCCGCCCTGAACCGGCCACTTCGGTATCGGCGGCGAGAAATGGCGCGCTCGGCGCGCGGAGAGCTACCAGCTGGGCAGGGCAGCGACGCCCGAGCCGGGAAAGACGCCGTTCCGGACGAGGGTCCGGATGGTGTCGGGCAGCGCCTCGGTGGAGACGGGGTGGCGGGGCTGCCAGCCGATCGCGTGGAGCCGGCCCGTGTCGTAGTAGTGATCGGCGCTCATCCAGTGGAGCGCCTCGCGATCCACGCGCGGCAGGATGGAGCTCGTCGAGCGGCTCCGCGCCACGAGCCGCCGCCACCCGCGGGCCAGCCTGCCGTTGAGCGGGTCGAGCAGCGCGCGGTCCGGCACGTGCCGGAAGAGCCACAGCAGGGCGGCGGTGAGGCGGGGGAGGGCGGGCAGGATGCGCCCCGCCTCGTAGCCGAGGGCGGTGAGCGCGGCGTTGAGGTGCTCGGCGAGCGGGAGGGGCGCGTCGTCGCCGACGTTGAAGGCCCGCCCCACCACGGCGCGGTCGTCGGGGTGCTCGAGCACGTGCACGACCGCGCGCGCCACGTCCTCGAGGTGGACGAGGTGCGCGACGGGGCCGCGCGCGATGATGGGCACCCGGCGGCGCCCCCCGTTCACGAGCGCGACGAAGGCGAGCGCCCGGACCGCGCCGCCGCGGAGGGTGGGGCCGTACGGGATGGTCGGTCGGAGCACGGTGAGCGGCGCGCCGCGCCGGAACGCCTCCCAGCTCGCCTGCTCCGCGCGCCAGCGGATGCGCTCATGGGCCGTGCGCGGCGCCTTGAGCTCGCCCTCGCGGCAGGGGAGGTTGCGAGGGGTGCCGTAGACGGAGACCGTGGAGACGTGCACCAGCCGCCGGGCGCCCACCTCGCGGGCGAGGGCGGCCGCGGCGGCGGCGGCGGCGGCCTCGGTCGCCGCGCGCGCGCCCTCCTCGAGGTCGCGCGGCGTGCGGAGCCCGCCGTGCACCACCGCCTCGGCGCCGCGCGCGCCGACGCCCGCCCGGAGCCGCCCGTCGGCGGCGACCGGCACGCGGCGGACCTCCCACCGCGCCTGGCCGAGCTCCGCCTCGACGGCGTCGAGGACGGCGCCCGGCGAGCCGGTGAGAACCGCCACGCGCGGCATGGCGCCCCGCTAGACCCGGACCTCGCCCGTCTTCGGCGCCGGCGGGGGAGGCGGCGGCTTCTTCTCGCCCTCGCCCTCCGGCGGCGGCTTGCGGCCGAGCGGGTTCTCCTCGAGCGCGGCGGCGAGCACCTCGTCCATGTGCGCCGCGTACACGAAGTCGAGCTCCTTGCGGGCCTGCTCGGGAACGTCGATGAGGTCCTTCTCGTTGCGGGCCGGCATGATGATCCGCTTGATGCCGGCGCGGTGCGCCGCGAGGACCTTCTCCTTGATGCCGCCGACCGGGAGCACGAGCCCGCGCAGGGTCACCTCGCCGGTCATCGCCACGTCCGAGCGGACGCGGTTGCCGGTGAGGAGCGAGACGAGCGCCGTGAGGATGGTGACGCCCGCGCTCGGCCCGTCCTTCGGGATCGAGCCCGCCGGGAAGTGGATGTGGAGGTCGGTCTTCTCGAGGAAGTTCGCCGCGATGCCGAGCGTGTCCGCCTTCGAGCGCAGGTACGAGAGGGCGGCCTGCGCCGACTCCTTCATCACGTCGCCGAGCTGCCCGGTGAGGGTGAGCGTCCCCTTGCCGGTCATCTTGGTCGCCTCGATGAACAGGATGTCGCCGCCCGCGGCGGTCCACGCGAGACCCGTCGCGACGCCCGGGATCTCCGTGCGCTCGGCGGTCTCGTTGTAGAACTTCTCCGGCCCGAGCATGCCCTCGATGTCGGTGTCCTCGACCACCCGCTTCGCGGTGGACGTGACGGTGCCGGCCGCGACCTCGACCGCGACCGCGCGGCAGACGTCGGCGATGCGCCGCTCGAGGTTCCGGACGCCGGCCTCGCGCGTGTACGCCATGATGATCGTGATGAGCGCCTTCTCGGTGATCACGATCGCGTCCGCCGACAGCCCGTGCTCCCTGAGCTGCTTCGGGATGAGGTGGTTCTGCGCGATGTGGACCTTCTCCTCGAACGTGTAGCCGGGCAGCTCGAGGATCTCCATGCGGTCCCGGAGCGGCCCGGGGATCGGGTCGAGCAGGTTCGCCGTCGCGATGAACATGATCTTCGAGAGATCGTAGGCGAGGTCGAGGTAGTGGTCGGAGAACGCGTGGTTCTGCTCCGGGTCCAGCACCTCGAGGAGCGCCGCGGAGGGATCGCCGCGGAAGTCCGCCCCGAGCTTGTCGATCTCGTCGAGCATCATCACCGGGTTGACCGTCGCGGCCTTCTTCATCGACTGGATGATCCGGCCGGGCAGCGCGCCGACGTAGGTGCGCCGGTGGCCGCGGATCTCGGCCTCGTCGCGCACCCCGCCGAGGGAGAGTCGCACGAACTTGCGCCCGGTGGCCCGCGCGATGGACTGGCCGAGCGAGGTCTTGCCGACGCCGGGGGGGCCGACGAAGCAGAGGATCGGTCCGCGCATGTCGTTCTTCAGCTTGCGGACCGCCAGGTACTCGAGGATGCGCTTCTTGATCTTGTCGAGCGCGTAGTGGTCCGCGTCGAGGATCTGCTTCGCGTTCTGGATGTCGAGGTTGTCGTCGGTCCGCTTCGCCCAGGGCAGATCCGCGATCCAGTCGAGGTAGGTCCGCGCGACCGTGTACTCCGAGCTCGCGGTCGGGATCGACTTGAGGCGGTTGAGCTCCTTCTGCGCGACCTTCTCCACCTCGGGCGGGAGCCCGGCCTTCTTGAGCCGCTCCGCCAGCTCGTCGAGCTCCTCCTCCTCCTCGCCGAGCTCGCCGAGCTCCTCCTTGATCGCCTTGAGCTGCTGGCGCAGGTAGTACTCGCGCTGCGTCTTCGACATCTCGCCCTTCACGGCGGAGTCGATCTTGTTCGACAGCTTCAGGATCTCGCGCTTGCGGTTGAGGAGCTCGAGCACGAGCTTCATCCGCGCCTTGAGCTCCACCGTCTCGAGGACCTGCTGCTTCTCCTCGATCGGCACGTCCACGTTGGCGGCGATGAGGTCGGCGAGGTGGCCGGGGTGGGTGATCGACTCGACGAGCTCGGTCGCCGCCGCGGGCAGCTCGGGCATGAGCTCGATCACCTCGCGGGCCAGCTTCTTCAGGTTGATGGCGAGCGCCTCGACCTCCACGTCGTCGGTGAGGCTCTTGTCCTCGACCGGGTCGACGCGGGCCTTGAGGTAGGGGTTCTCCTGGACGAGGTCGAGCACGCGGAAGCGTGCGAGCCCCTGCACGACGAGCGAGTAGTTGTCCTCGCCCATCTTGAGCAGCTTGACCACCCGCGCGACGGTCCCGACCGTGTACAGATCGGCCGCGCCTGGGTCCTCCTCCTCGGCCCGCCGCTGGGTCACGACCCCGATGACCTGCTCGTCCCGGACCGCGTCCTTGATGAGGGCGATGGTCTTCTGCCGGCCGACCGCGAGGGGGAGCACGCCCCCCGGGAAGAAGACCGAGTTGCGCAGCGGCAGGATGGGGAGGACCGCGGGGATGTCCTCCCTGGAGATCAGCCCGGGAGGCGCCATCGCGGGTGCGACCTGAGCGCCCGCGCCTGCGCCCTTCTTTTCCTTCTCAGACATCGCCTTCTCCTTACCGGGTCGAGTGGATCAGGGATACCCGCGGCACCCCACGATAGCAACACGAAACCCGCCCTCCCGGCGGACGGTTGGGTGCTTGCAGACACGGCGCGCACGCGCCGCGCGCGGCTACTCTTCGAGCGTGGTGCGGCGGGGCCGCACCACCGTACGGCCGTCCGGCTCACCGCCGGGGCCGCCCGGATCGCTGCGGACCGGACCTTCCGACGGCGCCCACAGCCCCGCCTCGCGATCGTCCTCGCCCGAGCCGGAGACCCGACCCGAGCGGGCGGGGATCTGCTGGGGGGCGGCCGGGGGGCCTTCCGCGGGGGACCACGCGCCTTTGCGAACCATCGCTCTTCCATAAGGCGTCCTTCCGCGAGGGCAAGCCGGTGGGCAGCTTGCGGGCGTGCCGCCGGGCGTCGATCCGCTGTCGTTCGCGCTCGGCGCAGGGGCCGCCGGGGTGCTCGCCGCGCTCGTGATCGGCCTGCGGGTGGCGGCGCGCCGGCGGCGCGGCGGCGCGGCGGAGCGCGTGGCCCGCGCGGTGCTCGAGCCGCTCGGCGACGCGCTGCTCGCGCTCGACGCCGAGGGGCGGGTGGTCCGCGCGAACGCGGCGGCCGAGCGGCTCCTCGGCGCGAGCGCGGCGGAGCTCGCCGGACGGCCGGCCGCGGCGCTCGGCGCGGACCTCGCCGTGCTCCGCCACGGCGCCGCGCGCGGGCCGAGCGCGGGGCTCGCGACGATCGAGACCGCGCGCGGGCCGGTCCTCGCGAACGCGGCGGTGGTGCGGGTGGCCGCGCGGCCGGTCTGCGACCTCGCGCTGCTGCGCCCCGTCGCGGCGGGCCTCGCCGCGCCTCCGCCCGGCGACGAGCCGCCCCTCGCCGCCGAGCCGCTCGACGACGGCGAGGAGGCGTCCGCGCTCGCCGCGGCGGCGGCGGCGCTCCGCGAGCCGTTCGCGCGCGCGTCCGCGTCGGCGTCCTACGTCCGGCTGCTCGCGCCGCCGCTCCCGCCGCGCGCCGCCGAGGCGCTCGCGCGCCTCGAGGCGGCCCTCGAAGACCTCGCCCGCCGCCTCGCGCTCCTCGGCGAGGTCGGTGCGCACCGCGGCGGCGCGGCCCCCGTCCGGCTCGCGCCCCTCGTGCGCGACCTGCTCGCCGCCTGGTCGCCGTCCGCCGGCGTCCGCGTGCGCGTGGAGCTCGCGGAGACCACCGCGCGCGCCGACGAGCGCGCGCTCCGGTCCGCGCTACGAGAGCTCCTGCGCGCCGCCGGGGCGGGCGCGGCGCGCGGCCGCGAGCTCTCGGTGTCGGTGTCGGAGCGTGGAGGTGCGGCGCTCGTCGAGATCGCGGGCGGTGCGCCCGGCGGCGACGGCGCGGCGGAGCTCGCGCGCGCCCTCGTGCACGGCCAGGGCGGGCGCGTGGAGGAGGAGGGGAGACACGGAGGCGGTCGCCTCCTGCGCCTCGTCCTCCCACTCGCCGTCGCGTCGGCGGAGGCGTCGGCGCGTTGACACGCGCGCTTCCGGGTGGCTAGCATCCGCTCTCCCCACGTCCGCGCCGCACCGGAGCCTGCGATCGTCCGCCTCGGTCACATCAGCGATCTCCACATCGCAGACCGGGCGCGCTACCCGCGCAACGGCTTCACCGCCCGCGACTGCGAGCGCCACTCCACGCGGCTCGCGAAGGGGCTCCTCGACGCGCTGCGGGAGGTGGGCGTCGACCACCTCGTCGTCACCGGCGACGTCACCTTCTCCGCCGAGCCCCGCGAGTTCGAGCGCGCGGCGGAGCTCTTGCGGCCGTTCGCCGAGGCGGGGAAGCTCACCGTCGTGCCGGGCAACCACGACGTATGGACCGAGGACTCGGTCGAGACGGGCCGCTTCCTGCGCGCCCTCGGGCCCGACGGGAAGGGCATGCGCAAGGCGGCGCCGAGCTATCCCCACGTCGTGCCGCTCGGCGACGACGGCGTGCTCGTCGCGCTCGACAGCGCGCGCTGGGGTCCCGATCCCTGCACGACGCCGGGCAGGCTCGGCTCCGAGCAGCTCCGCTCCGCCCGCGAGCTCGCGCGCGACCACGCGAAGCAGGGGCGGGCGGTGGTCCTCGCCTTCCATCACCACGTGGTGCTGCCGCCCGATCGCGTTCCGTCCGACGCGCGCGTTGCGCGCATGCCGCTCGCCGACGCCGACCAGGTGGTCCGTCTCGTCGCCGAGCAGCGGATCGCCGCGGTGCTGCACGGTCACCGCCACACCGCCTTCCGAGTCGATCTCCCCGGTCCTGCGGGGACCACGCCCGTGCTCTGCGCGGGCTCCGCCTCGCGCGTCGCCGACGAGCCGGTCCGGCGCGCGCGTGCGTACGTCTACGAGCTCGACCGCTCGGGCGTCCGCAGCGTCGAGGCGCTCGTCTCCGGCGCGGAGTGAACCCATGCGAAAGCTCCTCTTCGTGGCGCTGCCCGTCGGCGCCGCCGTCGTGCTCGTCGCGCTCCTCCTCTCCTCCAGCCGCGGGGCCGCGGACGCCTCGGCAGCGCGGCTCGAGCGCGCGCGGCTGAAGCGCGACTACTCCGACCGCGCCGGCCTCTCGCGCGCGGTCCCGCCGGACCGGCTCCCCGAGTGGCGCGACGAGGTCCAGGCGCTCTCGCGCTGGTACTTCGACGAGCTGCAGGCCATCCGGAACCGCCACCCCGGCGAGCCTGCGCGGCCGAACGCGGTGGAGGCGGCGCGCGCCGAGAAGAAGGCGCCGTCCGAGAAGGATCTCGCCCAGCTCCAGGACTTCCAGTCCTACGCGGACGGGCGGCTGGCCTTGTTGCGCGAGGGGCGCTATGCGCCCGCGGCGTCGCTGCTCGCCGAGGGGCTGCGGCTCGACCTCGTCGAGATCGCGCCGGGCGCCGCGCCCGACGGCGGCGCGCCGTCGCTCCGGATCGACTTCGCCCTCTGGGGCGCGCCGCGCTGGCTCGAGCGGGACCGCGGGGGCGAGCGGACCGTGACGCGCACGGTGGTGCCGGTCGCCTTCAAGCGGATCCAGCTGCGCTTCCTCGACGCGGGCGGCAAGCTCTACGGCGAGATGAGCGGGGCGGGCGAGCCGTACCAGAAGCTCGTCGATCCGGAGCGGTTCCAGGACGACTTCCCGCCCGGCATGCTCTTCGGCACCTGGTGGGTGGAGCTCTTCCCCCGCGAGGCGGCGGAGGTCGAGCTCGAGGTCACCGCCGACCTGCGCGGCGCCTCGGGCACCGTCCGGCCGGCGACGTTCACGGCGAAGCTGCCCGTGCCCGAGGCGTGGAAGCTCCCGCCGGGCGCGGTGTTCCAGGCCGAGACGCGCGAGCAGGCGCCGGCGCCGTAGGGCTCGTCCGTGGCCACCCGCAAGGCGAAGGGCAGGGCCGACGCGGCGAGCGCCCCGGCCGCAAAGGCGCCGACGGCGAAGGGCGCGGCGGCGCGCAAGCGCGCGGCGAAGCGGCCCGACGCGCCGGCGGCCCTACCTGATCCCACGGGCGACGCGCCCCTCGAGACGCTCTCGCGCGACGCGCTGTCGGTGTTCCTGTACGTGGCGCTCCTCCCGGAGGAGACGCGCGCGCTCGTGAAGACGATGGGCCTGTCGGTCCCGGGCTTCCGGACCGAGCAGCTCTCGGACGTCGAGCGGTGCGACCTGCTCGCCGACGAGCTCCGCGCCGCGCCCGCCGCGCGCGCGCAGGTGCTCGGCGCGCTCCGCAAGGCCTTCGGTCGGCCGCCGCTCGTCGCGCACGCAATCGACGCGGTCGGCGCCGACGACCTCCTCGCGGTGGGCGAGTCGGATCACGGGCTCACGCTCGCGCTCTGGCGCGTGCTCGCCGATCCCGACGCGGCCGTGCGCGGGCGTGCGGATCCGCTCCTCGCGGACCTGGTGAAGCGCTGGTACGGGCCGGTGCCCGAGGGCGAGCCCGCGGAGCGCGGCGAGGAGCGTCCGGCGGCGCCCGACCTCGCGCCGCGCGTCGCGGAGCTGGAGCGGGAGCTCGAGGACGCGAAGGCCCGGGCGGACTCGCAGCGCAGGAAGGCCGAGGAGCAGAAGGAGAAGTTCCAGGGCTGGCTCAAGGAGGCGCGCGCGCGCGAGGCCCAGGCGGTCTCGGAGGGCGCGCGGGCGCGCGAGGCGGCGGAGGCGGCGCAGCGCGCGCGCGAGCGGGCCGAGGCGGCCCTCGCCGCGGCGCAGGCGAGCGACGCGGCCGCGGAGGCGGCCCGCGCGCACAAGACCGCGCGCGACGCCGAGGTGCGCGCGACGGCCGCCGAGGGGAAGCTCGCGCGGGCGGTGGAGCGCGAGCGGGAGCTCGAGGCGGCGCTGCGCGCCGCGAAGGTGGAGGCAGAGCGCACCCCGGCCGCGGCGCCGGCGCAGGCGGAGGGGGCCGAGGAGCCCGAGGAGGCGCCCGCGACGTGGCTCCTGCCGGTCTTCACGCGGGAGTTCTACGACTCGCTCGACGGCTGGGATCAGCGGATCCAGCGCGCGGCGGTGAAGCAGGCGTACCTGCTCGCGCAGGACCACCGCCACCCGAGCCTCCGCGCGCTGCCGCTCGAGGGGCTCCCCGGCTACTATCGCGTGCGGGTCGCGACCGACGTCCGGCTGCTCTATCGCCGCGGCGAGCGGCAGAACGCGATCGAGGTTCTCTCCCTCATCGACCGGGAGGATCTCGATCGCTACGTGCGGCAGGCGAAGACGCGGGCCTGAACGGGCGTGCCGCGTGAACGGGAGGCCGTCGCGGCTCGCCGCTCAGTCGAGCGAGCCGTCGGCGGGTCCAGCGCCCTCCTCGACGGGCGCGGCGGCGGGTCGCCGGCCGCGGCGACTGCGGGTCCGTGGCTCCTCCGCCGACGAGAGCTCCTTGCCTGCCGCGAGCAGCCGCGCCCAGGCCTCCGACGTCGCACTCATCCGGGCGGCGTCGAGCGCCTCCCGGTAGGACTTCCGCGCCGCGTCAATCCTGGCGTTGGACTTCCCCATCCCGCCCCCCTCGGCGAACCTCGCCCGCCCCCAGCCTCATCTTCGAGCGCAAGATAGGTGCGGCGATGTGGGGAGGTAAGCCGAGGGGTCGGTCAAATACCGCTGGGGAACTAGGCCATCTTCCGGTACACCCCGACGACGACGCCCAGGATCATCGTGCTCCGGAAGTCGGCGTCGCGGACGTAGATCGGGGCCATGCGCGGGTTGGAGGGCTGGAAGCGGACGCGGTCGCCCTCGAAGTAGACGCGCTTCACGGTCGCCTCGTCGTCGATCATCGCCACGACGATTTCGCCGTTCTCCGCGTGGAGCTGCTTCTTCACGAAGATGTAGTCACCGGGCAGGATCCCGTCGCCGATCATCGAGTCGCCCTGGACGCGGAGGCCGTACACCTTCTTGTTCGTCCCGAGCAGGAACGAGTCCACCTGCACGGTGTCCTCGACGCGCTCCTGGGCCAGGATGGGCTGGCCGGCGGCAACCCGGCCGACGATGGGGATCTCGACGAGGCGGCTCCCCGGCCTGGGCGCGGTGCCCGGCTTCTGGAAGGGGACCACGTTCGACCTCGGGCCGCCGCCGAGCGCCTGGCGCGCCTGGGGCGTCGGGGAGAGCGCGCGGGACTTCACCGGGTCGCGGGTGAGGAAACCCTTGCGCTCGAGCGCCTTCAGGTGGTCGTTCACGCCGTTTGTGGAGCGGATGTCGAGCGCCTCGCCGATCTCGCGGATGGTGGGCGGATAGCCGCACTCCTCGATCTGCTGCGCCACGAAGCGGAGCACCTCGAGCTGACGGTCGGTGAGGGCGTTCATGCTTCCTCCTGAACAGGGGTATACGGGACCGACGTTCAGAAGGCAACATTCCGCCCGCCCGCCGGCTTGCCGCGCGCCGAGGCGGCCGCTACGGTCCCCGCGTGCCTCCTACCCTCGGCGCCGCGCTCGGGCTGGGCCTGCGCGCCGTCGTCCGCGCGCCGTGGCTCCTCGCGGTCGGGCTCGTCGTCGGCCTCGCCGGGCAGCTCCTCCTCTGGCCCGCGTGGGCGACCGCGTGGGCGGTCCTCGGCCGCGCCGCCGTGCTCGCCTCCGAGACCGCGCCGCTCGATCCGCTGGCGCCGCTCCGCGGCGTCGTCGCCGCGGCGAACGCGCCCCGCCTCGTCGCGACCGTCGCGGGGCTCCTCCTCGTCGGGCTGCTCGCGGAGGCGCTGCTCCGGGTGGCCTTCCTCGCCGGCGCGCTCCCCACGCTGGCCGGGGCGGCCGCGGGCGCTCCTGTGGCGCCGCGCTTCGCCGCCGGGGTCGCGTTCGGGTTCCCGCGCGTGCTCGCCGCCGCGGTGCTCGCCTTCGTCCTCCGGCTCGGCGCCTCGCTCTTCGCGCTCGTGCTCGCCCTCGCGAGCGCGTGGGTCACCGCCCGCCTCGCCGGCGGAGGCGCCTCCCCGCTGCTCGCCGCAGCGGTCGCGGCCGCCCTCACGCTCGCCGTCGGGGTCCCGCTCGTGCTCGGCACCGTCGCCGACGCCTCCGTCGCGCGCGCGGCGGTGCTCGGCGACGGGCCCGCTCAGGCGCTCGCCGGGGCGGCGGACCGGTTCGCCGCGCGCCCGGGCACGTTCGCGCTCGCGGCCCTGGTCTTCGCGGTGGCGGGGATCGCCTCCGCCGTCTCGCTGCGGGCGGCCGGCGCGGTCGCGACCGGCTTCGCCGGCGACACCGTCCACCCGCTCGTCACGCTCGGCCCGATGCTCATGATCGGCGCGGCGGGCGCGGCGCTCGCCGCCGCGCTGGACCTCGTGCGGCTCGGGACGATCGCGGCGCTCGCCTGCGCCGAGGACCGCGCCCGCTGACGGTCAGCGCCTGATGAGCCGGCGCACCGAGAGCTTGCGCGCCCGCAGCGTCGCGGTGTGGTAGACGCCGGCAAAGGCGGAGAGGAGCGCCGCCGCGCCGAGCGAGAGGTAGCCGAGGCCGGCGTGGGCGCCGGTGGCGAGCGCCACGATGCCGCCGACCGACAGGCCCGCCGCGAGGAGCCCGAGGAAGAGCATCACCCCGAGCGCGCGGACGTGGCCGCCGATCCGGTCGATGGCGTCCGAGTGGACGTTCACCCGGAACTTGCCGCCCTCGAGGTCCACCAGGATCTGCGAGAGCTGGCCCGGCACGTCCTCGGCGAGCCCCTGCAGCTTGAGGAGGGACTTCATGAGGACGCCCGAGGCGTCCGAGGGGTTGAACTTCGAGAGGAGGAGCTCCTTCGCGTAGGGCAGCCCCACCTCGAGCACGTCGAGCTTCGGGTAGAGCCGGCGGATGATCCCCTCGATGGTGATCGAGGCCTTGGCGAGGACCGCGTACTCCTTCGGGATCCGGATCTTGTGGCGGAGCGCGAGGTCGAGCAGATCGCGCAGCAGCGTGGCGGTCCGGATCTCGTCGAGCTTGAGGCCGAGGTACCGGTCGAGGATGACGCGGATGTCCTCGCGGAAGTCGGCGATGGGCGCGCGCGCGTCCGGCACCCCGATCCGGTTCAGCACCCGGGCGACCGTGTCCGGGTCCTTGAGCGCCACCGCCACGATGAGGGTGACGAGCGCCTCCTGCTGCACGCGGGTGAGCCGGCCGACGAGCCCGAAGTCGAGCAGCGCGATGGTGCTCCCCGGGAGCACGAGGATGTTCCCGGGGTGCGGGTCGCCGTGGAAGAGCCCGTCCTCGAAGAGCTGGCGGAACGAGGCCTCGATGATGTTCTTCGCCACCTGCTCGAGGTCGAAGCCGGCCTCGGCGCGGACGTCGGAGAGCTTCGTCCCCTCGACGTAGTCGAGCGTGAGCACCGTGGCCGAGGAGAGGTCGTCGTGCACGCGGGGGATGACGATGAAGTCGCGCCCCTGGGCGGCCTCCCGCATGGCGCGCGCGTTCCGCGCCTCGTTCGAGAAGTCGAGCTCCTCGTGGATCGTGCGATCGAACTCCTCGATGACGTCGGTGGGCGTGTAGACGCCGGTCTCCTCGATGACCGCCTCGAGCAGCTTCGCGAGGTAGTCGAGCAGCGCGAGGTCCGACTCGATCCGGTCGCGGATGTCCGGCCGCTGGACCTTCACCACGACGCGCTCGCCGGCGTGCGTGGTGGCGAGGTGGACCTGGGCGATGGACGCGCTCGCGAGCGGGAGATCGTCGAGCGTGGCGAACAGCTCCTCGATCGGGTGTCCGAGCCCGCGCTCGATGGCCGCGCGCACGTCGCGCAGCGGCAGGGGCGGGCAGTCGTCCTGCAGCGCCTCGAGCTCCTCCACCCACGTGCCCGGCAGCACGTCCGGACGCGTGGAGAGGAGCTGTCCGAGCTTGGTGAACGTCGGCCCGAGCTCCCCGAGCATCTGGCGGAAGCGCGCGGCGGTCTTCCGGTCGGCGGGCGGCAGCGGGCCGCCGGCGGGCGCGGCGTCTCGCCCCACGAGATCGCCCAGCCGCGCGCGCTCGAGGTAGGCGCCGAACCCGTGCTTCGCCACGACCGAGGCGATCTGCCGGAGCCGGTTGAGATCCTGGAAGGTGCGCTGGAACATCGGAGGCCCCGGACTGTAGCACCGGGGCGGCGGGTCTGCGCGGCCCGCGGGCGCCCGGGAGCCGGCTCCCGCGTCGCCCACGCATGGTAGAACCGCGGGCCCATGCCGGAGATCGCCCAGGCCGCGACGCCGATGATTCGGCAATACCTCGAGGTGAAGGCGGGGTACCCCGACGCGCTCCTGTTCTTCCGGCTCGGGGACTTCTACGAGCTGTTCTTCGAGGACGCGCTCACCGCCTCGGAGGCGCTCCAGATCACGCTCACCTCCCGCGCCAAGGGGGACGACAAGATCCCGATGTGCGGGGTGCCGCACCACGCGGCCCGCGGCTACGTCGCGAAGCTGCTCGAGAAGGGCTTCAAGGTCGCGATCTGCGATCAGGTCGAGGAGCCCGGCAAGTCCGCCCTCGTCCGGCGCGAGGTCACCCGCGTCGTCACCCCCGGCATGGTGCTCGACGATCAGGTGCTCGAGCCGCGCGAGGCGAGCTACCTCGGCGTGGTGGCGCTCGGCGCGTCGGGCGGCGGGCTCGCGCTCCTCGACGCCTCCACCGGCGAGCTGCGCTGCGGCGAGGTCCGGGACGACGGCCGGCTCGTGGACGAGCTCCGGCGCGCGGGGGTCCGCGAGCTCCTCCTCCCCGCCGACGCCGATCCGGCGCGCGCCGACGCGCTCGTCCGGGCGGTGGGGGTGCCGGCCGCTCGCCGCGCTCCGGACGAGTTCGCGCGGGCCGAGGAGCGGCTCCGGCGCCACCTCGGCGTGGCGTCGCTCGACTCGTTCGGCGTCGCGGACCTGCCGCTCGGGCTCGCCGCTGCGGCGGCCGCGCTCGCCTACCTCCAGGACACGCAGCGGGCGGCGCCGCGCCACGTCGATCGGCTCGGGCGGCTCCGCACCGACGACGTCCTCCTCCTCGACGAGGCGACGCGGGCGAACCTCGAGCTCGAGCGGACGCTCGCGGGCGGCCGGAAGAAGGGGACGCTGCTCGCGCTCCTCGATCGGACCGTGACCGCGCCGGGCGGCCGCCGCCTCGCGGAGTGGCTCCGCTATCCGCTGACCGAGCTCGAGCCCATCCGCGCCCGGCTCGACGCGGTGGAGGAGCTCGCCGGGTCGACGGTGGTGCGCGAGGACCTCTCGCAGGCGCTGCGGCCGGTCGCGGACGCGGAGCGGCTCGTCTCGCGGCTCGTGCTCGGGCAGGGGAACGCGCGCGACCTGCGCGCGCTCGCCGGGGCGCTCCTCGCGCTGCCGGCGCTCGCGGACCTGCTCGCCGGCCGGAGCGCGGCGCTCCTCGCGGGCGCCGCCGCGCAGCTGCGCGGGCTCGAGCCGCTCGCGGCCCACCTCGACCGCGCGGTCGCCGAGGAGCCGCCCGCGACGCTCAAGGAAGGCGGGATCATCCGGCGCGGCTTCTCGGCCGAGCTCGACGAGATCGTCGCCATCGCCGAGGACGGCAAGGGCTTCATCGCCCGGCTCGAGGGGAAGGAGCGCGAGCGGACCGGCATCGGCTCGCTCAAGGTGCGGTTCAACCGGGTCTTCGGCTACTACCTCGAGGTCACGAAGCCGAACCTCCACCTCGTGCCGCCCGACTACGAGCGGCGGCAGACCACCGTCGGCGGCGAGCGGTTCGTGACGCCCGAGCTGAAGCGCTTCGAGGAGACGGTGCTCACCGCCGAGGAGCGGCGCGCGGGCGTCGAGGAGCGGCTCTTCCAGGAGCTCCGCGCGCGCGTCGCGGCGGAGGCGCCGCGGATACGGACCGCCGCGGACGCGGTCGCCACCGCCGACGCGCTCCTCTCGCTCGCGCGCGTGGCGGCCGAGCGCGGCTACGCGCGCCCGGAGGTGGACGGCTCGGAGACGCTCGAGATCCTCGACGGGCGCCACCCGGTCGTGGAGGCGGTGCTGCCCGAGGGGCCCGCCGCCTTCGTGCCGAACGACGTGCTCGTCGCGGCGCGCGGGGCGCCGGAGGCGGAGGCGCACGGGTGCCTGCAGGTCATCACCGGCCCCAACATGGCGGGGAAGAGCACCGTCATGCGCCAGGCCGCGCTCGTGACGCTGCTCGCGCAGATGGGGAGCTTCGTCCCGGCGCGGCGGGCCCGCGTCGGGGTGGTGGACCGGATCTTCACGCGGGTGGGCGCCTCCGACGACCTCGCGCGCGGCCGCTCGACGTTCATGGTCGAGATGACCGAGACGGCCGCCATCCTGCACAACGTCACCCGGCGCTCGCTCGTCATCCTGGACGAGATCGGCCGCGGGACGTCCACCTTCGACGGCCTGTCCATCGCGTGGGCGGTGGCGGAGCACCTGCACGACCGGACCGGCTGCCGGACGCTCTTCGCGACGCACTACCACGAGCTGCAGGACCTCGCGCGCGAGCGGCCCGCCGTGCGGAACCTCACGGTGGCGGTGCGCGAGGTGGGCGACCGGGTGGTCTTCCTGCGCAAGCTCGTGAAGGGCGGGGCGTCGCGCAGCTACGGCATCGAGGTCGCGAAGCTCGCGGGCCTGCCGGCCGAGGTGCTCGCGCGCGCGCGGGAGATCCTGAAGAACCTGGAGGCGCTCGAGGTGGATGAGGGCGGCCACGCGACCATCGCGCGAGGCCGGCGGCGCAAGGCCGAGCCCGCTCCGCAGCTCGGCCTGTTCGGCGCCGCGCCCGGCGACCCGGCCATGGAGGAGCTCGCGAAGGCGCTGCGCGCGCTCGACGTGGACGCGCTGCGGCCGCTCGACGCGCTCAACCTCATCGCCGGCTGGAGGGCGCGCCTGAAGGGGTAGGGCGGTCGGAGCTCCGGCTGCCGGCGCGCGCGGCCCGCAGTCGAGCGGCAGGCCGAAAAGCAGCGGGGCCGCCGGAGCGGCCCCGCATCCCAACTCCAGGTGCTGCGCGCGACCTACGCCTTCTTGTGGCACTCCGCGCACTTCGCCGGGCCCTTCGCCTCCTTCTTGTGGCACTCGACGCAGAGGGCGTGGCCGGTGTCCTTGTTCAGGTCGACCTTGGCCGGCGCCGCGGCGCCGTGGCACACGTCGCACTTCACGGCGGCGTGGGTCGAGTGCTGGAACGTCACGTTGCCGTTCTTCGCCTGGAGCGTCGACGGAGCGGTCGGAGCGTCGGCAGCGGCGGAGACGCCCGCGAAGGCAAGGGCGGCGGCGACGAACGCGATGCGGATCTTCATTTCTGTACCCCTCGATGTGGAGCGACGGGCCGATTCCCGTCAGGAATGACCGGGCACTCTAGCCCGCGTCCTCGCCTCGTCTCCGTGGCAAGACGCCGCGTGTACCTGTCGCTGCTCAAATGAAGAAGGGCCGGTCGCCCGGCCCTTCGGTGCAGCGATGTCGCGAGGGTGCCGTTAGGCCTTCTTGTGGCACTCCGCGCACTTCGCCGGGCCCTTGGCCTCCTTCTTGTGGCACTCGATGCAGGTGCCGTGGGCCTTGTCCTTGCCGAAGCCCTCGATCTTGCCGCCCGCCGCGGTGGCGTGGCAGGCCTCGCACTTCTGGGTCGCGTGCTTCGAGTGCTCGAAGGTGACGTTCCCGTTCTTCGCGGGCAGCTGGATGGGGCCGGCGGGCGCATCGGCGGCGACTGCGACGGTGGCGAGCGACAGGGCGGCGAACAGCGCGACGATGTACTTGGTCACTTGGCGTGCTCCTGAATGCGGGGCGGACCAGTCCGCCCGGAGTTGGGACGCGGGATGCTAGCCGAAATTCATTCACCGCTAGCAGTAAATGGCCACGGCACCCGGACCGTTCGTTCCCGAGACAAGGTGTCAAATTGTCGCATCAGGCCATCTCCAGGACGGCCGACACGAGCTTGTCTATCCCCGTGAAGACCGGCCCGATCCAGGGGCCGAGCATGTAAGCGGGCGTCGAGACCAGCCTCAGTCGCTCGTCGACGCAGATCTCCTCGACCTTGCAGGCGACGTGGCGTGCGCCGAACGCCTCGACCGCCGCGGCGGTCTCCGCGTCATCGCCGATGGTGAGCCGCGGGTGCTCGTCGCCGAGCACCCGCGCCGCGATGACGGGGGCGATGCAGATGAAGCCCATCGGCTTCCCGGCCGCCCGCATCTCCCGCACGATCCGCTCGACCTCCGGCTGGACGCGCATGGACCTGCCTTCGACCGCGAAGGTGCAGAGGTTCTTCGCGGCGCCGTAGCCGCCGGGGAAGACCAGCGCGTCGAGATCGCGAGCGCGCACGCTCGCGAGGTCCGCGATCTTCCCGCGCACGATCCGGGCGGACTCGGCGAGCACGTTCCGCGCCGCTCCCTCGGTGGGCGCGCCCTTCACGTGATCCACGACGTGCAGCTGCGGCACGTCGGGCGCGGCGGCCACGAGCGTGGCCCCGCGGCGGTCCAGGGAGAGCAGCGTGCAGGTCGCCTCGTGGATCTCCGCGCCGTCGAGGAATCCGCACCCGGCGAGCACGACGCCCACGCGCTTCGACGAAGCCATGGAACACCTCCGGTCCGGTGAGGCACGGATCCTACGCCCCGCCGCCGGCGCCGTCAGGGGACCGCCCCGAGCCGGGCGGACCGAAAAGTGGACCGCGGTATCGGCCTCGGGGACAGTCGGCCGGTCATGGGCCGCCTCGTCCCCGCCCTGGTCGCGCTGCTGCTCGCTCTCCCCGGGGGGAGCCCGGCCGCCGCCCCTGCGCGCGCGGCCGCCCACGCTCGAGCCGAGAAGGGCGGGCGCGCAACGAGGGCGCGCACGCCGGCGCGGCCGCAGCGGGCGCCCAGGTTCACCGAGGCGAGCGCCGCCCTGAAGACGCTGCAGCGGGACCGCACGCGCCGCCGCTACCGGCACCACTGGGAGCGCGCGATCCGGAACCTCGAGCGCTCGGCGCGCGGCAAGGACGCCCCGCGCGCGTTGCTGGAGGCAGCCCGCGCGCGCTACGCGCTCTACCGATGGTCGGCCATCGAGTCGGACCGGGACGCCGCCCTCCGCCTCGCCGCCCGCGCGGCGGGGCGGGGATCCCGCGACGCCCCCGCGCTCGCGGCGGCCATCCGGCGCGAGGCCGGCGACGACGTGCGTCCGCCCCGCAAGCGCGTCGCGCACGCGCCCCCCGCCCGCGCCGGCGCACCCGCGCGGGTCGAGGCCGAAGAGGAGGCGCCGCCCGAGCCCGCCCTCGAGGCAGCGCTCGCCGGCGTCTCGGGCGTCGGCGGCTCGCACGCGCTCGCGCTCGGGGAGTCGGGCGGCGAGGGGACCGCCCGCATCTCGGAGATCCGCACCTGGTCGTCCGGCGACTACACGCGCGTGGCGGTCTACCTGTCCCACTGGACCGGCTGGCAGAAGCTGGAGCTCGCGCCGTCGGCGGGGCTCCCGCGCAGGCTCGCACTCGACTTCCGCCCCGCGGAGCTGGCCGGCGAGGCGGTCGCGCGAGCGGTCGCGGGCGAGCAGGTGGACCGGGTCCGGGCGGCGCAGAACGACGCCGAGACGGTTCGGGTGGTGCTCGACCTGCCGGGGCGGGAGAAGGTCCAGCTCTTCGGGCTCGACGATCCGCCGCGCCTGATCATCGACGTGGGGGCTAGGAGGGAGCCGGAGGTGGCGTCGGCCTCGAGCGCGACCTCGACCCCGACCGCTACCGCTACCCCGACCCCGACCTCGACCGCTACCGCGACCTCGACCGCTACCGCTACCCCGACCGCGACCGCTACCCCGACCGCGACCCCGTCCCCGACCGCGACGCCACCGCAGCCCTCCGACGCGGACGAGTCGTTCGCGGGCCCGGTTCGCCGCATCGTCGTGGACGCGGGGCACGGCGGCCACGATCCCGGCGCCATCGGGCCGCGCCGCGTTCGCGAGAAGGACGTGACGCTCGCGATGGCGAGGCGGCTCGCGCACAAGCTCCGGGACGCCGGCTTCGAGGTGGTGCTCACCCGGGACCGCGACCGCTACCTCGCGCTCGAGGAGCGGACCGCCATCGCCAACACCGCCCGCGGCGACCTGTTCGTCTCCATCCACGCGAACGCGCACCCGCGCCGAAACCGCGAGGGCGTCGAGACCTACTACCTGAACGTCGCAGACGACCGCTACGCCGCGCGGCTCGCCGCGCGCGAGAACGGGCTCGATCCGAGCGACGGCGAGGCCGTGCTGACCCGCATCCTCACGGACCTCGAGACCAAGGCGAGCGCTGGCGCCTCGCGGCGGCTCGCGCAGCTCGTGCAGCGCGAGGTGACGACCGGCGTCCGTGCGCGGGTGGGCGAGGTCCGCGATCTCGGGGTGAAAGGCGCGCTCTTCTACGTGCTGCTCGGCGCCCGGATGCCCGCCGTGCTCGTCGAGACCGCCTTCGTCTCGAACCGCGTCGAGGAGCGGCGGCTCGCCTCGACCCGCTACCAGGACGAGGTCGCCTCCGGCATCGCCCGCGCCGTCGCCGCCTACGCCCGGAGCGAGGCGCGGATCGCGGCGGTGCGGTAGCCCGCAGGGCGATCGAGTCCGGGCGGGCCGGGGGACGGCTCGCTATAGTCCCTCGGAATGCGCTCCGCCGACGCCCTGACGAGCCTGCCCGCCGCCGCCCCCTACGAGTTCGAGTCGAAGCTCCCGGGGCTGCCGCAGCTCACGGGCGATCCGAAGGCTGACTTCGCCGCCGGCCGCCGGTACGTCGAGGAGGTCCACCGGGCGGGCGGCAGCGGCCACACGGTCGTCCGCCTGCAGAGCGCGGCGATGGACCGGATCGTCGCGCTCCTGTGGACCCGCGCGGTGGAGGCCGCGGGGCAGGTGGAGACGCCGACCCCCGTCTCCCTGGTCGCGATCGGCGGCTACGGCCGGCGCGACCTCGCGCCGTTCAGCGACGTGGACCTGCTCGTCCTGCACGGCAGCCGCGAGCCGGACGCCTTCGTGAAGTCGGCCTCGGAGCGGTTCCTGTACGCGCTGTGGGACCTGAAGCTCGAGGTGGGCTACGGCGTGCGCGACCTGCGCGCCTGCGACGAGCTCGCCCGCGAGGATCACACCGCCCGCACCGCGCTGCTCGACCTGCGCCCGCTCGCCGGCGATCGAGACCTCTACCGCGAGCTGGAGCGCGAGGAGCTGCACGGGCTCTCGAGCGCCAAGGTGGAGAAGTTCCTCGCCGACAAGCTCGACGAGATGCGCACGCGGCGCGAGCGCTTCGGCGACTCGATCTACCTGCTCGAGCCCAACGTGAAGGAGTCCGAGGGCGGGCTGCGCGACCTCCAGTCGGCGCTCTGGCTCGCGCGCGTCCGCTTCAAGGTGGCGGGCATCACCGAGCTGCTCGCCCGCGCGCTCCTGCCGGAGCGGGAGATCCGCGAGATGCGCCGGGCGCGGGACTTCCTCTGGCGCGTCCGGAACGAGATGCACTACCTCGCCGGCCGCAAGTGGGACCAGCTCACCTTCGACGTCCAGCCGCTCGTCGCCGAGGCGATGGGCTACCGCGACGGCGAGGCGAACTCCGCGGTCGAGGAGTTCATGCGGCATTACTACCTCGCGGCGAAGACGGTGCTCGTCGCGTGCGACGCCATCGTGGACCGCTGCCTCGAGCCGCAGACCGCCACCGGCTGGCGCATGGTCCCGCCGCCCGCCGCCAACATCGGCGCCGAGCGGCCCGTCCCGCTGCTGCGCGGGCAGCCGGCGCGCGGGACGGACCGGCTCCTGCCAGGCGGCGAGTTCAAGGTGTTCCGCGGGCGCCTCTCGATCCTCGACAAGGATCTGCTGCGCCGCTCGCCCGCCGCGCTCGTCCGGCTCTTCGCGGTGGCGGACCGGGAGCACCTCGACCTATACCCCTACGCGCGCGATCTCGCGGCGGAGGCGGCGGAGGCCCTCCCGCCGGACGCGGCCGACGATCCGGAGCTGAACCAGGAGCTGCTCGGGTGCTTCACGCGGCCGGGCACGCGCGGCAGGTTCCTCACGCTCATGCACGAGCTCGGGGTCCTTCCGCGCGTGCTGCCCGAGTTCGCGCGCGTCACGGCGCGGCGGCAGATCGACGTCTACCACGTGTACACGGTGGACGTTCACACGCTGTTCGCCGTGCGCCGGCTCCTCGCGGTGCGCTGCGGGGACGTGCAGGAGGAGCTGGTCGCCGAGATCACCCGCCGCATGGAGCGGCCGCTGGCGCTCTACATCGGCGCCCTCTTCCACGACATCGGCAAGGGCTCCGGGAGGGACCACTCCGCCCGCGGCGCGGAGATCGCGGCGGAGGCCTGCGTGCGGATGGGGCTCGATCCCGCCGAGGCTGCGGACATCGAGTGGCTCGTCGCGAAGCACCTGCGCATGATCGCGATCTCCCAGCGGCGCGATCTCTCGGACCCGGACCTCATCCACGCCTTCGCGGAGGAGGTCGGCACGCAGGACCGGCTCGACAAGCTGTACGCGCTCACCTACGCGGACGTCGCGACGGTGGGCCCGCGCACCTGGACCGAGTGGAAGGCCCGCCTGCTGCGCGAGCTGTACGTGAAGACGCGCGACGCGCTCGCCGGCGGCGAAGGGCGGCGCCCGGAGCCGGGCCGCGCCGAGGCCGCCGGGCGGGAGCTCGTGCTCGGGGCGCTCGGCGAGCGGGCCCGCTCGCGCGCCGCCGACCACGCGACGTTCGTCGGGGCGATGCCGGCGCGCTACTTCCTCACCGTCTCCCCGACGGAGGCGCCGCGCCACCTGCGGCTGCTCGCGCGCGGGCGCGGCCGCCCGCTCGCCAGCTCGGTGAAGCACGACGCGCGCCTCGGCTACAGCGACGTGGTCCTCACCGCGCACGACCGGCCCGGCTTGCTCGCCACCATCGCCGGCGTGCTCGCGGCGCATCGCATCGACATCCAGCACGCGGAGGTCTTCTCGACCGCCGGGGAGGCGCAGCTCGGGGCGCTCGCCGGCACCGCCCTCGACGTCTTCGAGCTGCGGGGGCCCGACGACCGGGCCGTCGAGGCGGCCCGCTGGCGGGCGGCGCGGCGCGACCTCGCCCGCGTGCTCGCGGGGGAGGAGGCCCTCGACGTCCTGCTCGCCCGGCGGCTGCGCGCCTCCACGCTCCCGCAGAAGCCCCTCCCGCGCCTCGCCACGAAGATCGTCATCGACAACCACGCCTCGCGCACCCACAGCGTGGTCGACGTCTTCACCGCCGATCGCGTGGGCCTTCTCCACACCCTCGCGCGCACGTTCTTCGAGCTCGGCATCACCGTGGACCTCGCGCGCATCTCCACCGACGGTCACCGCGCCTCCGACGCCTTCTACGTCCGCTCGGCGGACGGTGGCCGCATCGAGGGAGCGCTCGCCGCGCAGGTGGTCGAGGCGCTCACGGGAGCGCTCGCCCGGCCGGACGAGCTGGGCGCTCGCCCGCGGACGCCCGGCTAGCCGCTCCCGCGCCTACCGCCTCCGGGTTTGCCCCGTGGGGCCCTCCCCTCGGAGGCGGACGCTCGGGTGGACACCCCTTGCGGAACGCTCCGGAAAAGGTCCGGGATGGCGCGCCCTTGTCCAGCCAGCCGGGCGTGGACACCATGTTGCGCGGCGGCCGGGTGGGGGAAAGGAAGCAAGCGTCGCATGGGGACGGACATCCGCATCGGGGTCGTGACCGCGTGGCCCGAGGACGACTGGCACAGCCGCCGGCTCATGGCGGCGTGCGGCCGGCAGGCCGAGGCGGTCGCGATCGACCCCGCCTCCCTCGCCGCGCTGGTCTCGGAGGGCGGGGTCGAGGCCTTCGCGGCGGGCGAGTCGACGGGCGACTTCGACGCCTTCGTCCTGGCGCGCGGGCTCGGGCGCGCGGGTGACCCGGACGTGCAGTTCGAGATCTACCGTGCGCTCGACGCGGGGGGTGCACTCGTCGTGAACCGCCTCGACCCGCTCCTCGCCGCGCAGGACAAGTTCCGCAGCTCGTGGCTGCTCGCCCGCGCGGGGGTGCCGACCCCACGCGCGGCGGTGGCGCAGACGCCCGCGGACGCCACCCGGGTGCTCGCGGCGCTCGGCGAGGCGGTGGCGAAGCCCGTCGCCGGATCCCTCGGCGACGGCGTGGAGCGCGTGGCGCTGGACCCGGCGGGGCGCGAGCGGCTCTCCGCGCGCGTCGGACGCGACGGCGCCGTCTACCTCCAGCAGTACGTGCCCCACCCGGGCGAGGACCTCCGGGTCTTCGTGGTGGGGGGACGCGCCCGCGCGCTCATCGCGCGCCACGCGCCGGAGGGAGATTGGCGCACCAACGTGTCCGGCGGGGGGAGGGCCGAGGCGGTACCGCTCGCGCACGGCCTGGCGTCGGTCGCGGAGGCCGCCGCGGACGCGCTCGGGCTCGACTACGCCGGCGTGGACGTCGTCGTCGGGCCCGATGGGCCGACGGTGATCGAGGTGAACGGGAACCCGAGCTGGCAGGGGATCCTGGAGGCGACGGGGCTCGACATGGCCGACGCCATTGCCGAGCACCTGCTGGGTCGGGCGCTGCGCCGCCGCGGGGCGCGCGACCACATTCAATCCGAGCGTAGCTAGACGGGGGCGACACATGGCTGAAGAGAAGAAGGGCGGTAGCAAGGGCGCGATGACGGTCTCGGAGGCCGGTCGCAAGGGCGGCGTCCGCGTACGCGAGACGCGCGGCCGCAAGTTCTACGAGGAGATCGGCAAGAAGGGCGGCGAGACCGTCAAGGCCGAGCGCGGCCGCAAGTTCTACGAGGAGATCGGCAAGAAGGGCGGCGACACCGTAAAGGCCGAGCGCGGCCCGCGCTTCTACGAGGAGATCGGCAAGAAGGGTGGCGAGACCATCAAGGCCGAGCGCGGTACGCCCTTCTACGAGGAGATCGGCCGCAAGGGCGGGCACAAGGTCCGCGAGCTCATCGAGAAGGGCAAGCAGGGCGCCGAGGAAGACGCCGCCGCGAAGCGCGGCGACCACCAGTAGCGGGAGCAGGGGGAGCGCACCACGGGGTGCGCGCGAGGGGGGAGACGATGGCGGACGATGGGAAGGGAGCGCGCCGCGGTGAGCCCGAGGAGGGTCGCCGTGGGATGACCGTGTCCGAGGCGGGGCGCAAGGGTGGCATCGCCGTGCGCGACGAGCGGGGGCACGCGTTCTACGAGGAGATCGGCAAGAAGGGCGGGCAGAAGGTCCGGGAGCTGATCGAGCGCGGGAAGGCCCGGAGCTAGAGCAGCGCGTCACGTGATCGTGGGCCCGCCCTTCACCGGGCGGGCCTCGTCGCGTCCGCGCGCGGGAGCCTGGCCCGAGGGCGCCCGGCGCCGCCGGGCGCGCGCGCGGGCCCTTTCGGCGTGGTACAAACGCCCGCATGTCGGGCCCCGCACCCATCGTCGAGATCGATCCGGCCCACCCGCAGCCCCGCGTGGTGGAGCGGGCGGTCTCGATCCTCTCCTCGGGCGGGCTCCTCGCGTTCCCGACGGACACCTACTACGGCATCGGCTGCGACCTCTTCGACAAGCGGGCCATCGAGCGGATCTACCAGCTGAAGCAGCTCCCCAAGTCGCACGAGCTGTCGTTCATCTGCCAGGACCTCGCCGAGATCTCCCGCTACGCGATGGTCGACAACGCGGCCTACCGGGTGCTCCGCCGCAAGGTGCCGGGGCCGTTCACCTTCGTGCTGCCCGCCACCCGCCTCGTGCCGGAGCTCGCGCTCAGGCGGCAGAAGACGGTCGGCATCCGGATCCCGGACAGCCCGATCGCGCTCGAGCTGGTTCGCCGGCTCGGCCACCCGCTCGTGTCCACCTCGGCCGCGACGCCGGATGGCGAGGTGCTCATCGACGCGCGGGACATCAAGGAACGGCTCGGCCACGGGCTCGAGCTGATCCTGGACGGCGGGTACAAGCCCAACGAGCCGTCGTCGGTGATCGACCTCTCCGGGCCGGAGCCGGTGGTGCTCCGCCAGGGCAAGGGCGACGTCGCGGACCTGCTGTAGGCCCCGGCCGGCCCGCGACCTCGAACTGGACGCCGCGCCGCGGCGCGATACCGTCGCCCCGTGTCGCCCCTCGAGCCCGCCCTGGAGCTCTTCCTCGCCCACGTGCGCGTGGAGCGGGGGCTCTCCGAGAACACCGTCGAGGCCTACGGCCGCGACCTGCGCCGCTACGTGGAGCACCTCGACGGCCTGGGCGTCGCCGCCTGGCAGGCGGTGAGCCGGACCGAGGTCCGCGCGCACCTCGCCGAGCTCGTCCGGCGCGGGCTCTCGCCCCGCTCGCAGGCGCGGGCCCTGTCGGCGATCCGCTCGCTGCACCGGCTCCTCCTCGCGGAGAAGCTCACGGCCGCCGACGCCACCGACGAGATCGACGCGCCGCGCCCGGGCCGCGCCCTGCCCGGGTTGCTCGGGCACGCCGAGGTGGACCGGCTCCTCGCGGGCCCGGACCCGCGCACCGCCGCCGGGCGCCGCGACCGGGCGATGCTCGAGCTCCTCTACGCGACGGGGCTCCGCGTGTCCGAGCTCGTCTCGCTCGGCGTGAACGACGTGAACCTCGAGACGCGGGTGCTCGTCGCGCGCGGCAAGGGGGACAAGGAGCGGATCGTGCCCGTCGGGGCGCCCGCGGCAGACGCGGTGAAGGCGTACCTCGCCGGCGCGCGCGAGCGGCTCCTGCGCGGGCGCCGCTCGAAAGACCTCTTCGTCACGCCGCGCGGCCGCCGGATGACGCGCCAGGGCTTCGCCAAGCTGCTCGGGCGGTACGCGCGGGGGGCCGGCATCCGGCGGCGGATCTCGCCGCACAAGCTGCGCCACTCGTTCGCCACCCACCTGCTCGAGGGAGGGGCCGACCTGCGCGCCGTGCAGGCCATGCTCGGCCACGCCGACGTCTCGACGACGCAGATCTACACCCACGTCGACCGAACTCACGTGAAGCGGCTCCACGACCGCTTCCACCCGCGCGCCTGAGCGGGCGGCGGCCTCCCGACCGCCGTGCGCGTTGACCGCCCCCGGTCGCGCTGCTAAAGAACCGCTTTTCCTCGCGAGGACTTACGTGGGTCTCCTGTCCGATCCCGCGGGCGCGGTGATGAACCTCATCGTGCTCCTCCTGTCGCTCACGGTTCACGAGTTCTCCCACGCCTTCACGGCGTGGAGGCTCGGCGACGACACCGCGGCGCGGATGGGGCGGCTCACGCTCAACCCGGTGCCGCACATCGATCCCATCGGGACGCTGCTCTTGCCTCTCATGGGCGCGCCCATCGGGTGGGCCAAGCCCGTGCCGGTGAACCCGGCGCGCTTCCGCCGCGGCGTGAAGATGGGGACCGGGGACATCCTGGTCAGCGTGGCGGGGCCGCTCTCGAACCTGGCGCTCGGACTCCTCGCCGCCGTGATCTTCGGCCTCGTCGTCCGGTTCGCGCCGGCGCTGGTCGACAGCGGCGAGCCCGCGCGGGCGCTGCTCATCCGCTTCATGCTGGTGAACTCCGGGCTCGCGATCTTCAACCTGCTGCCGATCGCGCCGCTCGACGGCAGCCACGTCGCCGAGAACCTCATGCCGTACCGGCTCCGCGACGCCTGGGCGAAGTTCGCGGCGATCGGGCCGATGCTCCTCCTCGGGCTCATCGCGCTCGAGTCGTTCGCCCACGTCCCGCTCCTCTCGTCCCTCATCGGTCCACCGCGCCGGTTCATCGTCACGATCTACGAGCACGTCGTGAACGGCCTCGCGGTCTGACGGAGCATCGATGTCCCCCACGCAGCGCGGCACCCAGCGTCCAACGGTCGTCAGCGGCATGCGGCCCACGGGCCGCCTCCACGTCGGCCACCTGCACGGCGCCCTCGCCAACTGGGTGCGGCTGCAGGACGAGGCGACCTGCTACTTCTTCAGCGCCGACTGGCACGCGCTCACCACGAACTACCACCACACGGAGGTGGTGAAGCAGTCCGAGCGCGAGATGTTCGTGGACTTCATCGCCGCGGGCATCGACCCCGAGAAGGTGACGCTCTTCGTGCAGAGCGAGGTGAAGGAGCACGCCGAGCTGTACCTGCTGCTCGGCATGATCACCCCGCTCGGCTGGCTCGAGCGCTCGCCGTCGTACAAGGAGATACGCGAGAACATCACCGACCGCGACCTCGCCCTGTACGGCTTCCTCGGCTACCCGGTGCTCATGACGGCGGACATCATCCTCTACAAGGCGACGCGCGTGCCGGTGGGCGCGGACCAGGTCCCGCACCTCGAGCTCTCGCGCGAGATCGTCCGCAAGTTCAACGGCCACTACGGGCCGGTCTTCCCCGAGCCGCAGCCGCTCCTCACCGCCGCGCCCAAGATCCTCGGCACCGACGGGCGGAAGATGTCGAAGAGCTACGGCAACACCATCGACCTCGGCGAGAGCGGCGAGTCCACCCAGAAGAAGATCATGGGCATGGTCACCGACCCCGCCCGCAAGCGCCGCCAGGACCCGGGCAACCCGGACGTCTGCGGCATCTATTACCTGCACAAGGTGACGAGCGACGCGCCCACCATCGAGTGGGTGAACGTGAACTGCAGGACCGCCGGGATCGGCTGCGTCGACTGCAAGAAGAAGCTGCTCGAGAAGCTCCTGCCCGAGCAGGAGCGCATGCGGGTCCGCCGCGAGGCGCTGCTCGCCCGGCCGGGCGACGTGGACGATCTGGTGCAGCTCGGGACGAGGAAGGCCCGCGAGGTCGCGGCCCGGACGATGGACGAGGTCCGCGCGGCGATGAAGCTGAAGCTCGCCTGAGCTCCGGCGCGCGGGAGAGCACGAGGAGGCGCATGGCCCGGGATCCGGACACGACGGCCGGCGCGGAGGCGGCTCCGCCCCCGGGCGGCGCACGCGCGACCGCCGACGCCTTCCGGGTCACGCTCCCGCCCATCAAGGCAGGGCAGCCGCCCTTCGAGGGGCCGCTCGACCTCATCCTCCACCTCGTCAAGGAGCACGAGGTCGACCTCTTCGACATCCCCATCGCGAAGATCACCGAGAGCTACCTCGCGACGCTCGAGGCGCTGCGCGAGCTCGACATCGACGTGGCGGGCGAGTTCCTCAACATGGCGGCGCAGCTCCTGCTCATGAAGTCGAAGCTGCTGCTGCCCCGCACCGAGGTGGCGGAGGACGCGCCGCCCGAGGACGCCGGCGTGGACCCGCGGGCCGAGCTCGTGCGGCGGCTGCTCGAGTACCAGAAGTACAAGGCTGCCGGGGAGGAGCTCGGCGGGCGGGACATCCTCGACCGGACGGTGTTCGCTCGGCGCGTGCGCGCGGAGCGGCTGGCGGGCGCGGAGGGGCCGGAGGGGCTCGCCGACGTCTCGGTCTTCAAGCTCATCGAGGCGCTCTCGCGGGCGCTCGAGCACGCGCGACCGGAGACCGTCCACGAGATCGCGACCGACCGGCTCACCATCACCGACGCCATCGCCCGCGTTGCCGACGTGCTGCGGCTGCAGCGCCGCGCGACGTTCGAGGAGCTCCTCGCTGGCCCGCCCGAGCGGCGGAACACCCGCAGCAACGTGATCGCGACGTTCCTCGCCATCCTCGAGATGGCGAAGCTCAAGCTGATCCGCATCTTCCAGGCCTCGCTCGACGAGGCCGGCCCGGGCGCGGAGATCCTGGTCGAGGCGAAGGACACCCTCGGCGAGGACGTGCACGGGGCGCAGGAGGACTACCGATGAGCGGTGACCCGAGGGAGCTCGCCGAGGCGGCGGAGCACGCCGCGGCGGGCGAGGGCGGCGCCGGGCCGGACGCAGCCGCGCCGCCGCCCGGGCCGACCCAGGCCGAGCTCGAGGCGATGCAGGCCGCCGAGGAGGCGAAGGCCGGCGATCCGGCGCTCGACGAGGTCGAGTCCGCCGAGATCCACGCGGGCGCGGAGGACGAGAAGGAGGAGCCCTTCGAGAAGCTCGCCGCCGTGGCGCGCCGGCTCTCGGAGCCCCGCGTCCGCACCATCGTCGAGACGCTGCTCTTCCTCGCCGAGCGGCCGCTCTCCGAGGAGGAGATCCAGAAGGCCTCCGGCATCGAGAAGGAGCGGGTGGCGAAGGCGCTCGACAAGCTCTCCGGCCATTACCGCGAGGGCGTGTGCGGGATCGTGCTACACGAGGTGGCCGGGGGCTGGCAGCTCCGGACCTCGCCCGACAACTCGGCCTTCGCCCGGCGCTTCCTCCAGGTGAAGCCGCAGCGGCTCACGCGCGCCGCGCTCGAGACGCTCGCCATCATCGCGTACCGGCAGCCGGTGACCCGCCCCGAGATCGAGGAGATCCGCGGGGTGGACTGCGGCGCGGTGGTGAAGGCGCTGCTCGAGCGCAAGCTCGTCAAGATCCTCGGCAAGAAGGAGGAGCCCGGGCGGCCGATGCTCTACGGCACCACCCGCGAGTTCCTCGAGTTCTTCGCGCTGAAGGACCTCGCCTCGCTCCCCACGCTGCGCGAGTTCCACGAGCTGTCGGTGGAGCACCGCGAGATCGTCGAGAAGGCGCCCGAGCCCGAGGGGCCGGGCATCGCGGGCATCGTGGACGAGCTCGCGGACGGGAAGCTCCAGGCCGACCTCGAGGCGAAGCGGGCGGAGAGCGACGCCGCGCTCGAGGAGCTCGAGAAGGCGATGGAGGTCGCGGACGAGAAGGCCCGCGCCGCCGCCGCCGCGCTCGGCGAGAAGCAGCAGGACGACGAGCCGGGGTCCGGCCAGGGAGAGACGTGAGCGAAGGCATCCGGCTGCAGAAGTTCCTCGCCGAGGCGGGCGTCGCCTCGCGGCGCAAGGCCGAGGCCCTCATCACCGCCGGCCGCGTGAAGGTGAACGCGAAGCCGGTCACCGAGCTCGGCACCCGCGTCGACCCGGAGCGAGACCTCGTGACGCTCGACGGCGGCCTCGTCTCGCCGCGCGCGGAGAAGAGCTACTACCTGCTCTACAAGCCCTCGGGCTGCGTCACGACCGCCTCGGACCCGCAGGGCCGGCCCACCGCGCTCGAGTACCTGCGCGGCGTGAAGGAGCGGGTCTTCGCGGTCGGGCGGCTCGACTACGACGCGGAGGGTGCGCTGCTCTGCACCGACGACGGCGAGCTCGCGAACCGGCTCGCCCACCCGCGCTACGGCCACCGGCGGATCTACCTCGCGAAGGTGCGGGGCGAGCCGCCGGAGGGCTCCCTCGAGCGGCTCCTCGCGGGCGTCCGGCTCGAGGACGGGCCGGCCAAGGCGCTCGAGGCGGCGGTGCACGAGCGGGTCGAGAAGAACGTCTGGATCCGGCTCGCCGTCGCGGAGGGGCGCACGCACCTCGTGAAGCGGCTCTGCGAGGCGGTGGGGCTCCAGATCCAGCGGCTCTACCGGCCCGAGTTCGGCGGGGTGACCGTGCAGGGGCTCCGGCCCGGCAAGTTCCGGCCGCTCACCGCGGTCGAGGTGCGCCGCATGAAGGCGCTCGTCGGGCTCACCGACGACGTCGCGCCGGCGGCCGGGTCGCCCGTCTTGCCCGCGAGCCTCCTGCCGCGCGCCGCGCGGCGCCACGGGCACGGGCCGCCGGCGCCGCCCGAGCCGCGCGAGCCCGGGAAGGCGCAGGCCCGCGACGAGCGCGGCGGGAGGGGCGAGGCGCCGTCGCGGGAGGACGGCCGGGGCGAGGTGCGCGGCGAGCAGGGAAAGCCCCGCGCCGAGCGCGGACCGAGGCGCGAGGAGCGGCCGAGCGGAGACCCGCGCCGCGAGCACGGGCGGCCGCGCGACGAGCGAGGGTCGAGGAGCGAGGGGCCGCCCCGCGGCGATCGCGCGCAGGCCCGCGCGGAGCGAGGACCGTGGAGCGAGGGCAGGCCGCGCGAGGAGACGCGCCGCGAGCGGCGCCCCGAGCCGGGTCGCACGCGGCCAGGCGGGGAGCGAGGCGCGAGGAGCGACGAGAGGCCGCGCGGGGACACCCGCGGTGAGCCGCGCCGCGACGCGGGTCGCGCCCGCGCGCGCGAAGCGCCCGCCGCGCGGGGCGAGGCGAAGGCGATCCCCGAGCGCGCCGCGACGCCCGCGCGCCCGCGCGAGGGTGGCTGGCCCGGCGCGAAGCCCTCGCGCCCCCGCGGCCGGCCGCCGGAGGGCGGCGGACCGCGGGCGGGGCCGGGCGGTCGGGGCCGGCCGGTCAGGTGAGCTTCGCGGGTTTGCGCACCGGCATCGGGCACGTGCTGAGCCCGAAGAGCCGGTAGACCGGGCAGAAGCCGATGAGCCCGGTGGCGAGCGGCACGAGCCCGACGAGCCCCCACATCGTCTTCGGCCCCACGAAGACGAGGGTGAGGGCGGCGACCCCCAGGATGACGCGCAGCGTGCGATCGATCGTACCTTCGTTGATCATGTCGTGTTCCTCCTTGCCGGCGTGGAGTCCCGCGGCTCGCTCGAGGATTCGCGGTCCGCGCGAGGGGTCCGCCGCCGGCGCGTCTGCTTGCGCGCATGCGACGGGAAGGGGAGCATGCCGCCCGATGCGCTGCACCGCGCTCCTCCTCCTCGTCTTCCTTTCGCTCGCGGGCTGCGGCCGCGGGGGGCTCGCCGCGGAGGACCCCGCCGTGCGCGCCGCGGCGGTCCGCCGGCTCGATGCCGGGCCCCGGGACCTCCCGTCGCTCCTCGTCGCGCAAGGTGACGGGAGCGCCGAGGTGCGGCGCGCCGCAGCCGAGGTCCTCGCCGCCCGCGGGGGACCCGAGGCGGCGGAGGTGCTCGGGCCGCTGCTCCGGGACCCCGATCCGGACGTGGTCGCCGCCGCGGCGGCCGGGCTCGCGCGCCTCCCCTCCGTGCCGCGCGCCCGCGCCGACCTGCTCGCTGCCTACGCGTGGGCGGGACCGGCCGCGCGCGCCTCCATCGCCGCGGCGCTCGACGGGCTCGGCGTGTCGCTCCGCGAGGCCGTCGAGATAGAGGCCCGGACGCTCTGGGAGCGGAACGTCGCCGCGCTCGGGTCCGAGCCGGGCGCCGCCCGCGCCGGCGCCGCCGAGGAGCTCGGCGCGAGCGCGCGGGGCGAGGCCGTCGAGCGGCTGCTGCCGCTCGTGGACCCCAACCGCAACCCGGTGCCGGAGCTCGCCGCCGCGGGCGCACGCGGGCTCGGCGAGGCGGGGGACTGGCGCGCCCGGGTCTACCTCGAGGCGCTGCTCGACGCCGGGCACGCCGAGGTCGCCGAGGCGGCCGCTGCTGCGCTCGGGCGGCTCGGCGATCCCGCGGCCGCCGACGCGCTCGCCGGCGCCGCGCTCCAGGGCGCCGGCCGCACTGCGTCCGCCGCGGTCGAGGCGCTCGCGGCGCTCCCCGCGGCGTCCGAGGTGGGGGCGGCGCTCTGCGAGGTGGCGGTCAAGACCGCGGATCCGGTCGCCGCGGGGCGGGCGGCGCGCGAGGTGCGGGTGCGCGACGAGCCCTGTCCCGAGCGGCCGCTCCTGGCGCGGCTCGGCGGCCCCGGCACGCTCGCGGCGCTGGCGGCCCTCGCGGAGCTCGGGCTCGAGGGGCCGGACGTGGCGGCGGCCGTCGCGCGTGTCGCGCCGCTCCTCGCGCAGGGGCGCGGGGATGCCGGGACGCGGGCCGCGGCGGCGCGCGCGCTCGGCGGGCTCGGGACGGCGCCGGCCGCCCGCGCGGTGCTGGAGCGGGCGCGGGCGCTGGCGGCGAGGCGCGCGGGTCCCGTGACGGGTGCGCCGCCAGTCGCCGAGGTGCGGATCTCCCCCGCGAGCGCGGCCGCCTCTCCCGAGGACGACGCGGTGGAGCTCGGCGCGCTGCTCGCCGCCGCCGGACGGCTGCGGCCCGAGGGCGCCGAGCCGCTCCTCGTGCAGCACGTCGGCGACCCCGCCCCCGCGGTGCGCGCCGGCGCGGCGGAGGGGCTCGGGCGCCTCGGCGCGGACGCGGCCGCTGGCCCGCTCGCGGCCGCGCTCGGCGACCCCGAGCTCTCCGTGCAGCTCGCGGCGGCGGGTGCCCTCGCCCGGCTCGGGGCGCGCGGCGCGGGGCCGCTGGCGCGCGCCGCGCTCTCGGCCGGCGCGGCGAGCCCGCAGCGGCAGGAGGCCCTGGCGCGCGCGCTCGGCGACGCCGGCTCGGCCGAGGCGGTCCCCGCGCTCGCCGCGCTCCTCGACGGCCCGGCCGCTCGCACCGCCGCGACCGCGCTCGGGCGGCTCGGGGCCCCCGGCGCGGCCGAGCCGCTCACGGCCTACCTCGCCCGCCCGGCGGCGCTCGCCCGCGCGGAGGCGGTGGAGGCGCTCGCGCAGCTCGTGGCGCGCGAGGCCGGGCCCGCCATCGCCGCCCAGCTCACCCACGACCGGCCCGAGGTCCGCGCCGCGGCGGCGCGCGCGCTCGGCCGGCTGGGCCACGAGGCCTCCTCCGGCCGGCTCGAGGCGCTGCGCAGCGACTACTACGGGCGCGTCCGGCGCGCCGCGATCGAGGCGCTCGCGAAGCTGCCGTCGGGAGGCCGGCGGGGGAGGCCCTAGCGGCGGAGCCGGCGCGCGGCGTGGTAGAACCTCCGGCGCATGGCCGATCTGCGAGAGCTCAAGGACCGGGCCGCGGAGCTCGCGGCGAAGGGGAAGCTCGAGCGCGCGGCGGGCGTGTACCGCGAGGTGCTGGCCGCGGACCCGCGGGACGTCGCGACGCTCCAGAAGCTCGCCGAGGTGCTGCGGCGGGCGGGGGACCTCCGGCCCGCGATCGAGGCCTACCGCCAGGTCGCCGAGCGGTTCGGGCGCGACGGGCTCCTCATCAAGGCCATCGCGATCTGCAAGACGATCCTGGAGCTCGACCCCGAGCACGCGGCGACGCAGGCGGCGCTCGCGGAGCTGTACGCTCACCGCGCGGGAGCCGCTCCGCGAGGGGCGGGCCGCGCGGCCGCTCCCGCGGCGCGGAGGGCGGAGGCATCCACGCCCGCGCCGCTCGGGCAGAACGCGGCGACGCCGCTCGCGCAGATCGTCTCCGCCGCACGAACGGCGATCGACGACGGCCTCGAGGAGGACGTGATCCTCGAGGTGGAACCGCTCGACGAACCGACGAACTCGACCTCGACCTCGACCCCGACCCCGACTTCGACCCCGACTTCGACCTCGCCGGCCACGGCGAGATCGGCGGCGAAGCGCCCTCCGGCGATCCTCGTCGATCCCGTGCCGGAGCCCGACGCCGCGGCCTCGCTCGAGCGCGTGCCCATCTTCTCGGACCTCTCGCGCGAGGCGTTCCTCGCCCTCGCGGCGGGGCTGACGCTCCGCCGCTTCGACCGCGGCGCCGCGGTGCTGCGCGAGGGCGAGGAGGGCAAGAGCTTCTTCGTGGTCGCCTCGGGCAAGCTGGCGGTTTCGAAGCGCGACGAGGCGGGCGAGCACGTCGTCCTCGCCCGGCTCGGCGAGGGCGAGTTCTTCGGCGAGATGGCGCTGCTCTCCGGCGCGCCGCGCAGCGCCACCGTCACCGCCGAGGAGCCGAGCGAGGTGCTCGAGCTCGACGCCGAGCTCCTGCTCGGGCTCGCCCGGCGCCACCCGCACCTCGCGCAGTCGCTCCAGCGCTTCTACCGCCAGCGGCTCCTCGCGAACGCGCTCGCGGCGAGCCCGGTGTTCCGGCCCTTCGGCCGGGGCGACCGCCGCCTCATCATGGAGAAGTTCCGGGCGCGCGAGGTGCGGCCGAACGACGTGATCGTGCGCGAGGGCGAGCCGTCCGACGGGTTCTACGTGATCCTCGAGGGCGCCGTGGAGGTGGTGAAGCGCGCCGGCGCCCGCGACCAGGTCGTCGGCCTCCTGCGCGAGGGCGACCTCTTCGGCGAGGTGAGCTGCCTGCGCAAGACGCCCGCCACCGCCACCGTCGTCGTGCGGCGCGCGGGCACGCTCCTCCGGCTGCCGCGCACCGCCTTCGACGAGCTCGTCGTGACCTACCCGCAGATCCTGGAGCTCGTCTCCGAGCTCTCCGACGAGCGGCTCGAGAACCTGGACGCGATCCTCTCCGGCCACGCCCAGTGGACCGACGAGGGGCTCGTGCTGGTCTGAGGCGAGGCCCGGCCTCCGGGGAGGCCGGGCCCGGGCAGCGCCCGGCGGACGGCGCAGCTAGACCGCCGGCGCCGGCGGCATCGGGGTCGTGGGCAGCACCGCCGCCGGCGGCTGGCCGAACCGCGTGCGGAGCACGGCGCCGAAGGTGACGAGCCACACGGCGATCCAGACCAGGCAGCCGAGGAACGGGATCGCGGTCAGGACGACGAAGATGCCCGTGCCGATGGCGAGCTGGACGACCATCGGGCTCCCCTGGATCCGTGCGAACGGGAGCGCCCGGCCGACGTGGTAGGTGAGGGCGGTCACGCCGAGCACGCCCGCGGCGATGATGGCGATGATCTGCACCGGCACGAGCAGGATCCCGACGATCGTCACGACGAGCAGGACGAGCAGGATCGGCATCGCCACCGTCCCGAGCAGCCCCGCGAAGGTGGACTTCACCGGGCTCGCCATCATCGAGGCCGAGACCGCCTCGATGCGCCGCGGGAAGAGGGCGAGGACGAGCAGCCCGAGCACGAACAGGACCGCGAACTTCACGAGCGCCTCGAACAGGATCCAGAGCGGGGAGGGCGGGCCCGAGAAGACGTGCCCGGTGGTGAGGCCGATGAGGCTCGGCAGCCCGGGGACCGAGATCGACTGCCGCGAGCCACCCACCTGGGCCGCGGGGTCCACCGTGACGCGGCCGCCGACCGCGATGACGTCGTTGTCCACCCTGGCGCCCGGGCCGATCTCGACGCTGCCGCCGACCGCGACGACCTGCCGCGCGTGGGCCCCGCCTTCCAGGCGGACGCTGCCGAGCACCGCGACCACGTCGCGGGCCATGGCGCCGCTCTGGAGCTCGACGGACCCGCTCACGGTGGAGACGTCGCGGGTCTGGCCGCCGCCCTCGACGAGCAGGCTCCCGCGGACGACGTTCACGTCGCGCACGCGCTCGCCCGAGGAGATCGTCAGGTCCGAGCCCGTGCTCTGGCGGTCGCGGCCGCCCCAGTCCGCGAAGTCCTCGGCGTCGCGCTCGTGCTCGCGGGCGACGTCGCGCATCTCCCGCTGGGCGTCGCGCATCGCCTCCTCGGCCGCGCGCCGCGCCTCGCCCTCGAGCCCGGGGGGGAGAAACGGGAACCTGCCCGGCGCGCGGCGCACGGTGAGCAGCGTCCCCTCCCGGACGGCGACCAGGTCGGCCTGCTGGAGGATGGCCCGCAGCGCGTCCTCGACCGGCACGTTCTCGAAGCTCGCCGAGATCTCGCCCTGAGCGCCCCGCGGCAGGACGATCGAGAGGCCCGCGGCCTTCGCGACCTGGCGGAGGGCGTCGGACACGGGGGTGTCCTGGAAGTCACCCGTGAACCGCTTGCCGGTGGGCTTGTCGAAGCCGGCGAGGGTCGGCGGCGGCGGCTGGGGCGCGGCGGGCGGGCGGGCGCCGCCCGGCGCGACGACCACCGTGTTGCCCCGCCGCGTCGCGACGAGCTCCGTGCCGGCGAGCGCGGCGCGGAGCGCGTCCTCGACCGGCTCGTCCCGCAGCTTCAGGACGAGCAGCTTGTGCCCGGTGCGGCCCGTGTTGATCACCACGTTCCACCCGGCGGCGTCGGCGATCTGCTCGAGCGCGTCGTCGATGGAGGTGGTGTCGTCGATCGTGAACAGCTTGCCGGACGGCTTCGCGGGCCAGTCGCCGCGGAGCACGTCCTGCGCGGCCGGCGGGCTGGGCGGCGTCGGCGCGGCAGCGCGGGCAGGCGGAGCGCGCGGCGCGCGGGCCGGAGCGTCCGGGCGCTCGACCTGGGCGGGCGCCGCGGGGGGCGGGGGCGCCGCCGGCGTGTCCTGGAGCTCCTGGAAGACCAGCGTTGCGAGGACGAGGGCGAGCATCGACGAGGGGCTCCGATCAGGCGATCTGGGCGGCGCTGGGCGCCGGCATGAGCCGGGAGAGGAGGTAGAGGACGGGCAGGGCGGCCAGGGCGGCGGCGAGCGCGATGTAGAGCCGCAGGACCGAGAGGACGGGGGTGGCGATCTCCACGCCGAGCCGGAGCGTGCGCCCCGCGCGGCCGAGCGCGTCCACGGCCGAGGCGAGGCCGGGGGCCCAGACGCCGACCGTGAAGACGAGCGCGATCGCGACGGAGGCCACGGCGGCGGCCGCGATGCCGAAGGCGAAGCGGCGCTCGCGCGCGGCGGCGCGCTCCCGCTGGTCGATGCGGGCGAGGACGCCCTCGGTGAAGTCGGCGGGGAGCGGCGGCAGGGAGAGCCCGCCGAGCGCGTCCGACAGGGCGCGGAAGGACTCCACGAGCGCCTGGCACTCGGCGCAGCCCGCCGCGTGCGACTCGACCTCGCCCGCCTCGGCGGGGACGAGGAGGCCGTCCAGGAGCCGCTGCGCCTGCGCGTCGGTGAGGTGTCCGGTGAACGTCGTCATGGTGAGACCTCCGTGCCGGCCGCGACCAGCGCGGCCTTCAGCTTCGCGCGGGCGCGGTGCAGCCACGTCATCACGGTGCCGATGGGGACGTCGAGCGTCGCCGCGATCTCCTTGTAGGAGAGGTGCTCGACGTGGAAGAGCTGGATGACCTCGCGGTAGTTCTGCGGGAGCGCCGCGACGGCGACGTCGAGGCTCGCCGCGAGCTGGCGCCGCTCGAGCGCATCGTCGCCGCGGACCGCGGCGGGGTCGGCGAGCTCGCGGGGCGCGCCGTCCTCCGGGGTCGCGTCGAGCTCCACGCGCGCGGCCGCCGGCGGGCGGCGGCGGATGACGTCGAGGCAGTGGTTCCGCGCGATGCGCAGCACCCAGGGCGCGAAGGGCTGGGCCGCGTCGTAGGTGGTGATGCCCGCGTAGGCGCGCGCGAAGGCCTCCTGCGCGGCGTCGCGGGCCTCCTCGGGGTCGCGCAGCACGCGCACGCAGAGCCCGAAGACCGCCCGCTTGTGGAGGTCCACGAGCCGTCCGAACGCCGTGCGATCGCCGCGCGCGGCAGCCCGCGCGAGCTCTGCCTCGCCCATCTGGGAGGCACTCAACGTGCGCTCCTCCACCTGCCAGGAGAGCGCGAACCCTAGATCGGCGACCGCAGCGGCGACAACCATGCAGAAGGTTACGGGGAATCCCTGCGGCTATTTCGATCGGCGCAGCGGAACGGAGAGGCGGCAGGCCGCCCGCCAGCCGCCGCCCGCCGAGCCCTGGTTACCACAATGATGGCAGCATGTTGTGGGCCGAGTCACAAGAGCCCCAGCGCCCGCTCCGCGAGGAGCACGCCGAGGCCGGCGACGAGCGTCGCGCCCGTGACGAGCCCGCCGATGGCGGCGAACCGCCCGAAGCTCACCCGGCCCCTCGCCCCGGCGAGCTCGAGCACGATGAGGTTCGCGACCGACCCGACGGGGGTCAGGTTCCCCGCCAGGGTCGCGGCGAGGGCGGTCCCGAGCCAGAGCAGCTCGGGCTCGGCGAGCCGCGGGATCCACTCGCCCGCGAGGATGACGAAGGGGACGTTCGAGACGAGCTGCGAGGCCGCGACCGCGAAGGCGGAGAACACCACGAGCTGGCGCTCGACGCCCGCGCCGAGGGCCGGCGCGATCGCCTGGTACATCCTGCCGGCGACCCCCGCCCGCGCGATGCCCGCCACCACCACGAAGAGCCCCGCGAAGAACAGGAGGAGCGGCCAGTCCACCCGGAGCAGCGCCTCGCGCGGCGCGCGGCCAGCGACCGCCATGCACAGCGCGCCGGCGAAGAGCGCGGTCCAGGAGAGCGGGAAGCCGAGCAGGAACCCGCCGAGCGCGACGGCGAGCGCGGCGAGCGCCTTCGCGAGCAGCGTGCGGTCGAGCGGCGGAGGCGCGAGGTGCGTCTCGAGGCGGCGGCGCGGCAGGTCCCGGCGGAACAGGAGGTGGAGGATCGTCGCGACGAGGACGAGCGCCACCAGCGCCGGCGCGAGGAGCGCGGCCGCGAACCGGGCGTAGGAGATCCCGGAGAGCGTGCCGACGATCATGTTCTGCGGGTTGCCGGTGAGCGTGGCGGCGCTGCCGGCGTTGGCGCCGAAGGCCACCGCGAGCAGGTAGGGCAGGGGCGGCAGCTCGGTCTCGTCCACGATGGCCACCACGAGCGGCGTCATCATGAGACAGACCGTGTCGTTCACCAGGAGCGCCGAGAGCCCGCCCGCCGTGAACACGAGCGCCCAGAGCAGCGTTCGCGGCGAGTGGACGGCCCGGATCACCCGGTGGCTCGCCCAGCGGAAGAAGCCGGCCTCCCCGAGGTACGCGGAGAGGATCATCATGCCGAGCAGGAGCCCGAGCGTGTCGCCGTTCACGGCGCCGCCGGCCTCGCCGGGCGTGAGCACCCCGGCGGCCACCATCAGCACCGCGCCCAGCAGGGCCGCGGCGGGCCGGTCGAGCGACAGGAAGGGGAACCTGCCCGCGGCGACCGCGACGTACGTGAGCGAGAAGACGACGACGGCGGCGAGCACGAGCGCGTTCTAGCATGCGGACGCCCGCCCGGGCCCCTCCCGGGCGTGCGCGCGCGCCTTAACTCGGCCCGGGGAGGGGACTAGATTGGCGCGGTGCCCGAACTCCCGATCGTGCTCGACGGCGGCGCCGGCGAAGGCGGAGGGCAGATCCTCCGGACGGCGCTGTCGCTCTCGGCGATCACGGGCAAGCCCTTCACGATCACGCGCGTCCGGGCCGGCCGGCTGAAGGCGGGGCTGCGCCCGCAGCACCGCGAGGCGGCGCGGGCCGTGGCCCGGATCTGCGACGCGGAGCTGGCGGGCGACGAGGTGGGCTCCGCGCGGCTCGACTTCCGGCCGCGCCGCGCGCCCGCGGCGGGGGAGTGGGCGTTCGACATCGGCACCGCGGGCTCGACGCCGCTGCTCTTCCAGACCGTCTGCTGGCCGCTCGCGCTCGCCGGCGCGCGCTCGTCGCTCGTGCTGCGCGGCGGCACGCACCAGGACCACGCGCCGAGCTTCCACTACCTCGCGCTCGTCTGGGCGCCCGCGGTCGCGCGGCTCGGCTTCCGCTTCGGGCTCGAGCTCCAGGGCGCGGGCTTCTACCCGGAGGGCGGGGGCGAGTTCACCGCGCGCATCGAGCCGGCCCACCCGATGCCGCCCTACGACGTCCGCCATCGCGGGACCATCCAGGAGGTGGAGGTGGTCTCGATGGTGTGCGGGCTCGGCTACGAGATCGCCGACCGCCAGGCGGCCCGCGCGCTGAAGCGGCTGCGCGACTTCGGCGTGTCGGCGCAGGCCGAGCGCCTGCCCCTCCCGGCCCGCCAGTCGAAGGGCGCCCACGTCCTCGTGGTCGCCTCGTTCGAGCGGACGCGCGCCGGGTTCGGCGCGGTCTCCTCGCGCGAGCGGTCGCCGGAGCAGCTCGCGGACGAGACCACCGACGCGTTCCGGCGCCACCTCGAGGGCGGCGCCGCGCTCGATCCACACCTCGGCGACCAGCTGCTCCTCCCGGCTGCGCTCGCAGCCGCCGGCGGGCTCCCGCCCGCGCCCGGCATCGTGCCCTCGACGCGCTACACCGTCGCCGAGGTGACGAAGCACCTCCTCACCAACGCCGACGTGATCCGGCGCTTTCTCGACGTGGAGATCGCGGTGCTCGGCCGCGAGGGCGAGGAGGGAGAGGTGCGGGTGCAGCCGCCCGGCGGCGCGGCGGAGGTGACGTCGATGCCGCCGTCGGACGGCTGAGCGCGCGCCCGCTCAGAGCCAGCGCTTCCAGCGGAAGAAGGCGAACATCGCGATCGGCAGCGCGATCATCGCGGCGAGCACGAGCGGGATGGCGACAGCCGGCGGGAGGATCTCGAGGTTCATCCCGAAGAAGCCGGCCACGAAGTTCAGGGGCAGGAAGATGGTCGCGGCGAGGGTGAGCCGGGCGGTCACCTGCGACAGCCGGTTGTTGGTCTGCGAGAGGAAGACGTCCATCGTCGAGGCGAGGAGCTCGCGCCCGGTGTCCACCTCCTCGGTGAGGCGCACCGAGTGGTCCACCACGTTCCGGAAGTAGATCGCGGTCTGGTCCTTCACGAGCTGCTGGCCGGGGCGCGCGAGCGCGGCGAAGACCTCGCGCTGCGGCGCGAGCCGCCGCCGCAGGATCGCGTGGGCGCGGCGGGTCGCGGCGATGCGCTCGATCAGCTCGAGGGGATGCTCGGAGGGGTCGCGCCCCAGCACCTCGTCGGAGAGGGCGTCGATCTCGGCCGTGAGCGCGTCCACGAGCGCGTAGTGGACGTCGGTGAGGGCGTCGTGCACGAGGTAGAGCGCGAAGTCGGGCCCGCGGGCGAGGAGCTCCGGCTCGCGCAGGCAGCGCTCGAACACCTGGTCGAGCTCGGCGACGGGCGCGCTGTGGACGGTGACCACCGCCTCGGCGGTCAGGAAGGCGTTCACCTCGAGCGTCACCAGGCAGGAGTCGTCGGGCGCGAGCGCGAGCCGGTGCACCACGAGGAACAGCTCGCCCGGGTACTGCTCGAACTTGGGGCGCTGGTCCTCGTGGGCGCAGTCCTCGAGGGCGAGCGGGTGGAACCCGAAGGTCGCGCCGAGGAAGGCCAGGTTCTCCGGCGTGGGGGCGCAGTCGATCCAGGCCGGGGCGCCCGGGGTGACGAGCTCGCGCCCGCCGATCCGCGCCGCGCCGCCCTCCACCCGCAGTACCCGCATCGCGCCTCCCCCGGGCAGCTCGACCGCCCGGCGGCCGAGCCTACCATCGGCGTGGCGGCGGGGGGCGGGCTGGTGTAAACGCGGGACGTGAAGTCCCGCGCTCCTCGCCGCGCGCGCGCGCTGCGCGCCACCGCGCTCGCCGTGCTGGCGCTCGCGATCGCCTGCGCCTCCCCGTCCCCGCGTCCCCCGGCGCGCGGGCTCACCGGCGAGGACGCGCGCGCCGCGCTCCTCCGCCTCGCCGGCGCGCTCGAGACCCGCCGGTTCGACGAGGCCCACCAGCTCCTCTCGGCGCGCTGGCGCGAGGAGAGCTCCCCGGCGCGGCTCGCGACGGACTGGGCGGGCGCGGGCCCGTACGCGCGGGACCTCGTGGCCCACGTGCGCGCCGCCCTCGCGGCGGGGGGCGCGCTCGAGACCTCCGGCGCGACCGCCCGGCTGCCGCTCGGCGCGGGCAAGGCGGCGCTGCTCGTGGCGGAGGACGGAGGGTGGAGGGTGGACGCGCTCGAGTAGCGCATTGAGAAGCCCGCGGCGGGCCGCTATAAAGTCCGCCCGATGGCACTCGACACGAAGGCCGCGCTCGACGCGCTCAAGAAGGTCATGGACCCGGAGCTGCGCCGGGATCTCGTCTCGCTGGGAATGGTGAAGGACCTGGTGGTGGACGGCGGCACCGTCCGGCTGAAGGTCGAGCTCACCACCCCGGCGTGCCCGCTCAAGGACACCATCGCGACGGACGTCCGGGGCGCGCTCGTCGCCGCGGGCTTCCGCGAGGTGGAGCTCTCGTGGGGCGCCCAGGTGCGCGCCGCGCCCGGCGCCGCCCAGGGCCAGATGGTGCCCGGCGTGAAGAACATCGTGCTCGTCGGCGCCGGCAAGGGCGGGGTCGGGAAGAGCACCATCGCCATCAACGTGGCGGTCGCGCTCGGGCGGCTCGGGGCCAAGGTCGGCATCCTCGACGCCGACATCTACGGTCCGTCCATCCCGATCCTCAGCGGCATCACCGGCCGGCCGACCTCGAAGGACGGCCACAAGATCGACCCGCTCCGCGCGCACGGCATCGCGGTGATGTCCATCGGCTTCCTCATCGATCCGGACCAGGCCCTCATCTGGCGCGGGCCGATGGTGACCGGCGCGCTCCTCCAGCTCCTGCGCGACGTGGCCTGGGGCGAGCTCGACTACCTCGTGCTCGATCTGCCGCCGGGCACGGGCGACATCCCGCTCACGCTCGCCCAGAACGTGCGGGCCACCGGGGTGGTGCTCGTCTCGACCCCGCAGGACGTGGCGCTCGCCGACGTGATCCGCGCGAAGCTCATGTTCGACAAGGTGTCGATCCCGGTCCTCGGGCTCGTCGAGAACATGTCGTCGTTCGTCTGCCCGCACTGCCGGCACGAGACCGCCATCTTCGACAAGGGCGGCGCGAAGGCGGCGGCGGAGAAGATGGGCATCCGCTTCCTCGGGGAGGTCCCCATCGACCTCGCCATCCGCGAGGGCGGCGACCACGGCGTGCCGATCGTGGCGGGCCAGCCGGAGAGCCCGCAGGCGCAGGCGCTCTTCACGGTGGCGCGCAACGTCGCCGGCGCGGTGAGCACGCAGGTGGTGAAGGCGCCCCGGCTCCCCGTCATCGGCGCGCAGGGCTGATCGGAGGAGCCTCGATGCAGGAGCGACCGCCGCCCGAAGATCCCTTCGACCTCACCGGGCCGGAGGAGGTGGACGACCTCGGCGGCGCGGCCGGCGAGTCGCGCGGCCTCATCCCCGAGGCGGTGAAGAAGGCCGTCCTCGCCGGGGTGGGCGCCCTCTTCATGACGGAGGAGGGGGCGCGCCGCCTCGCCCGCGAGTGGAAGCTGCCGAAGGAGCTGGTCGGCTTCATCGGCGGGCAGGCCCAGGCCGCCAAGGACGAGCTCCTGCGCGTGATGGGCAACGAGGTGCGCCGCTTCCTCGAGTCGGACGCCATCCGGCGCGAGTTCCTGAAGGCGCTCGCCGACAACACCATCGAGATCCACGCGGAGATCCGCGTGAAGCCGGCGGCCGACGGCACGCCTCGCCCCGAGGTGAAGGCGACCGGCGGCGTGCGCCGCGGGCGCGGCGCGAAGAAGAAGGGGCGATGAAGCGGCCCGTCGCCCGGATCGTCGCGCTCCTCGGCGCGATCGCGGTCGGCTACCTGCTCTTCTCGGCGGCGCCGCGCGACGTGGTCCTCGTCTACGACCTGACGGGCGCCCCTCCGGCGTCGTCGCTCGAGATCGAGATCCGCCGCGGCGGCGATCGGGTCCGGCGCGCCGAGCTCTCCGCGACCGGCGGGGGCCAGCTCCGCCACCCGGTGCGCCTGCCGGAGGGCGACTACGTCCTCGCCTGGCGGCTCGCCACGGCGGACGGCGTCCGGAGCGGGGAGCGCCCGCTCGAGGTGCGAGAGGACGGCACGGTGGTCCTCCCGCTCGGCCGCTGACGCCCTCGCCAGACCTCTCGCCCCGCGTCATCCGCAGGTCGTCGCGCCCACGTCCCGCGCGGGCGGGGCTGCCCTCCCGCCCCGGCGCGCCGCAACGTGGAGGGGTGCTCGACCTCCACTTCGTCGCGCCGGGCCTGGCCGTCGGGGCCCGCTTCCCCATGGAGGCGGCCGCGCGGCTGGCGCGGGAGCACGGCATCGGCCACGTCGTGGACCTGCGGGGCGAGCACCGGGACGACGAGGAGCTGCTCCGGGTGCACGGCATCCGGCTCCTGCACCTGCCGACCGAGGACACGCGTGCGATCTCGCAGCAGATGCTGCGCCACGGGGTCGCCTTCGTGAACGGCGCGCTCGACGGCGGAGGCGCCGCGCTGATCCACTGTCAGTACGGTATCGGCCGCTCGGCCCTCCTCGCGCTGTGCGTGCTCGTGTCGCGCGGCGCGCCGCCGCTCGAGGCGATGGCCCGCCTCAAGGACGCGCGCCCGGTGGTGTCGCCGAGCCCCGAGCAGCTCGGCGCGCTCGTGACCTTCTCCCGCGTCCTCGCGGAGGAGCGGCGCCTGCGGCTGCCGATCCCCACCGTCGAGGAGCTCGGCGCGATCGCGTGGCGCCACCTCGGCATGCTCGCGCCGCCGAGCGCCGAGCGGGCCCGGTCCGCGTCGACGCAGGCGGAGTGACCCGGGGCGCGTCGTACCCGTTTCCCCTGGGTCCGTCATCACCTGAACCCGTGACGAATTCCCGAGCGTGCGCAGCGGGTTGCGCGCCGATCAGGACCCGGGGATCGTGCTGGCATCTCGGCCGGCGTTTCGCACCGTGCGTCGGCCATGAAGTGGACGCTCCTCTCCAACGACCGCCCCCTGCGCGACCAGCTCACGGTGCTGGGCATGCTCCCGGCCGCCGCCCTCGTCATCGTCGTGCTCGCCGTGCTGGGCGGCGCGCAGTCGCGCGTCGCCAGCCGGGTGGACGCGCGCATCGACGAGCTCGCCCACGGCGCGCTCGACCGGACGGTGCGCGACCTGCGGCTCGTGTGCGAGACCGCCCACGCGGAGCTCGCGACCAGCCTCGGGGCGAGCCTGCGCGTCACGAGCGACGTGCTCGCCCGCGCCGGCGGCCTCTCCGCGGCGGCGGAGACGGTCGAATGGGCCGCGGTGAACCAGCTCGACCGCTCCGAGCGACGCGTCACGCTCCCCCGGCTCGAGGCGGGCGGGGCCTGGCTCGGGCAGAACCGCGACCCGGCGCAGCCCACCCCCGTGGTGGACGAGGCGGCGCGGCTCACGGGCGCGGCGGTGACGGTCTTCCAGCGGATGAACGCCGCCGGCGACATGCTGCGCGTCGCCACCACCGTGCGCGGCGCCGACGGCGCCCGCGCGATCGGGACCTTCGTCCCGGCGACGGAGCCCTCCGGCGCCTCGAACGCCGTCGTCGCGCGCGTGCTCGCCGGCCAGCGCTACGAGGGCCGGGCGTTCGTCGTGAACGCCTGGTACCTCACCGCCTACGAGCCGCTGCGCGACGCCTCGGGCGCGGTGAGCGGCATGCTCTTCGTCGGCCTCCGCCAGGACGCGCTCTCGAGCATCCGCGCCGCCATCTCCGAGACCCGCATCGGCGCGAGCGGGCGGGCGTTCGTCTACGGCGCCGCCGGCAAGCAGCGTGGGAAGCTGATCATCGGGCCGGCGGGCGCCCCCGAGGGCGAGGAGCTCTGGGACGCGCTCGACGCCGACGGCAAGCCGTGGATGCAGACGCTCGTCGCGGCCGCCACCGCCCTGGGGAAGGGCGCCGTGGGGCGCTCCGCCAAGGCAGTGGCCGCCGAGGGCGGGGAGGCTCGCAATCGCTTCGCGTCGTTCACCTACTTCGAGCCCTGGGACTTCGTCATCGTCGCCGAGATGGAGGAGGACGAGGCGCTCGAGGCGTCGCGCGACGTGCTCCACACGCTCGTCGTCGCGGCCGTCTCGGTGGTGCTCGCCGCGGCGCTCCTGCTCCTCCTGGCCGCGGTCTGGGCCCGCCGCAAGGGGCTCCAGCTCGCCGGGCCGGTGGAGGAGATCGCGCGGGCGGCGGAGGCCATCGCCCGCGGCGACGTCGAGCAGGCGGTGACGCACCGCGGGGGCGACGAGGTCGGCCGCCTCGCCGACGCGTTCCGCGCCACGGTGGTCTACGTCGGGGACACGGCCCGCGCGGCGCAGGCGCTCGCGGCCGGCGACCTCTCGGCGGAGCTCGTGCCGCGCTCGGAGAAGGACGCGCTCACCCGCAGCTTCCAGGCCGCCCGCGCGGAGCTCGAGCGGATGAGGAGGGAGACCACCCGGCTCGCCGCCGCCGCGGTGGAGGGGAGGCTCGCCGAGCGGGCCGACGCCGACGCGTTCCGCGGGGCCTACCGCGAGGTGGTCCTCGGCATGAACGCCACCCTCGACGCGCTCGTCTCCCCGCTCCGCACGGCCGCCGGGCAGCTCGACCGGCTCGCCCGCGGAGACGTCCCGCCGCCGCTCGGCGCGGGCTGGAAGGGCGACTTCGCCGGCGTCGAGGCGAGCCTCGACCGCTGCAGCGACGCGATCCGCGCGCTCGTCGCCGACGCCCGCGGGCTCGCCGACGCGGCGGTGGAAGGGCGCCTCTCGGTGCGCGCCGAGGCGACCCGGCACGGCGGTGACTTCCGCCGGATCGTGGAGGGCGTGAACGGCGCGCTCGACGCGGTGGTGGGCCCGCTCGGCTCGGCCGCCGCGGAGCTCGAGGGCATCTCGCACGGGCGCATCCCGGCCGCGATCGCCGGCGAGTACCGGGGCGACTTCGCGCGGGTGAAGGAGGGGCTCGTCCGGGCGGCGGGCGCCGTCCGGCTCCTCGTCGAGGACGTGAACGGGCTCGCGCAGGCGGCCATCGAGGGGCGCCTCGCCACGCGAGCGGCGGTCGATCGCCACCAGGGCGAGTTCCGCATCGTCATCGAGGGCGTGAACCGCACGCTCGACGCGGTGACCGCGCCGGTGGACGCCGCCACGCGGGCGCTCGAGGCGCTCGCCGACCGCGACCTGCGCGCCCGCGTCGACGGCGACTACGCCGCCGATCACGCCCGCATGAAGACGGCGGTGAACGCCACGGCGGACGCCCTCGGCGACGCGCTCGCGCAGGTCGGCCAGGCGGCCGCGCAGGTCTCCTCCGCCGCCACGCAGATCGCCTCGTCCAGCCAGGACGTCGCGAGCGGCGCCTCCTCCCAGGCGGAGGCGGTCCACGAGACCTCGGGCCGGCTCGAGGAGATGACGGCCGCCTCCCAGCGGAGCGCCGCGGAGGCCGAGAAGGCCGCCCGCCTGGCGGACGGCGCGCGCGCCACCGCCGGCGACGGCGCCCAGGCCGCCGCCGAGATGGCGTCGGCGATGGAGAAGGTGCAGACGGCCGCCCAGGGCACCGCCCACATCCTGAAGGACATGACGGAGATCGCGCTGCAGACGAACCTCCTCGCGCTCAACGCCGCGGTGGAGGCCGCGCGGGCGGGGGAGGCGGGGCGCGGGTTCGCGGTGGTGGCGGAGGAGGTGCGGTCGCTCGCGCTCCGCTCGAAGGACGCCGCCGCGCGGACGGAGCGGCTCATCCGCGGGTCGCTCGCGGAGGCGGACGGCGGCCGGGAGGCGGCGGCGCGCGTCGCCGAGAAGCTCCAGGCGATCGCCGCCGCGGTCCAGGAGGTCTCGGCGGTGGTGGGCGGGATCCGGGACGCCGCGCGCGATCAGGCGGGCGTCGTGGACGGCGTCACCCGCGCGCTCGCGGAGGTCGAGCGGGTGACCCACCAGAACGCCGCCTCGGCCGAGGAGACGAGCTCGGCGGTGACGGAGCTCTCCGGCCAGGCCGAGGAGCTGGCGGCGATGGTCGGGACGTTCAAGGTGCCGGGGAGAGGCGAGCGCGCGCCAGCGGCGCACCGGCTCCCTCGGCCTGCGGCGCGGGGGTGACCGCGCCGGCGGCGGCGTCCACCGCCGCGGCGGGGAGGGTGAAGCGGAAGCTCGTGCCGCGCCCGACCCGGGAGCGGACCGACACCTCGCCGCCGTGCGCCTCGACGATGCTCTTCACGAGCGCGAGGCCGAGGCCGAGCGCGCCGCCCTTGTGCTTCGGGCTCCGGTCGTCGCGCACCTGGTAGAGCCGGTCGAAGATGTGGCCGAGGTGCTCGTCGGCGATGCCCGGGCCGCGGTCGGTCACCGCGACCACGACGCGGCCGTCGGGCGCGCGGGCGGCGGCGGCGCGCACGGCGGCCCGCTCCGGGCTGTACCGCTCGGCGTTGCCGAGCAGGTTCACGACCACCTGGAGCACCCGCTCGCGGTCGCCCCACGCGAGCGGCGTCCCGCGCGCGACCCGCGCCCGCAGCCGCAGCCTCCGCTCCGCGAAGCGGGGCGCGAGCGCGAGGACCGCCTGCGTCAGCACGTCGCCCATCTCGAACGGCGCGAAGGTGAGCTGGCCGCGGGTGAGCTCGTGCCGCTCGAGCGCGAGCAGCTCCTCGATGAACCCCTTGAGCCGCCGGCCGCTCGAGCCGATCACCTCGAGCGCGCTCCGCTGCGGCCCGGTGAGCGCCCCGAGCTTCCCGTCGGCGAGCAGGTCGGCGTATCCGAGCACCGTCACGAGCGGCGTGCGCAGCTCGTGCGAGAGATTGGCGAGGAAGTTGTCCCTGCGCCGGCCCGTCTCCTCGAGCGCGCGCACGGCGCCGCGCAGCTCGCGCGTCCGCCGCTCCACCTCCGACTCGAGCCGCGCCCGCTCCTCGCTGAGCGCGGCGAAGAGGCGGGCCTTCTCGAGCGCGATCGAGGCCTGGCGCGCGAACGCGTCGATCGCCTCGGGGTCGCTCCGGCGGACGCGGGGCACCGCCACGGCCACGAGGCCGGTTATGCGGCCGCCCCCGCGCAGCGGCGCGAGGACGATGCGCCGGAAGCCGAGGTGGCGCCCGAGGGCCCGCACCTCGGCCGGGCCGGTGCCGCCGAGCAGCTCGCGCGCCGCGTCGCGGGGGCGATCGGTGTGCACCGTCCGCCCCGACCCGAGGCAGCGCCGCACGAGCGGCGCCGCCGCGGGATCGATGCGGAGGGCCGCGAGGGGCTTCCCGAGGACCCGCTCGAGCGCGCGGCGCATCGGGGCGGTGAAGCTGGAGAAGCGCCAGGCCAGGGCGGCGCCCCCGGGCTCGGCGGGCGAGAGGACCACGCAGTGGAAGCCGAGGCGCGAGAGCTCGCGCGCGAGCACGCGGTACACCGCCTCCTCGCCGCTCTCGACCTGGAGCTGCGCGGCGGCGAGGTGGAGCGCCGCGAGCGTGTCCTTCGCCTGGCGCAGCTCGGCGAGGACGCGCCGCTCGCGGGTCACGTCCCGGGCGATCACGTGGAGGACGTCACGGTCGGGCAGCTCGACGCGGGCGGTGGTGACCGCGACCGGCACCGGCTCTCCCCGCCGCCGGACGAGCCGCGCCTCGTCGTCGCGCACCACGCGGTCCGAGGCGAGGTGGGCGAGCAGGGCGGCGCCGTCGTGGAGCGGGTGCTCGAGCACCTTGCCGAGCGTGAGCCGGCGCAGCTCCGCGCGGCGGAGTCCGGTCAGCTCGCAGATCTTGCGGTTCCCCTCGAGAACGCGCCCGCTCGACGGGTCCACCACCAGCATCGCCTCGGCCGCGCTCTCCTGGAACACGCGGAACGCTGCGTCGCGGCGCGCGGCGTCGCGCCGGCGGCGGGCCGCCTCGACCTGGCCCGCCGCGAGCCGCGCGAGCGCCTCGAGCGCCTCCATCGTCGGTGCGCGCAGCGCGCCGGACACCACCAGCCTGAGGAGGACCGTCTCGCCCGGCCCGGAGGCGAGGCGAAAGAAGACCGACCGGGCCCGCGCGGGCGCCCGCCTCGGCCAGAGCAGGCTCGCGAGGGCCCGCTCGCAGGGAGCGGTCGCGCGGGACGGCGCCGCGCCCGCCTCGAGCAGGGCGGCGGCCGGGCCGTGCCCGGGCTCGCGCTCGAGCAGCGCGGTCACCCGCGCCCGGCGGGCGGGGGTGAGGAGGGCGGCGCCCTCGAGCGCGGTCGTCGCGGCGCGCCTGGGGTCGGCGTGGACCACCACCACCTGGGCGAGCGGAACGGCCGCCACCCGGGCGACATCCCGCGCGATCTCACGGTGGGTCCGTTGCATGGCTGGCTAGCGCCCCGCCTGAGGCCTCGCGCGGAGACCGCGATCGTCACACGCTCGCACGTTCGTTGACAAGCCCGGCGACGCGACCTACAGGACGCGCGGGCCAAGCGGAGGTGCGGGATGGAGCCGAGGAAGATCGCGGTGATCGGGGCCGGGCAGATGGGCTCCGGCATCGCCCAGGTGGCCGCGCAGGCCGGGCTAGAGGTGGTGCTCGCCGACGCCTCGGCGGAGCTGGCGCGCAAGGCGGTCGAGAAGCTCGGCGCGACCCTCGGGAGGCTGGTCGAGAAGGGGAAGCTCCAGCCGGCCGAGCGCGACGCCGTGCTCGGGCGGATCCGCCCCGCCGCCTCGCTCGACGGCTGCGCGGGCGCGGACCTCGCCATCGAGGCGATCGTGGAGAACGAGGGCGTCAAGAAGGAGCTCTTCCGCAAGCTCGACGCGCTCCTGCCGCCGCACGCGGTGCTCGCCTCCAACACGAGCTCCATCTCGATCACGGCGCTCGCGGCGGCCACCGGCCGGCCCGGCCAGTTCATCGGGCTGCACTTCATGAACCCGCCGCCGGTGATGCAGCTCATCGAGGTGATCCGCGGCCTCCAGACCTCCGATGCGACCTACCAGGACGCGCTCGCGCTCGCGAAGCGGCTCGGGAAGACCACGGTCACGTCGAAGGACTCGCCCGGCTTCATCGTGAACCGGATACTCATCCCGCTCCTCAACGAGGCCTGCTTCGCCCTGCAGGAGGGGCTCGCCTCGCCGGAGGACATCGACACGGCGGTGAAGCTCGGGCTGAACCACCCGATGGGCCCGCTCACCCTGGCGGACTTCGTGGGGCTCGACACCTGCCTCTTCATCGCCGAGGTCCTCCACCGCGAGCTCGGCGAGGACAAGTACCGGCCCGCGCCGCTCCTCAGGCAGTACGTCGCGGCGGGCTGGGTCGGGCGGAAGTGCGGGCGCGGATTCTACCGGTACGACGGATAGCGGAGGCAGCCATGGGCTACGAGAACCTCCTCTTCGACGTCGCGGACGGCGTCGGCACGCTCACCTTCAACCGGCCCAAGGTCCTGAACGCGTTGAACGCGCGGACCTTGGAGGAGCTCGACGAGGTCGTCTCGAAGGTCGAGCGCGACCGGGCGGTGCGGGCGCTCCTGCTCACCGGGGCGGGCGAGAAGGCCTTCATCGCCGGCGCGGACATCGCCGCGATGGCGGAGATGGGGCCGATCGAGGCGCGGCGCTTCGCCGAGACGGCGCACGGGATCCTGGAGCGGCTCGAGCGGCTGCCCATCCCGACGATCGCGGCGGTGAACGGGTTCGCGCTCGGCGGGGGCTGCGAGGTGACGCTCGCCTGCGACCTCGTCTACGCGAGCGAGAAGGCCCGCTTCGGCCAGCCCGAGGTGAGTCTCGGCCTCATCCCCGGGTTCGGGGGGACGCAGCGGCTCGCCCGGCGCGTGGGGGTGATGCGCGCGCTCGAGATGGTGATGACCGGCGAGCACTACGAAGCCGCCCGCGCCCGGGACATGGGGCTCTGCCTCGAGGTGCTCCCCGCCGCGGAGCTCGTCCCGTTCGCGCGGGCCCAGGCCGCCAAGATCGCGTCGAAGGGGCCGGTGGCGGTGGCCCAGGCGAAGCGGGTCCTGCGCGCGGGGGCCGAGCCCGACCTCGCCACCGGGAACGAGCTCGAGCGGCAGGCATTCGCGGCCCTGTTCGGGAGCCTCGACGCGAAGGAAGGGATGCGGGCCTTCGTCGAGAAGCGCGCCGCGGCCTGGAAGGGCGCCTAGCGACGGGGGCGCAGCGCTGGTCACAGGAGCCTCGCGGCCCGAGGGCCGGAGGGAGGGACATCATGGACATCCAGCTCACCGAGGAGCAGCGCCAGGTGCGGGACCTCTGCCGCGAGTTCGCCGCGCGCGAGCTCCAGCCGAACGCCCGCAAGTGGGACGAGGAGCACCGCTTCCCGCGCGAGGCGGTGAAGCAGCTCGGCGAGATGGGGCTCATGGGCGTCGCCGTCCCCGCCGAGTGGGGCGGGGCGGGCATGGACAACGTCTCCTATGCGCTCGCGATGGAGGAGATCTCGCGCGGCTGCGCCGGGACGGGCGTCATCATGAGCGTGTCCAACTCGCTCTACTGCGACCCGGTGCTGAAGTACGGCACCGAGGCGCAGAAGCAGGAGCTCCTCGTGCCGTACGCCCGCGGCGAGAAGCTCGGCGCCTTCGCGCTCACCGAGCCGATGAGCGGCTCCGACGCGGCCGAGATGCGGACCGTCGCCGTGAAGCGGGGAAGCGAGTACGTGCTCGACGGCTCGAAGAACTACATCACCAACGGCCCGCAGGCGGACACCGTCCTCGTGTTCGCCATGACCGACCGCGAGAAGCGGCACAAGGGGATCAGCGCGTTCCTCGTTCCCACCGACGTGAAGGGCTTCATCCGGGGCAAGCCCGACGACAAGGTGGGCATCCGCGCGTCCGGCTCCTGCACCGTCTTCTTCGAGGGCTGCGCGCTGCCCGAGCGGTACCGGCTCGGCGGGGAGGGGGACGGCTTCAAGATCGCGATGGGCACGCTCGACGGCGGCCGCATCGGCATCGGCGCCCAGGCGCTCGGCATCGCGCGCGCCGCGCTCGAGGAGGCGGTCGCCTACGCCAAGGACCGCAAGGCCTTCGGCCAGGTCATCTCCCAGTTCCAGGCGATCCAGTTCATGATCGCCGACATGGCCACGGAGCTCGAGGCGGCGCGGCTCCTCGTGCACCGGGCGGCGACCCTGAAGGACCAGGGGGTCCGCCACAGCGCCGAGAGCGCGATGGCGAAGCTCTTCGCCTCGGAGATGAGCGAGCGCGTCACGTCGAAGGCGATCCAGATCCACGGCGGGCTCGGCTACATGAAGGAGTGCGACGCCGAGCGGCACTGGCGCGACAGCCGGATCACCCAGATCTACGAGGGGACGAGCGAGATCCAGCGGATGGTCATCTCGAGCGCGGTCCTCAAGGGCTAGCGGCGGCGACCCGTGGACCTCGAGCCCTCCGACGTCCAGAGGGCGGTGCAGGAGACCGCCCGCAAGTACGCGCGGGAGCGGATCGCGCCGGCCGCAGCCGGGAACGATCGGGCCAGGCGGTTCCCGGCGGAGCTCATCCGCGGGCTCGGGGAGCTCGGGCTCCTCGCGGTGAACGTGCCGGCCGCCTACGGCGGCTCGGCGGCGGGGGCGGTCGCCCTGGCCCTCGTCATCCTGGAGCTCGCCGCCGCGGACTGCGCGGTGGCGGTCACCGTGAGCGTCACCAACATGGTCGCGGAGACCATCGCGCGGCACGGCAGCGAGGCGACGAAGCAGCGCCACCTGCCGCGGCTCGCCTCGGGCGAGTGGCTCGCCGGCGCGTTCGGCCTCTCCGAGCCGCAGTCCGGCTCGGACGCCGCCGCGCTCCGCACGCGCGCGGAGCGTCGCGGCGACCGCTGGGTGCTCACCGGCGAGAAGCAGTGGATCACGAGCGGGGACGTGGCGGGCGCCATCGTGGTGTGGGCCAGGACCGACCCCGCCGCGGGGGCGCGCGGCATCACCGCGTTCGTGGTGGAGGGCGGTAGCCCAGGCCTCACCGTGGGCCGGCACGAGGAGAAGATGGGGATCCGGGCGAGCTCGACCGTGGCGCTCGCGCTCGACGGCGTCGAGGTCCCGGACGACGCCCGGCTCGGCGAGGTGAACGGCGGCTTCGCGATCGCCCTCGGCGCCCTCGACGGCGGCCGGATCGGGATCGCCGCGCAGGCGGCGGGCACGATCCGCGCCGCGCTCGAGGCGAGCCGCCGCTACGCGCAGGCGCGGACCGCGTTCGGCGCGCCGCTCGCCTCGCACCAGGCCATCGCGTTCATGCTGGCTGATCTCGCGACGGACGCGGAGGCGGCGCGGCTGCTCGCGCTCAACGCCGCGGGGCTCAAGGAGGCGGGCCTCCCGTTCGGGCGCGCGGCGGCGATGGCGAAGCTCTGGGGGAGCGAGGCGGCCCAGCGGGCGGTCTCGAAGGCGGTCCAGATCCACGGCGGGTACGGCTACACCGACGCGTTCCCGGCCGAGCGGCTCTTCCGCGACGCGCGGGTGCAGACCATCTACGAGGGGACGAGCGAGATCCAGCGGCTCGTGATCGCCCGCGACCTGCTGGGCGCGAGCGAGGCCTGATCCACGAAGACGCTGGGTGGATGTCTTGAGCCCGGAGCAGCCTCCGAACTTCCTGCTGCCGTCGCTGGCGGCGATCTCGCTGATCGCGCTCGGGGTGTGGCTCGGGTGGCGCGCGCGCGAGGCCGGCGAGCCTTCCGATGCGATCGCCGTCATGCTCTACGGCTGGCCGCTCATGGTCCTGGCCACCGTCGCGGCCACCGGCCTCGCGCGGTGGACCCGGCTCCTCGGGCTCCTCGCAGCGGTGGCGTCGATCCCCTTCGTCGCCTGGATGGCCGCGATCGACGGGCTCGCCGGCGGTGGCCTGGAGGCGGGCCCCCTGACCGTCCTCGCCCACCTCGCGGTCTGCAGCGGATGCCTGGTCTTCGTGGCTTGCCTCGCGCGAACCCGCCTCGCTCCCGAGACGATCACCCTTCGGCGTCGGCTCGGTGCCGCCCGCCGCTACCTCGCGCGCGAGCTCGCCCGACCTGCACCCCGCCTGCGCGACGAGTGGATCCCGCACGTCGTGGCCCTGGGCCTGGGCGGCCGGGTGGACCGCTGGCTGCGGATCCACGGCGCGGGGACCTCGGGAGGCGCGCGCGTCCCGGGGACGGCTGCGTCGGGCACGTCGCGCTGGTCCGGCAGCGGCGGCCGGTTCTCCGGCGGCGGCGCCTCGGGGAGCTGGGGCGCGCTGGGGAGCCTCGCCGCCGTGTCCGCTGCGTCCCGGTCCTCCGGCGGCGGCTCGGGCTCCTCGGGCGGCTCCAGCTCGGGCGGCGGTGGGGGTGGGGGCTGGTGACGCGCGCGCTGCTCGGGGTAAGCGGAGCGCCGCCGCCTCAGACCGCCTTCGGCAGCGCGTCCGGCTCCTCGTCCGTCGCGATGAGGTGCCCCGTCTTCTCGCGCTTCGCGCGCAGGTACTGCACGTTGTGCGGGTTGGCCGGCGAGGGCAGGGCGATGCGCCGGCGCACCGAGATCCCCGCCTCGGCGAGCCCGGCCAGCTTGAGCGGGTTGTTGGTCACGAGGTCCACCGAGCGGACCCCGAGGAGGCGCAGCATGTCCGCCGCCACGTCGTAGCGGCGGAGGTCGTCGGGGAAGCCCAGCAGGCGGTTCGCCTCGAAGGTGTCGTGCCCCTCGGCCTGCAGCGCGTAGGCGCGGATCTTGTTGCCGAGGCCGATGCCGCGACCTTCCTGGCGCAGGTAGAGCACGATCCCGCGGCCGCGCTGCGCCACGAGGTCGAGCGCGCGGTCGAGCTGGGCGCGGCAGTCGCACTTGAGGGAGCCGAGCACCTCGGACGTCAGGCACTCGGAGTGGACGCGGACCGGGACGTGCTCGCCCGCGGCCTCGCCCATGACCATCGCGAGGTGCTCGAGGCCCGTGCGCCGCTCGCGGAAGACCACCGCGCGGAACAGGCCGCGCTGCGTGGGCAGGGGGGCCTCGGCGTAGAGCTCCACCGCGTCCGTCCGGCGCTGCCGTCCGGTCACCGCCACCACGTCGTGCATCGCTGTCCGTCTCCCGTGTGCGCCGCGGCGGCGCGGCCTCGCTTCGCCCGCGTCCAATAACGGCAGGGGCGAGCGCGCCGCAACGCGAACGCCGTCCCGTCGTCGGGGCGCGGCACCGCCGCGCGATGGGCCCGGGTGTGCGTTGACACCGTCGGTCCGGAACGTTAGGTCCCGGCCGGATGAGCGCAGACCTGTCATCGGGCGATCTCGCGCGCGCGACGGGCTCGACCGTGCGCACCATCCGGTTCTACGAGGAGGAGGGGCTCCTCACGCCGGCGGTCATCAGCGACGGCGGACACCGACGCTACACGGAGGACGAGCTCGAGCGGCTGCGGCTCATCGGCGACCTGCGCGAGCTCGGCCTCTCGCTGTGCGAGATCCGCTCGATCCTCCAGCTCCGGACCGGCTGCCGCAACGCCGCCGAGTTCGCGCTCCGGTTCCAGGAGGTGCTCGCGGTGCACCTCGAGCATGCGCAGCGCCGCCTCGAGCGGCTCCGCCGCGTGAAGCGCGAGCTGTTCGAGGCGATGTCGGCGATCCAGGAGCGGCTCTCGTCGCGCGGCGTGGAGCAGTGCGCCTGCGCCGTCGCGGACGAGGCCAACGCGCCGCGCATCGTGAGGATCCTGGCGCGACAGCAGGGCTGCTGCGGGCACCACCGGGACGCGGCCGGAGCCTCGCGGCAGAAGGCCGGAGCGTAGAGCGGGGCGAACGCCCACCCGGCCGCGCGCCTAGTTACCATAATCCTCATTATCGGACGTCCCGTGGGATCCCGGGGCCGCGGAATCGCTGGGCCCCAGGCCCGCGGTGCCGGACCCGACGGAGACCCCATGAATCCCGAACGGCTTCGCGTCCTCGAGCTCCTCTCCCAGGGAAAGATCGACGCCACGGAGGCGGCGACCCTGCTCGACGCCCTCGGCGATCCTCGCTCCGCCGCCGCGGAGCCCGGCTCGGGCCCGGCGGCGACGCCCCGTGCGCCCGCAGGCGCCCCGCGGTACCTGCGCGTCCTCGTCGAGGGCGACGAGGGCGCGGCTCGCCCGAAGGTGAACGTGCGCGTCCCGCTCGCGCTCCTCCGGGCGGGCGTGCGGCTCGCCGCGCTCCTCCCGCCGGGCGTCCACGATCAGATCAACAAGGCCCTGAAGGAGAACGGCGTCGAGCTCGACGTGTCGAAGCTCCGCCCCGAGCACCTGGAGGAGCTGGTGGAGCACCTCGGCGACCTGAGCGTCGACGTCGACAGCGATCGCGAGAAGGTGCGCGTCTTCTGCGAGTGAGGAGCGGTCCGGCGGGGGCGCCGTCGAGGCGCCCCCGCGCGTGAAGCCGACGCCAGGCGCTACGCGTGCGGCCGGCGCTCGGCTCCGGCCTTGGGCGCCGCGAGATCGATCCGCGGAACGATCCCGAGCGACTGCAGCAGACCGAGCGCGTCCCACTGCGTGAAGGTCTCGATCAGCTTTCCGTTCCGATAGCGGTCGAAGGTGATCCCCTCGACCGTGATCTTCTTGTCCGTGGGCTCGACCCCCATGAACCGCGCCTTGTGCGTGCCCACGCAGCGCCAGTGCATGCACACCACGTCAGCCTCGGAGCACAGGCCGAGCACCGTCGGCGTCAGATCCGGAAACGCCGTCCGGTACATCTCCACGTCGCGCTTCACGCCCGCGACGTCTGCCTCGCCCGTCAGTGGATCGTGCGCCTTGAACGAGGGGTCGCACACCTGGTCGAGGTACTCGAGCCTGCCCTTCCCGTAGACGTCCTCGAGTATCGTGCGGGTCGTCTGCTTGATGTCGACAGCCATCGCCCACCTCCTGGACTCGCGTGAACGAGCGAGCCCAATCTCAATCTTGGGCAACTCCGAGCGGACGGCCTGCCCGGTGTCTCGCAAGCCGTCCGGCGGGTCAGGGACGTCCCGTGCTTCGAGCCGCACGCGGGCTCGCCGCTCCGGCTCCAGCCCCACGGCTCGACCACTCGCCGACCACCGCGACGCCCGCCGCGCGAGGATCTCCTCCGCCGCCCGGGATCCCGTGGTGCTGGCCTCCTCCAGCAGCGGCAGGCCCGAGTAGTCGGAGTGCGCGAAGTGGACGTCGCCGAGCGGCCGGGACGCGCCGCGGCGGATCGCCCCGAAGACGAACCCGGAGCGCGGCCGGATCACCTCGTCGGAGCCGGTCGCCGGCGGGCGGGACCCCGCCATTTGGCGCGAACGGCTGCGGCGGCCCGCGCTGGTGCGATCGCGCCGAGACGTTGCCGGCGGCCGACCAGCCGGACGCCCCGCCGTGACGTCGGCTGGCACGGTCGGCCTGGCGACCTCGTGCAGAGCGCGGAGGCACCACGAGAGAAGCCCCCGCGCCTCGGTCATGTTTCTCCGGCGCTCGCGCCAACGCGGGCTCCCAACAGAGGCGTTGTGATGATCCCCTGCACGTGGCCACGGTCTCGGACACGTCGTGAAGAAGGGGGGCAGCACCGTGCCGACCTACGTGTCGTTGCTGCGATACACGGACCAGGGCATCCGGAACGTCAAGGAGAGTCCGGCGCGACTCGACGCGGCCAAGAAGGCGTTCCAGGCTGCGGGAGCCGAGCTCAAGCAGTTCTTCCTGCTCATGGGCCAGTACGACATCCTCATCGTGTCGGAGGCGCCGAACGACGAGGCGGTCGGGAAGGTAGCGCTCGCCCTCGGCTCGCTCGGCAACGTGCGGACCGAGAGCTACCGCGCCTTCCCGGAGCCCGAGTTCCGGAAGCTGATCTCCGGGCTGCCGTGAGCGCGAGGAGGCGAGGCTCGGCGGAGATTCCCTCCCCGCGCCGCCTCGGCACGGTCGCACCGGCGAAGGCACCCTGAGGAAGACGCGCGGTCCCTCCGGCAGGCTGAAGCATTCGCCCATGATGCCGGCTGCTCGACTAACGCCCCGGCGGCGCCGGCTCGCGCTTCAGCGCGCTCCGCCAGCTCCGTCCTTCACGCGCATATCCACCGCGATCCAGTTCACCTCCCAGGTCTTGCCGCCGTCGTCCGAGAACGCCTGCTCGAAGCGGCACGAGTCCGCGGTGACGTCCGAGATGACGAAGCGCACGAGGATGGCCCGGCCGTTCAGCGTCTCCTGCGCGTAGAACTCGCCGCGGCCGTCCTTGAACTCGCCGATGGTCGGCGGGCTCAGCCTGCCGCTGCCGAGGCTCGCGAAGTTGAGGCTCCACTGGCGGGCCTCGGGGTCGTACAGGCGCAGGCTCACCCCCGTGATGCGGCCGGCCGGCCCGGCGACGTCGAGCTCCACCAGGTTCGCGCGCCCGCCCGAGACTGCGCGGACGACGGTGGTGCCCTCGTACTCGACCCAGCTCGTGGACCCGCTCAAGGGCCGCTGCAGCCGCTTCAGGCGGGTCTTCCAGGTGCCGATCTCGAAGTCGAAGTCGTGCTGCCCGTCTCGCTCCGTGCGCGCCTGCTGGGTCATCCTCGTGGCCTCCGACCGCTGCTGGGCGAGTCCCCGTTGCGGCAGCGCGACGACGGCCGCGCTGCACACGAGGAGCCCGAGTTGCCCGAGCGCGTTCATCGCTGTCTCCTCGCCGTGCGCTTGCCGTGGCGTTCCGGTGGGTGACCGTCGCGATCCGTCCGGCGAGTCGATCTAGCGGCCGAGCTCAACGCTCGCACGGCGCGTGCAGCTCGAGCGCCGAGAGCTCCACCTGGTAGACGTCGCGCAGGCCGTTCCCGGGCGACTCGAGCCGGCGCATCAGCTCGTCGTACCCGAGCGGCGCGGGAGGCGTGACGTGGCGGCTCCGGTTGCTCGTGAAGAAGAGCGTCCGGCCGTCCGGCGAGACCCGCGGGCCGAAGTCCCAGCCGGACGAGTTCACCCCGGCGCCGAGCGGCCGCGGCGCCGACCAGCGCCCGTCGCACGAGAAGCTCACGAACAGGTCGTACTCGCCGGCACCGCCGGGGCGCCCCTTCGCGGCGAACACGAGCGTCCGGCCG
>Ga0184637_10000064_pt1 | contig 65814 bp, 66 predicted proteins | sample PLM3_127_b2_FD_133143 | JGI IMG/M metagenome (GOLD analysis project Ga0184637, IMG submission 133143) | Groundwater sediment microbial communities from an aquifer in East River, Colorado, USA - PLM3_127_b2 | ecosystem: Environmental > Terrestrial > Soil > Riparian zone | place: USA: East River...
GTGTTGCCCACAAGGCTAGGCGTGATTCGCTCCAGCTTCAAGAGTTGAGCCTTGACATCCGTCCCGAAAAGATAGCCGCCCATCCCCCCACCGGCTGAAACCACCCGGTGGCAGGGAATGATCAGCGGAACCGGGTTCGCTCCGAGTGCCCCGCCGACCGCCCGGGCGGCCTTGGAGTGGCCGATCTCGGTTGCAACCCATCCATAGGGCCGCACCTGGCCGAAGGGGATCGTTCGGGCCACCTCGAGAACCTCCCGCTGGAAGGCAGGCACAGCCGAGAGATCCACGGGGACACTGAAGAAGCTCCGGCGCCCCTCGATGTACTCCGCGAGCTGGACGCGGGCAAGCCGGGCCCACTCGCGCCCTTTAGCGCCACTGGCCTCAATCTTCCCGTGACCCATCCGAAGCCTCACCAGGCCCTTGGGTGTCGCGGCAATTTCGATCCGCTCGAGCCATGGCGCCAGGGAGGGCGACGGAGGCTTCCGGGCGGCCTCGACGATGCGCGCGGCCAGGCCGGGTGGGGCTGAGAGCGGGAGCAGGAGCGCTTGGACCCAGCGGTCATCGGATCTCATTGTTTGCCTCCTCGGAAGGCCCTCCGGAGGAGCATCTTGCCCCTCCGAAGCTGGCTCTTCACGGTGTTCACGGTCACCCCGCGGATGCGGGCGATCTCAGGATAGGGGAGATCGTCCACATATCTGAGCAGGAGGATCGCCCGCGCCTCGGGCGGGACGCGGAGAAGCGCGGCTTCGATAAGTGACGATTCCACCGGCGGGCGATTTCGACGGGGCGGGTCGTAGCGGGTCAGGGCGAGTGCCTCGCGCTGTCGCTTCCGCCAGGCATCCACACAGACGTTGGTGAGGACCCGGTAGAGCCACGTCGAGCCCTTCCAGGCGGGCCGATAGGTCCCAGCCTTCTGGAAGACGCGGAGGAACGCCCGCTGAACCGCGTCCTCGGCCTCGGAGCCGTCGAGCATCCGCCGCGCCACGGTATAGAAGCGGTCCTGGTAGCGCACCACAAGGGCTTCAAACCCGGCGGTGTCCCCTCCCGCGATTCGCGCCAGGAGGTGAGCGTCGCTTGGCTCCTCCCTCACGCGACCTGCCCAAGTGTCTCAGTCAGGAGCGCCCGCAGGCAGTCGCTGCGAGTGAGGATCCCACAGAGGGTCGCCTCAGCCGCCACCAAGAGCTCGTCCGCCCCATCGCCCAGGCGGCGCGCTGCTTCAGCCAGAGAGATCTCTGGGGACACGATGACAGCCGGGGTCACGATTCGGGCGACCGTGATCCGCTCCAGCACGTACATCAGTTCATGGCGGTCCAGCGTCGTCGCCTCGGACGGGGTGAGTCGGAGGAGATCGGCCTCCCGGACCACGCCGACCACCCTCCCGTCCTTCACTACGGGGAGGCGCCGGATTCCATGTTCTCGGCAGAGGCGGAGGGCCTCGGCCACGCGAGTCTCCGGTGTCACGGTCACGGGCGATCTCCTCATCCATGCATCCACAGTCATGGCGATTCCCTCCCTGCTTCGTTATTCATACAGGTATACGCCCGAGAGGGCGCGGGAGGGTGGAAGGAAAATCTTGGGCGGTGCGGGCCCGCGGGTGACACTGGGGACGCCCCGCGCGCATCGATCAGCCCAGGTTGGGGGGGGCAAGCTCCTTCGAGCGCGGGCTTCGCCCGCGCAACCCCGGGGGAGGATTCGGAAGGGGGGCGTGCGGAATGACGAACCCAGGTGGGGGGGCCAGGGGGAGGAGTGGGTGGGACTCCCCCCCTGACCATTAAAGGTGGGAGCCGCTCTTGTTCCAATCTTCCAGGAACTTCTTCAGCCCCACGTCGGTCAAGGGGTGTTTCAAGAGCTGCTCCAGAACGGCAAACGGCATGGTCGCGATGTGAGCGCCGGCCATCGCGGCCTCCACGACGTGGAGCGGATGACGCAATGACGCCGCCAGGACCTGGGTCTCGAAGCCGTAGTTGGCGTAGATCGACATGATGGCCCGAATGACGTCCATCCCGACGTGGGAGACATCGTCAAGCCGGCCGATGAACGGGCTCACGTAGGTCGCGCCGGCCTTGGCGGAGAGGAGCGCCTGCGCGGGGGAGAAGACGAGGGTCTGGTTGGTTTTGATCCCCTCCCCGGCGAGCCGCCGCACCGCCCGGAGCCCGTCCTTGGTCATCGGGCACTTGACGACGACGTTGGGGGCGATTTTTACCAGCTCCTTCCCCTCCTTGACCATCCCCTCCTCGTCGGTCGCGACGACCTCGAGGCTCACCGGGCCTTCCACGGTTCGACAGATCTCCTCCACCAGGGAGCGAAATGGCTTCCCTTCCTTGGCAATGAGAGAGGGGTTCGTCGTGACGCCGTCGAGGACCCCCAGCGCCACCCCCTCACGGATCTGGTCCAGGTTTGCGGTGTCAAGGAAGATCTGCATTAACGTTCCTCCCCGGGCCTCTGCCCGTTCGTTATTGATCGTCCGATAACCTTAGCTTCACAGTAGCCGAGCGCGAGAGAGTGTGTCAAGTCGGCTCAGGGAAGGCGCCGACCATTCGCGAGGCGGCCATAGGCGCGCTGGACTCGGCGAACCACACCTTCCTTCAGCTTCCCTGCGGGACCCGCGAGCCACGCAAAGATCCGACCCCCCCGCAGGTCATCGAAGAGCGAATAGACCACCGGGGTCATCAGCAGGGTGATCGCGAGACAGAGGGTCTGTCCGCCAACGACCGTGATGGCCAGCGCGGCCCGCGAGCTGGCGCCGTCGCCCCGGCCGACCGCGATCGGGAGCATCCCGAAGATGATCGCGAGCGTGGTCATGAGGATCGGGCGGAGCCGGGCCCTGTCCGCCTCGATCTGGGCCTCGAAGCGGGGCCTCCCCCGCTTCCGGAGCGTGTTCGTGTAGTCCACCTGGAGGATCGCGTTTTTCTTGACGATCCCCATCAGGAGGAACATCCCGAAGATCGAGTAGATGTTCAGCGAGATCCCGAACCCAACGAGCGTCACAAGCCCGAAGGGGATCGCCAGGAACATGGAGAGCATGATCGTCACGGGGTGGAGGAAGCTCTCAAACTGGGCCGCCAGCACGATGTAGATGAATACGATGGCCAGGAGGAAGGCAATGAGGAAGTTCGCGAGGGCTTCGGCAAGAAGCTTCCCCCGGCCGATGTAGGAGGTGGAGAATCCCGGGAGGAGCTTGAGGTCGGGGATGATGGCGTTGGCCTGCTGGATCGCCTCCCCCAGCGCCTTTCGATCGAGGTTGGCGACGACCGTGATCTGTCGCTCCTGGTTATATCGGTCGATCTGCCCGGGGCTCGTGCCGTCGCGGAGCCGGGTGGCATTGTCCAGGCGGACGAGTCGCCCCCCGGTCGCGGGGACGCTCAGCAGCGAAAGCGTCGAAGCCTCCTGTCGGAAGTCTTCGGCCAGCCGGAGGCGGATGTCATACTGTTCCCCGCCCTCGCGGTAGAAGCCGACCTTTTCACCACTCACCAGGGTCCGGAGCGTGGAGGCCACGTCGCCCACACGGACCCCGAGGTCCGCGGCCTTCTGCCGGTCAATCACCACCTGGACCTCCGGCTTCCTTTGGGCCTGGGCGGTGTCCACATCCGCGAATCCCGGGATCGCCGCGAGCCGCTTGATGAGCGTCCGGGAGTAGTCATCCAGCTTCTGGAGCTCTGGCCCTCGGATGACGAGGTTGAAGGGGGTCTGCCTGAAACCCCCACCCGAGGCCAGGCTGACCTGCTGGACGCTCATCCTTAACTCCGGATATTTCCTCAGTCGCTGTCGGGCCTCGCGCATCAGCTCGGCTTGGGTGCGCTTGCGTTGGGAGAGGTGCTTGAGCCCGACCCAGATCGTGCCATCCGTCACGTTGGACTGCGCCTGCCCCCGAACCCCGATCGTCGTGAAGAGGTGCTCCACCTCCGGGATCGCCTTGAGATCACTTTCAAGCCGTCGCATGATCGAGTCCGACGCCGCGAGGGACGAACCCGGGGGCGTCTCGACGATGACCTCGAACTCGCTGTTGTCATCGTCGAATCCGAGGTCAAACTTGGCTCCACGGGCGAAATAGAGAGTCCCCACGACGATCAGGAGACAGGCCGCGACGGTGAGGCCACGGTTCCGAAGGCACCGAAGCAACAACCACTCATAGCCGCGCTCGATGATCCCGTACCACCGAGCCGTCTTTGATCCTCCGCCGGGCTCTCCCCGGTGGGCCGGACCGACGGTTCGGAGGAACCGCGAGGCCAGCATGGGCGTGAGCGTGAAGGCCACGAACAGCGACACGAGAATGGCGAAGGTGGCGGTCAGCCCGAAGCTATTCCAGAATCGGCCGACCAGGCCGCCCATGAAGGCCACCGGCAGGAAGATCACCACGAGCGATAACGTCGTGGCCATCACCGCGAGGGCGATCTCCCGGGCGCCGGTCACGGCCGCTTCCATCGGGGATCGCTTCTCCTTGTCCATGTGCCGGAAGATGTTTTCAAGGACGATGATCGCATCATCAATCACGATCCCGGTCGAGACCGAGAGGGCTAGCATCGTGATGTTGTTCAGCGTGAAGCCTGCCGCGGACATGATCGTGAACGTCGAGATGATCGAGGAGGGAATCGACAGCGCGGCGATCAGCGCCGGGCGCCAGTTTCGCCACCCGAGGAAGACCCAGACGACCAGGCTCGCGAGGATGGCGCCGAGGATGAGGTGTTCTTGCACCGATGCCACGGCCCCCCGGATGAAGCGGGATTGATCCCGAGTGACATCGATCGTGACGTCTCCAGGCAGGCTCGCGCGGATCTCCGCGATTTTCGTTTTCACCCGGTCGACCACCTGCACGGTATTGGTCCCGGACTGCTTGCGGATGAGCATGGAGACGGCGTTCTGCCCATCGAGGCGGGAGAGTGTTCGCGCCTCCTCCTCCCCATCCACTATTTGACCGACGTCCCTGAGCCGGACCGGGCCTCTCTGGGATTCGGCCACGGTGAGGTCGTTGAAGTCCTCCACCCGCTCGATGCGCCCCAGCGTCCGGACGCCCGACTCCCGGTGGCCCGCGGTCAGCCGTCCTCCGGGAATCTCCACATTCTGCTGCTGGAGGGCCGTCTGGACCTGCTGGATCGCAAGCCCATACGACTGGAGTCGGAACGGGTTCACGACGACCTGAATTTCCCGTTTCCGATCTCCGACCAACGTGATCGCCCCGATATCCTTCACCGTCTCCAGCTGGCGCTTGATCCGCTTGTCGGCGATCTCGGTGATCTCCCGTGGCGACCGCTTCCCCGACACGACCAGGCCCATGATGGGGAACGCGTCCGGGTCGAACTTCTCGATGATCGGCGCATCGGTGCCGGGAGGGAACAAGGAGACGATCCCCGAGACCTTCTCGCGGACGTCGTTCGCGGCCTCGGGGATGCTTTTTTCCAGAATAAACGTGACGAAGACCTGGGACTGTCCTTCGATCGTCACCGAGCGAAGCTCATCAATCCCGTTGACGGTGTTGACGGCCTCCTCGACTTTCTTGGTAATCTGGCTCTCGATCTCCTCCGGGCCGGCGCCCGAGAGCCGAGTCGTGATCGTGACCGTGGGGAGGTCCACCTTGGGGAAGAAATCCAGGCCCAGGTTCCGATACGAGGCCAGCCCCAGGACGACCAACGAGACGATCAGCATGGTCGCAAAGACTGGACGCCTGACGCAGATGTCAACAATCGACACGGCTACCTCGTTTGGTTGGTGACAACCACCGGCGCCCCGTCGAAGAGCTGAGCAAGAGAGGAGGTGGCCACCAGCACACCGGGCTTCACCCCTTCGAGGATCTCCACCGAGCCGTCCTGCTTCCCTCCCACCCTCACCGTGCGCTCCCGGGCCCTGCCATCGGCGACCACGAAGACCTTGGTGATTCCGACGAAGTATGAGACCGCTGCCTCGGGAACAAACGCCACCCCGCTCTCCTTGCGAGTCTCGATCACGCCCCGAGCGAAGAGACCGGGCTTGAGCAGACTTTGAGGGTTCGGGACCTGCGCCTCAAGCGCCACGGTCCGGTTGAGAACGTCAACGGCCGGGCTCACCCGCGCGATGCGCCCCTCGAAGGTGCGCCCCGGAACCGGATCGACCTGGAGCCGGACCGCCTGGCCCGGGCGCAGGTCGAGCGCGGCCCGCTCCGGAACGGTCCCGCTATACTTCAGCGGATCACTCCGCACGATGGTGAAGACGGCCGTGTTGTCTTTGAGGAACTCTCCTGGGTTGACGTGACGTTTGGCGATCGAGCCCCGAATGGGCGTCCGTAGGGTCGCGTCGGCCAGCTTCTTCTGGGCCACGCCGAGCGCCGCCTCCCGCTGCTTGATGTCGGATTCCGCCACCCGAACGGCAGACTGGTCGCTCTGAAGCTGGGCCTCCGCGACACGGACCCGCTGGTCGTACTGGGTTCGGTCCACCTGAGAAGTCTGATACTGGGCCAGCATGGTTTCGTACTGGGTCCGCGCGGCGTCAAAGTCGCGCGTGGAGATCAGCTCCTTCTGGAGGAGCTGGCGGTTTCGTTCGAGGTTGGCCCGGGCTTCATCCAGGGCCGCGCGGGCGCGGTTATCGTTGGCCGCCCACGATCGGATGCTCTCGCGGACCTGGCTGAGATTGGCCGCGGCCGCGGCCACCTGGGCGCGGGCCCGTTCGAGCTGGCTCCGCCCGGACTGGAGCGCCGCCTCCGCCTGCTCCACGGCCAGCGAGAATTCACGCCTGTCCATTTCGGCGACGACCTGGCCAGCCTCGACACGATCGCCGAGGTCGGCCAGAAGGCGGGCGATGGTGCCGGAGACTGAGGTATTGAGCACCACCTCTTCCCACGCGAGGAGGCTCCCGGTCGTCTCCACTGTTCGCTGAACCGTCCGGGCCTCGACCGGCGCCGTCGTGATCGCAAGGGTCTGTTGAGTCGCCGCCCCGCCTCCCTTCTGTGGTGAGGCGTTTGTCTTGTCACTTCCGCACCCGGCGATGAGCACAACGAGTAGCGCTGTAACGCCACCCCCGATCAGCCTCCGCCAATCTGTCACCAAGCGACCTCCCCGAAACCAAGACAATTTCGCGCTAACGGGCTGCTGAAAACCGTTCCGAGTGCAGGCTGATCAAAAAGGTCCAGATGCAAGGCGGCGAGGAAGCGAGGAGTGAGGCGTACTCGGTCGTACGTTGCAACGACGAGCGACGAAGCCAACGCCGCAGATGGGCCTTTTTCATCAGCCTGCTCAAACCATCTTACCAGTTTAGACACCCAAGGACATCCCGCAGATTCCTGTCGGTGAGGAGCGAAAACGGTTCGTCAGACTAAGAAGAGATGGCGGTAGGCGGCCCAGCGCGCGTCGAGCGCCGCGAGGCCCGGGACTCCGATGATCCCCTCTCCCTCCACCGCCAATGATCCGGCGGCCGAGGCAAACCCTGCAGCCTCCCAGGCGTCCTGAGTCCGCTGGTAGTGAATGAGGAAGGCGGCCGCGAAGACGTCACCCGCGCCCGTGGGATCCACGACGTTCGCGGGGTAGCCGGACACCGCATAAGGTTCTCCGTTCACGAACAGGGTGGCCCCGGCGGCGCCCCGCGTGACGCACCCCACGGGAACGAGATCAAACCACTCCCGGACCTCGCGCTCGTCCGCGACATCGTCCTGGCTCAGGAAGAGGGCCTGCGCCCCGCGAAGGACGAGTGACGCGGCGTCCCACCTTCGCCGGGTCACGATCCCGTCTTGGCGCCACGCGCGCAGCCACCCCTGCGGGCCAACCCCGAGGACCGAGTCATCGAAGGCATGGCCTAAGACGGGGTCGACTTCGGCTGCGACCGGGCAGAGGTAGACGAGCGGCGCGGAGCGCCATTCATCCGGAAGCTCGGCTTCGATCAGGGGGCGCGCTCGTTGAACAAGCCGGAGGCGACGGGATGACGCGCGGCCTTGATGCTCAAATGTCGTGGTCTCCTTTGCCGGGACATTCACGACCTGGATCTCAGAAGGAAGGGTGTCCAGCGGGAAGGTGGGCCCGACGCTTGTCAAGAGACCGACCCGAAGGCCGAGATGCGACGCCAAGAGCCCGGCGTAGAGCGCGGAGCCCCCGGGAGTCTGCCCGGCATCCGCGAGATCCAAGGTCAGGTGGCCGATGGCCACAAAGTCTATTCCGCCCGGCGACACCTGTCACCCATTCCTACGAAATCCTCACCCGTCTTCATATCGAACAGAATGCTATAGTATTGCATGGTTTGCGGCATTGGAAGTGGGGATTCCCACAACTTATAGCAAGGGGTCGTACTTAGGGATCCTGACCGAGGCGCAACGGGCCGTCATTAGACTGGTGGCTGGCACTCAATCCGTCGCAGCCATAATGGGATTATGCTGATCAGTGTTTGTCGGCAACGGCAGGTTCAGGAGGACCTTGACAAATCCTTGGAAAGGCAAGAGAATTGCCGCAGTTGTTGGACATTTCAGGAGCGGGATATGCTGACCAGCATACTCAGTAGTTGGGCGGCACCGTAGAGGCCACGCAGCCTCATGGGAGGAAATTGGGCGATGGCACATACGAACAGGGCATTTCGAGTTGCAGGGACCTGGCTCGCGATCGCCTCTGTCTTGATGGTCGCAGCGCTTGTCTTTCACGGCCCCATCTCCCCCGACCTCAACGATCAGATGAGAAAGATTGCCGATGGGGCAATACGGTGGTCTGTGGTCCATTGGATTGCAGCCGCTGCCTTATCCCTGTATGCGCTGACCGGGCTGGTCGTGCTGACTTCCGGATCACACCTGACTGAAGGTTGGTGGACCATGACGGCGTGGGCGGTGTTACCCGTAAGCGCCCTTTGGACCATGACGACCGCCGTGGTTGAAGCGACTGTGGTGGCCAGCGCCGCAGTATCCGGGACCAAGGAGACATTCGAGGCATGGTGGGCCTTTGCCGCAGGCAAGGCCACCGGGTTTGCCTTTTTGGCGCTGGCGGTCGCCGTGATCGCGGGAAATGAGGCTCGAAGTTCCGAACGAGCCACGCCAGCGTGGTCCGCTTGGATTGCCATGGTTGCGGGCGTTGCATCCTTCGCTGGTTGGGCCCTCGGGATGTGGTTCGGCGTAGCCGTCGGGAACCTCCTCTGGGTGGCATCCTCAATCCTCATGAGCGTGTGGACGCTCTGGTTCGGCGTCGCAATGATGCGTTCCCGGAGCAACGCAATTTGAGATATCCGCACTCGTCGCTTGCGGTTCAGCAGGCCTGCGCCCCTCGGCAGCGGGTGGACCGGATGACTATTCGATCCTTGTCTCCGGTTATGGATCCTGCAGCCGCGACACCAAACTAGGCGGTGACGCGCGGCACCCAACCGAGGTCTGCAGTGCCATGCCGCCCAACAAGACGATGCAACTGACGGCGCTGCGCGCCGCAGGTGATCGCCAGCGCGTTGGGCGTGCCGTGGAGTCGGGAGGATAGGCGAACTCAACCCGAAGGTGGCGCGAGGTAAACTGGTCTATCAGCTCAAGGTGACGCTCCGAGACATCCGGCCTCCGATCTGGAGGCGGATTCACGTGCTCGGCCATATCATCCTCTGTCCTGTTTCTAAGATGTCTGCTTGACGCGTGGCTCCCAGCTATCGTAGAGTGTGTGTATGAAACGCACAAATCTTGTGCTTGATGAGCGACTGTTGGAGGAGGCGGTCCGAGTGAGCGGCGAGCGCACGTACTCGAAGGCCGTCGAGCGCGCGCTCGACGATTTTGTGCGCCGCGCCCGGGCGCGAAAGATTCTGGATCTCGCTGGCTCGGGGCTCTGGCGAGGAGATCTGACCGAAATGCGGGCCGACCGCCCATTGCGGAGGCGTCGCCCAGCGCCGCGTGGTTCTAGTTGACACCTCGGTCTGGATAGAGGTGTTCCGGAGGCCTCCGCGCATCCGCCTGGAGGCTCTCGTCGAATTCGACAGAGTAGTCACGTGCCTGCCCGTTATCCAGGAGGTTCTTCAAGGGTTTGGGGACGAGCGCGCCTTCGCGTTGGCCCGCGAGGCCCTGCAGGTAATGCCGATCGTCGAATCCCCGCTGCGAGCGGAAGTCTTTAGTGAAGCTGTTCAGCTCTACCGGGCAGCGCGCCGCGCCGGCCACACAGTGCGCTCCGGAGTTAATTGCCTCATCGCCGCCTGCCCTTCGCAATGACCTCACGGTGCTGCATCATGATCGAGACTACGACGTGCTCGCGAAGGTCTCCGGTCTCAGAGTCCAGGAGGTTCTGAAGCGACGGACATCGCGATGAGCTCGCGTCTCCGGCCTGGAGGTGGTGTCATACCATGGTCAGTCCTCCCGAGACGCTTAACGTCTGGCCGGTGATGTACTCAGCGTCGTCAGAGGCGAAGAAGACCACGGCGCGGGCGATGTCCTCGGGACGGCCGAGCCGCCCCAATGGGATCGCCTTCTTGAGAGCGTCGGCCAATCCCGGCTCCCCTCTTGCGAACTCCTCCTCGAAAAGTTGCGTGTCGCTGGTGCCGGAGGAAACGCAGTTGGCGTAGTCCCGCCAGAAATGTTACAAAGAAAATCGAATATCAGGTGTTAGATTTTCGTGGTATCGTTGATTCATGATCGAGCGCCCCCGCTGGTTGGCCGCCATCCGCGCGGCTCTCAAACGCAGCCGGATTCTCGCCCTCATCGGCCCGAGACAGGCGGGCAAGACCACGCTGGCGCGGCAGATCGTGCCGCCGGACTCGCCGGCGTATTTCGACCTTGAGGACCCCACGAGCCTCGCCCAGCTTTCCGAACCAATGACGGCGCTCGCGCCGCTCAAGGGCGTGGTCGTGATTGACGAGATCCAGCGCCAGCCGGATCTCTTCCCTGTCCTGCGCGTGCTCGCCGACCGGCGGCCGCTACCCGCGCGGTTTCTGATCCTCGGAAGCGCCACACCGGAACTGTTGCGTCAATCCTCGGAGACGCTCGCGGGCCGCCTGGAGACCATCACTCTGAGCGGATTCGGGCTCGAAGAGCTCGGTGCCAAGGCGCTCGCGCGCCACTGGCGGCGCGGCGGGTTCCCGCCAGCGTATCTCGCGCGCTCCGAGCAGGAGAGCCTCGTCTGGCGCCGCCAGTTCATCCAGACCTATCTCGAGCGCCACCTGCCGCAACTCGGCATTACGATCCCGGCCGTCACGCTACTCCGGTTCTGGACCATGCTGGCCCACTACCACGGCGGTGTCTGGAACGCGGCCGAGGCTGCCCGCTCCCTCGGCGTCTCGGAACCGACCGCCCGCCGGTACCTGGACCTCATGACTGGACTGTTCCTCGTCCGGCAGCTCCAGCCCTGGCACGAAAACCTCAAGAAGCGGCAGGTCAAGGCTCCCAAGGTGTACGTCCGCGACAGCGGCCTGCTGCACGCGCTGCTGGGTCTTGGGTCCGAGCGTGAACTCCTGTCCCATCCGAAGGTCGGCGCCTCGTGGGAAGGTTACACCATCGAGGAAACCCTCAGGGTAGTTGATCCCGAGGCGGCCTATTTCTGGGCGACTCACACCGGCGCAGAGCTGGACCTCCTCCTGTTCGGCCGCGGGCGCCGCTATGGGGTCGAGGTCAAATTCCAGGACGCGCCGCGGCTCACCCCCTCCATGCGCCACGCCCTGGATGACTTGCGGCTCGAGCACCTCTCGGTGCTCTATCCTGGAGAGCGGCGTTACGACCTCGAGCGGCGCGTGACCGTGGTGCCGCTTTCGGAACTCGCGACCGCCGGGGCCGCTGCGGTGGTCGCCGGCCCGACAGCACGGTGAAGGTCCTCGGCGAGCAGAAGGTTCGTCTCATACCATCGTCAGGCCGCCCGACACGCTGAGCGTCTGGCCGGTGATGTACTCGGCGTCGTCAGAGGCAAAGAAGACCACGGCGCGGGCGATGTCCTCGGGACGGCCGAGCCGCCCCAATGGGATCGCCTTCTTGAGAGCGTCGGCCAATCCCGGCTTCCCTCTTGCGAACTCCTCCTCAGAAGCGGTAGAGAAGCACATTCACGAAGAGCGTGATGTCTGACGACACCTCGGCGCTCTGGAACAGGTCTTCAATGAATCCGATCTGGAGCTGTGTTTGTCGAGAAAAGACGATGGTGAACCCGGCTGCGGTCTCCCAGATTTCCTGGGTCAACAGGTGGAGCCCGCCGCTCCGGTATGGGCTCCCGACCCGTCGCACGAGTCCGAAGAGCGAGAGCCGATCCGTGATTCCGACATCCACTGTGACGGTCCCGGTTACCCAGGGACCCACCGAGATTCCCGTTCCCGCAAAGGGGTTTCCCAACGGCTTTGTCCACTCCCCGAGGAGCGAGACGCCGACCGGCCCCCAACGTTTTCCAAGGATGAGCCCCACTGCCACGTCGGGATGACCGCTCCCGAGCCCCCGATCGAACTCCCCGGTGGGGACCTTGACGGCTGCTCTGATGCTCGCTGCGGGCAGGAAGGTCGATTCTTCCAGGAGCAGTCCCTTGGCCTTGAACGTGAGATCGCCGATCCCCGCATCGCCTCGCTTGACATCCATGAGGGTCTTGCCGTTTTTCTCGACAACGTACCGGAAGCCGTTCGTCGGCTGGATCTTGCGAACGAAGCGAAGGTTCCCGGTGCGTTCCTCGATCCAGCGGATTGCCGGGTCCAGGAACCCCTCCCACGAGTAGAGAAAGGGAAGCTCCGCTCCCACCTGAAGCCGGGGACTCAGGCCGTACTCCACGACCAGGCTCGGATGAAACTGCTCCAGATCGATCGCCGCGCTCGCGTCGGGCTCTAATTCCCGCAGGGACGTATTGGTGTGGACCAAACGCGTCTCGAGAAGAAGTCCTCCCGGCGGGAGTAGTGTCGGCGGCTCCGGAGCGAGTTGGAGGAAGAGGAGCCGAAGCGGCGACTGGTGTGCCACCCCCAGAGGCGTCCATCTATCTCCTCCGGCCGCGTGACCCGGGATGACGAGGAGGCCGAGGGCGATTGCCCAGAGCGCGACCCGCCGCACCCTCAGCGAGACCGCAAGTAGGAAAGTCCATTAAAGTCCACGGGCGGGTTATACCCGACGCCGGCACAGGTGTCAAGGCACCGGCCGGGCTCAGTCCCACTTCCGCTGGTCGGCGATCTTCTTCGCCCCTTCGGGGATCGTGCCCCCCGGCACGATGACCGCCTCGCCACGGACCTTCATCACCTCGCGGATCGCGGACTCAAGCCCACCGATCAGATCGGGAGACGCCGCGCCGCCCTCACCCAGCTCCACCTGGAAGGTCATCTCGTCCTGATGGCCGGTCCGGGTCACCACGACCTGATAGCGCGCCACCTCGCGAAAACGGGCCACCACTTCGTCGGCCTGGCGTGGATGGATAAACATCCCCCGCACCTTGGTGACTTCATCGGCCCGCCCGCGCCAGCCAAGCATCCGAGGGGCCGTGCGTCCGCAGGGGCAGGGTGATTCCGTCACAACAGACAAATCTCCGGTCCCAAAGCGAATCATCGGATAGGCGCGGTGATTCACCGTGACGACCACCTCGCCAATTTCACCTGCGGGAAGCGGCGCGCCGGTCTCCGGGTCGCATATCTGAAAGATGGCGTCTTCCGCGATGTGCATCCCCGCCTTCGCGGGGCATTCGTAGGCGACGATCCCAAGGTCCGCGGTCCCGTAGGCCTGACGCGTGAAGACGCCGTAGTCCTCCTCGAAGCTCCGGCGGAGCGACTCCGGAAGCGGCTCGGCCGCGACGTGCGCGACTTCGAGGGGGAGCTTTCCGACCCCGAGCTCTTCGGCCCGCTTCAAGATCGTCATGAGAAAGCTTGGCGTCCCGACGTAACCATTCACCCCGAGGTCGCGGATGATGTTTACTTGAAGGTCGGTGTTGCCGGGGCCGGTGGGGACCACGGCGCATCCAAGGACCGCGAGGCCGCGATCCAGGAGGTGTGCCGCCGGGGTCAGGTGATAGAGAAACGTGTTGACCACCACGTCGCCGGGACGAAAGCCGCAGGCGTAGAGCCCGACCTCTGCGCGCCAGGGGCTCACCTCGTCCCCGACCGGCTCGTAGATGGGGCCGGGGGAGACGAAGACCTGGCGGAGCTCCTCGCGGGAGAGGGTCGAGAACCCTCCAAACGGAGGATCGGCCTTCTGGAGGTCGGGGAGCGCGCTCTTCTTCAAGACCGGAAGGCGGCTGAGGGCTTCGGGGTCGGAGAGGTCCGCGGGCCTCAAGCCGGCGCTCTCCATCCGACGGCGGACCCCCGGCGCTGTCTCCCAGGCGTGCCCAACCAACTCACGGAGCCATTCTTCTTGATACCGCCGCCGGGCGTCTGCGGACATCAACTCCTTGGCCCGATCGTAGTACCCACTCTTCCGGTCTTGACTCATTTGCGATCTCCCAGCGCGGGGCCAGTGTAGCCGGGGCATGACAGCCCGTCAAATGGCCCCGGGGTACGATTCGGTTCTCGCTTGACGGCCCGGTCTGCGGAGGGGACAATCCCTCAGGGGTTCGTGGCCAATCACACTACGTGAGAAAGGGAGGATCGAGACTATGCGACGTTATCTTTGCCTGCTCATGATCGGAGGGCTCGCGCTGGGCTCACTGGCACCCGAGGCGCTCGCCCAGCAGCGGCGGCTCGTGACGATCGCCTCGGGCTGGGTCGTGGGGGTGTACTATCCCCTGGCCGGGGCGATGTCTCGGATCGTCTACAAGGTGCCGGGCCTGAACCTCCGCGCCACGGTGGAGTCGTCCGGCGCCTCGGTCGCCAATGCCCAGCTCATCGGCACCGGCGATGCAGACTTCGCGCTTCTGCAGAATGATATTGCCTTCTACGCATACCACGGCGTGACTCTCGGCGCCTTCAAGGGCAAGCCCATCAAGAATATGGGAGGCGTCTTCACCATCTACCCCGAGCTGGTCCACGTCGTGGCCACCAAGGCCTCCGGGATCAAATCGGTGAAGGACCTCAAGGGCAAGAAGGTCGTGCTGGGGCCCCATGGCTCGGGCACGGAGGCCAACGCGCTCCAGATCCTGGAGACGTACGGCCTCAAGGAGGGCGACCTCGGCAAGGCCGAGCGTATCGACGCGGCGGTGGCGGCGGATCAGCTGAAGGACGGGCGGGTTGACGCCGCCTTCTTCACCACAGGGCTGGGCTCGGCGGTAATCCTGGACACGTTCTTTGGCGGCAAAGTGGCACTGGTCCCGGTGGCGGGGGCGGAGGGTCAGGCTCTCATCAAGCGGTTCCCCTTCTACACTTCCGTCAAGGTCCCGGCCAATACCTACAAGGACCAGGGCGAGGAAAGCACGGTCGCGGTCATGGCCATGATGGTGGCGCGGAGCGACCTCCCCGAGGACCTCGTCTATCGCTTCACCAAGGCCATCTTCGATGACCTCAAGCAGTTCCACGCGGCCCACTCCGCCGCCACGCACCTGACGCTGGAGACGGCCCTCAGCGGCAACCCCATCCCGCTCCACCCCGGCGCCGAACGCTTCTACAAGGAGAAGGGCGTGCGGAAGTAATTGAGACGGCCTCGCTGGTTCTGGCGCGCCCTCGCCGGCGGGCTGATCCTGGGTTTGCCGGCGGGGGCAATTTTGTTCATCCGCGTGCCGGTTCTGACGGTCCTCGACGTCAAGGGGGGCCGGCAACTTCTCGCGGTCCAGGTGCGGGCCGGCGATCGCTTGGTCGTCTCCTACCGCCACTCAGTCACGCAGGGGTTCGTCTCAGGCACGTTCCAGGTCGAGGGCGACGACACGCTCTGGGTCAAGGAGACCACGTTCGGCTCGCCAGGCCCTGGGCTCCCCGAGCCCCGGCCCGGTGACGACTACGAGATCGCGGGCGGCGTGATCCGTCAGCGGGGCGGGGGCGAGCCCCTCCCGAGCTTCTCCTTCTTCGTTCACCCCTTCACCGAGCACACGCTGATCATCAAGGGGAACACCGTGCACCTCTCCCGCGACCTCCCGCCGGGGAGCCTGGTCAAGATCCGGATCGAGCGCCGGTTCTGGTGGTGGACCGGGCCTCAGAAGCTCGGGGCGCTCCTGTCCCGCAGTCGCTGAAGGGCGTAGACGAGGCCGAGCCCGACCATCCCCGCGATGTCCGTGTAGAGCCCCGGCTTCACCAAGAGGACCGCCGAGACGAAGAGGATCACGCGCTCGTACCAGCGCGCGTTGGTGATCAGGTAGCCCTGCATTGCCCCGGCCAGGGCGTACATCCCGATCGACGCCGTCACGAAGATCCAGGCCGCCTCCTGCCAGGTCGTGTTGATCAGGAGCATCTGGGGCGCCGTGATGAACATGTAGGGCAGGAGAAAGGTCCGCATGTCCAGGGAGAAGGCGTGCCAGCCGGTCTTGATGGGGTCGGAGCGCGCGATCCCCGCGGCGGCATAGGCGGCGAGCCCGACCGGCGGCGTGTCGTCGGCGAGGATGCCGAAGTAGAAGACGAAGAGGTGGACCGCGATCAGCGGAAGCTCGAGCCCGTTCTCTCGCCCCACCGCGATCAGCGCTGGGGCCGTGAGGGTGGCCATGATGATGTAAGTCGGCGTCGTGGGCACGCCCATCCCCAGAATGAGGCAGGCGACCATCGTGAGAAACAATCCGAGAAAGAGGTTGTTCCTCGACAGATCCACCACGATGCCGGAGAGGTTCAGGCCCACCCCGGTGAGCGTCACGATCCCCACGATGATTCCGGCTGAGGCGCAGGTGGCCGCCACGGACGCCATGTTCCGCGCCCCCATGTAGAGCGCCGCGACCAGGCGGAGCCCGGTCTCCTGGAGGGCCTGGCCGAGATCCGCGGCCGGCTCGTGACCCGGGACGATGGGTCGCCGCCGGATCCCCTGGATCACGCTCGAGACGACGAACATCCCCATCGCCGCGACGATCGACATGAAGGCCGAGGTGAGCGGGGTCATCTCGCGGACGATGAGGTAGTAGAGGAGAACGCCGACCGGGATCAGGTAGTGGAGGCCCGAGAGGAAGGTCGGCCAGAACCGCGGTAGCTCCTCGCGCGGCAATCCCTTGATCCCGTGCTTGAGCGCCAGGAGGTGGACGGCGCCGAGGAGCGCGAGCTGGTCGATGACGGCTGGGAGCGCCGCCGCCTTGGCGATCTCGAGGTAGGGCATCTGGAGCCACTCAGCCATCACGAAGGCGGCAGCCCCCATCACGGGCGGCATGAGCTGGCCGTTTCCGCCCGCGGCGGTCTCGATCCCGCCGGCTACTTCCGCCTTGAACCCGACCCGCTTCATCAGGGGAATCGTCATCGAGCCGATCGTCGCCGTGTTCGCGATGGAGGAGCCCGTGATCGTCCCCATGAAGGCCGAGGCCACCACCGCGACCTTCGCGGGCCCGCCGCGTGTGTGGCCGAAAAGCGAGAAGGCGACCCGGATCAGATACTCACCGGCGCCGGTCCGTTCGAGGAGGGCGCCGAAGAGGACGAAGGCGAAGACGAACGTGGAGGAGACGCCGAGCGGGATGCCGAAGATCCCCTCGGTGGTGAGGTAGAGGTGGCCGATCACGCGGCGGAGCGAGTAGCCGCGGTGGGAGAAGAGCTCGGGCATCCACGGACCCAGGAAGGCGTAAAGGAAAAAGACGATGGTAATGGCCGGAAGCCAGAAGCCGACGGCCCGACGCGTCGCCTCGAGGACCAGGAGCACCAGGAGCAGCCCCATGGCCGTGTCCATGGGCTCGGGGATGCCGACCCGACGGATCAAGGCCTCGTGGTTGATCGTGACATAGAGGGCCGCGTAAGCACCCAGGACGGCCAGGACGAGATCGTACCACGGTAGGCGGTTCTGGCGGCGCCGGCGACTCATCGGATAGAAGCAGAAGCAGAGGGCCAGCGCGAACGTCAGGTGGACCGATCGCTGGAGCACGCCGGGGAGCGTCCCCATCGCCGCGGTCCAGAGCTGGAACGCCGACATCGCGAGGGCGAGCGCCCCGGCAAACCAGAAGGACCAGCCGATGAGGTCGCGGGCGCCGAACTCCGCCTCCTTGACGAGGCGCTCGGCCTCGGCGATCCCTGCTTTTTCTTCCTCGCCCAGCCTGAGCTTCAGCTCTTCCGCCATGGATCCGGCTCAGAGAGAGCGCGCGGCGCCGACGATGGCCTCGCGCAGGATCGAGACCAGCTCGTCGATCTGGGCGCGCTCAATGACGAGGGGCGGGCCGATCATGATGAGGTCGCCGGCGCCATCCGCCTGACCGCTGGAGGGATAGACCACGAGCCCGCGCGCAAAGGCCTCCCGCTGGATCGCCTCGGCCGCATGGCGCTCGCGCGGATACGGGCGCTTCGTCTCGCGATCCTGGACGATCTCCACGGCCGCCATCAGACCCAGGCCTCTGACTTCACCCACAGCGGGAAGATCGAGGAGCGTCCGGAGCCGTTCGTGAAGATAGACCCCCAGCGTGGCGGCCCGCTCGACCAGCCGATGTTTCTCCAGATAGTGCACCACGGCCAGTCCTGCCGCGGCCACTACGGGATGATGGCTGTACGTGAACCCGTGGGGAAATCCCCCGCCGGTCCGGACCGTCTCCACGATCTCCCCCTTCACGAGGAGTCCGCCACCCGGGACGTAGCCGCTCGTCAGGCCCTTCCCCACGGTGACGATGTCGGGTCTCACGTCCCAGTGCTCGATGGCAAACCACCTCCCTGTGCGCCCCACCCCGCACATCACTTCGTCGGCGATCAGGAGGAGGCCGTAGCGGTCGCAGATCTCCCGCGCGAGCCGGTAGTAGTCCGGCGGCGGCACCACGGCGCCAGCGGACGCGCCGATCACCGGCTCACAAATAAAGGCAGCCACCATGTCAGGCCCCTCCTCCGCAATCTTGGCCTCCAGGGCATGACAACACTCGAGAGAGCAGGTCGGACCGCACCCCGGGAGACGGCAACGGTAAGGATAGGGGGCGGGGATGTAAGGCATCGGGGTCAGGAGCGGCGCGAACCCGTCCCGCAGGTTCGAGCGCCCCGAAACCGCCAGAGCGCCCAGCGTCGCGCCGTGGTACGACGGCCATCGAAAGATCACCTTGTGTCGCCGGGGCTCTCCCCTTGCGAGATGGTATTGGCGGGCAAGCTTGATGGCCGTTTCGGTTGCCTCGGAACCGCCCGACACCAGATAGAGGCGGGCGTCGTCCATCGGTGCCCGCTTCCCCAGCTCGGTAGCCAGCGCCTCCATGACGGGCGAGGTGAATTCCGTGCCATGAACATAAGCGAGGCGGGCAGCCTGCTGAGCGATTGCCTCAGCGATCTCGGGGACTCCGTGGCCGACCGTGACGACAAGGGCCCCACCCGAACCGTCGAGGTAGCGGCGGCCCCGGACGTCGTAGAGGTAGATTCCTTCTCCCCTGACAGCTTCAGGATACTCCCAACCTGAAAGCCTCCTCCGGAAGACTCGGGTCATGCTGCCGGGTATCTTACTCCACCGTCCGTCCACTGCTCAATTTCCGCCACCACCACCGGTCCTCGATCGTCGGATCAATCTCTAAGCTTTCGATTTTTATAGGATTTCGCTCTGGCACCTCTCTTGCTCATTCCAAGGACGTAGCATCCAGCACAGAAGGAGGTACAACTCGTGGAAACGGAGCGGCATCGTAACGCGAAAGCGGCAATGAGAGGGGAGGCGGCTGGGCTTCGGAGTCCGTTGGACCCTTGCGTGCCACTGGCCCTCTTCACGGTCGTCGCCTATTTTCTGTTAAAAGCTTTGATCTAACCAGAACAAGGAGAGAAAGGTCATGTTCAGTCACCCGAGCCTTGATGCGATGGACATGGGTCCCACAATTCTTGTGATTGACGACGATCGCTCGATTCTCGAGCTCCTTCGTCACGTGCTGGCAGGACTGGCGGCTCGCGTCGTCACAGCCACAAATGGCCTGAGCGGCATTCGAATCTTCAAAGCCCGCCGCCCCGACCTCGTCCTGACCGACCTCATGATGCCTGGCGCCACAGGGTTGGAAGTGGTGCAAACGATCCGATCCTTCGACACACAGACCCCGGTCGTCCTGATGTCGGGTCATGCGGATTACATGTCCACTCTCGCTCAGCAATACGGGTTTACCGCGGTTCTTCGAAAGCCAATGAACTTGAACGAGCTTGAGGCCGTGCTCAAGCCGCTACTCCACAGGACGGCGACGGCCGGATGTGGGGAAGTGTTCAGTTGATTCGGAGGGACTTGATCAGCTGAAATAGGTATTTTTCGTGAAGGCCGAGGGCCCGGGCCGCGGCGGCCCGATTCCCCTGGGATTCAGCGAGAGCTCTGATAATCAACTCCCGCCGGGAGGCGTCCATGGCCTCGCGATACGACGGGCTGCCAGACTTCATCTCCGGCTCGACGCCAACGACCCCGGCAGGCAGGTCCTTTACAGTGATCTTTGGACCCTGGCCAAGGACGACCGCCCGCTCGATGACATTAGCCAGCTCGCGCACGTTGCCGGGCCACTCGTAAGCAAGAAGCTTTGCCTCAGCTTCATCGGCAATCTCTGTAATGCGCCTCTTGGTTTCAAGGGCAAACGGCGCAAAAAATACCCCGCCAAGGCCGGAATATCTTCTCTTCTTTCCCTCAAGGGCGGAATGGCGATAGGAATCACGTTCAGCCGGTAGTAGAGATCCTTGCGGAATCCGCCCCCCTTGACTGCGTTCTCCAAATCCCGATTGGTCGCGGCGATGATCCTGACATCGACGCGGACGGGTTGGATGCCCCCGACGCGCTCGAATTCCCGCTCCTGGAGGAATCTCAGCAGCTTCGTTTGAACCTCCGGGGAGACATCGCCAATCTCGTCGAGGAAAACAGTGCCGCCATGGGCCAACTCGATCTTTCCCTTCTTGAGCTGGTAGGCCCCGGTAAAGGCACCCTTCTCGTGCCCGAAGAGTTCGCTCTCCAGGAGTTCCTTGGAGAGGCCCACACAATTGATAGCGACGAAAGGCGCCTGCTTCCTCTCACTCCAGTTGTGGATGGCTCGAGCAAAGACCTCTTTCCCGGTGCCGCTTTCCCCGAAGAGCAAAACAGCCAAGAAAGTAAGGTTTTTCTTACACGCCGGTCAGAAAAAACTTACTCCCCTATTCGGGCGATTCGGGAACGAGCTGAGTCGGAGGCCCAGGGCCCTGCTTAGCCTCATGTTGGCCGGACCATCTCCCATCGCCGGCGGAGTTGACGGGAGCATGCTATCTATGCTTTCATAGGCATAACGGACAACCGCAGAAGGAGACTCTCATGCGTACGACTCTCGACCTTCCTGATGGCCTGCTGGCTTCGGCGCAACGAGCGTGTGGCGCACGGACAAAGACCATGACCGTCGTCATGGCACTTCAGCAGCTCGTGAACGCGGCCAAGATCGAACAGCTCCGCGCCCTGCGGGGCAAGATCCGGCTCGACGTGGATCTCAAGACGCTCCGGGCGGAACGCGTCGCTGGCAGCTGGCCCGCTCGGCGTCGATGAGTCGGATTCTGGTCGACAGCTCGATCTGGATCGAGTTCCTTCGTCGCCCGGATGCCCCGGCGAGTCTGGTGCTTGACCATCTCCTCGCCCATCGCCTGGTCTGCACCACCGGTCTCATTAAAGCCGAGGTGGTCCCCGGCACGCAATCGCCGAGAGACTTTCGTCGCCTCCGCTCGCTCTTCGACGCCCTGCCGTCGGCTCCGGAGCGCGACGGGTTCTGGGCCCATCTCACCCGGTTCAGGTACCGTCTCCACCGGAGTGGCGTTCTCGGGATCAGCATCCCGGACCTGATCATCGCAACGGTTGCGATTCAAAACCGTAAACTCGTGTTCACCGCCGACGAGGATTTCACCCGAATGGCACCCTACGTGCCCGTCAGGCTGTTCACTCTCTGAAGACGGCGATCTTAGATTTGTATCTTAACGATGGGGATGTCCGCCAAAATCAACGCCGGTTCATTGGACGGACGAAAGCACTCAGTTGATGCGGAGGGACTTGATCACGCGCAGAAGGTATTTTTCGTGAAGACCGAGGGCCCGGGCCGCGGCAGCACGATTTCCTTGGTGCTGACTGAGGGCATCGAGAATCAACCGCCTTCTGCAGGCGTCCAATGCTGCGCGATACGACAGTGGCTCAGACGTTACTGTCACCTCGACGCCACTGATTCTCGGAGGGAGGTCCTTCAACCCAATCATTGGACCGTGGCCAAGGACGAACGCCCGCTCGATCACATTGGCCAGCTCACGGGTCGACCGTCGTTCGTGCGACTGGCGCTCTAGATTTCGATAACCCATCCCTCCAACTCTCCGAATCGACCCAATCGGAACCTTTTTCTTACCGAGGGGTAACCTGGCGGTTACCTTTTGTCCGCTCTGCCCCGCAGTTCCGCCCCCTGGATCCACTGCTGTGGCGTTGGGGTCAGAACCCGGCAATGTCTCAAGAGATCGCGGACGAATCGTTGTTCTAGTGGCGCCCTGGCACCTCGTAGCAGCTCGTGCAGCACGACCACAGAACATCGGGGCACAAAATTCGATTCGAGTATTTGCTGCGTGAAACGACCACTCCTGAAGTTTTCAATGTAAACCGACGTGTCGAAGACAGCGAACTCAGTCTTCCTTAAAGGCATCCCGTGTCCCGACGCCACTGTAACGGCGGATCACCCGATCGTGAACCGCCTTCTCAGTGACCATATCGAGTGCCTTTTGAAGCGTCTCAGTGGTCGTCTTCGCAGCCAGCGCCTTCTGTGCTCGCTTTAACTGCACCGGATCCAGCCGTGCCGACACCTGTACAAGAGCCATGAAGCGCCACCTCCTGTCTTACGATCTACGCCAATTGTCTGACACAGGTCAAGGGCTTAGTTTCGGGTTGTGTCGGAGTAAGACTCCAGTTATACTTTTGTCATACCATCTCACGCGATGAGGTGACGACATGGCTAGACCGGCGACCAAGGTGGCGATCAGTATCCCAAGCAGCCTGTACCAGGCGGTCGAACGGGTCCGTAAGGCCAGCGGCAAGAGCCGCAGCGCGGTCATCCAGGACGCGCTCCGTCACTGGCTCGACTCTCACGCCCAGGCCGCGCTGGTTCGTGAGTACGAGGCGGGCTATCGGCGTAAGCCCGAGGGCCGTCGCGAGATCAAGGCGGCGGAAGCGGCTGCCGTTCGCTTGCTTTCAGCCGAGGACTGGTAGATGCGGCGCGGCGAGGTCTGGTGGGCTGATCTGCCGGCACCCGCTGGCCGGCGTCCGGTTGTCTTACTCTCCCGCAATGAAGCCTATGCTGTCCGTGAGCTCGTGACCGTGGCGCCGGTCACCACACGTATTCGCCGGATTCCTACGGAAGTCCCGGTCGGACCTGCAGAGGGGTTGCCCAAGGCGTGTGTCGTGAACCTGGATACGATCACGACGATTCCCCGGCGGACACTGACCCAGCCCCTCGGGCCCTTGCCCCCTGAAAAGCTCGCCGCGGTGGAGCGAGCGGTCATGTTCGCGTTGGGGCTCAGGAACCGCCCCGCATAAGGCACGGCGCCATCGGCTAACTCGGGTCTTGCCAAGTCCTGACGTATTCCTCGAGCTTTAGGTGAAGGATAAGCCCACGGTCGATGCTCCGCATGATCTCTCCGGTCAGGACCCCAGCGGTCCTTTGGATACGGCCTTTGTCTATGGTCCGCACTTGGTCGCAGAGAGCCCGCGAGTCCTTGGGGAGACGGCTTTCTTTGGCGCGAAGGATTGGCTGAACCAGGCGTTCGGGCACTTTCCCCTTTATGGACGAGAGCGGGACGACGGTGACTGTCCGGGATACTTCGTTGGCGATCTCGCGTGAGACGATCACGCAGGGACGAGTCTTTGGAATCTCGGCCCTTCGAGTAGGGTCGAGGGCCACCCAGATCACAGAACCCCTTACCATGACGGCCAGCCCTCTTTGTCGACGGCAGCGAAGTCGCGGCTGACCCGGCGAGACTCAGCACGCGCTTGACGGTACTCATCGGCGAGGCGAGTCTCGATCTCCTTTCGGCTGTGCTGAGCAATCCACTCCGCAAGGCAACTGTTGAGGAGCCCACTCAAGGTTTTTTCCTTTGAGAGCTCCTTGGCCCTTGCCACGAGCTCATCTTTGAGCACGACTGTCGTTCTCATGCATCGATCCTGCATACATTAATCATACAGATATCATACCCCAGTACGCGCCCAAGTCAAGAAATCTAGGGCGCCAGATAGGAGCTGACGAAACTGCCAGTCGGGGTGCGACTGCCGACGAACCGATCGAATCGGAATGGCGCGCGGTTGATCGTGGAGGGAACGGAGGACCATCTGGCTGGCCTCGCGCGTCGGATAGAGCTGGCGGATGATCCCGACCGAGTGCCCGGTCCCACCCGCGGCGAGGAACTTCTTCTCGAGGACCACGACATTCTTGACCGCGCGATCGGCCAGATGGTAAGCGAGGCTCGTTCCCGTCACCCCGCCCCCGATCACGACGTCGGCCGTCTGCGCCAACACAGCCTCCCTGTTTGGAGTCGTCTGGCGCAGACACTACCGTGGGCCTTCCCCTGGGTCAAGCGCCGGGGGGAGAGTCATCCGCGCGCTCGACCGGACGCTCCCCCCGCCGCCGTCAGCTTTCCTCCTTGACAGGCTCGTTGTTTGCCTCCTATCCTCGGGGCAAGAAATGACCAGGGCGGCGGCGGCCGCGTTCAGCCACCCGGCGATCCGCGTGACGAACCTCGCGGCTGTGGGAGGCGCTGCTCAAGCTCGAGAGACAGACCCCTTCTTCTGCGCATGTGCAAGAATAGCGAACGTTGGGTCTTTACCCTCCCTCACGACCTCTCCTGGGACTCGGGACTGGTAGTTCTCGAGGACCTGGCGTTCAAGGACAAGACCGGGACCGTTCGCCTGATCCTGCGTCGACCGGGGAGCATCACCGTTACGCGGGGCTACGCGTGGGATGGCTGTAGCCCCAAGATCTGCGTCTTCGACATCGTCCTGGGGACCCCCGACGGGGTGGTGGACTCCACCACCAAACAGCCCAAGACCTACTACGCGTCCCTGGTCCATGATGCCCTTTACCAGTTTCTGCTTGACGGTCTCCCGTTCAGCCGACGGCAGGCAGACGGATGCTTTCTCCGACTGATGGCCCAGACAGGCTTCACCCCCCGGTACGTCTACTGGGCGGTCGTCCGGGCACTTGGCTGGCTCATTGTGGCCCAGCATCGGTACAAGCGAAGGAATCGGGGCACCAAGCGCGCCTTAGCTGTGCCCTCCGCTTGAATCACTGACGCGTTAACGCATCCCCCACCTCGGTAACTGCGTGTTTTACTGGAACAGCTTGAGAAGGTTTCCTTTTTTCCATTTGTTTCAATTCTAAATTTCTTTTGCTATTGACGGCAGCCTGGATTTCATGCTAGTCGTAAACACGCCCCGTCTGAACTTGGCGGGAGATGGCCGCCTGTCGTGCTTGCTCCGCTCGGCCAACACGTCACGGCGGCCGCGTCGCTGGATGGAAGTAAACGTCTGTGAGTTCCCTCAATCTCATCGTGACCACATTCACCCCAGCGTGCCGGTCGACCGGTAGGTGAACATACAGAGGCCAGCCATGGGTGCATCGATCCTTCTCGTTGACGACGAGAACGCGATTCACGAGACACTGGGGTGGGTTCTGAAAGAGGAAGGCTATCAGGTCTCGATGGCCAGGAGCGGTGAACAGGCCGTCGCGCTGATGGAAGAACGGGAGTTCAACGTGATCATCACTGATGTTATCATGCCTGGGATCAGCGGCCTCCAGGTCCTCGACAAGGCATGTACGTTGAACCCCCGAGCTTCGGTCATCCTGATCACCGCCTACGCGACAGTAGAAACGGCGATCGAGGCCCTGCGAAAAGGCGCCTGTGATTATGTCCTGAAACCCTTCGTGTTAGACGAGCTCAAACTTCGGATCCGGTGTCTGGCGCAGCACCAGGCGACTCTCAAGGAGAATCACCTGCTCCAACGCGCCCTCAATCACCTCGCCCCCGGCGACACCATCCTTGGAGAGCACCCCGCGATCCACACGGTGCGCGAGCAGATCACGAGGATCGCTCGCACCTCCTCGAACGTCCTGATTACAGGGGAAAGTGGGACAGGCAAGGAGCTGATCGCGCGAGCCATCCATGCAGCGAGCGCTCGGCGGGAGCGACCGTTTGTTCCGATCAACTGCGGTGCGATCCCTGAGACGCTCCTTGAAAGCCAGCTCTTCGGCCACGTCAGGGGGGCCTTTACCAGCGCGGTGCAGGCAAGCCCAGGTCTCTTTGTCGTTGCCAACAACGGAACCCTGTTCCTCGACGAGATCGGCGAGCTCCCTCTCTGCCTTCAGGTGAAGCTCCTGAGGGTGATCGAAGAGAAAGAGGTCTGGGCTGTTGGAGGGACAAAGTCTGTGCGGGTCGACGTTCGCATCATCGCCAGTACCAATCGTGATCTTCCCAAAGAGGTAGAAGCTGGACGGTTTCGCGAGGATCTCTTCTATCGACTGAACGTCGTCCACATGGCTCTCCCTCCGCTTCGAGATCGTCGCACGGACATTCCCCTGCTGGTCGACCACTTCATCCACAAGCTCAATGCAAAGCTGGCAACGAGATATCTCCGCGTGGACCGGGAAGTCCTCCAGGTCTTGATGAACCACCACTGGAAGGGAAACGTGAGGGAGCTGGAGAACATTCTTGAGTCCGCGATGATTCTGGGAGAGGGGAATGTGATCTCTCGTCAGCACCTCCCCAAGGGTCTCGTGACTCCGAAGGTTGAACCCTTCAAAATTGAAACCCTCAAGGAAGCCATGCAGCGCTCCGAGGGGCGCCACATTCTCGAAGTTCTCGCGCTCACCCAATACGACAAGAAGGAGGCTGCCAGACTCCTCGGTATCAGTCTCGCCTCGCTCTACCGAAAGCTCGACGATGGTGACCGGGTCCAAGGTTCCCGCGCCGGATAGGAATCACCCGGTGGTGGGCGGAAGCCCCCCTCCCTAGCAGGCTGTTGAAAAAGGCCCATCTGCGGCGAAGGCTTTCCTCGGAGGGGGGCGCGCCCAGTATTCATCTCGGCTGGCCTTAGACCGGCCAGCCTATGGCCGAACCTCCCCCCCGGCTCCTCATCGCGGAAGTTGCGAGCGGAGCGAGCGTACCGTTGCGGGCACCCGCCGTGAGGCGGGTCGGGCAAAGCCGGCGCTCGAATCGCCGCCTTGCATCTGGACCTTTTTGACCAGCCTGGACTCGCAGGGTGTTTTCCAGCACCCTGCTAGGCTTTCGTTTTTCTGGCGTCGAAGGAGGAAGACGGCTGGGGCGCGGCGAAGAGTGCCGCGCCCCAGCCTCGTTCGAGAGGGGAAACTACAGGGAGCGCAGGAAGTTCAGCAGGTCCTGCTTGTCGTCGTCACGGAGGTCGTTGAACTTCTCGATCACCTTGTTGGCCTCGGACGGGCCGAACTTTGAGCTCCCAGAGCTCTTGTGCGCCTGGATCGCCACCTTGAGGTTGGTCGTGCGCCCGTCGTGGAGGAAGAAGATGCGCTGGCCGAGACCCCAGAGGGGCGAGGTCCGGAACTCGTCGCCCTTGGCCACTCCCTGCAGGATATCGTCAGCCAAGCCCGGGCCCATGTTGTGCAGCGCCAGGTCGGAGAACAGATTCGCGTCCTGGCCGGCCAGGGCGCCCGTGGTGGTGTAATCCGGGGTCCTAAGCGTCGGCGTGTGGCAGAGGGCGCAGCCGATGTTGCTGAAGATTTGCCGGCCCTTATTGATCGAAGAGGCACTCGCGCCAGGGAAGCTGGACACCGGGGTGGGCTGCGCCAGGAAGCGCTGGAAATTGGCGAAGTTATCGATGGCGCTGATCAGGGTGACCCTCTCGACCACGTCGTTGGGCACCGTGGCGAACTGGCAGCTTGGGGTCTCGTCACGCTCGATCTGGAAGCCCTGGTTGGTAATGCCCATCTCGACGTTGTAGGCCTCGGCGGAAAAGACGAGTAGGGATTGGTTCTGCGCCTTCCAGCCGAACCGGGAGATCCTCCCGTCGTTGCCGTTTCGGTTGGGACGCCCGCTGATGCCGAAATCCTTCTTCTTCGACGAGTCGGCGGCGAGGTTGGCGAGGATCGTGCTGTCGAGGATCTGCTCGATCAGCCCGGCGCCGAAGACCGGCGAGGGAATCCGGAAGATGATGTTGTCGTTACGGATCTGCTTCTCGAAGTCCTCCTGCTTGATGTTGCAGCCTGCGGCATCCGGGTTCCCGGTGATCACGAAGAGGTTGTGGACACCGCCGTCGCGGCTGCCGTCGGGATTGAACTGGAGGCGAGCCTCCCGGATGGGGCCGTCCCGCTCGATGAACGACGGAACGACGTTGCCCGTGAATTTGAATTCACCGAGTGGATCAACGAGTTGGAACAGGGGGTTCACCGCCGGGCTCGTGCCTCCGGTGGCCGGTGTTACATGGCAGAACGCGCAACCCGGGGCGTTGAAGCGCGGGCCGACCCCGTCAGGAACATCCTCGTTCTCCGAGAAGTCTTCCAACCCCACTACGAACATTTCGTTCTCGTCGGTGGTCAAGCCGGCAATGGCCCCACCAGCCCCGGGATCCCCGCCGCGGACTCCGGGATCGCGGGCGGAGGAGAAATCGGCCTGGATGACCCCAGATGTTCCGAGCAACCAGACTCCCAGCGACAGGACAGTGACAACCGCGAGTATGAGTTTCGTCCGCATCTTCGTCATGGTTTTACTCCTCATAGTTTCGCCGTTTTGCCCCCGCCCGACAGTAAGATGTTGAGGATCCAACGTGCAAGAGAGGTGCCACCGATCCTGCGGGTCGGAAGCCCTTGGAATGGTTACGGTCACCCGCCAATTGACTTCTCGGTTGTTCTCAAACTCAAGAAAACGACGACGCGTTTTCTCAAGTCGGAGAATGCAGGCATTCCCAAACCCATCATTTTTCGACTTGACAATGGCTTATCCTGGGGGCAAACATGACGCGGGGGCGGAAACGGTCGGAGCCCTGACCGACCTCGTCCCAGCAATGAATTTCACCTCCCGAAACACCGATGGCGCCGACGATCTTGCCATCCATCACGATGGGAACGCCGCCTCCGACCACCACCGCGCCTTCCAGGCCCAGAAGGAAGGTTTGGCCGGCAGCCAATCTATCCTGGTAGTAAGGCGCGTTCGCAACACGCAGTCAACCTTAAGGCGCGTCAAGGAGATGGGGGCCGATCTCGCCAGGCGCCACGGTGTGAGCCGCCGCGCGTTTTTCAGGACGGCGGCGGGCATGGCGGCCGCGTTTGTCGCCATGAACGACACCTACGGGCCGCCAAGGACTGGCCGCAGCTCAACTTCGTCATCTACCACTCGGCCTACCGCTTCGCCGGCGGCGGAACGGTACAGCAGGCCTGGGAACAACTGGAGAAGACCGGGCGCATCGAGTGGGTCAACGACCTCGCGGAGATCCCGTCGAAGTACGGCGTCAACAACGTCTATGGGGACCTCGGCCAGATCTTCGCGCAGACCACGATCGCCGATCCGCGCGTGGCCGCGGTGATGATGGGAACCTTGATCAAGGGGTTGGGCGCCGACCACGTCGTGTGGGGCTCCGACGCGATCTGGACGGGCGCGCCGCAGTGGCAGATCGAGGCGCTGCGGCGGCTCGAGATTCCGGATGATCTGCAGAAGAAATACGGCCTCAAGCCGCTCGGGCCTGCCGATGGCCCGGTGAAGAACACGATCTTCGGCGAGAACAACGCGCGGCTGTACAACTACAAGCCCAGCCAGCGCGCCGAGCTCGAGCGCGACAAGATCGCCTCCCACAAGGCGATTTACGAGCGCCACGGAGAGGGCCGCACGAACCTTGCCTACGGGTACGTCCTGAAGTCCGCGTGAATCCAAAGAACGGCTCAGCCGCGGATCAACGCGGCTGAGCCGTTCTTTCTGGGTTGACTCTCCGCATAGGAAGATGCCCGCCTCCGTTCCAAGAACCCGACCCAAATGGCAAAGGCGCGCCGAAGGAGACAAGAATGGTGAGACAGAATTTCCTCGTGGCATTGGCATTGGTGGCTCTGTACGTTCCCATGGCGCACGCCGCGGAGCTGAAAGTGCTGAGCGCCGGGGCTGTTGAGCCGGCATTGGTCGGCCTCGCCGACGCTTTCCGCCGCGACAGCGGCCATCAGGTGGAGCTGAGTTTTGCTACGGCTCCGGCCCTGCGCAGGAAGGTCACCGCCGGCGAATCGGCCGACATTCTGATCGCCCCGCCCGCGGTGATCGAAGACTTCGTGAAAGACGGCAAGGTGGTCGCCGAAGGCCGTGCCGCAATCGGACGAGTCGGCGTGGGGTTGGCCGTGCGCGCCGGTGCGCCGGTGCCGGATGTTTCCACGCCTGAGGCACTGAAAAGGGCGGTGCTCGGCGCCGATTCGCTGGTGTATAACGAAGCCTCGACCGGAATCTACTTCGCCAGATTGCTCGAGCGCCTCGGCATCGCCGGTGAGGTCACGGGGAAGACCACACGCTACCCCGACGGCGCGTCGGTGTTGGAACATCTCAGAAAGGGCAAGGGAAACGAGATCGGCGTCGGCGCGATCACGGAGATCATCGTGTATACCAAGAAGGGACTCAAGCTCGTCGGCCCGCTCCCCGCAGAGATTCAAAACTACACCACGTACACGGCGGGCCTCATGGTCGGCGCCAGGTCGCCGGAAGCGGCGAGGGCGTTCATCCGGTTTCTTACTTCCCCGCCAGCGAAGGCGGCATTCGCTGCGGCCGGGATCGACTAGTGTCCGCCCGTATCCTGGGGCAAATCGAGAGAGAGGTGCGACTTTTATGCCTGCGTTCAAGTGGAGCGAGCTGAAGAAGGAACGGATCGAACCCGAGTACTCCTCGGCCACGGGCTCAATCGTCCGCGGTGAAAAGATTGCGGTCGGGCGCTTCATGTATCCGGCCGCAACCGAGGTAAAACCGCACGCCAGTCCCCACGAGCAAGTGCACTCGATCTTGAAGGGGAGAGCGAGGTATCGCGTGGGCGAGGAGGAGAAGGTCGTGGGGCCGGGAGAGGCTGTCCTGATCAGGCCGAATACGGAGTGCTCGGTCCGGGTTCTGGAGGAGATGGAGGTTATCGGTTTCCAGGACGTGGGGCCACTGGCGAGCGTCCGGTCCGGAGAGGCGGCGAGCCCGGCCTTCTTCACGTGGAGCGAGATGAAGTCGGACTTCATCACACCGAAGTACTCCTCGGGCCAGGGGCCGACGATCACGGGAGAACGGATCGAGGTCGCGTTCATGTTCTATCCCGCCGGGACCGAGGGGAAGCCCCATTCGCATCCCAACGAGCAGATCCAGGTCGCGCTCAAGGGCAAGGTCAGCGCCTTCATCGGCGAAGAGAAGTGCCTAATCGAGCCCGGCGGAGGCATGCTGAACCCGCCAAACGTTGAGCATGGAATCCGGATTCTGGAGGACTACACCGTCATCAACTGCAAAGACATCGTCACGGGCTGGAGCGTCTACCACGCCCGCTGGGAGAAGTGACCAGGTTGTTGAAAAGGCCATCTGCGGCGGAGACTTTCCCCGGGGGAGCCTCGACGCGGCTACTGAGTGTATCCTGAGACGCCGGATGCGTGGCCAGCGCCCTCGGCACATATTCGTAGCCAAGCGCGTCGGTCCGGCGGTATGATAACGGCGGTCGCGCCCGAGCGCGTTGAGGACCGGGCGAGGGGGCGACGCGTCAGGCGTAGCGGAGAACCAGAGCCGGCTGGGGCATGAGCGCTCCACGCCGCAGCGAGGGAGGTTAGTCGGCATGCATCACATCGGAAGGCGGTTCGCGAGCGGGCTGCTGGTGGTGGGGCTCGTCCTGTGCGGTAGCCTCGCGTCGGCGCAGGTGGTAGTTGGGCCGGGGAACGCCGCGCTCCTGTTCCCGTACGTGACCACGGAGGCTGGGAAGTTCACTTTCATCACTATCAACAACGTCGGGTTAAGCACCTTGGGCACTCCGATCCCGGCCTACCACTTCAGCTATGCGATGAAGCCCGTGACAGGGGCGCCGAACCACGTGGTCAACAAGGCGGGCTGCGAGCACTTCGACGCCGACGTCGTGACCACGCCCGCGGACATGATGATCTTCGAGGTGGGTGGGAAGGTGACGACGGATGCCGGGACGTCGGCCCTCTTCGAGGGTGGGCTCACGGCGCCGGTCACCTCCCTGCCGCTGACGTTCCCGGTGGCCGGCCGGGTGGGTTTTCTGATCGTCGAGACCAACACCCCGGTCGTCGACTCCCTGTTCGGGACGACGACCCTGATCGATTCGGCTGCGGGCTTGGTGGTGAGCCTCTCCACGGACTTCCTTTCGAGCGCGATCGCTACGAACCCCGACTTCTCCGGGATCGACGGGGCCGCCGTGCTGCCGGGCATCGGGGCTACCGGGTTCAAGGCGCTGTCGTGGTTCCCGACGGACATAATCGACACGAGCTGGTTCGTGATCCCGCTCGGCGATCGGGTGACCATGGCCCCGCCCGGGGGCGGCGGGATCCGCCGGGCGATCGTTCCGTACGCGCCGGTGCTCCCGGCTCCCGGCGTCCAGGGCGCCCATGACCTCGACGAGCAGTTCTTCTCCGGGGGGAAGACCGCTCCGGTGCGCTGCTTCGGGTACATCGATCGGGACGAGATCCTGCAGCCCGGGACGGACCTGGCCACGGCGGGCGGCGGCTGGACGGCCGTCGCCTCGACCCTTCTGACGCTTCCCGCCAGCGACCTAGTCGACCCGAGCGGATCGTACACCCCGGGGCCGTTCCTCATGATCGCGGGCCAGGTGAGCGCGGCGCTCGGGGCGCCGATGATGACCGTCCACCGGGTGCCGGACCTTGTGCCCTGCTTCAGCCCCGCTGGCTTCGGCTTGACCTGTCCGGGCGGCGGGCCCTGAGCGCAGGGGGCGTCCCACACGAGAGGAACGCCCCTAGCCCCGGGGCAAGAATGACGTAGGGGACGGGGCGGCAGCGATCAGAGCCTCGGCGAACCCAGGTGGCAGGACGCGCAGGGGCCACTATGCCTGAAACCGTCGAGCTGCATCCGGGCGCACCCTGGCAGGAGGTCCGGACCACCCTCGCCGACTGGCGGGCGGCGGACGAAGGGTTGCTCCTGCGCACGCTGCATCACATGGCGTTGATCCGCGCCTTCGAGGAGACCGTGCTCGAGCTCGCGGTCGCGGGTCTGGTCCACGGCCCGGCCCACTCGAGCATCGGCCAGGAGGGGGGCGCCGTCGGCGCCATGGCAAGCCTGACCGACATCGACCAGATCAACGGCTCCCACCGCGCCCACCATCAGTTCCTGGCGAAGACCCTGAACTACGTGATGCCGCAGGAGCACGACCCGCGGTGGAAGGACCTACCCCGCCCCGTGCTCGAGCTGCTGCGCCGGACGCTGGCGGAGATCATGGGCTTGGCCCAGGGGTTCTGCAAGGGGCGCGGCGGCTCCATGCACCTGCGCTGGGCCGAGGCCGGCATCCTCGGGACGAACGCCATCGTCGGAGGCGGCGTCCCCCATGCGGCCGGCGTCGCGTGGGCGCAGAAGCGCGCCGGCAGCGGCGGGGTCGCCGTGACGTTCTTCGGCGACGGCGCCGTCAACATCGGCGCGGTGCTGGAGACGATGAACCTCGCGGCTGCCTGGGACCTGCCCCTCTGCTTCTTCATCGAGAACAACCAGTACGCCGTCGCCACGACGGTGGCCGAGTCCACGCGCGAGACGCGCCTCTCGGCGCGCGGGCTCGCCTTCGGCATCCCTGCCTTCAAAGTCGATGGGATGGACCCGCTCGCCGTGAAGCTCGCCATGGACAGGGCCCTGGCCATCATGCGCGGCGGGCGGGGCCCGGCCGTCGTCGAGGCGGACGTCTATCGCTACTTCCACCAGGGCGGCGCGCTCCCGGGCAGCGCCTTCGGCTATCGCAGCAAGGAAGAGGAAGCCGCGTGGCGCGCCCGTGACCCCATCGACCGCGTCGCGGCGGCGCTCGAGCAGCGCGGCTCCCTTGACGAGCAGCAGCTCGAGAAGATCAAGACCGAGTGTCGTGAGGCGATGAGCTGGGCGGTGTCGGAGCTCACCGAGCCCCACGGCGAGAAGCGGCGCATTCTACCCAGCCTGTGGCCATCGCCGACGTTTCGCGACGTCGGCATCCGCGGCGACCTCGGGGAGCTGGCCGGGGCCCGGTACGAGGAGCTGGAGACGTTCCGAGGAAAAGTGCAGCCGGCGAAGTTCATCGACATGGTCGCCGAGGTCATGCGGCGCCGCATGGAAACGGACAACCGCATCTTCGTCCTCGGCGAGGACATCCACCGCCTGCGTGGCGGCACGAACGGCGCCACCCGCGGCTTGAAGGAGCAATTTCCCGACCGGATCCTCGGCACGCCGATCAGCGAGGAGAGCTTCGCGGGCTTCGCCGGGGGCGTCGCGATGGACGGCCGGTTCCGGCCCGTCGTCGAGTTCATGTATGCCGATTTCGTCTGGGTCGCGGCCGACCAGGTCTTCAACCAGATCGCCAAGATCCGTCACATGTTCGGGGGCGATGTCCCGGTGCCGCTGGTCCTGCGCACCAAGGTGGCCATGGGGACCGGGTACGGCTCCCAGCACTCGATCGACCCGGTCGGCCTCTTCAGCCTGTCGCCGGGCTGGCGCATCGTCGCGCCGTCCACGCCCTTCGACTACGTCGGGCTGATGAACAGCGCCCTCCGCTGCGAGGACCCGGTCCTCGTGATCGAGCACGTCGATCTCTACCCATCGACGGGGCCGGCCCCGGTCGAGGACCTCGATTACTACATCCCCTTGGGGAAGGCCAAGGTGGTCCGTCCGGGCACCGCCTGTACCGTGCTGAGCTATCTCACGATGGTGGGAAAGGCCGTCGCGGTGGCCGAAGAGCTGGGCGTGGACGCCGAGGTCATCGACCTTCGCAGTCTCGACCGGGCCGGCCTCGACTGGCAGACGATCGGCGCCAGCATCGGCAAGACGCACAACGTCCTCATCGTCGAGCAGGGCCCGCTCAGCACCTCCTACGGCACGCTCCTTGGCGATGAGATCCAGCGGCGCTTCTTTGACGACCTCGATCAACCGGTCCAGCGCGTCACCGGCGGCGAGGCGGCGCCGAGCGTCTCCAAGGCGCTCGAGGCGGCGACGCTGGCCGGCGCCGACGAGATCCGAGCCGCGTACAGGGCGGTCTTGGCCAACGCCGGCCAACCACTTTAGGTGACGGAGCGCCGTGCCGGGCGCCCTCGGTGGAAGGGGGCTACCGCCGGCGAAGACGCGCAGGCCGGGGGGGCGCCGACCCCTCGGGCGGGCCGTCGGCGACGGCCGGAGTGAGCCCGGGAAGGTCGAGGCCGGCCTGGTGGAGCGGCCGGCCGATGTGGTCCCGAATCCATTTCGCGTCCCACCATTCCAGCGGGGTGGTGTAGACGCCATGGATGAGGACAGCGAAGTGGAGGTGATCTCCACCGGCCAATCCGGTCTCCCCGCTTCGGCCCAGGACGTCCCCCTGAGGCACGCTCTGCCCCTGGGTCACGGTGATCTGACTGAGGTGGGCGTAGAGGGTGGCGAGGCCCAAGCCGTGGTCGAGAATCACGGCATTCCCGTAAATCCCCAGCGGACCCGCAAACAGAACAATCCCCGCGTTGGCGGCCTCGACGGGAGCCTGGCGACGGGAGGCCAGATCGAAGCCCAGGTGGCGCTGAGTATCGACGACCCGGCCATTGAACCCGTAGGTCCGCTCCTCTGCAAAGTTTGAGAAGACCTTCGAGTTCGGCTGCTGCCGGAACGCCCCCTGCCAGAGGGGGTTGGGTCCCGACCGGCTCGCGATCGCGTGAATCTTGGCCTCCACCTCCTGCCGCCCCTCTCGGTTGACGCGAAGGAAGGCCTCAAGGAGATCGTCTGAGGTCTTGGCCTCGACGCCGGGAGCCAGTTCCGGGAGCTTGTTCCGGAGGAACGCCTCGGAAAGCTCGACGGTGCCCTTGGGGAAGCGCGCCGGGAGGAGATGCGACAGACCGCCGAGGACACGCTGGTTTCCCGCCTCGTCCTCTGCTCGCAGAGTCGGCGGGGCAGGCGGATCATTATAAGGAACCGTGAAGAGCGCGACCGCGATCGTCGGCTTCCCCGACAGGCCTGTCACGCCAGGGAAGAAGGCACTCCCGACTTGGACTCCCGACCGGCTCGCCCCCTCCACGCGATACACCGCCACGCCCGCCCCGCCGTGGCGAACATAGTCCGTGGCGACCAGGAGCTCGAGGGTCGGGGGAGTGAGGTCCACCGTGAGGGAATGAACGAGCCGCGGCGCCCCGGACGGCCAGGGGCGCCAGGCGGAGTCCCTCGCCCAGACCCGGAGATCGGCCGGACCTTCCTTGAGGCCCAGGGCCTGCGCCTCCAGGGTCAGGGGACGACGAACCTCCGGCGGCGCTGGCGCTGGAAAGCTCTCTGCGAGGAGAGTCTTGTCCTGGCCTGCCTGCGTGAGGCGCGCCTCAACTGACCGGAGGCCTCCGGACCGCGACGCGATGACAAGGGTGAGAGTCGCCCGGTGACCGAGGAACGCACGCGGCGGATCGAGTGTCACGGTCGGTTCAGGGAGGCGCTGACGCCAGAAGAGGAACGCGATGCCGACGGCGAGGAGAGCGAGAAGACCGAGCCAACGCTTCGGGTGACGCATGACTCCACCCATGATACGGGTCGCACTGAGCGGACGTCAACATTCCAGGGCGTATTCTCTCACGCTCCTCCTCATCAACACTCCGGATCCGGCTTATTTTCCTAGCAACGGCAGGATTTTTTCGCCGAAGAGGTCAAGCTGCTTGGGATCGGCCACGACCAGACCGACGATCAAGGTCTCAAGACCCTTCGAGAAGAACGAGTTAATGCGTTCGGCGCAGGCCTCGGGGGGTCCGACCGGAAGGTGTTTTTCGACGTCCATTCTGACCTGTCCGTAATAACGCTTGAGATAGGCGGCGCAAGCCTCGATCGCCCTGGCCCGGTCATTATCCACGACCATGAACGTCAGCCCAGCCTTTTCGATCTCTTGGGGGTCGCGTCCGGCGGCTCGGGCGAAGCTCGATATCTTCTCCCATACTGCGGGAAAATCCCCGATGGCGGCACTTCCGCAGATGTACCCGTCGGCCAACCTTCCTGCTCGCTTGAGCACAACGTCTGCGCTGCCCCCCATCCAAATCGGTGGGTGAGGAGACTGAAGAGGTTTGGGGCCGATGGTGAGATTCTCCACTTGAAAGAATCTCCCGTTGTGGCTGACGCCGTCCTCCGTCCAGAGTCGCTTCATTAGCTTGACCGCTTCCTCTGCCCGGCTTCCCCTGCCCTCGAAGGGAATCCCCACTGACGTGAAGTCGTTCTGCCGGCTGCCAAAGCCGATGCCGAGAGTCACGCGCCCGCCTGAAAGAAAATCGAGGGTGCTCACGGTCTTCGCGAGTAGCACCGGGTGTCGAGTTCCGGCCAGAAGGACCGAGGTACCAAGCCTGATCCTTCTCGTGACCGCGGCCGCGGCGGCGAGAAGGGTGAGCGGTTCAAGGTTATCGTAGACGATCCGGTCGATGACCCAGAGAGAATGAAGCCCCATCTCCTCGCACTTCTTGGCCACGGTGGTGACATATCCAGGTTGGATCTGCGGCGCCGGGCTCACAAAACAGAGACCGATCTTCGCCATCATGCTTCTCCTTCTCTACGTTCATTGTGGCTGAACTGCAAGCTGCCCTTCCCTGAGTTATCGCGTTCTCGGTCGCCGCCGGGCACGCTTGCCGCGTGCGGCCTTCAGCTCCGCCAGAAACTCGTCGAAGCTCTGCGTCATGCCCTCGGCGGCGCTCCAGCGGCGGATCGCCGCCAGGTTCACAGGATTGCGCACCGCAATGGATACCGCCACTGCAAGGCTCTGCCGGTCATTCCAGTGGTAGAAGGCGGCCAGCCTATCACGGCACGAGTCGGTTGGCGAAAGGACGAGCGCGCGTGCGCGCCGCAGCCGATGTTCGACCGGTTTGATCTGATAATCGGCCCCGATGGCAAGAGGTCCGCGAGGGAACTCCACGTAGAAGCGAACGCGACGGTGCAGATACCGATCTCCCCTCCTCTTGAAGCCGACCGAGCCCATGGCCGCGTCCAGCGCCGCTTGGGTGACATGTCCAAGCAGGATGAAGTCGATGTCCACCGAGTCATACGCGCCGCCGCTCCGCAGGCTGGCGCAGGCGCCGCCGGTGAGCACCGCCCGGATCCCGCGTCGCCTGAGCGTATCACCAACTTCGACCGCCACGGAACCCAGGCTGGAGCGCGCCGTGATGCTCACAACGGTTTGGCAGTCCGCCGGGGGCGCCGGCGCAGGGCGGAAATGCGACTCCTCAGCTCAGACTCCGGCTTGGTGAGTCGCAGGAGAAAGTCGTGAAGCTCATGGTACGCGAAATGGCGCGGATCGAGCCGGAAGACGCGGGTCCGACCGACTGCCCTGCCAGCGACGAGGCCGTCTTTCTCGAGGCTGCGCAAGGCCTTCTGGACGGTCGAGAACGGCATCCCGAGCACGCGAGCGAGCTCTCGGGGGTAGCTCTCCAAGAGCAGGCGCAGGGCCAGAAGGACCCGCGTCCGACCTTCGCTACCGAAGGGGCGTGATCTGGTCTTGACCTCCATTTGTGTTCATATGAACACAATTTGGGTTCAAAGGCAAGGGTTAGGGAAGCAGCAGCGGGCGGTTCGGCCGACGGCTGCTAGGGCCATTAAACAAAGGCTACTGGCTCGGGAAGATCCCCTCAAACGTGGCGAGCAGACTGGCCTTCCCGGCCGAGTAGGTCGCCACCCCCTCCGCGACTCTGATCTTGAACGGGAAGTCGCCGATCTTCTCCCACCACTCCTTGACGACATCGGGTGGCTTGAGCCCCAGGGCCTGCACCCGAGAGCCCGAGGTGACCGCCAGGTTGCCGGGGACAATGAGCGAGTCCAGTAGGCTGACCACCCGGAGCTGGGTCGTGGCCTTCGGGGGAACGAGCGTGGTCTCGTAGACCGTCGCGGTATTTAGCTCGAAGAACTCGTTGGGCTTGGCCTCGAAGGCATAGGTAAACTTCATGTCCTCCTGTGCGATGGTCACGGTGTTGGGGTTTGTGATGTTAAAGACGAAGGCTATAGCCAACGGGACGCGGGCCGGCGGAGGCGCATAGGGGAAATAGGCGGCGATCTCCACCCGCTCCAGTGTGATCTTCGGCGGCTGGAGCTTGGCTGCCGGCACTGCCGGCTTGGCTGCCGCGGGCTTGGCCTCGGGCTTGGCGGCGGGTGGTTTGGCCTCAGGTTTCGGCGCCTGAGCGGCGACCTCGCCGACCGCACCCCACGTGACCAGGAATCCAATCAAGATAGACAGGGCGATGCTTCGCATGGCTTCTCCCTTCCTTGGCGCAAGACGGTTTGTTCAATCAATTCCCTTCCTGTTCGAGCGCCGGCTCCGCCGGCGCAATCCCGGGGGAGGTTCGGAAGGGGGGCGCCCCCCTCCGAGGTAGTTAGGTAACCCAGCGCTTCCGGCGTTTGTAATGCTTCACCTGTCGGAAGCTCTTCCGGGTCCCGAGATCGGTCAACCCCAGATAGAAGTCCCGAATGTCCGGATTCTCCCTGAGCTTCTCCGCCGGCCCGTCCATGACCATCCGGCCGTTTTCCAAAACGTAGCCATAGCCGGCTACGCTCAGGGCAAGCTTGGCGTTTTGCTCGACCAGAAGGATCGGAATCCCTTCTTTCTCGTTGAGCCGCGTCACAATCTCGAAGATCTCCTTGATCAGGAGGGGGGCGAGTCCCATCGAGGGCTCATCGAGCAAGAGCAGGCGCGGCCGCGCCATCAGGGCCCGGCCAATGACCGTCATCTGCTGCTCGCCCCCGCTGACGAATCCGGCCCTGACGTGACGCAAATCTTTCAGTCGGTGAAAATAGTTGTACACCATCTCCAACCCGTCCCGCAGGGAGGCGCCGTTGCCGCGGAGGTGAGCGCCGACCTTGAGATTCTGCTCGACGGTCAGGTGCTCGAAGACCCGTCGGCCCTCGATGACCTGGACGATCCCCATCTGGGCGATCTCTTCGGCCGACTTTCGGTCGATACGCTCGCCCAGAAATTCAATGCTCCCCTCCGCCACCTTCCCGTTTTCGTGCTTGAGCAAGCCCGAAACAGCCTTGAGCGTGGTGCTCTTCCCGGCCCCGTTGGCCCCCAGAAGGGCCACGATCCCATGAGCCGGAACCTCGAGCGAGACCCCCTTGACGGCCAGGATCACCTCGTGGTACAGGACCTCGATGTTATTGATCTTGAGCATGTCGGCGTTAATAGCCGAGCCAAGAATCCCATTTATCGGGCCACCGCTTCTTGAGATCGACCTCCTTGAGAAGGACAAACTTCCCCTTTTCGATTCGATAGACTCGGATCAGCGAGCCCGGCCGGTGATCGGTCGGCGTGATCGTGATAGGCGGCCGGCCAAGGCCCGGGGTCCACTCCCGGATCGACTCGAAAGCCTCCTTGATCCCCGGACCGTTCAGCTTTCCGGCCTTGTCGGCCCGAGTGAGTACCTCGCGCATCAAGAGAACATCCACCCATGATTGAACGGTTCGGATCAGGCGCTTCTCCGGGGGAATGCCTGGGTTCATCTTCTTCGCGTACTCAACGACCTTGTCCATTAAGGGGACCTTTTCGCCATAGAAGGCGTTGACGGCGATCCCGACTACGCCTTCCGCCGCTGGGCCTGCCAGCTTGATGAGGTTTTCATCGAAGCCCCAGTTGTTGACGATGTGGTCCGCCCCCAGCCCCAGCGCGTGGGCATCCTTGAGGGTGGTGGAGACGGACATGGTGATGTTGCCGTGCCAGACGAGATTGGGTTTAAACTCCTTGGCGGCGAGGACCTGGCTCTTCACGTCGAGGGAGGTCAGTGAGACGTCCTGATCCGGCCCAATCTCGAAGCCCAGGAGCGTCGCCTGCTCCTTGATCGCTTTGATCGGGGCGCTGGCGTAAGGGACTGGGAAGGCGTAGAAGCAGACAAAGCGCGGCTTCACCCCTCGTTCCCGCTCCGCCTTGAAGCGGGGGTCCTTCATCCAGACCTCGTCGAACCACCCGGTGATGGCGGCCCGCGCGTTTGAGGAATAGTCGGTGCCGTAGATGAAGTTGTAGGGGGTTTTCTTCGGATCGGTGAGGCCCGCCGAGAAGGAGTGGGAGAGATACGGCAACTGATCCTTGGTCACCGTGGGCGAGAGCGCCTCTGTATCTCCTGTCCCCCAGCCCAGGACCATGGCGACCTTGTCGAAATCCCGGAAGCGCTTATAAGTCGTGATCGCCTCCGGGACCCGGTAGCCGTAGTCGTACTGGAAGAGGCGGATCCTCTTCCCGTTGACCCCGCCTGTGTCGTTCACATACTGGACGGCCTCACGAATTCCCAACCCGATGTCCTTCCCAACGTCTGAGGTCGGACCGGTGAAGTCGTTCAGGGACCCGAGCTTGACGACCTGCTGGGCCACGGCCGCCGGGGCAAGCGTTGCCACCACCAGGGCCACGACCAGGACTTGAATCATCACGCGCCAGACCATACGCACCTCCTTCGGTTTGGGGTCATTGGCTTAGTAGGCAAAGGGCCAGAGGTTGAGATAGTTCTTGATCTGCTGCCAGCGATACGCGAGCCCGCGCGGCTCGTAGAGGAGGAAAAGGACGATGGCCAAGCCGAAGACCATCTCCTTGATGTAGAGGAATCCCTCGGAGAGTCTGGGGAAGACTTCGCTCAACGGGATCACCGCGAACTTGAGGGCCTCGAGGAGGATCGTGATGAAGGCCGACCCGAAGATCACCCCGTAGATGCTCCCGACGCCACCGATCAGGATCACGCCGACGACCCACAAGGACCACGAGAACGTGAAGTGCTCCGGGCTGACGAAGAGGAGGGAGCTAATCCAGAAGGCCCCGGCCAGGCCCGCGAGAACCCCGGCCACGAAGTAGGCGAGGAGCTTATACCAAAAGACGTTCACACCCATCGTCTCCGCCGCGATGTCGTTGTCGCGGATGGCGATCCACGCTCTACCCACGCGCGTTCGGAGCAAGTTGGCAAGGCCACCGGTTGAGAGGACCACCAAGCCGAACATAAGATAGTACGCCTTCATCTCGGAATCAATCACCCACGGTCCAATCGTGATGGTGCCGGGTGGGAGAGAAAAATAGTGACCCCGCCCCCCGATCTTGCTGACGTACTGAGTGATGATGAAGTCCACGGTCACAAACTGGGCGGCCATGGTCGTCATGATCAGGTAAAAGCCCTTGACGCGCGCCGAGGGGAGACCGAAGAGGGCGCTCCAGAGACCCGCGAGGATGGCCCCAATGGCGACGCTCACCGGATACGGGAGGCTGTATTGAAGGATTCCAATCGAGGTGGCGTACGCCCCTACGGCGATGAAGGCGGAATGTCCGAGGGTGATCTGACCGCAATAACCAATGAGGAGCTGCACCCCCAGGGCGGAAAGAATTGTGTAGCCGATGATGTTGGCTACCGAGACGAGGTAGAGGTTGGCGTAGAGGGGAAGTGCGGCCAGGGCGAGGATGAGCAGGCCCATTTTCCACCGCACGAACCACGTCTGCCACCAGGCATGGTCCGCCCGGTAGTGCTCGTGATAGACCCCGGCGGGAAGGTACATCAGTTTGCTCGGAGGGGGGCTCCGCCCCCCTTCCGATGCCTCCCCCCAACTGATTCGGTTGCGGCCGCGAAGCGGCCGCTCGAAGCGCCAGGTCTCAACCGCAAGGGAACTCTAATTCCGGTGCGCGAGTCCATTAGCACGGAGAGAAGGGTCGCGGAGCCACGCCCGAGCCAGCTACGGCGACCTAGGCGAGGCCCCTGAAGCGAGCGGGGTGAGCTGGGCCAGCCCCTTCTCATACGCGTTCGATGCGTTGCCAGCCCCAGAGGCCATACGGGCGGAAGAGCAGAATAATGACCATGAAGACAAACGGAGCGATGTCCTTGACCCCGCCGGGGGTGAACTGCTCGAGATATCCTCCGGACAGGTTCTGGAGGATCCCGATCACGATCCCGCCGACGATCGCCCCGGGAATGGAATTGAGGCCGCCGAGGACCACGGCGGGGAGGACCAGGAGGCTCAGGTATCCGATCGAGACATTCACCCCGTTCATGTTCCCGAGGAGCGCCCCGCCCACGCCTGAAGCCATAAACGCCAGGGCCCAGGCCAGGGCATAGACCCACTTGGCGCTGACCCCGAGGGAGAGCGCCGCCATCTCATCATCGGCCGTTGCCTGCATGGCGAGCCCCCAGCGGGTCTTCTGAAAGAAGGCGACGAAGACCAGGAGGAGGACGATGGCGGCCACGAAACTCCAGAGATAGACCTGGCCGAGGACCATCTTCCCGATCCGCACCGGCTCCAAGGGGAAGACCGGAGGGGAAAAGACCCGGGTGTCAGTCCCCCAGATGAACCCCACCAGGGCCCGGAAGAAAAAGGAGAGGCCGACGGTGATCATGATGACGGCCAGGACTGGCTCACCGATCATGGGCCGGAGAACCAGATGCTCCACCAGGAGACCCAGGACGAACCCAACAATCAGGGTCGCGAGGATGGCCAGCGGGAAGGAAAAACCCCACGTATAAAACTGAAGCGAGACATATGCCCCGATGAGGGTCAGCTCCCCCATGGCCAGATTGAGGACCCCGGAACACTTGTAGATGAGGGTCCAGCCCAGGGCCACCAGGGCGTAGACGCTGCCGACCAGGATTCCGGTAATCATGAGCTGAAGGAAGAAATCCACTTAGTGCCGCTCCAATTAACGTCGCCTCACTGTGTTCTCAGTCGTCGCCGATCCTCAACGTATAACAGAATACGCCTCCGGTCGGCTCCTCCCTCGGGCCTTGTGATGCTCGTTACTTGGAACGGCACCGTTAGCTTTCCTCGGAGACCTCGGCGATCCGGAGGTCGGTTTTGATCTTCGCCACCCGCCCGTCTTCGTACGTGATGGCCGTGTCCACGTGAACCGAGTCGGTTTCCTGGTAGAGGGCGTCGACGATTTGCCGATAGCGGTCCTCCACGAAGGCCCGGCGGAGCTTTCGGGTCCGGGTCAGTTCATCGTCATCCGCGTCAAACTCCTTGAAGAGGTTCAAGACTCGCCGAATGCGCGCCGTCTTGGGGAGCCCCCGGTTCGCCTGGCGCACCGCGTCCTCGACGAGGTGGTAGACCTCGGGCTTCTGGCAGAGTTCCTGGTAGCTCGTGTAGGCGATGGCGCGCTCCTCCGCCCATTTTCCCACCACGGTCGCGTCAATGCAGATGATGGCCGTGACAAACGGACGCTGATCCCCCACCACGAGGGTGTCCTTGATAAAGGGGCTGAAGCGGAGGCGGCTCTCCAGGTACATCGGAGAGAAGCGGCTGTCATCTCCCAGGACCATGATGTCCTTGGTCCGGTCGAAGAAGACGAGATGCCCGTCGTCATCAACGAAGCCTGAGTCCCCGGAGTGAAGCCAGCCGTCGCGAAGGGCGCGAGCCGTCTCCTCGGGCTGCTTGTAGTAGCCTTTGAAGACCGAGGGACTCCTGGAGATGATCTCCCCCTCGGGACTGATTCGGACCTCCGTCTCGGGGATGGGCTTCCCGACCGTGTCCACTTTGACGTCGTCGGTCCGATGAACGACCGAGATCCCGGCGATTTCGGTCTGACCATATATCTGCTTGAGGTTCACGCCAATCGCGTGGAAGAACCGGAAGTGATCCGGTCCCATGGCCGCGCCCCCGGTGTAAGCGTTCCTCAATCGGCTGAGACCCAAATAGTCCCGGAGCTTTCGGAAAACCGCCCAGTCGGCTAGCCGGCCCAGGCCGCGAAGATAGAGCGACGCCGGTGTCTTGGCGAACCTCAGGTCGGCAAGGCGCATCCCGATCTTCATCGCTGCCTCATAGGTCTTTCGCTTGAGCGGCGTGCTGTCCAGGTAGCGGACCTGGACGGTACGGACCATCTGCTCGTAGAGACGGGCCGAGGAGAAGATGACCTGAGGGGCGATCTCCCGGAGATCGTGCATCACGGTCTCTGGCTCCTCAGGAAAGTTGATCGTGAAGCCGGTCATGAGGCCGCAGGAGAGGGACATCATCTGCTCCCCGATCCAGGCGAAGGGAAGGAAGGAAACGAAATCGTCGCTCTCCTGACACGGGTCCACGCGCATGAGGTTTTGCCCCATGGCCAACATGTTCGCGTGGGTCAGCATCGCTCCTTTGGGGAACCCGGTGGTTCCCGAGGTATAGAAGATGAGGGCGATGTCGCTGCCTTGCCCCCGGGTTACCATTGACTCGAAGCGACCGGGCTCGCGCTGGGCCACATCCCGGCCCCGGGCCTCGACTTCGGAGAGACGGAGGAGCATCGGGTCATCATAACCGCGCATCCCCTTGGGATCGTCCCAGACGATATGGAGAAGCTTGGGGCAGCGGTCTCTCACGGCCAGGGCCTTGTCCACCTCTTCCTGCCCCTCCGCGATCAAAAACTTGGCGTCCGCGTGGTCCACGATGTACTGGACCTCATCGATCAGGCAATCCTGGAAAAGCCAGGCGGCCACCCCGCCGGCCGCCAGAGTCGCCATCTCGGCCCAGAGGCCCTCAGGACGATTGTGGCCGATGAACGCCACCTTGTCCCCCCGCTCGAGGCCGAGGGCCTCAAGCCCCAGTGCCAGGTGCCGGACATGCTCCGCATACTCACGCCAGGTAATCGCTCGCCAGATCCCGAACTCCTTCTCGCGCATGGCGACCTTTCGGTCTCCGTACCGCTCCGCTGTCCGGAAAAGGAGCTTGGGGATGGACAGATCCGGGGTGATCGACGGAAGCTCAAGGGGGTTAGCGTCGCGTGACATAGAGTCCCTCCGCTTCCCCGAGGTAGGCCTTCACCACTTCGGAATTTTTCTGGATCTCCTGGGGGGTTCCCTCGGCGATCTTCTCGCCGAAGTTGAGGACGGCAACTCGATGCGAGATGTCCATGACGACGCCCATATCATGCTCTACGAGGATACAGGTAACCTTCCATCGTTCTTCTTCATTAATGTCCAGGATAAAGCGGGCCATATCCTCCGTCTCCTCCAGGTTCAGACCCGCCATCGGCTCGTCGAGGAGGAGGAGTTTAGGACCGAGGGCCAGGGCCCGGGCCAGCTCCACACGCTTCTGGAGCCCGTAGGGAAGCATTCCAACAACCTTGTCCCGGATGTGCTGGATTTCGAGCAGGTCGATGATCTCCCGCTCGATGAAGGCCCGGTGTTCGATCTCCTCTCGGGCCGTCGGCCCGACGTAGAGGGCCCCGGTGAGAAGCCCGCTCCTCATATGGAGGTGACGGCCGAGCCGAATGTTGTCGAGGACGGTCATCCCGGAGAAGAGTTCGATCTTCTGAAAGGTTCGGGAGATGCCAAGCGCGGCGCGGCGATGCGGTCGGAGATGGCCGATCTCTTGTGCTTCGAAGACGATGCGACCTCTCTGAGGGTGGTAGAGTCCATTGATGCAGTTCAGGAGCACGGTCTTCCCGGCCCCGTTCGGGCCGATGATCGAGAAGATCTCTCCCATTTGGACTTCAAGGCTGACTCCTCGAAGCGCCTGGACGCCGCCGAAGGCCATCTCGATCCCTTCCACGTGAAGAATGGGCCCCGTCACTTCGCGCTTCTCCCGGTGATGGCCCGGGCCGGGTCGATCTCTTCCCGGAGGATGCGGAGTTCCTCCGAGGTTGGAGGCGCCAGTACCTCGACACGCTCGGCAATCAAGGGCTTCATCTCCATGCCTTCGAGGACGGCTTCCGGAGTCAATCCCTCGAGCACTCCGGTGAGCGTGAGCTTCTTCGTCGCGTCGTCAAAGCCGAAGAGCGCCTTCGAGGTCACCACCCGCCACGGCCCCGTGTCCGCAGGCAGCCCGGCGCGTTCCCGGGCCCCGGGCGTGCCATCCAGGTAGCCCGGGGAGGTGATGAAGTCGACGCGCGGGACGAAGCGGCGCCCCTCGTGCATCATCACGATGATCGTCTTCCAGCAGTAAGAGGTCACCTCATTCGCCCCACCCGAGCCCGGAAAGCGCCGCTTGGGCCGGGCGTAGTCCTCGCCCAACATGGTGGAGTTCACGTTCCCGTAGAGATCCACCTGCGTCGCCCCGAGGACGCCGTAATCCACGAGGCCGAGTTGGGCCTGGGCGAAGATGGTGTTCATGTTGGTCCAGGCCAGGGAGCGATAGCAGTTGGCCGAGCCGCCCATGGTGTTTCTAATGAACGGGGTGAGCGGCATGGGGCCGATGGCTCCGAACTCGAAGACCTGGACGAGCTGAGGGGCGTGGAGGCGCTGGGCGAGCATGGCGACAACCTGAGGCATGCCGAAGCCGATGAAGGCGATCTTCTGGTCTTCGAGCAGACGCGCGCAGAGGGTGATCATGACCTCAGCGTCGGTGTCGTCCCGCGTCATGATCGTTCCCTCACCGGTAGCCTTCTTTGATGGTGGCGCGGCGCTTCATGGCATTGAGGCGCGCCAGGCCTACGCGCTTCTCGAGCATCTCCTCGTGAGAGGCGACGCTCCAGACATACTTCTCCAGATACTCGGTGATCTTCCCCTGCCCCTCCAGCGCGTTATATTCGGCGTAATGCTCGTAGTCGATTTCATAAAGTCCCGGCGTGCCCCCGGGATAGGCGCCGAAGGGGGCGAAGACGACGGCGTCCACGAGATAGTACGGGATCGTGGTTCGCCCCGGGTCCTTCCGGATCTCCTCGTGATCGATGATCTCATCGGTCGAGATGATCACCCGCTTCGAGGCCGTGGCCGTCTCCAGCGGCGAAACCCCCGGGCCAAAGCATCGAGCGTTCCCATAAACGTCGGCCTGGTGGACGTGGACCAGCCCGACGTCGGGGCTGACCGCGGGCACCAGGGCGATGGGCCGCCCGGTGTACGGATCCTCGACCACCTTGGCGCCGGAGTATTTCAGAGTGTCACTGCCAAGCAGGGCGCGCGTTGGGAGGAATGGAAGCCCCATGGCGCCGGCCAGATGGCGCAGGGTGAGCGTGCCGTTCGTCCACTCCGTCACTTTGACCGCTCCCGCCTCCACCGCCCGGTTCAGCGTCTCGCCGAGGCCCATGAATCCGACGTCGATCCGCGAGCAGAGCCCCGCCCCCACGAGGAGGGTGGACTCCATCAGCGTGAACTTGGCGCTATACCAGAGGTCCCGCTTTCGCTGACGGATGATCTCGCGGATCAGTGAGAGCGGGCCACGGGTGAAGGAGGAGAAGTCAAAGGAGATATAGTCCCCGTCCTTGACGAAGCGGCCTACCGCCTCCTGCTCCGTGATCGTCTTGTCCACGAACTCCCGGCGCTTCTCGTCGCGCATCCAGGCACGGAGCTCGTCGGGATCCGTAAAGCGGAACTCCCCCACGCCCGACTCGAGAACGTTCACCAGATGACCCTCTCCACGCTCACTGAAAGACCCCCCCACCTCGGTTGATCAATACGCGAGCCCTTACCGCTCACGGTGTTCTCTCTTCCTTCAGGATCTGGCGCGCGATGACCAACCGTTGAATCTCTGAGGTCCCCTCGCCGATCTCGCAGAGCTTGGCGTCACGGAAGTGGCGTTCCAGGGGCAGCTCTTTGGTGTAGCCCATCCCGCCATGGATCTGGATCGCCTTCGTGGTCGTCTTCATTGCCACCTCGGAGGCAAAGAGCTTGGCCATGGCCGATTCCTTTGTGACCGGCTCGCCCATCTCAAGCCGATAGGCCGCCTGCCAGGTGAGGAGGCGGGCTGCGTCCACCTCGACCGCGAGGTCAGCCAACATGCCCTGCAATCCCTGAAAGTGAGCGATGGGCTGGCCAAAGGCCGTCCGCTCCTTGGCGTACTTCACCGAGAGATCCAACGCCCCCTGGGCGAGGCCCACGGCCATGGCCGCAATCCCGATCCTGCCAACATCGAGGACCCGCAAGGCATCCCCGAAGCCTTCGTTCAGCTCTCCAAGGAGGTTCCGAGACGGGACTCGTGCGTCATCAAGGACCAGTTCCGCCGTGTCAGACGATCGAACGCCCAGCTTCTTGTATGTCCCGCCCACTCGAAAACCGGGCGTGTCCCGCTCGACGATGAAGGCGGAAATCCCGTGGGCGCCCCGGGCCTTGTCCGTCACCACCATGATGACATAGGTGCCGGCCACGCTCCCGTTTGTAATAAAGGCCTTGCTCCCTCGAAGGATAAAGTGCTCTCCCTGCCGGGTCGCCGTCGTCTTCATCCCCGCCGCGTCCGAGCCCGAGTCCGCCTCGGTGAGTCCCCACGCTCCCAGCCGCTCCCCCCGGGCCAAGGGGGTGAGGTAGCGCGCCCTCTGAGCCGGGCTGCCCGCGAGATAGATGTGGCCGGCCGAGAGAGAGTTGTGAGCCGCCACCGTCAGCGCGATCGAGCCATCCACCTTGGCCAGCTCCTCGATGACGAGGGAGTAGCTCACGTAGTCGAGGCCTGCTCCACCGTATTCGGGGGGGAACGTCACTCCCAGAAAGCCGAGGCCGCCGAGCTTGCGGATGATCTCCTCGGGAAACGCCCCGCGCTCGTCGTAGTCAGCGATGACCGGGGCGATCTCCTTCTGGGCAAACTCCCGGACCGTCTCGCGAATCATCGCCTGGTCAGGAGAAAGCTCGAAGTCCATCCGTTCGTCCTGTGACGCTTACGAGCGCACCTCAGGCCGAATCGCATCCCGCACGAACTTCACGATCTCCTGGGTGGACGTGCCCGGCGTGAAGAGTCGCTTCACGCCGATGGACTGGAGGGACTCGATGTCGTCAGGCGGGATGATCCCCCCGCCAAACACCACCACCTCTCCGGCCCCGTTTTCTTTCAGAAGCTCCAACAATCGTCTAAACAAATAGTTGTGAGCCCCGGAGAGGACAGAGAGGCCGATGGCGTCCACATCCTCTTGGAGAGCGGTGGCGACGATCTGTTCCGGCGTGTGGTGAAGGCCCGTGTAGATCACCTCGAACCCCGCGTCTCGTAGCGCCCGAGCCACGACCTTGGCCCCCCGGTCGTGGCCATCCAGCCCGGCCTTGCCGATGAGAACCCGTACCCGCCGCTCGGTCACGACGCCGTCCCGAGCGTGGGCTTCGCCCACGCAACCTTGGGGGGAGGTCCGGAAGGGGGGCGCCAGCCCCCCTCCGGGGAAAGTCCGGCCTTGCCGATGAGAACGCGGATCTTTCGCTCCGGGGTCATCGGCGTCACCTCGGCAGCGCGGCGGTGATCAGGTCAGCGGCTGACCTGATCTTGTCCATCTCCCCCTTGACCAGCTTCCAGTCGAAGCCTCTACCGTCCCCGGCCCAGCGGGGAATCACGTGGAGGTGGAAGTGGGGGACGGACTGGAAGGCCGCCCGGCCGTTGGCCTGGAGCAGATTGAGGCCATCGGGCTTGAGGGCAACGCGAATGGCGTGGGCCAACCGCTTGGCGGTGGCGATCGCCGCCTGGAGGTCCTCCACCGGGGTATCCCAGATGGTCTCGGCGTGGACCTTGGTCGCCACAAGGCAGTGCCCGTCGTTCAGAGGATTGATGTCCATGAAGGCGAAGCTCTTCGGATCCTCGTAGAGCTTGAACGAGGGGATCTGGCCATCCCGGATCTTACAGAACACACACTCCGCGTTGCTCACGCTGTCGCCTCCTTAGCCGGGCCAGGGGGGGGCCCGCTCGCTTCAATGGCTGCGCCTCTCAATAAATAATGGGTTCGTGGTAGCGGCCGAAGACCTGGCGGTAGACATCGGAAATCTCCCCGAGGGTCACGGACTCCTTCACCGCATCGATCAGAATCGGCATCAGATTCTTCCCATTTCGCGCCGCGTCGGCGATGCGGGTCAAGTGTCGTTCCACCGCCGCACCGCCGCGGGAAGCTTTCACCTGTCTCACCCGCTCCATCTGATCCCCCTCGACCGCTTCGTCGATCCTGAGATAGTGAATGGAGGTCTCCTCCGCCTGGACAAATTTATTGACTCCGACCGTGGCGAGCTCCCCCCGATCCTCTCGAAGCTTGTCCCGGTAGGCCGTCTCGGCGATCTCGCGCTGGGGGTAGCCCAACTCGATCGCCCGAATAATCCCGCCGAGCTCGTCAATCTTCCTCAAGTACTCCCAGGCCTTCGCTTCCATCTGATCGGTGAGCCATTCGACGTGGTAGCTCCCCCCCAGCGGGTCCACGACGCTGCCAACTCCCGACTCTTCGGCGATGATCTGCTGGGTCCTGAGGGCCACGGTCACCGCCTGCTCGGTCGGAAGCGCCCAGGTTTCGTCGTAGGAGTTGGTGTGGAGGGACTGGGCCCCGCCCAGGATGGCCGCGAGCGCTTGGAGGGCGACGCGCACCACGTTATTGAGCGGCTGCTGAGCCGTCAGGGAGACGCCTGCGGTCTGGGCATGGGTGCGCAGGCGAAGGGACTCGGGCTGAGTCGCACCGAAGCGGTCTCGCATAATCCGGGCCCACAGCCGCCGCGCCGCCCGGAGCTTGGCGATCTCTTCAAAGAAGTCGTTGTGAATGTCAAAAAAGAAGGAGAGCCGCGGCGCAAAGCGATCCACGTCGAGCCCCCGGGCCACGCACGCCTGGACGTACCCGATCCCATCGGCCAGGGTGAAGGCCAGCTCCTGGATCGCGTTGGCGCCGGCCTCGCGGATGTGGTAGCCCGAGATCGAGACTGGATGCCATCGCGGGACATGGTCAGACGTGAACTCGATCATGTCTGTCACGATGCGGACCGCGGGCTCCGGCGGGCAGATCCACTCCTTCTGGGCAATGAACTCCTTCAGCATGTCGTTCTGGATCGTTCCGCCGAGCCGTTCCCACGGGACGCCCTGCTTCTCCGCGACGGCGAGATACATCGCCAGGATGACCGAGGCCGTGCAGTTGATCGTCATAGACGTGGTGACATCCCCCAGCGGGATGCCATCGAAGAGGCGCTCCATGTCATCCAGGGTGGAGATGGAGACCCCCTCGCGGCCGACCTCTCCCCGCGCCCGCGGGTGATCGGCGTCGTAGCCCATGAGCGAGGGCATGTCGAAGGCGGTGGAGAGGCCGGTCTGCCCGTGGGCTAAAAGAAACTTGAAGCGGCGGTTGGTGTCCTCAGGGCGGCCGAATCCCGCAAACATCCGCATGGTCCAGAGGCGCCCCCGGTACATCGTCGGATACACGCCCCGGGTGAAGGGAGATTCACCGGGGAAGCCGAGCTTCGCGAGGTAATCGAAGTCGCCGAGGTCTGCCGCGGTGTACAGACGCTGAAGCGGAAGACCCGACAGGCTCTCGAAATTCGCGCGTCGCTCAGGACTTTTCTCGAGGAATGGCCCTAGAACGTCGCGCTCCCAGCGGTCCTGGGCTTCTCGGATGGCCCTGCGCTGGTCGTCGGCCTCTGGCATTACTTGAGCTCCAGCAGGTGGCGCGCGATGACGAGTTTCTGGATCTGCGAGGTCCCCTCGTAAATCTGGGTGATCTTGGCGTCCCGGAAGAAGCGCTCCATCGGGTAGTCTTTGATATAGCCGTAGCCGCCATGCACCTGGATGCCGTCGGTGGTCACGCGCATCGCCATCTCCGAGGCGTAGAGCTTGGCCATCGCCGCAGCGACGCCATAAGGCTCGCCGCGATCCTTGAGGGTCGCGGCCCTCAGCACCAGCAAGCGGGCTGCTTCGATCTGGGTGGCCATGTCAGCCAGCATCCACTGGACCATCTGGTGCTGAGCAATCGGAACATCGAACGACTTCCGCTCCTTGGCATAGTTGAGCGAGGCCTCGTAGGCGGCCTGGGCGATCCCGATCGCCTGGGCCGCAATCCCAATTCGCCCGCCGTCCAGCGTCGCCATCGCGATCTTGAATCCTTCCCCCTCCTTGCCGAGCCGATGCGCCTCGGGGACGCGACATTCCTCGAAGAGAAACTCGGCGGTGTCCGAGGCCCGGAGCCCGAGCTTGTCTTCGACCTTGGGCACAAGAAATCCGGGCGGCCCCTTCTCGACCAGAAACGCGCTGATCCCGCGGTGACCCTCGGCCCGGTCGGTCTGGGCAAAGACGAGGGCGACGGTCGCCTCACGACCATTCGTCACGAAGAGTTTCCGGCCTCTCAAGACGTAGTGATTCCCGTCACGGACCGCGGTCGTGTTTTGATTGCTCGCGTCGGAGCCCGCCTGGGGCTCCGTCAGGGCGAAGCAGCCGAGCCCTTTCCCCGAGGCGAGAGAAACGAGGAGGCGCTCCTTCTGCTCTTCGGTCCCGTACTTCAAGAGCGGATCGCAGACCAGGGAGTTGTTGACCGACATGACCGCCGCGTGGGAGGCGCAGGCCCGGGCCACTTCCTCGAGAGCCACGACATAGCTCACGGTATCGGCCCCACTGCCGCCGTAGCGCTCCGGGATGAAGATCCCCATGAGCCCGAGCTCACCCATGCGGCGGACCGTCTCGTGAGGGAAGCGTCCTTCCCGGTCGAGCTGGGCTGCGATGGGCATGACCTCCTTCTCGGCAAACTCCCGAGCGAGGTCCCGGATCATCCGCTGCTCGTCGTTCAGCTCAATCTTCATCTTTTTCCTCGGTCTGGCCCGAGGGGCTCCAGTGAGCGCCTCATGGCGAGCCGTGTCGCCGTGCGCAGCGCAGGGCGGGGTGGAGCGCGCCAGCCCGAAAGCGCTGACCTCTGGTCGGGATCAACACATACCCCCTCAGGGGGATGGGGGGTCGCGCGGAGCCACGCCCGACCCAGGCCGAGGGCCTGCGCCTTCCGGGCCGAGGTCAGGATCACGGCGGCGGCCCCGTCGTTGGTCCCGGGGGCGTTCCCGGCCGTCACGTGAGGGGCGCGGCTCATGGATTCCATCCCGCCGGCGACCACGATCTCCTTGTCGCCGAGGGCCACGGCCTGAGCCCCGAGCATGACCGCCTTGAGCCCTGAGCCGCAGACCTTATTGATCGTCACGGCCCCCGCCTCGACGGGGATTCCGGCACCGATGGCCGCCTGTCTCGCCGGCGCCTGCCCCAGGCCCGCGGAGAGAACGTTCCCCATGATAACCTCATCCACCTGCCCCGGCTCCACGCGAGCCCGGCGGAGGACCTCCGCGACGACGATGGCGCCCAGCTTCGTGGCCGGCACGTCCTTGAGCGCTCCCAGGAACCTCCCGATGGGTGTCCGAGATGCGCCAACGATCACAGCGTCGTCGATCACGGTCTTCACGCCTCCTTGAAATGGAATTCCCGGATCAGCCGGAAGTGATCTCCAGGGATTGTGGCCCGGTCGAAGACGACCGGGCGGTCATCGGCGACGTATGAGACGCGTTCCGAAAGAAACGCGGGCACCCCGGCGCGCCGGCCGAGGTATCCCGCCTCGGATCTTCCCAGCTTCACGGCGTAGATTGTCTCCCGAGCCTGCTTGATCTCAATTCCGAGCTTGAAGCGGAGGATGTGGCGCAGGGAGAGGTGTTCCAGGTCGTGGCGCTCGACCTCTCGCCCGATAGGCGCCGGCAAGTGCGAGCACTGGTAGACCATGGGGCGGCCGCGGACCACGCGGAGCCGCTCCAAGAGCCAGACCGCCTCCGCCCCCGGCTTCCCCAACGCCTCCGCCACCCGGGGATCGGGAGAGATAAACCGGGCCCCCAACACTCTGGTCTCGACCTGCTCGCCCCGCGCCTGAAGATCGCCCGTAAACGTTCGGAACTGAAAAAGGTCGTAGTCAATCTGCGGCGAGGCGACAAAGGTGCCAATCCCGTGGCGGCGGCGGATCAGCCCATCGCGCTCAAGCAGGTCCAGGGCCTGACGCAGCGTCATCAGGGACACCTTGAACTCGCGGGAAAGAGCGTGTTGCTGTGGGAACCGGCTCCCCGGAGGGTAGGTTCCCTCTTGGATCTGGTTGCGGAGAGTCTCGTAGATCTGACGGTAGAGCGGAGCGCCGCGGCCCATGGGCTCACCCTCTCGGGACTTCTAGAACTCTGGCCAAGTGTAGCCCGGGCGCCCCCGAGTGTCAAACGGGCGAAGAACCAGCGCCGGGGGCCGGTTTGACATCTCCAGGGCAACGTGCTATCAGTGCCACCACACTCATGCAGATCGCGAGCGAGACCAATGTTGACGCGACCATCGCCAGGGCCTCTCAGGGCTAGGAGGGAGACGTGAAACTATTGACCTTTGAGAAAGACGGAAGGCAGAGCGTGGGGGCAAGTATCTCCGAAGGCATCGTGGACCTGACCCGGGCTCTCGCCGCGACACATGCCAACGTTCGTGAAGCTGGCTCGGTCCTCTCCATCATCCAGTCCGGCATCGACATCGACGCCATCGGGGAAGAGAGCCTGGCCCGCCTGAGGAAGAGCGGCGACCTCCCCCGCTACCTGGTGACCGGCTTCACGTGGCTCCCCCCCATCCTGCGCCCGCCCAAGATCCTGGCGCTGGCGCTCAACTTCCAGGAGCACATCGACGAGACCAAGCTCTCCTTCTTCAACGAGCCCATCGTCTTTGAGAAGTACGCCGTCAACATGCTCCCCCATGAAGGAGAAATCGTGCTTCCGCCCTTCCCCCAGCTCGTGGACGAGGAAATCGAGCTGGCCGTGGTCGTGGGCAAAGACTGCCGTCACATCCGCCCGTCTCAGGCGCGCGACCACGTCTTCGGCTACACGATCTGTAACGATGTCTCGGCGCGCGACCGCCAGCGGGAGCGGGCACGCATGGGCCAGCCCTACGCCTATGCCAAGAACTTCGACACCTTCTGCCCCATCGGCCCCTGGGTCGTAACGAAGAAGGAGATCCCGGACCCGAGTAATCTGGCGATGGAGGTGAGGGTCAACGGTCAGGTGCGGCGGCAGGGCAACACCGGCAAGATGATCTTCGGCGTGTTCGAGGTGCTGGCCTACTGCTCCGACTACACGCAGATGGAGGCCGGGGATGTCATCTCCCTCGGTACCTACGCTGGGTACAAGGAACTGAAGGCGGGCGATTTCGTGGAACTGGAGATCGAGAAGATCGGTGTACTCAGAAACCGGGTTGTCGCCTCCAAGGATGAGTGGCCCAACTTCACCACCGACCAGCGCACCGGCCCGTTAGTCAAGGAAACACACACCAGGTTCTGAACCATCAAAACGTTATTGTCGACCTCTTGCCCGGCTCCCCGGAAACGAAATAAGATGGGCCAGGCGTTCAGGAGGAGTGTCGTATGATCCTCAAGCAGTATTACCTCGGCTGTCTCGCCCACGCCTCGTATCTCGTGGCCGACGAAGAGACCCACACCGCGGTGGTCGTCGACCCGCAGCGGGACATCGAGCAGTACCTCGAAGACGCCCAGCAGCAGGGCCTCGAGATCCGGTACGTCTTCCTCACTCACTTCCACGCCGACTTCGTCGCCGGCCACCTCGAGCTCCGGGATCGTGTCGGCGCGAGGATCTATCTCGGCGCCCGCGCCGAAGCGGAATACGCGTTCACCCCCATGAACGACGGGGACGCACTGGAGCTGGGCAAGGTGCGCCTCAAGGTTCTGGAGACGCCCGGCCACACCCCTGAGGCGATCTCGATCCTCGTCTATGACCTCGCGAAGGACGAGCGGAGTCCTCATGCGGTCCTCACGGGGGATACGCTCTTCATCGGCGACGTCGGACGTCCGGACCTCATGGCCTCGGTCGGGAGCACGGCGAGCGAGCTGGCCAGCATGCTCTACGACTCTCTGCGCGGGAAGCTCCTCACACTCCCGGACGAGACACTGGTGTATCCGGCCCATGGGGCGGGCTCCATGTGCGGGAAGAACCTGAGCAGCGACACCGTCTCCACGATCGGCGTCCAGCGCCGGTACAACTATGCGCTCCAGCCGATGAGCAAGGAGGAGTTCGTCGCCCTCGTCACCGCCGACCAGCCCGAGCCGCCGGACTACTTCGCCTATGATGCGATGCTGAATCGGCGGGAGCGGCCGACGCTGGACGAGGCGCTTCTACACGAGCTCACGCCTCTCTCGCTGGATCAGGTCCTGGAGCTACAGTCCAAGGGGGCGCGGGTGGTGGACACCCGCACGCCCCAAGACTTCGCGGGCGCCCATCTGGCCGGCAGCACCAACATCGGCCTGATCGGGACGTACGCCACGTGGGCCGGGACGCTCCTCGACCGGCAGAAGCCGATCGTGGTCATCGCCGAGCCCGGGCGCGAGAAGGAAGCCGCGCTGCGCCTCGGCCGCATCGGGTTCGACATCGTGGCCGGCTATCTCAACGGCGGGATGCACGCCCTCGATAGTCGCCCCGACCGCGTCATGCGCCTGGAGCGCGTGACCGCCGCGACGCTCGCCGAACAGCTCGCCTCCGCACCTCCCCCGCTCGTCCTCGACGTTCGCCGGGAGGTGGAGTGGCGGGAGAAGCGGATCGAGGGGAGCCTCAACATCCCGCTCAATCACCTCGAGGAGCGCATTCACGTCCTGCCCCGCGATCGACGCATCGTGGTCCACTGCCAGACCGGCTACCGTTCCTCGATCGCCGCGAGCATCCTCCAGCAGCACGGCATCACGGATGTCGCCGACCTCGTGGGCGGGATCGCCGCATGGGAGGCCGCGAAGCTCCAGGTTGCGGCCTGATCACCGGCGCCTGCCTCATCCCCGCCCGTCATCCGGAATGTGAGATCCGTGCCGACTTCCGCCCGGTGACCGCCTCAAAGGGGGAGACGACAATGCACGGGCCGATGATGGATTATCCGCTCACGCTGACCCACTTCTTTGAGCGGACCCGCCGGCTCTTCGCCAAAAAGACTCTCGCGACGCGGCTGCCCGGTGGGGCGATATTCCGCTATACCTATCGAGATTTTGCAGAGCGCACGTCGCGACTTGCGGCAGCGCTTCAGGCCCTCGGCATCGGCAAGGGAGACCGGGTGGGGACGTTCGCCTGGAACTCCCACCGCCACCACGAACTGTACTGGGCGGTTCCGATGCTCGGCGCCGTCCTCCACACGGTGAATATCCGCCTCTCGGCTCGGGATCTTACCTTCATCATCAACCACGCGGGGGACTCGGTCCTGTTTGTCGGTGCCAGCCTCTGGCCCACGATCGCGGCGATCAGGAAGGATCTCAAGACGGTCAAGCACTACGTCGTGATGCGGAGCACGGAGGAGGCCGTACCTCCCGACGCGCTCGAGTACGAATCGCTCGTCCAGGACGCCCGCCCCCTCACGGCCTGGCCCCGCCTCGATGAGAACGACGCCGCGGGGATGTGCTACACGTCGGGGACGACCGGCCACCCCAAGGGGGTCGTCTACACCCACCGGGCGATCTTCCTCCATTCCCTCGCCCAGGCGACCGTCGACTCAGTCTTCGCCCTTTCCGAGCGCGACGTGATCCTCCACGTCGTCCCGATGTTCCACGTCAACGCCTGGGGCGTCCCGTTTACCGCGACGATGGTCGGGGCCACGCAGATCTTCGGCGGCCCCAACCCCCAGCCCCGGGACATCCTGGAGCTCATCCAGGCCGAGCGCGTCACCTACATGGGCGCGGTCCCCACGATCTGGATCGCGCTCAAGGAGCTTCTCGACAAGGAGCGGTACGACATCGCGGGGCTCAGGGGGATTGTCGGCGGCTCGGCGGCGCCCAAGGGGCTGATCGAGCTCTTCGAGAAGAAATACGGCGTGATCCTGACCTCGGCCTGGGGGATGACCGAGACGACGCCGGTTGGCGTCATCTCGCGAGTAAAGTCCTACATGCAAGACCTCGCGGAGGAAGAGTGCTACGCGATCAGGAACAAGGCCGGCTACCCGTCTGTCTGCGTGGAGATCCGCGCCATCGATGAGGAGGGGCGCGAGGTCCCCTGGGACGGGAAGACCATGGGCGAGCTTCAGGTCCGCGGCCCATGGGTCACCAGCGGCTACTACGAATACGAGGGCGGCGCCAGGCAGTTCACCGAGGATGGCTGGTTTCGCACCGGCGACGTCGTCACGATCGACCCCGAGGGGTACGTCCAGATCATGGACCGGACGAAGGATCTCATCAAGTCCGGCGGCGAGTGGATCTCGAGTGTGGACATGGAGACCCTCCTGATGTCCCACCCGAAGGTTTTGGAGGCCGCGGTGATCGCGGTTCCCCACCCGCACTGGCTGGAGCGCCCGCTCGCCTGCGTCGTCCCGAAGCCCGAGCACAAGGGCACGCTCACCGCCGAGGAGCTGACCGAGTTCCTCAGGTCCCAGGTCGCCAAGTGGTGGCTCCCCGACGAGATTGTCTTTGTGGAGGCGATCCCCAAGACCAGCGTCGGCAAGTTCGACAAGAAAGTGCTCAGAGAGCAGTTCAAGAACTGGACACCGAAGGAGTGACGTTTTTGAGATGGACCCTGAAAGGATAAAAATGTTGACAATCGTATATAACTGTATGCATACTTATCCACGCCGAAAATGCCGGTGGGTTCTCTTGAGCGGGCAGAAGTCGTTTTTCAGAAGCATGGCGGGATGCTCCGCACCTCGCGCGCGCTCACGCTGGGCATCCACCCCCGCACACTCTACGCCCTGCGCGATAGCGGCCGGCTCGTTGAAGTCGCCCGCGGCCTTTACCGTCTAGCTGACGCCCCTACCCTGTCCACCCCGGACCTCGTCAGGGTGGCAACCCTGGTTCCGAAGGCAGTAATCTGCCTGATCTCCGCACTGGCTTTTCACGAGATCGGGACCCAGCTGCCCCGGGCGGTGTACATTGCGCTCCCAAGGACTGCACGGCACCCTCGCCTACCTCACCCACCGGTCCGAGTGTTCCGGTTCTCAGGTTCCCCGCTGACGGAAGGGATTGAATTCCACAAGGTGGACGGCGTCGAGATCCGAGTCTATTCCGTCGCCAAAACCATCGCTGACTGCTTTAAATATCGGCATAAGATCGGTCTTGACGTCGCTTTGGAGGCGCTGCGCGACTCCTGGCGCCACCGCCGCATGACCATGGACGACCTCTGGCGCTACGCCGCGATCTGCCGGGTCAAGAACGTGATGCGCCCGTATCTGGAGTCGCTGACGTGATCCGCCGGCAGCCGCGTAACCTGGCCGCCTCGGTCCGCGATCGCCTCTTCAATCTGGCGCGAGAACGCCGTGAAGACTTCCAGGCGATCCTGACACGCTACGCGGTGGAGCGGCTCCTCTACCGTTTGAGCATCTCGAAATACCGCGACCAGTTCCTCCTGAACGGAGCCATGCTGTTCTTTGTGTGGAGTGGCCAGCTCTATCGACCGACCCGAGACCTGGACTTGCTCGGAACCGGGGAAAACTCGGTCCCCCGTATGAAAAGAATCTTCGGCGAAATCTGCAAAGTCCCGGTTGACGACGACAGCCTCAAGTTCCTCACCAGCACGATACGGGGCAGCCGGATCCGCGAGGACCAGGAGTACGAGGGAGTTCGGCTCACGCTGACCGCCAGGCTCGCCGCCGCCCGCATCCCAGTACAGGTTGATATCGCGTTCGGCGACGCGGTGAAGTCTGAGCCAAAAGAAGAGGAGTTTCCGACACTCCTGCCGCTTCCCGCGCCGCGCCTGAAGATCTACCCGCGGGAAGCCGTTGTCGCGGAAAAGTTTCAAATCATGGTCGCGCTTGGGATTGCCAACAGCCGGATGAAGGACTTCTCCGACATCTGGACCCTTGCCCGAACGTTCCCCTTTCATGGTGATACGCTCGGCGAGGCGATCGCCGCCACGTTTGAGAGACGCCACACCGCTTTGCCGACAACGCCGTCCCTAGCCCTGACTTCTGAATTCTCGGAGGACCGGGCCAAGCAGGCGCAGTGGAAGGCGTTCCTGGAACGGGGCCAACTCCTCGCGGATGGGCACACGCTGACCGATGTGGTGGCCCTCCTGCGTGACTTTCTCATGCCTCCGACAGTGGCTGTCGCCGCCGGGAAACCGTTCAAGATGCGCTGGCCGGCCAAAGGCCCCTGGCAACCGAAGGTGCAACCCAAATCAGGACAGGACATGCCCAAAGGCAAGCGTAAGGCAGCAAGAAAAAGCTTTGCACCACCAAACGCAAGCAGCGGCAACTCCGAGCGGCAAAAATCACGCTACAGACGTACAAGGAAGGCATCAAACAGGCGGCGCGGATGGTCAGAGAGGCGGAGGCTAAATACCATGATAAGCGGTTGAAGATCCGGCACGTCGCCCACCACTATTACATCCCTATGATTCTCTCGGGGGAAACTGAGCGGATCGATTACATCAAACACATCATTCAAATCGAAAGCGAGGTCAAGTTCGTCAACCGACTGGAAGAATATCTGGGCAAAGCGAAGAACAAGTTCCAGAATTTCGACTGGTGGCTGTTTAGCAAGCTGGACGAAAGCCTCGATGAGGTTTACATCCCGTACTACGACGGTTCCTCCAACAAGGTCAGGAAGTTTGAGCCCGATTTCATTTTCTGGCTGCAAAAGGGGAATGACTACTCCGTGGTTTTCATCGACCCCAAGGGCACTGAGCACACCGACCAGCGTAAAATCGACGGCTACGCCGAGATTTTCGAAGACAGTGAAGGCAGGAAGAAAAGCATTCCTTACGATAGCAAGACGGTAAAGGTGTTCGCGTTCTTGCACACCGAAGATGCGGACGGCTTGCCGAAGAAAGGTTATAGGCGCTACTGGTTTGATGACATCGACAAGGCCTTTGCTTCTGTGGTGACCTCTGTATAGCACCAGCAACCCTTCGTGCCGCGGCCAGTACGACTCCATTGAGGGGGCTTCGCGCGGCACATGCGAGATGCGCTGTCCAACGCGTCCAGGGCAGTGTGCGGGCCAAGCTCGGAACGCTGGTTAAGCGCGTCCTGCGCAAGTACGGCTACCCGCCTGACAAGCAGAAGAAGGCGACCCTGGAGCAGGCGGAGCTGCTCGGCAAAGAGTGGGCGGCGTAGGAGAACCCTGTCGGCAAGTTCGACAAGAAGGTGCTCAGAGAAGAGTTCAAGAACCGGACACCGAAGCCATAGACCCTCGGCGAGCCTCCACCCGCGCCAGCCTTTCCCCTTGACAGGCTTTCATCCGCTCAGTAGCTTAGGCCGTGGTGAGCCCCATAAACACCGTCGTAGCTGCGACGCGTCGGCCCAAGGAGGAACGGAGACGATGACCACGCCGTCACGCGAACAGCCTCGCTTCACCGGAGCGTTGGCAAACGAGAATCGTCTCAAACTGGGCACCTTCAGCACCAACCTCGAGTACGGCGGCGCGATCACGACCCTACCCGGCACGCTCCGCGCCAACTGGGAGCAGGTGAAGAACGTCGCGCAGATGGCGGACCGGATGGGGCTGGAGGCGATCGTGCCGGTCGCCCGCTGGCGAGGTTACGGCGGCAAGACGAACTTCAGCGGTCCCTCGTTCGACACGTTCTGCTGGGCGGCGGGGCTCGCGATGGCGACCGAGAACGCGTTCGTCTTCTCGACCGTACACGTGCCAACGATCCACCCGATCGTGGCGGCGAAGCAGCTCACGACCGTGGACCATATCTCCGGGGGCCGGTCGGTGCTGAACGTCGTTGGCGGCTGGTTCCGGCCGGAGCTGGAGATGTTTGGTCCCAATTACTTCCTGGAGCACGATCGACGGTATGACCTGGCCGAGGAGTTCACGAAGGTCCTAATCAATCTGTGGACTTGTACTGAGGAGTTCGACTTCGAGGGCGAGTTTTTCAAGATCAAGCGCGGCTTCTCGGAGCCGAAGCCGTTCCAAAGGCCGAGGCCGCCCATCATGAATGCCGGGGGGTCTGACCGCGGCCGCCGGTTCGCGGCCGAGTTCGCGGACATGCTCTACATCCACGTCAAGGACGACAGCGACATCCTGAGCGCCAAGGCACAGGTGGACGCGATCACGACGCTCGCTCGGGAGTTCAACCGCACCGTCCAGGTGTGGACGCAGTGCTACTGCGTCTGTCGCGACACCGAGAAAGAGGCCCGTGACTACTGGAACTATTATGTGCACGAGCTGGGCGACTACGAGGCGGCTGACAACCTGATGCACTACATCGGGCTCGAGAGCGCCGTGCTGGGCAAGGATTGGGAGCGGGCGCGCGACCGCTTCATCTCCGGCTGGGGTGGCGTCGAGCTTGTCGGCACCCCGGAGCAGATCGTCGAGCGGCTGAGCCTCATCGCCGAGACTGGCTGTGACGGCACCCTGCTGATGTTTCCGATCTGGGAGGAGGGGCTCGCCCAGTTCCGCGACAAGGTCATGCCGCTCCTCGAGCAAGCCGGGCTACGTAAGCCCTACGTCCCCCCGAGCAAATCCTAGCGCCGTGCCGATAAGCATCGCATCTCATCGTTCTCGGTCGTCGCCGATCCTCACGTACAACCGCGTACGCTCCGGTCGGCTCCTTCCTCGGGCCTCGATCTGCTCGCTTCTCGGTACGGCGCGAGTGTGACCGTCAAAAAGTCTGACAGGAACGTGCAGACTTTGGCCCAACAAGCAATCTATTGCCGTGGCGGTAAGCGTCGCCTTTGCGATAGCTCTCAGCCGTCAGCAGTCAGCACGAGCACTCGGACAGGCGGGCACCCCATGTTTCATCGCGCTTGGACGCTGATGGCTGAAAGCTGCTGATGGCTTTTCTCCACGTCGTGGCTGTCGTGGGTTCCGTCGCGGCCGGCAATACTGACCGCCTCGTCGCCCAGGTGCTGAACGCGGCCGCCGAGGAGGGCGCGAAGACGACCACGGTCCATCTCGGCCACGGACCGCTCGATCCCACGCTCATCGACGGCCAGATCGAGCGTGTGGCCGGCGCGGACGCGATCGTGCTCGGCACGCCGATGTACCGCGCGACCTATGCGGGGGTCCTCAAGGACTTTCTCGACCGGCTGCACCGCGGCGGTCCGCCCGAGGACTTCGCGAGCGTGCTCAGAGCCAAGCCGGTGGGAGTCGTCGCGACGGGCGGCTCCGATCACCATTTCCTCGGGGTCGATCCGTTGATCAGCCTCTTGGTGCGGTTCTTCGCCGCCTACGTGGTCCCGCCGGCCTTGTACGGATCACCCGCGGTCTCAACGGATCCCGGCCTCGAGGAGGACGCTCACCGGCTGGGGCGCGCGCTCGTCGCGCTCGCCCAGGCCATCAAGACCGACACCCGCCTGAGCGACGCGCGACCCCAGGTCTGAGTTGGCGTTCGCAAAGGAGAAAAACCACATGAACCCCGCTGCTTACCCCGCCTAGACCTCTGGCCTACCAACTCTGTTACCGGCTTCCCTCTTGACAGTCTCTTCGTCATCCTAGTAACTTCTTTCTACTCTCCACAACGACAGGGCAGCGGCTGGCGGATCGTTGCCGTCGACAAAAGAGCTCCCTGGGAGCAGACTTCCATGGATTCCGTCAACTATCTTGCAGGGAAGGGCTGTGTACCTTACTTCAGTTGATTACCTGAAGGCTCCAGGCATCCACCAGCTGCTTGAAATCCAGGCAGATCGAAGGCCCGACGCTATTGCCATTGCCGCTCCAGAACGAACCCCTCTCTCCTTCCATCGCCTTCTTCTACACGCAAAGGAAGTGGTGCAAACCCTCAACGCCCTGGGCATCGGCAGAAATGACCGGGTTGCGGTCGTAGCTCCGAACGGACCCGAGATGGCTTCAGCCTTCCTTACGATATCCTCCGGCGCCACCTTTGGCCCGCTCAACCCTGCGTACCGCGCCAATGAATTCGACTTCTTGCTCTCCGATTTGCAGGCCAAGGCGCTGATTGTCCATTCGGGGACGGACTCCCCCGCTATCGCCGTCGCCCAAAACCACCGCATCCCCATCATCGAACTGTCGCCAGGAGCAGCAGGCGACGCCGGCACCTTTTCTCTCAGGGGTCAGAGGCAGCCAGCCGCGTCCCCAGGTGGTTTTGCTCAAGCCGAGGATGTCGCCTTGATCCTCTACACCTCCGGCACCACTTCACGTCCTAAGATGGTCCCTTTAACCCATTCCAACCTCCTGGCTTCGGCCGGCAACATTTCAGCCACTCTGGAGCTAACCGAGGTGGACCGCTGCCTCAACGTGATGCCGCTTTTTCATATCCACGGCCTTGTCGGAGCTGTCCTTTCATCCGCGATGGCCGGCTGCAGTGTGATCTGCACTTCAGGCTTTGACCCGGAGAAGTTCTTTGCGTGGTTAGAGCAGTTTCGTCCAACCTGGTACACGGCGGTTCCTACCATGCATCAAGCGGTACTGTCGTGCGCGCTAGCCAATAGCGAGATGCTTCGGCGCTGTCCTCTCAGGTTCATCCGGTCTTCCTCCGCTCCCTTGCCTCTGCGGCTCATGCAGGAACTGGAGGAGGTTTTTCGTATCCCCGTGATTGAAGCTTACGGGATGACCGAGGCCTCCCATCAGATAGCCAGCAATCGCCTACCTCCTCGGGCCAGAAAACCGGGTTCGGTAGGGCTAGCGGCAGGGGCGGAAGTCGCCGTGATGGACGAGGAAGGGAATCTCGTGACTTCTGGGGAGTTTGGAGAGATTGTGATCCGAGGTCCGAACGTCATGTCGGGCTATGGGAGCACCCGGGAGGTTAATGGAGAGAGTTTTGCGCAGGGTTGGTTTAGGACCGGCGACGTAGGTTATCTGGACGAAGATGGGTACCTGTTCCTGACGGGTCGGCTTAAGGAGATCATAAACCGGGGTGGAGAAAAGATCTCCCCAGAGGAAGTAGATGAGGTCCTCAAAGAACATCCGGCCGTGTCTGAGGCAGTCACTTTCTCGGTTCCACATGCGACCCTTGGGCAGGACGTCGCGGCGGCTATCGTACTGCGGGAGAACAACCTAGTCACGGGAGCAGAAATTCAGCGCTTTGCCGCCACTCGGCTCGCAGAGTTCAAGGTTCCACGCCAGATGCTCATCGTTAATGGAATTCCGAGAGGCAGCACGGGGAAAATCCAGCGCATCGGCCTGGCGGAGAGGATCGGCCTTGCCGCAACCTGTGAGGAAGCCAGTAATATTAGGAAAGACTTCGCCCCTCCCGACCAGAGTAGGCCGGAACAGCAGCGCCCCTTCGTAGCACCTCGCACCCCAGTAGAGAAGTCGCTAGCACAGATCTGGGCCGAAGTCCTCAAATTGGAGAAAGTCGGCACCCACGACAACTTCTTTGATCTAGGAGGCCATTCCCTTTCGGCCATCCAGGTCATCTCTCAGGTACGCGAAGCCTTCCACATTGAGTTTCCCCTGCGGGCCCTATTCGAGAAGCCCACTATTGACGAGCTCGCCAAGGTGATCATCGAGCTGGAGGCTCAGAA
>Ga0184637_10000065_pt1 | contig 65647 bp, 47 predicted proteins | sample PLM3_127_b2_FD_133143 | JGI IMG/M metagenome (GOLD analysis project Ga0184637, IMG submission 133143) | Groundwater sediment microbial communities from an aquifer in East River, Colorado, USA - PLM3_127_b2 | ecosystem: Environmental > Terrestrial > Soil > Riparian zone | place: USA: East River...
ATACCGGTGAAGAGATCCATCCCGCCGGTCCTCTCCAGGATCGAAATCAAGACCGTCACTCCCCCGACCATGATGATGGTGTTCCAGGGAATCGATTTGACCGCCTGCTCTTCGTCGGCGGCGCGCGAAAGCGTGAGGACCGCGGCGGCGATGAAAGCTCCCATGCCCACATCTACCTTGAAGAAGAACACCGAAAGAATCCAGCAGGCGATAAGAACGAGGGTGAGTTTCTGCTGCCAGCTCAAGGGCTTTGTGTCGGCTTCGGCCGATGCGGTGCCTCCGCGTGCGAGTAGCTTCGTTCCCCCGAGGAGGAAATAGCCGCCAATCCCCACGAAAGACTGGGCCACGAAGTTGTTGATGAAGGTCGGCCACTCCACTCCGGTGATGCCGATTCGGGCAAGAAGGCCGTTCGCGATGATCCCCGTGGGGGCGAAGGGCGAAAGCGCTCCGGCGTTGGCGCCGGTGGCCACCATGACCGTCATCAGGAAGGCGCTGATCCCGGCTTCTCCGGCAATGCTCATCGCGATGGGAGCGAGCATCGCGGTCGCCGCGATGTTCCCGGGACCGATGGACGCGATCGCCATCGCCAGGAAGAAGAACACCAGCGGGATGACTCCGGGGTTCCCGCGCGCGAGCCGAACGCTCCGCTTCGCGATCTGATCGAGAGTGCCGTTGACCTTCGCCTGGGCGAAGAGAAGGGTCACGCCAACGAGCACCAGGAAGAGACTCGAAGGAAAGCCCGAGGCGACCTCGGTGACCTTCATCCCCCCGAAGAGGACGCCGACCAGAAAGGCGAAAGCGATGGAGATGAGGCCGACGTTGATCGGCGTGAAGCAGCTCAAAAGGATGGCGACGGCGAAGGCGATGATGGAAAGGAGTGCGACGCTCACGAGGGAGGGAATCTAACCGCTCGACGCCGCCGGCGCAATCGTCCTCCCCTTGACGCCTCGAGACGGGTCTGGTACAAGGCGAAGTCAGCACTGGGCGCGGTGTTTTCCCGCCTGCGCGTTCGCCACGAAGACGCTCCCCTTCTCGAACCGCCATTCTACAAAGAGATCTTCTTCAGATGCCCGCGGTAGAAGAGCTCTCTTCGGCTTCGAGGATGAAATCGAAGCCCTCGTGTGGGAGTGAGGCTCTGGAGCGAGCCTCTGGTCCCCGACCCGACGTTGCGTTTCCGGGTCCTGGCTCGCCAAGACGTGCGGCTTCTGAGTTAGAGCCCTCGAGTCGAGCTGCGGCCGGTTTGCCCGGCGAGAAAGATCCAGGTCTCGACCACGGTGTCGGGGTTGAGGGAAATGCTGTCGATGCCCTCGTCCAGGAGCCACATGGCGAAATCCGGATAATCGGAAGGGCCCTGGCCGCAGATCCCGACGTACTTCCCCTCTTTCTTACAGACTTCGATGGCGCGGTGGAGGAGCGCTTTCACCGCGTCGTTACGCTCATCGAAGGAGGAAGCGACCAGCGCGGAATCCCGGTCGAGGGCGAGGGTGAGCTGCGTGAGGTCGTTCGATCCGATCGAGAAACCGTCGAAATGCTTCAGGAACTCTTCGGCGAGGATGACGTTGGAGGGGATCTCGCACATCATGATGATTTTGAGGCCGTCCTTCCCGCGCTCGAGCCCTTGCGCCCGGAGCGCCTCGATCACGCGCCGAGCCTCGTCGACGGTGCGCACGAAGGGCACCATGACCTCGACGTTCCGAAGTCCCATCTCCTCGCGCACCCGGCGGATCGCCCGGCACTCGAGGGCGAAGCATTCGGCGAAGGCCTCGGAGACGTAGCGCGCGGCTCCCCGAAAGCCGATCATCGGGTTCTCCTCCTTGGGCTCGTAGCGCTCGCCGCCGATGAGATGCGCGTACTCGTTGGATTTGAAGTCCGACAGGCGCACGATGACCCGCTCGGGATGGAAGGCCGCGCCGAGGAGCGCAATGGCTTCACTGAGCTTGTCGACGTAGAAGCTCACCGGGTCGCGATAGCCACGGATTCGCTCCTCGATGGTCTCCTTCAACTCCGGCGGCAGGCTCTCGAACTCGAGAAGCGCTCTGGGATGAATCCCGATGCTGTTGCCGATGACGAACTCGAGCCGGGCGAGGCCGACGCCCGCGTGCGGAAGAGAGGCGAACTGGAAGGCCCTCTCGGGATTGCCCACGTTCATCATCACCGACAGGGGAAGCTCCGGCATAGCGTCGAGGGCGATACGCTCCACGTCGTAGTCGAGGGCGCCTCGGTAGATGAAGCCCGCGTCGCCCTCGGCGCAGCTCACCGTGACCACCTGACGGTCCTGTAGCTCGTGGGTGGCGTCGCCGCAGCCGACGACGGCGGGAATCCCGAGCTCCCTCGCGATGATCGCGGCGTGGCACGTCCGTCCGCCCCGATTGGTCACGATGGCGCCCGCGCGCTTCATCACCGGCTCCCAGTCGGGGTCGGTCATGTCGGTCACGAGGATCTCGCCCGGCTTGAGCTCGTCCATTCGCTCGACGTCCTTGATCAGCCGCGCGGGACCCGCGGCGATTTTCTGGCCCACCGCCCGCCCCTCCACCAGGACTTCACCGCGCGCTCGAAGTCGATAGCGCTCGATGACGCGGGTGTCGCGGCTCTTTACCGTCTCCGGCCGTGCCTGCACCACGTAGATCCGGCCGTCGAGGCCGTCCTTGGCCCACTCGATGTCCATGGGACGCCCGTAGTGGCTCTCGATCCGAATCGCTTGCCTTCCCAGCTCCTCGAGCTCAGCGTCGGTCAGAACGAACCTCCCCCGGTCCTCCTCGGGCACGGGCACCGTCTGAATTCCCGCCCCGAAGGTATTCGAGTCGTCGTAGACCATCTTGGTGGCCTTCTCACCCCGGGTTCGCGAAAGCACCGCGGGCCGGCCGGCCTCGAGGTTCCTCTTATAGAGGTAGAACTCGTCGGGATTCACCGCCCCCTGCACCACCGACTCGCCGAGCCCGTAGCTTCCGGTGACGAAGACCACGTCGCGGAACCCGGACTCGGTGTCGAGAGTGAAGGCGACGCCGCTCGCGGCGAGGTCGCTTCGGACCATGAGCTGCACTCCGGCGGAGATGCCGACTTCCTGGTCTCGGAACCCCTTGTGGACTCGGTAGGCGATGGCGCGATCGTTGAAGAGCGACGCGAAGACGCTCTTCACGGCCTGGAGCACGTTCTCCTCCCCCCGGACGTTCAGGAACGTCTCCTGCTGTCCGGCGAAGGAGGCGTCGGGCATGTCCTCCGCGGTCGCCGAAGAGCGCACCGCGAACGAGCGGTCGGGGTTGCCGCCGGATAGCGACCTGTAGGCTTCCCGCACCTCGAGGCTCAGATCTTCGGGGAGCTTGGCCTCGAGGATCGCCCCCCGGATCTCCCGTCCGGCGCGGGTCAGCGCGGAGACGTCCTCCACGTCGAGCCCGGAAAGCTTCTCCCGGAGGCGCTCCTCGAGCCCCGCGGACTCGATAAAGGCATGAAACGCCTGGGTGGTGGTCGCGAATCCGTCCGGCACCAGGACTCCGGCCGAGGTCAGCTCTCGGAGCATCTCGCCCAGGGAGGCGTTCTTGCCCCCGACGCTTCCGAGGTCCGACATTCCGACGTCGCCGAGCCTCTGGACGTATTTTCCCATCGGAGGTATCCCCTACCTTATTATAGGAGCGGCGCCACTATTGGAGCACCGCGCGTTCATGCGGACGATGTTCTATGTCTCCGATCGCACCGCGATCACCGCCGAGACCATCGGCCACAGCCTGCTCGCGCAGTTCGAAGGTACCACCGAGTACCGGGAAGTTACCATCCCGTACGTGGACAGCCTGGAGAAGGCTTCCGCGGCCGCCGAGCGCATCAATAACGCCGCCCGCGCCGACGGCGAGCGACCGCTGGTCTTCAGCACCCTCGCCGAGCCGGAAAGCCGGGAGCTCATCATCGGCTCAGATGCCCTGGTGCTCGACCTGTTTCACGTGTTCCTCGAGCCGCTCCAGAGGACGCTGAACGCGGCTCCAGCCGTCAAAAGGGCGCGCTCGCACCGCATCAGCAACCTTTCCATCTACGAGTCGCGGATCGCCGCCATCGACTTCAGCCTTCAGCACGACGACGGGGCGCGGATCAAGGACTACGACAAGGCCGAGATCCTCATGATCGGGGTCTCGCGGTCGGGAAAGACCCCGACGTGCCTCTACCTCGCGATGCAGTTCGGGTTCCGCGCGGCGAACTACCCCATCACCGAGGAGGACATTCACTCGGGGAAGCTCCCGGAGCCGCTCAGGCCCTTTCGCGGCAGGCTCCACGGACTCACCATCGACGCCCGACGGCTCGCGAGCATCCGGGAGGAGCGCCGCCCGGGGAGCCGCTACGCCTCGATCGAGCAGTGCCGCATCGAGGTGCGCCAGGTGGAGAGTCTGTTTCGCGCAGAGGACATTCCGTTCATCAACACCACGAACATGTCGGTCGAGGAGATCGCGACCAGGGTGGTCCAGACCCGGGGGATGGAGCGGCACGCGGTGTAGATCGCTCTTTACAGGGCTCGACGGCGATGTACAATGATCCTGTGACGCCTGTGACGAACGCCCAGCCGGTGAGAAGCCGGCCTGCATGGTGCCCAAGGATAGATGCAGACGTACTATGACTTTCTAGCTCACAGCTACGACTTCCCCGAGGGCTTCCAGGTCCTCGACGACGAGCTCTACTTTCACGGCATCAACATGGTGGAGCTCATCGAGACCTACAAGACTCCGCTTCGCTTCACCTATCTCCCGATCATCTCCGACAAGATCAAGGCGGCGCGGGGTTACTTCCAGAGCGCCATCGCCAAGCATAGCTACAAGGGGACCTACACCTACTGCTACTGCACCAAGAGCTCGCACTTCGAGCACGTGATGGCCGAGGCGCTCCGGACCGGTGTCCAGCTCGAGACCTCGTCGGCTCTCGACATGCCCATCATCGAGACCCTGGAGAAGGCGGGGCACCTGAAGAAGGACATCGTCGTCCTCTGCAACGGCTTCAAGGATCTCGAGTACAAGCAGTACATCGTGGATTCGCTCCACGACGGATTCGAGAACATCATCCCCATCCTCGACAACAAGGAAGAGCTCGGGTTCTACGAGCACGAGCTCGAAGTGCCGGCGAAGCTCGGGATCCGGATGGCGACGGAAGAGCCTCCGGAGTCGAGCTACTACACCAGCCGGCTGGGAATGAGGGAGGAAGAGATCATCCCCTTCTACCAGCAGCGGCTCCAGAACCACCCGAGCCTCGAGGTCCGGATGCTCCACTTTTTCGTGCACACCGGTATCCAGGACTCCCCGTTCTTCTGGAGCGAGCTCCGGCGCCTCACTCACCTCTACTGCCAGTTCAAGAAGATAAACCCCAAGCTCACGATGCTCAATCTCGGGGGTGGGCTTCCGTTCCGGAGCTCGCTCGCCTTCCACTACGATTACGCCTACGTCATTGAAGAGATCGTCCGCACCGTAAAAGAAATCTGCGTCGACCAAGGGGTCGAGGAGCCGGATCTGTTCACGGAGTTCGGAAGCTACACCGTGGCGGAGTCGAGCGGAACGCTCTTCAAGGTGCTCGCGAGAAAGCAGCAGAACGACCGCGAGAAGTGGCTCATGATCGACGGAAGCGTCATCAGCATGCTTCCCGACGTCTGGGCCCAGAACCGGCGGTTCATCATCCTTCCCATCAACAACTGGGACCAGGGCTACGAGCGGGTCATCATCGGGGGCATGACCTGCGACAGCGACGACTACTACAACGAGGAGGCGCACGTGGAGTCGATCTTCATGCCCGCGACCCGCACCCAGCAGTTCCTCGGCTTCTTCCACACCGGGGCCTATCAGGAAGTGCTGAGCGGCGTCGGCGGTCTGCACCACTGCCTCATGCCCGATCCCAAGCACGTGGTGATCTCGCTGGACGAAGCCGGAAACCGTTTGTACCGGGTGCTGCACGAAGAGCAGAACAGCAAACAAGTGCTCCGGATCCTCGGCTATCGCCGCGACCCGCTGGTGCCGGTGACCCGGCCGGCACAGCTCCCTGTGGCCAAGGGCGCCGCGGAGTAGATGGCGAGATCCGTTCAGGACTTCGATCCCAGCGCCGCCAGCGTCTCCGGAACTCTCTGGGGGCTTCCGTTCGACGTGGAGTCGGCGCGGCTCGTGGTGATTCCTGTGCCCTGGGAGGTCACGGTCTCCTACGGCGCGGGAGCGGCAAAGGGGCCCCGGGCGATCCTGGACGCATCGGGGCAGGTCGACCTCTACGATTCCGAGCGGCCCGATGCCTGGAAGCAGGGGATCGCGATGGCTCCGATTCCAGACGATCTCGAAGCGGCCAGCGCGCGCCTTCGCGAGGAAGCGGCCAAAGCGATCGCCGCTCTTTCCTCGCGCAAAGGAAAACAGAGCTCGGCCGCGGTCCGGCGGGTGAACGACGGGTGCGAGGTGATGGTCTCGCGCGTTCGGCGCGAAGCGAAAGCCCTTCTCGACCGCGGAAAACTGGTGGCGGTCCTGGGGGGCGATCACAGCGTTGCCTTGGGGCTCATGCAGGCTCTCGGGGAACGAGGCCCCTACGGGATCCTGCATATCGACGCCCACTCGGACCTCCGCGACGCGTACGAAGGGTTCGTCCACTCCCACGCGTCGATCATGCACAACGCCCTTCGCATCGACGTCGTCTCGCGGCTCGTCCAGGTCGGGATCCGGGATTACAGCGAGGAGGAAGTCGAGGCGATCCAGAAAAGCGTGGGGCGGGTGAAGCTCTTCGACTACCGGAGCCTCGCTCGCCGGCGTTTCGCGGGAGAGACCTGGGCGGCGCTCGTCGAGGAGATGGTGACCTACCTTCCGAAGGAAGTCTACGTGAGCTTCGATATCGACGGACTCGACCCAGCGCTCTGCCCTGGCACCGGCACCCCGGTTCCCGGAGGGCTGAAGCTCGAGGAGGCGCTCTACCTCATCGAGCGAATTCCGGCGACAGGACGCCGGATCGTGGGTCTCGATCTCTGCGAGGTATCGCCGGGAGAGTCCGAGGGCGAAGGCGAGTGGGACGCAAACGTGGGCGCGAGAGTGCTCTATCGATTGTGCTGCGCGGCGATGCCGCAGTGAGGGTGCGATGAATCGAGGACCGATCTCACAGTTCATGGAGAGGCACTATCTTCACTTCAATGCCGCCGCTTTGGTGGATGCTGCCAAGGCGTACGAGCAGGAGGTCGACCGAGGGGCGAAGATGATGGTGACGCTCGCCGGGGCGATGAGCACCGCGGAGATCGGCCGATCGCTCGCGGAGATGATTCGGCAGGACAAGGTCCACATCATCTGCTGCACCGGGGCGAACCTCGAGGAGGACGTCTTCAACCTCGTGGCGCACGATCACTACAAGCGCGTCCCCCATTACCGGCAGCTCGCGCCCGCGGACGAACAGGCGCTCTACGAACAGCACTTCAACCGCGTGACCGACACCTGCATCCCCGAGGAGGAGGCGCTCCGGCGCATAGAGCGCCACATGGAGGTCCTTTGGGAGAAGGCGCGCGATTCCGGCAAGCGCTACTTTCCCCACGAGTACTTCTACCAGCTCTTGTCTCAGGGAACGCTCGAGCAGTACTTCCAGATCGATCCCAAGGACAGCTGGCTTCTCGCCGCCTGCGAGAAGAACCTCCCGGTGGTAGTTCCCGGGTGGGAGGACTCGACCCTGGGAAACATCTTCGCCGCCCACTGCATCGACGGCGGGATCCCCCCGGGCATCATGAAGACGGGCGTCGAGTACATGATCGACTTCGCCGAGTGGTACACGTCGAGCTCGAAAAACGGCATCGGCTTTTTCCAGATCGGCGGCGGGATTGCGGGCGACTTTCCCATCTGCGTCGTCCCCATGCTCCACCAGGACCTCAAGCGGGAGAGGGTGCCCCTCTGGAGCTACTTCTGTCAGATCTCGGACTCGACGACGAGCTACGGCTCCTACTCGGGCGCCGTCCCCAACGAGAAGATCACCTGGGGAAAGCTCGCCCTTTCGACGCCGAAGTTCATCATCGAGTCGGACGCGTCGATCGTCGCGCCCCTGGTCTTCGCCTGGGTGCTGGGTTGGTAAGCAGGAAGCGGCTGGATCGGGGCGCAACACGCGCCCTCGGACTCAGTCGCATCTACCTGCGGTTGATCCGGCAATGCGAGACGCTTCCTGAGAACCGAAGCGGTTCGGACAAGACCTGGGTGGAGCGCTGCCAGCGGGTTTTTCGGGATCACTACGCCAGAGCTCGCCGCGTGCGGTGAGGATTGGACCCCTTCGCTCAACTGGTGAAAAGTCTCCGCGCCGCGAGGGTTCGCTTCGTCGTCATTGGAGTCTCCGGCGTCAACTACTACGCGCGCGCCGCCGGTCAGATATTCACGACGCTCGATCGCGACCTCTTCCTTCCTCCGGAGTCAGCGAACCTGCTTCGGTGCTGGCAAGCCTGTCTTTCGGAGGGGCTCGCGCTCTGGGCCGGTGACGAGCCACTGGGCGCCCCGCTCGATCGCCGCTTGGCCGACCAGGTCGTTTCGCACCGTGCCCTGGTGCGCGCCGTAGGCAAGGACCTCCAGGTCGACCTGACCCTGGTCATGGCCGGCTTCGAGTTCGATCCGGTTTGGCACGCGAGACGCCTCTTTCGCCTGGAGGACGTCAGCATCCCGGTCGCTTCGTTGGAACAGATCGTGAAGTCCAAGGCAGCGGCGGACAGACCCAAGGACCGCTTGTTCCTGGCGTCTCACGAGGATGCCCTGCGGGCTTTGATGGGAGAGAAATCTCCTCGAACGCGGAGACGGCGCCGCAGCTAGTAGGCCCTGAAGGCAAGGGCTTGCTAAGAAACGCTACGCCTTTGCGTTTGAGTCTTCCTAGTCATCTTTGAAGTCGCTCGAGCGCTCCTTCGCCGGTGTAATAGACGTCCTTGAGGCAGCGGTCGCGCCTGTCTTTCGCACGGATGCGATCGCCGAGACTGAGATCGCTCTCCGCGGTAAAAGCGGCGGTCATCTCGGTCGAGGCGCGAGCGTAGGCGTCGATGCATTGGTAGAAAGTCTCGACGGCGAAGAGAGACTCCTTCGGGAGGATCCGCGGAACTCGCTCGCGAACGAGGGCGAAGCGACGGCCCGCAATCGGAGATCCACCCTCGGGACCGGCAGGATCGCAGGAGGCCATGACGGCCCGGATCTCCGGGAGGAGATCCTGCGCGACGCTCCGGGCCTCGTCGATACTCCGGGCGCGCTTTCGGTGGAGCCAGAGTCGGACGAGACCTGCCGCGACGACCAGGGCGAGCGCGGGAGCGGCGAGTGTGGACATCAGGCGACAGCGCCCCGACCCACGAATCGACGCAACAGAAGGAACAGGACCAAAGCGGCGGCGAGCGAGATTGCGATCGACGGGTAGTGGTCCTTGAGAGTATCCGCGGCCCGGTCCCCGAGCTTTACCGCAAGGTACGCTTCTCCGAGGAACCGGACCAGCCGTCCCACGAACACCGCGACCACGAACCGGCGCCAGTCCATGCGGACGACTCCGGCGACGAGGATGAAGAGCTTGGTGGGAAAGGGCGGGGGGCCGAGCATCGCCACCAGGACCGCAAGGGTATCGTTCCGGCGGACTTTCTCCTTGACCCACTCCTGTTTGTCCGTGGGAAAACTAGCCATCATCGCGTCCCCCCCGGTTCGGGCGATGCGATAGAGCACGAGGCAACCCGCTGTCGATCCCAGGGCGGCTATCAGGGCGATCGGAAAGAAGAGCGAAGGCCGCTGCCAGGAGAGAAGCATCAGCACCAGGTCCACGCCACCCGGAAGCGGAACGCCCGCGGAATCAAAGAAAGAGATGAGAAATAGCCCTGGAATTCCGAGAGTGAGCAGTTGGTTCTTGAAGGCTTCCAGGGTCACGCGCCAGAACAAGTTATCACGGAAACGGCACCGTCACCGCCCCTTGCGTCGGGAGAGCGGTGATCGTAACTTTGTGTTCATGAAGATAGCGATCCTCGGCGCAGGAAACGTGGGAGGCGCCCTGGCGACGGCATTTGCCAGGAAAGGCCATGCGATCGTTCTCGGGGTCCGCGACCCCGCCGCCAGCAAGTACCAGGAGATGGCGAAAAGCCTGGGACAGGCGGAAGCGTCGGGAGTTCGCGAGGCCGCGACCGCAGCTGAAGCGATCGTTCTCGCGACTCCCTGGTCCGCCGCCCAGTCAGTGGTCGAACAGGCCGCCGGAGCACTCGAGGGGAAGATCCTTCTGGACGCGACGAATCCCATCGGACCGGGCTTCAAGCTCGCGCTCGGGCACTCCACCTCCGGAGGGGAGATGGTCGCGGCCTGGGCGAAGGGAGCTCACGTCTACAAGGTTTTCAACATCACCGGCTACAACATCATGGAAGACCCCCTGGTGGACGGGCGCCGGGCGATGATGCTCGTGGCCGGCGACAACGACGAGCACAAGGGACGAGTACTCCAGCTCGTCCGCGACGTGGGCTTCGAGGCGTTCGACTTCGGAAAGCTCGAGAACGCGCGCCTGCTCGAGCCTCTCGCCCTCGTCTGGATCCGCCTCGCCTACCAGCAGGGGCTGGGAAGGGACTTCGCCTTCGGCATCCTGCGGCGCTAAAGACTCGCGAGGAAGTTCGGCTTGCGCCGGAACTTCGTCGCTTGCTCGAAAGCGTAAGCGATGGCGATTAGGACCGGCTCGCTCCAGGCGGCGCCGAAAAACGAGATCCCCACGGGCAACCCCTGCACGTCTCCCGCGGGAACGGTCACGTTGGGATAGCCCGCGACCGCGGCGAAAGTCGAGCTTCCTCCCGAGAAGTGATCGCCGTTGACCAGGTCCGTCGTCCAGGCGGGTCCGCCGGTCGGCGCGAGGATGGCGGAGAGCTGGTGCTGGCCGAGGGCCTTGTCGATTCCCTCTCCTCTCGCGAGCCGATGATTCTTGGCGAGGGCGTCGAGGTAGACCTTGTCGGTGAGCGGCCCCTTCGCCTCGGCGCGAAGGAAGAGCTCCTGCTCGAAGTAGGGCATCTCGCGCTCCCGGTTGGCCTCGTTGAACGCGATGACTTCGGCGAGCGTCTTCACCGGCGCCCGGTCAGAGAGCTCGGCCAGATAAAGGTTCAGGTCCGCCTTGAACTCGTAGAGAAGAACCTCCATTTCGGAGTCGCTTAGCTCGTCTCCGGAGGGAAGCTCCACCGGATCGATCACTTCGGCGCCGAGCCGCTTCATCTCCGCGATGGCCTCCTCCATCACCCGATCGACCCCGTGGTGGAAGCCGAAGAGCTGCCGCGCCACTCCCACCCTCTTGCCGGAGAGTCCGTTCGCGTCCAGAAAACGGGTGTAGTCGCTCTCCCTCCGTCCCTCGCTCGCGGAGGTCGCGGAGTCCCTCGGGTCGGCGCCGGTGAGGACGGAGAGGAGGATCGCCGCGTCTTCCACGGTGCGCGTCATGGGGCCGGCGGTGTCCTGGCTTCTGGAGATGGGCACGATTCCCGCGCGGCTCACGAGGCCGACGGTCGGTTTCAAGCCAAAGAGCCCGTTCGCGTTCGCGGGGCACACGATCGAGCCGTCGGTCTCGGTGCCGATCGAGACCGCGCCGAGATTCGCCGACGTCGCGGCGCCCGGGCCGGAGCTCGAGCCGCAGGGACTGCGATCGAGAACATAGGGGTTCCGGCATGGGCCCCCGCGGGCGCTCCAACCGCTCGAGGAACGGGTGGAGCGAAAGTTCGCCCACTCGCTCAAGTTGGTCTTTGCGAGGAGGACCGCGCCAGCCGCGCGGAGGCGCTCGGCGACGAAGGAATCCTTCTGAGGGACGGATCCCTCGAGCGCGAGCGAGCCCGCGGTCGTGGTCATGCGATCGGACGTGCCGACGTTGTCCTTGAGGAGCACGGGGATCCCGTGAAGCGGGCCGCGTGCGCCCTTTTCCTTTCGCTCCTTGTCGAGCGCCTCCGCGATGTCGAGAGCCTTGGGGTTCACTTCGATGATGGAGTGGAGCCCCGGCCGTCCTCCACCGTCTTTGTCGATGGCCTCGATCCGCCCGAGGTAGAGCTCGGTGATTCCACGGGCGGTGAACCGGCCCTCTTCCATCCCGGCCTGGAGCTCGCGGACCGTGACCTCGTCGAGCACGAAGTCGGTAATCGGCTCGTCCGGCGTCGGCGCCGGCGTCGGCGCTCCGGTCCGAGACTCGGGGCGGCAGGATGTGGCCGAGGCCGCTCCGGCGCCCGTCGCCAGCGTAGCTGCCAGAAAACCCCTCCGGTCGATACGTGATTCCATGGATCGATCTCCTAGAGATTAGAGCGACTCATTCTAGGCTATGTCTGCAACAAGGTTTGCAATCCCCATCGGATGTGATTACACTTACTCCCACTTGGTTCCGCGGGGAGCCGGGAGAGTACGAGTTTTTCACGGGTAGGTGACTTAACACCTGGGCAGTCGATGAGCCCCGCCGCGCCAGCTCATCGAGATTTTCAAGTGTCACCTTCGCGGAATCAATCACTTGCGAAACAGGAGTTTGACAATGTCAATGCGGCACTATTTCTCGCGCACACGCAGTCTGACGGTCCTGGCAACCCTGGCCGTCGGTATCGCGATCGCGGCGTCCACGGGCTTCACTCAGCAGTACAAGGATATCAAGGTTCTCGGAACCAGCAGCGCCATCAGCCGCCCCGGTCCCAAAAACGGGGATGAGCTGAAGCGAGTGTTCGAGCGTAACCGCGCGGACTACGAGAAAGTCCTGCGCGAAGCGAACTGGCCTGGAAATCCTGCGGACCTCTTCGGGGCCGTCGCGAACAACCAGTTCAGCGAAGCCCAGTACCCCGTGGGCCACACCTTCGAGTGGATGGCCGTAAGGAAGAGAGGAATCGCCGTGCCGTCGGTTCCCGTCCGCTGGGCCGGAACCGCGCCGTTCGAGGCGTTCGAAATCCGCGTCGACTCCAACGACCGGGCCTACCGGTTCCTCATCCCCAAGGCTTGCGGCAACCTGGCTCTGGTCGGAGCGGGCCCGACGGATCGACAGATCCGCGACCAGCAGGAGCAAGAGCGTCTCCGCGGTCTGGTGCCCACGCTCCGCGTTCAGGCGCCGAGCTTGTGCACCGGCACGAACGCCACCGTGGACGTCGGAGTTTCGGGAAGCCTGCCCGCAGGCGCGACCGTCCAGCTCACGATGACCCGTCCGAACGGACAGAAAGAGACGCTCACCACGACGCCCGCGGGCGGAGGCTTCCGGTGGACCGGCAAGCTCGACGCGGCAGGCGCCTATAGCTTCACCGCGGTCATCGACACGCCGGCCGGACGAACCCGGGAAGCGACGGAGCGGATCAGCATCGAGCCCTGTCCGCCGACGTGCAATACCGTGCTGACGCCGCCTCCCATCGATCCTGCTCCGAAGGCGGGGAAGGCGTCCGTCGGAATCGACACGTGCGCGAGCGCCGCCCGCACGGGCTCGCTCACGAGCCGCTCGGTCCGGGTCCATCACACCCCTCTCGACGCGCCCGAGCAGCTCATCGAGACTCTCGCTCTCGACACGGAGTGCAAGTCGACGTTCCTCCTTCCCGAGTACGGAAGCTATCGCTTCGAGACGACGGTCACGGACGATCGGGGAATGACCGCGACCTGCCAGGCCGACTACACGCTGGTCAAGCCCGAGAGCAAGATGGAGCCGTTCTTCACCCTTTTCGCCGGGAAAGAGCGCCGCCTTCGCGAGCTCGATCCGGTGACCGGTGACCCCGTGGAAGAGGACACCGTGGGCTCGGTCATCGGCGGGCGCTGCGCGCCGCTCTTTGGCGGCACTATCGGCCTCGCGATTCCCTTCGCCGAGGGCGGCGCTCAGTTCTTCGGCCAGGGCGGCGTCGCCATCAACCTGCGAGACGGCGAGAACGCGTCGGTCTTCGCCGACGTCGGCATCGACAAGCTCCTCGACGGCGGCTTTATCGGCGGCGGCGTCGGTGTCTGGGACCTCTCCCACGGCGACACCATCGACGGGTCGATCTTCGTCCACGGCGGGGTCGACATCAACGATCGCCTGCAGTGGAACCTGGAGGGCCGACTGTTCATGTCGGAGCTCGGCGAGATCGAGAACAACTACGCGGTCATGACCGGCATCCGCTACTTCTGGAAGCGCTGAGCCGATAGCGTCGTTTTCAGCGAAGGGGGACCGGGAAACCGGTCCCCCTTTTCGTTTTTCGGTTCCCATTCGAGCGGATTCAAATTCTAAACGGTTTCGCCTGCGGCGCAAGAAAAGTCGTAGGGCTTTGCCCACCCGCGCGGCATGGGGGGTTCCGGCGCTCGCTCGGACAAGTCTTTGATTCCGGGGGCGATGCGCTCCGGGCTTCGTCCGCCTCCCCGCGGCATAGAAATTGCCTGTGCGAAGCACGGGGGGAAGTCTCAATGACCAAGGCCACTCTGGACGAGGTCACGGTTCGCCAGCGATTCGGTCCGGGGAAAGTCATCTTCCGCGAGGGCGACAAGGCGAGTGAGGCATTCGTCATCGAGTCCGGTCGCGTCGAGATCTCGACCGAAGTCGCCTCCGAGCGAAAGGTGCTGGCGATCCTCGGTCCCGGCGAGATGTTCGGGGAGATGGCGGCCCTCGACGGCACCGAGCGGTCCGCGACCGCCGTGGCGCTCCAGGACACGGAGCTCACCCTCATCGTCCAGGAACAACTGCGCTCCCGGGTCGAAGCGGCGGAGCCCGTCCTGCGGCTCCTCCTCCGGGTGATCCTCAACCGTTTTCGCCACGAGCAAAGTCTTTTCCGCCACGTGGGAAAAGGAGGACTCGAGATCGTCGACGTCAACGCGGAAGCGGAGGTTTCGAAGCTCGCCATCGACAAGATCAAGCTTGAAAGCGAGCTCCGCGGAGCCCTCTCCCGACAAGAGCTCGAGGTTCACTACCAGCCCATCGTGCAATTGCAAGGTGGCGCAATCATCGGCTTCGAGGCGCTCCTGCGCTGGAGGCATCCCGAGCTCGGGAATATCCCCCCCGCCACGTTCATCGGGCTCGCCGAGGAGACCGCTCTCATCGTTCCCATCGGACGCTCGGTGCTCTCGAGGGCCTGCGGCGATCTCGTGAGGTTTCAGGAACGCCTCGGGCGGGAGATCCTCATGAGCGTGAACGTGTCGGGACGGCAGTTCGCCGAGCCGTCGTTTCTCTCCGAGCTGAAGACGGTGATCGAGGAGACGGGGGTGAACCCGCGCTCGCTCAAGCTCGAGATCACCGAGGGTGTATTGATGGACCATCGCTCGGGGCCTCTCGGATGGATCGAGGGCTGCAAGAAGCTCGGAGCGAGCATCGCCCTCGACGACTTCGGCACCGGATTCTCGAGCTTGAGTTATCTCGCGAGCTTCCCCATCGACACCCTGAAGATCGATCGCTCTTTCGTCCGGGCGATGGGGGGAGATCCGCGAAGCCTCAAGATCGTGCGCGCCATCAACCAGCTCGCCCACGGAATCGGCCTCGACGTGGTGGCCGAGGGCATCGAGGAAGAGCACCAGCTCCGCGAGCTTCGGCTCATGGGCTGCGAGCTCGGCCAGGGTTTCCTGTTCTCGCGGGCGGTTTCGTTCGAGGAAGCGGTCGAGCGCGCGAGCTCGTGATCGAGTAAGCTCCGTTCTCCGCATGAGCCCGCTCGAGCTCGATGTTCCCGCCCGCGAGGCGCTCTGGAAGAGCGTCGCCGCGGCCATCGAGGAATACCTGAGAGACCTCCCGAATCTTCCCGTGTCCCCCTCGCCGGATCCCGAAGCCGCCCGCGCGCTTCTCGCGAACGTGGACTTCGAGAAACCGCGCTCCCCCGAAGAGGCGCTCGCGCTCGCCGTCGAGGGCCTTCGCGGCCATCAGGTCCATAACGGCCACCCGCGCTACTTCGGCCTCTTCAACCCGGCGACGACCACGATGAGCGTCGCCGCCGATGCCCTCGCCGCCGCCTTCAACCCGCAGCTCGCCGCGTGGACCCACGCCCCTTTCGCCTGCGAGGCGGAGCAGCTCGTCATCCGAAGCCTGGGCGCGAAGTTCGGGTATCGACCCTCCGAGGTCGAAGGCTCGTTCACTTCGGGAGGGGCGGAGGCGAATCACAGCGCCCTCGTCGCGGCGCTCGTCCACCAGTTCCCTGCCTTCGCCGCGGATGGCGCCCGGGGACTTCCCGGCCCGCCGGTTCTCTACGTGTCGTCGGAGAGCCACCACTCGTTCTTGAAGGCGGCGAGACTCACCGGGATCGGCTCGAGCGCGGTGCGCCAGGTTTCCGTGGACGACGATTTCGTCATGGACCCGGAAGCACTTCGCGCCGCGATCCGCGAAGATCGAAGCCAGGGGAAGGCGCCGTTCTTCGTCGCCGCCACTTTGGGGACGACGGGGGCGGGTCTCCTCGACCCCGTCGGCGCCATCGCGGACGTCGGGCGAGAGGAGAACCTCTGGGTCCATGCCGACGCCGCCTGGGGCGGCGCCATCGCCCTCGTGCCCGAGCTCGCGAAGCACCTCGAAGGAATCGAGCGGGCCGACTCCATCACCTTCGACGCCCACAAATGGCTTTCGGTGCCGATGGCGGCCGGAATGTTCTTCACCCGCCACCCGTCGATTCTCGAGAAGACATTCGGGGTCGCCGCCGGCTACATGCCGCGGGCGGGCGCAGGGGCTCCGGTCGTCGAGCCTCACCGCTCGTCGATGCAATGGACCCGCCGCTTCATCGGACTGAAGCTCTTCCTCTCGCTTCTCGTCGCGGGCTTCGAGGGTTACAGGGAGACCCTCCGGAGCATGGTCCGGCTCGGCGATGGGCTCCGCGAGCGGCTCGACGCCGCGGGATTCCGCGTCGTGAACCGAACGCCGCTTCCCGTGGTGTGTTTCCAGGACGGCCGCCATGCCGAGGGTGCCACCCTTCCTTACTTGAAGGCGATGGCCGACGCCGTCGTCGAGAGCGGAAGCGCTTGGGTTTCGATCGTGAGTCTCGAGGGGCGCCTCCCCGCGATACGAGCCTGCATCACGAGCTTCCGAACCGAAGAGCGCGATCTCGACGTTCTCATCAAATCTCTCTCCGCCGCGCGGCCGCGTCCCTGACGATTCGAGAGAGATCCAACCCACCGGCCCTGGATCCGGCCCACGCACACCGTCGACGTGCGACTCGCGAAGTTCTTCCGGTTCGGCGGGAAAAATCTCCAAGTCATGTTCGAGGCATTGAACCCCTTCAACTGCGTGAACTGGGGGAACAAGGTCAATCAGATTTTCGAGTCGGCTAGCTTCGGCCAGCCGACGGGCGAGCTGAACATCGATCAGCTCCAGATTCAGCTCGGCGTCCGCTTCACGTTCTAGCGCTTTCCCTTTAACGGTGAGCCCCGCTCCGGCGGGGCTCACCCCCTCTCCAATGTCTCCATACGAAAATGCGAGGCAGGGGTCCGCGTGCTAGAGTTGCGTGACCGGGGACACTCACCCCTGTCAAAAAGCGAGGCCCCGGATGACGCTCGATTCCGAGTTCCGGCTGGGCGATTGGATCGTCAAGCCTCACACCAACTCCGTGGTCGGTCCCGAAGGGGAGGCGCACGTCGAGCCCAAGGCGATGCAAGTTCTCTCGTTTCTCGCGGCGCGCCCGGGACAAGTCGCCACCAAGCAGGAGATCCTCACCGATGTTTGGGAAGGAGAGGCCGCACGGGCGATGAAGCACTATCGAGATTTTCTGGAGCTCTGGTCCGACGCCGATCCGGACCTCCCCGAGATCGCCGAGGCCCGAGCGTATCTGGCGTCGAGCTCCTGAGAAGCCGCTCGAAGAGCTGCATGCCTCGCGACTTCTCCCGCGATTTCGATGAGAACCGGTCGGTTTGGCTCGCGGGGAAAGCGCCCTACGTGCGAGCCGAAGCACTCCGCTCCGATCGCACGGCCGACGTCGTCATCATCGGAGGCGGTTTCACCGGAGTCTCGACCGCCTACCATCTGTCGAAGCGCTTTCCCGAGAAAGGCATCGTCCTCATCGAGGCCCGAGAGATCGCGAACGGCGCGAGCGGGAGAAACGGCGGCCAGATGCTCAACTGGGTCCATGGGTTCGACCCCAGGTCTCCGGAGGAAGCGAAGAGGATCTACGACGCCACCCGCGAGGGGATCGAGAGCGTCCTCGGAATCGTGGGCGAGCACCGGCTTCGAGTGCCCGTCCGATGCGAGGGGCACCTCGACGTCCTCACGAGCGCCCGCGCCGCGGATGAGTCCGCGAAAGCTCTCCAGGAGATCGAGGGCTCCGGAGTTCCGCTTCGGTTCTTGAGCCGGAAAGAGCTCTCGGAGAAGATCGATCTCGACGGAGTCGAAGGAGCGGTCTTCGATCCCGGAGGGGGAGAGCTCGACGGCTTGGCCTACCTCCGGGCTCTTCGAACGGTCCTCGAAGGGCGCGGGGTTGAAATCTTCGAGGGCACGCCGGCGCTTCGCATCCGTGAAGGGCGGACGATCGAAGTCGAGACGCCAGCGGGGACCCTCCGGGCTCCGGCGGCGGTTCTCGCGACCAACGCCTATACCCCTCACCTCGGCTACTTTCGCGACCGCCTCGTTCCGCTTCACTCGCACGTGATCGCGACCGAGCCGCTTCCGCGGGACGAGTGGGCGCGCCGGGGCTGGAAGAGCGGGGCGAATTTCATCGACGACAAAAGCCGGGTCTCCTATGGAACGATGACCGCGAGCGGCCGGGTGTTGTTCGGCGGAGGGAGTAACACCGCCTATCAATACGTGTACGCGAACGGCACCCGGTCGGAAGGCCCGAGCGAGCGTGCTGCCTCCGACATGCGTCTCAGGCTCCTCGGCTACCTTCCCCTTCTTACGGGCGTTTCCATCACCCATCGCTGGAGCGGGCCGGTGGCGCTGACGCTCTCGAGGCTTCCCACCATGGGGGTAAGGGGCGCCGACCGCAACTTGTACTTCGCTCTCGGCTACAGCGGCCACGGAATCACCCTCTCGAACCTCGCGGGGAAGGTCCTGTCCGACCTCTACAGCGGCTCCGACGAGCGGTGGCGAGGACTCCCCTTTTACGAACAGAAGCTTCGCTACGTTCCTCCGGAGCCGTTGAGATACCTCGGCTATCACGCCTACACCCGGCTAACCGGGCGCTCGCCGCGGGTTTACGAGAAGGCCAAAGCCGGATAAGCCGCCCACTGACCGAGCGGTCGGTTTGCGCTAAAATATCTTCCGATGTGTAGATTGGTAAACCGCTTTTTCGTTTTGACCCTCCTGACCTTCCCGCCGGCCGCAGCTCTCGAAGCTGCGGCGCCGCGCACTTTGTCCGTGGGGAGCGTCGAAGAGGGGCGCGAGCCCCAAATCGACGGCCTGGTCACCGAGGACGTGTGGCTCGCCGTCGACCCTTACAAAGGCTTTACCCAGCAGGAGCCGATCGAGGGCGCTCCCGCGAGCGAGGAGACGGAAGTCCGCGTCCTGCTTGGCCGGACGACGCTCTACATCGGCGTCATCGCCTTCGACTCCGAACCCGACAGGATTCTGGTGACGGAAAGCCGCAGGGACGGCGAGCTCAACGAGACCGACTCCATCCAGATCGTGCTCGACACGTTCAACGACAACCAGAACGCATTTCTCTTCGGCACCAATCCGGTGGGTCTGGAGTACGACGGCCAGGTCGCCGCCGAGGGCCAGACGGGAGGCTTCACCCAGAACGCGGGCCAGAGGGGATCGCAGCGCGGCGGAGTCAGCGGATTCAACTCGAACTGGGATGGCGACTGGACGGTCCGCTCCGCGATCACCGAGCGCGGGTGGGAGACGGAGATGGCGATCCCGCTGAAGACGCTGCGCTACGAGCCCGGAGAGGACCTGACCTGGGGCTTCAACGTCGTGAGGAACATAAGGCGCAAGAACGAGCAGGTATTCCTCGCCCCGATACCGCGCGGATACAACGTCCACCGGGTCTCGCTCGCGGCCAAGATCACCGGACTCGATCTCCCCGGCCGCCGCGACATCAAGGTGACGCCTTACGGAGCGGGACGGACGGATGAGGACAACCTCGCGCTCGTCGACCAGCGCAAGAATCAGTTCGACGTGGGAGTGGACGTCAAGTGGGGCGTGACGCCCAACGTGACGGCGGACTTCACCGCCAATACCGACTTCGCGCAGGTGGAGTCGGACGAGCAGCAGGTCAACCTCACCAGGTTCCCGGTGTTTTTTCCCGAGAAGCGTCCGTTCTTCCTCGAGAACGCTCAGACGTTCCAGTTCGGAGCGCCCCAGGAAGTCGACCTCTTCTTCTCGCGCCGCATCGGGCTCTCCTCATCGGGTCTCCCGATTTCCATCCTCGGCGGCGCCCGCATGAGCGGGAAGATCGGCGGCTATAACGTCGGCATTCTCGACATGCAGACCGACGAGGCCTTCAACGAAAGGACGGACGCGCTTCTGGCCCCTTCGGAGAACTTCGCTGTCGTCCGGGTCCAGCGCGAGATAGGCCGGTCCAACTTCGGCGGGATCTTCGTGAACCGGCAGGCGACCTCGACCCCGCCCTTGGGAAGGTACCTGGACTACAACCGCACCTACGGCTTGGACGCAAACCTCCAACTCACTGAGAACACGAAGCTCTATAGCTACCTCGCCGGGTCGAGCACGGAGGGCAAGGACACGGGATACAGCTACCGCGGTCTCCTCAACTACGCGACGAACTGGTGGAACGGCCACATCGGCTATACGGAAGTGAGCGAGGACTTCGAGGCGGCGGCAGGATTCGTGCCCCGAGTCGGATTTCGCAAGCCCCAGGCGCGTTACTCTCTGGAGTATCAGCCCAAGAAATATCCCTGGATTCGGCGCTTCTCGCCCCACGTCACCTGGAACGGCTACTACGGTTTCGATGGAAAGATCCAGACCTGGCGGGGTCACTGGCATTTCTTCGAGATACAGCCCCAAGCCGGAGGACGCTTCGGGTTGCGGATCGACAGCGAAGCAGACAACCCGGAGGCCCCTTTCGTGATCTACAACGGCGCCGACAGAAACCGGGTGGTGATCCCGCCGGGTTTCTACACCTGGAACCAGTGGACGGCCGATTACTACGGGAACCCGAGCGCGCGCTTCTTCGTGAACGCCATCTACACCTGGGGCGGGCTCTACGACGGGGACCTCCAGCGATTCGACATCGCGGCCAACGTGAAGCTCGGGGCCAAGCTCCAAGGAAGCGTCGGATGGCGTCGGGACGACGTCACGCTTCCCGGGGGCGATTTCGTTTCCGATCTGATACCGGTGAAGGTCAACTACTCGTTCACGCCCCTGACCAGCATCTCGGCTCTCGTCCAGTACAACAGTCAGACCTCGGACGTGTCCGCGAACGTCCGCTTCGCTCTCCTGAACCGCAGCGGTACGGGGCTCTTCGTCGTCTACAACGATCAGCGGAACACCTCTGACTTCACGCGCATCGATCCCGAGACCGGGCTCATCTACCCCACGGTCATCGGACGATCGTTCATCGTGAGGTACACCTACTTGTTGGATTTTTAACCTGTGATCCCCTTCGCCGCCGTTCTCCTCGTCACCCACGGAGCGGCCGTCGGAGAAGTCACGGACCGCTCCGCCGTCGTCTGGGCCCGCTCGAGCGCCCCCGCGGAGATGGTGGTCGCGTATGGGAAAGACGGCGTCGCGAGAGAGAGAAGCGAGGGTGTGCGCGATCTCAGCGCCAAGGTGAAGCTCGAGAATCTCACGCCGGCGACGCTCTACCGATACCGAGTTCACTTCGAGGCGGGCGGCGAAGTCTCGGAGACCGTCGAAGGCTCCTTTCGCACCGCCCCCTCGCCGGAAAGCCCGGCCACGGTGAGATTCGTCGTCGGAGGCGATTTGGGGGGTCACAGGTTCTGCCGCGAGGAGACGGCCGGCTACGCCTTCTTCGATCGAATGCGGGAGCTCCGCCCCGACTTCTTCATCGCCAACGGCGACATGATCTACGCCGACAGCGACTGTCCCCAAGCTCGGCCGGACGGCGGCCGCAATCTCCCGGGTGGTTTTCCAAGCATCGACGATCCCGCGGTGGACTGGACCGACGCCGCCCGGGTGCGCGAGGTCTACCTCGCGCATTGGCGCTACAACCGCGCGGATCCGAGCTTCCAGCGGTTTCTTCGCGAGGTCCCGATGTACTCCCAGTGGGACGACCACGAGGTCATCAACGACTTCGGAGCCGCGTGGCCCCGATCGGCGGCATCGCCCGACCGCGAGGGTTACCCGGTTCTCGTCCAGGCGGGAAGAGAATCGCTGTTCGACTTCCATCCCCTGTGGCCGCATCCGGAAGAGCCCGGGCGCATCTATCGATCCTTCCGCTGGGGAGCCGACGTGGAGCTCTTTCTTCTCGACGCGCGGTCGTATCGGAGCGCGAACGACCGGGAGGATTCGCCTGGCGGCGGGAAGACGCTTCTGGGCCGAGCGCAGCTCGATTGGCTGAAGAAGGGCCTCGGGAGCTCGAACGCCACCTGGAAGATCGTGAGCAGCGACGTGCCGCTCTCGATCGCGACTGGCACGCGGGCGGAGGTCTACGGGCGCGACGCCTTTGCCGATGGGGATCCCGCGGGAACGCCGCGGACGGGATCCGAGACGGAGCTCCGGGAGCTCCTTTCTCATCTGGACCGCGAGAACGTGCGAAACGTCGTCTTCGTCGTGACCGACGTTCATTTCGCGACCAGCCTCCGCTACGAGATCGACCTCGACTCCGACGGCGAAGACCTCCGTTTCCACGAGCTCGTGACGGGACCCATGAGCGCGGGTCTCGTGGAACCGAGAGCGCCCGATGCGACGTTCGCGCCCCGGGTCCTCTACGCCGAAGGCGGAATCTTCAACTTTGGATTCGCTTCCGCGGAGGGATCGAGCTTCGTCTACGAAGTAAGGGACGAGGGGGGCCTTGTGCGGGAAGGCTCGAGGCTTACGATCCCGGCGGAGAGATGACGGCGGAAAGGCGTTCTCTCCGCTCGTCGCTCCTCTTCGTCCTCGGCTCGCCCAAAAACAGATCGACCTCAGCGGAGCCGCGTTTCTCCCGCGCCTCGTTCCACAGGCGCTCGGCGACCTCGGCCTCGCCGCGGGCGGAAGCCAGGATCCCGAGGTAGAGCGCGGCTCTCGCTCGGGCCTCGGAAGCGCTCCCGCTTTCATAGATCGCACGAAGGCCGCTCTCCGCGGACGCCGCGTCGCCCCGCATCAAGTCCAGAAGCGCCTTTTCTGAAGCCGCGTCTGGCCCCTCCAGTTCCTCGTAGAGAGCCTCCGCCCGATCGAAGGCGCCGAGATCGCGCTCGAGGTTCGCTCGTTCCAGGAGCGCCCTGGCGTTCCCCTCCGGGACACCGTAGATCTCGAAGACCGAGGACGCCGAATCGAGGTCCGCGCGCGCCTTCGACCACTCCCCCGTCTCCGCCCGGAGGATTCCCCGCAGCAGGAGAGCCTCCGCTTCTCCGGCTCCGTCGCTTCCTTCGCGGCTCAGCGCCAGAGCGTCTTCGATTCGTCGAGCGGCCTCGTCCCAGCGCGCGCGCGCCATCTCCTCCCGCGCGTTCGAAAGGCGGGCCGCCGCCTTCGAGATCAGCTCTTCTCTCCGCTTCGTGTCCTCCCGGCTTTCGCGGATGACCGCTTCCGCATCATCCCAGTAGAGCAACGCCCCGTACCCGCCGAGGCCGACGAGGAGAAGCAAGAAGAAGAGTCCCCACATCGAGCGGCGTGGCCTATCGAGGTCGAGCTTCGGCGCCGAGGGAACCGGTGCGGGAGCAGTCCTCACCGACTCGATCGTCCTGTCCCCGAGCGAGAGCGGGCGAAGAGGGGCCTCGCCCCCAATCACTCTCTCGAGGTCGTCGGCGAGCTCGGCTCCGGTCGCGTATCGCTCCCTGGGCGCCTTCGCCAGGACACGCGCCAGGACGCCGTCGAGAGCGGGCGGGATCCCGGAGACGACCTCGGCGAGGGGCTCGGGATTCTTGAAGAGAACCTGCCGAGTGATGGTCGCGAGGTCCGGACCGAGAAACGGTGGCCGGCCGGAGAGAACCGCGTAAAAGAGCGAGCCGAGAGAGAACAGATCGCTCCGGCCGTCGACCTCGTCGGCCTCGAACTGCTCGGGCGACATGTAGTAGGGCGTCCCGATCACGGCACCGGTCCGGGTCAGGTGCGCGTCCGCGAGCTTGGCGATTCCGAAGTCGGCGATCTTCGGAACCCCATCCGGGGTGAGAAGCACGTTCGCCGGTTTGATATCGCGGTGGACGACCCCCTCGCGGTGGGCGTAGTCCAGGGCGCGCGCCAGGAGGACGACGAGCCGTGAAGCCTCCTGCCAGGAGAGCTTCCCGTCGCGCTCCAGGCGGCCTTCGAGCGAGCCTCCGGTCACGAGCTCCATGGCGATGAAAGGAACGGAGGTTTTCTCGTCGGTCGCAGCGTCATGGGTGACGACGATACAGGGGTGGAGAAGCTTCGCCGCAATCCGCGCTTCCTGAAAGAAGCGCGAGAGAAACGCCTCTCGTTCCGAAGCCCCGAGGGCGGGAGAGAGATCGACGGTCTTGAGAGCGATCTCGCGCGCGAGCACGGGATCGTAGCCCCGGTACACGATCCCCATGCTTCCGCGGCCGATGCGGCCGCGGATCTGGTAGCGCCCCAGCGCGGGTGTTTCCAAGAAAAGAAGACCTCGATTGGCGGTGGTTCCCCATTGTATCAAGACGAACGGCGTCCAGTTTGGTAAGATCGAGGAAACCCAAAAATCGAAGCGCACCGACGGAGGTAGCCATGCCGCCAACAGCCAGCTGCGTTCGCTGCGGAAACGAGCTCAGGGGACCAGGCCACGCTTGCTCTCGATGCGGCGCCGGTCAGGCGGAGCCCGCCTGGACTCAGCCGGTGGCGGCCGCCGGAGCCACGATCCAATCGAAAGCGGTCTCGGGAGGCGGGCTCGCCCCCGGGAAGAAGTACGCCCTCATCATCGTGCAGGGTGAGGAGTCGGGCCGGGTGATCCCGATCGAAAAATCCCGGATCACCCTGGGCCGGGCGGACTGCGACGTCTCGCTCAAGGACCCCGAGCTCTCTCGCCAGCACGCGCTCATCTCGATTCATGGGATGAACGCAAGGCTCGAGGATCTCGGGAGCACCAACGGTACGTTCGTGGACGGAGAGCGCGTCGAGACCGCCGAGCTCGCGGATCGGTCGGAATTCCGGATCGGATTTCACGAGTTCGTGTTCGTGATGAGGGACCAGGATGTCGAATGAAAGCAGTAAAACGGAAGCGAGCGGCAGAGGTCCGGCGATTCTCGTGGCGTCGGCGGTTGCGGTGGCCGTCGCCGTCGCCGTCTTCTACTTCTGGCTCTACCAGCCGCGGGGCAAAGACCTCGAGGAGGCGAGGCGTGAAGCGAGCCTCTGCGTCCAGGAGCGCTCGGCGCTGAAGGGCCGGGTCTCCGACCTCGAGTCGATGCTGGACGAGATGCGCCGCGAAAGCGCCGGGCTCGCGGAAGAGATCCGGCTCCGCGAGGAGCGGCTAGCGCAAGCGCAGTCGACCCAGGACGAGATCGTGGAAAAACTCCAGCAGGAGATCGAAGACGGTCAGATTCAGGTTCAGAGGCTTTCGGGCCAGCTTCGAGTCGACATGGTGGACGAGATCTTGTTCGACTCCGGCGAGGCAGAGCTGAAACCGGCGGGCAAAGAAGTCCTCCAGAAGCTTGCCTCGGTTCTGGCGGGGTCCGACCGCCAGATCCGGGTGCAGGGCCACACGGACGACGTTCCCATCGCCGGCCGTCTCGCCCAGACCTTTCCCACGAACTGGGAGCTCTCGGCGGCGCGAGCGGTGAACGTCGTCCGCTTCCTCCAGGAGGGAGCGCGCCTCGACCCCGATCATCTCTCGGCGAGCGCGCTCTCTCAGTATCGTCCTCGCGTCCCCAATGACGGCCCCGAAGGCCGCCAGAAGAATCGGCGCATCGAGATCGTTCTCGAGCCGGCGACCGAGAAGATCGAAGCGCCCGAGCCCGCACAGAAATGATCACTTCGCGGCCTGGATCCTCGCTTCCGATCGATGCGCAAGCTCAGCGTAGGCATAGATGAGCGCGAGACCGCGATACGGACGCCACCTCTCGGCGAATTGGCGCATGTCCTTCTCGCGCGCGAGCCCCTCGTAGCCCAACATCCCCTGGGCGAGGTATTTCACGACGCCGAGGTCGCCGCCGGGGAAGATGTCCATGCGGCCGAGACCGCGAAGGAGAGTGAACTCCGCGGTCCAGCGCCCGACCCCTTTGTGGGAGGTGAGGAGGTCGATGGCCTCTTCGTCGGAGAGGGACCAGAGCTTCTCGTCTGCGAGCTCCCCGCTCACGAACGCGGCCGCCAGACGCTTCAGGGTCTCGGCCTTGGCCTGGCTCAGGCGAAAGCGCCTCAGAGCGGAAACGCGCTCGGCGTCCACGGCGCTGGGCGAGGGAAACGAGTAATAGAGCTTACCGTCGAGCCGCGCTCTTCGGCCCAGATGTTCCGCGAGATCCGCGAGCATCCCGTGAGCCAGTTTCAAGTGGATCTGCTGAGACAGCACGATCTGGAGGAGCGTTTCCCAGGCGGTGAGCCGTCCGGCGACGCGGAGGCCTGTGTGACGGCGGATGAGCGGTCCGAGGAGCGCGTCCGTACGAAACCGGCAGTAGAACGGCCGGACGTCGGCCGCTGTCCCGAGCACCCGCTCGAGCACTCGGCTCGCGAGCTCCTTCGCTTCCTGGGTCCGGGCTTCGTTTCCGGTGATCTCGATCACCAATCGCGCGCGCGACGGAGGACCCTTCTGTCGCACTTCGAGAAAGAGCGGCCGCCCCCGCAAGAACAGGAGGCGCCGGTAGATGCCCCTCTCGAACAGGTCCACTCTCTCCGGAAAGCGCGAGAGGCGCGCGAGCGTTCGCTCGAGGGAGTACGGGCCTTTAGGCGTGACGGAGTAGCGGACGCGATCTCTCACCGAGAGAGAGTAGCGCAGGGAAGGGAACTTTCCCGAGCGGGAAATCGTCTAAACCATGTCGAACAAAACAAAAGGAGGAAAGAATGTACGCAGACAATACGATCGGCCGTCGGCGATCCGAGGGCTGGGTAGAGAGACGTCGATACTTCCGGAAGCTTCTCGCGAAGATCCGGCCGGAGGTCGACGAGAAGGCGAAAGAGAAGTCCGTTGGCTCGTCCAAGTGAAAAGACTTTTAAACTTGACAGCCCGCGTCGCCGTCGCTTAGCTTCCATGCCCGAGGCAAGAACGCGGTGCGGGAGCTCCTTCAAGATGCCGCTCGTAGAGGGGCTTCTTATCTCGAAGGACTTCCCACCCGTTCCGTCGAGCCCGGCCCCGGCCCACTAGCCGCGCTCCAGAAGCTCCGGGTCCCACTTCCGGAGCATTCCCTCTCCCCTGAAAAAGTCCTCGCCCTTCTGGACGAGATCGGCTCGCCCGCGACCGTCGCCACCGCCGGTCCGCGTTACTTCGGTTTCGTCACCGGCGGGTCTCTGCCCGCGAGCGTCGCCGCCAACTGGCTATCGGGCGCCTGGTATCAAAACGGCGCCTTCGTCGTGGGCTCCCCCATCGCCGCCGCCCTCGAAGAGGTGTCCCTTTCCTGGATCCGGGAGCTTCTCGCGCTCTCCCCCGGCTGGGGAGGAGGATTCGTCACCGGGACCACGATGGGGAACTTCTCCGGCCTCGCCGCCGCGCGTCACCTTGTGCTCGAGCGCGCTGGATGGGACGTCGAGGGACAAGGGCTCTTCGGAGCGCCCGAGATTCGGGTGGTGGTGGGCGCCGAAGTCCACGCCTCTCTCCTGAAGGCCCTCGGCCTTCTCGGGCTCGGCCGGGAGCGGGTCACGACTCTTCCGGTCGATGGCCAAGGACGCATCCGCGCCGATGCCCTGGAGCCGCGGTTTCTCGAAGGCCCCACCATCGTTTGTCTCCAGGCGGGCAACGTCAATACCGGAGCCTTCGATCCCATCCGCGAGATCGCGCCGCGCGCGCGGGAGACGGGCGTCTGGATCCACGTGGATGGCGCTTTCGGCCTCTGGGCCGCGGCTTCTCCTCGCACTCGCCATTTCACCGAGGGCATCGACGAGGTAGACTCGATCGCAACCGACCTCCACAAGTGGCTGAACGTGCCCTACGACAGCGGGCTCGCGCTCTATCGCGATCCCGCCGTCGCCCGGGCGGCACTCGCCATGACCGCGGCCTACCTCCCCCAGACGGGCGAGCGCACGCCCTCCGACTTCACCCCGGAAGCTTCGCGCCGCTCTCGAGGGATCGACATCTGGGCGGCGCTCCTCTCTCTCGGACGGGAGGGGGTCTCCGATCTCGTGGACCGCTGCTGCCTCTACGCGCGGAAGTTCGCCTCGGGTCTCGAAGCGGCCGGATTCACGATCCTGAACGAGGTGGAGCTCAACCAGGTGCTGGTCTCCTTCGGCGACGACGAGAGGACGAGAGCCGTGATTCAGGCCGTCCAGCGAGACGGCACCTGCTGGTGCGGAGGCTCCTTCTGGCAAGGCAAGGCCGCGATGAGGATCAGCGTCTCCTCCTGGGCGACGACGGAGGAGGACGTGGAGCGGAGTCTGGCGGCCATCGTCCGCGTGGCCAAGACGGTGCCGTAGCATGAACCGAAGAGAGATTCTGAAGGCTTCGCTCCTGGCTCCGCTTACCGCGGTGCGCGGCGCGCAGGCCGCACGGCCTCACATCATCGACGGGATGGGCGAGATCCGTGTCGATTACGAGATGACGCTCCTCGACGAGGTAATCGCGAGCGGCATGACCGCCGTGCAGGTGACCGCGGGGACACCCAGCCTTCACGGAGAGGAGGCGTTCGAGGACGCCCTGAAGGAGCTCGCCGACTACGAGCACTACATCGACACTCACCGGGACCGCCTGCTGAGGGCCACGCAGGCCCTGGACCTAGATCGCGCCCGGGACGAGAAGCGGCTCGCGCTTCTCTATCAGTTCCAAAACGCCGCTCCCATCGCGGACAAGCTCGACCGCCTCGATCTTTTCTACCGGCTCGGCGTGCGGTGCGTTCAGCTGACCTACAACAGCCGGAACCTCCTGGGAAACGGCTGCATGGAGCGGACCGACGAGGGGCTTTCCAATTTCGGGATCGAGGTCGTCGAGAAGATGAACGCGATCGGGATGCTGGTCGACGTCTCGCACTCGGGACCAGTGACGACCGACGATGCGGTGCGTTTCTCGAAGAGCCCGATCGCCTTCAACCACTCGAGCTGTGCTACGGTCTTCGAGCACCCGCGGGCCAAGACCGACGCCCAGCTGCGCGCGCTCGCGGACAAGGGAGGGGTCATCGGAATCTTCCAGTTGAACCCTTCTCTCGGGCCGAAGGAGCGGAACACCCTCGAGGACTATTTGAATCACATCGACCACGCCGTCCGGGTCGCGGGGATCGACCACGTGGGAATCGGAAGCGACCGCGAGCACCGGACGATTCCCGATACCAAAGAGGAGCGGCAAAAGCTCGAGAGCGAGATGGCCAGAATCCGCCTCCCGGGCTCGCCCCCGGTTCACTGGCCGTTCTTCCTCTCGGAGCTCAACCACCCGCGCCGAATGGAGACCGTTCGCGCGGGCCTCGAGCGCCGCGGGTATGGAGCTCCGGAGGTCGAGAAGATCCTGGGCGGGAACTTCTATCGTCTCTACCGCGACGTCATCGGTTAATTAGCTTAGCTAATTTCAATACTTCGGAAGGCTCGGATCGATCCGGTCCGCCCAGGCGAGGATCCCGCCCTCGAGGTTCCGGACGCGCTGGAATCCGGCGCCGAGGAGGAACTCCGTCGCCTTGGCGCTCCGGGCGCCGCTGCGGCAATGGACCACGATGTCCTTCGCCGAGTCGAGCCGGTGCACTTCATGCGGAAGCCGCCCGAGCGGGATCAAGGTCGCCCCCTCGAGACGAACGATGTCCCACTCGTGGGGCTCGCGGACGTCCAGGACGAAAACGTCGTCGCTCTCGTCGAGGAGCTTCTTCAGACCTTCGACGGTGATCGTAGGTACTCCCATCTTCCTCTCCACTTCTTGGGCCTGAGGTATACCACAGAACTCTTCGTAGTCGATGAGCTCCCGGATCCGCGGCCGCTCGCCGCAGATCGGGCAGTCGGGGTCCTTCCGCTGCCGGAGCTCGCGGAACTTCATCTGAAGCGCGTCGAACACCAGAAGCCGGCCGATCATGGACTCGCCGCGCTCGAGCACGAGCTTCAAAACTTCGAGGGCCTGAAGGGAGCCCACGATTCCGGGAAGAACACCGAGGACACCGCCCTCGGCGCAGCTCGGGACGAGCCCCGGAGGGGGCGGCTCGGGATAGAGGCAGCGGTAGCAAGGCCCGCGGCTGGCGTCGAAGACGGAGACCTGGCCTTCGAAGCGGAAGATGCTGCCGTAGACGTTGGGTTTTCCCAAGAGGACGCAGGCGTCGTTCACGAGGTATCGCGTGGGGAAGTTGTCGGTGCCGTCGACGATGACGTCGTAGTCGCGGAAGAGGTCGAGCGCGTTCTCCGAGGAGAGGCGCGTTTCGTAACCGTCGATCCGGATATGAGGGTTGATCCCAGAAAGACGCTCCTTCGCCGCCTGGAGCTTCGGCCGGCCCACGTCCGCAGCAGAGAAGGTGACCTGGCGCTGGAGGTTCGAGTGGTCGACGACGTCGAAGTCCACGATGCCGAGGCGGCCGATACCCGCGGCGGCGAGATACATCCCGAGGGGGGCTCCGAGACCGCCCGCGCCCACCATGAGGACGCTCGCCTTCTTGAGCTTCGCCTGGCCCTCCATTCCCACCTCGGGCATGATGAGATGGCGGCTGTAGCGCTGAATCTCCTCCTTGCTGAAGGTGACCTCACCCTCGACGACGGCCGGGCTCGCAGATCCGCCGGCGATGGAGGGGACGATGCTGACGACGTCCGTCTCCGCGACGGCGGTCTCGAATCGATCGAGCGAGCGGATGTCGTCCTCGTTCACGTAGACGTTTACGAAGCTCCGGAGCTTTCCCGAATCGTCGAAGAGGTGTTTTCGAAGGTCGCGATAGCGCTCGGTGAGGTTATCGAGAAGATCGCGGACGCGGGCGCCCTCGATTTCGACCGCTTCCTTCTGATCGGTATAGGGCCTGAGAGGCGTCGGTATGAGTACCTTGACCGGCATGACTATGACTCCTTCCGTTCCAGGGGTTCTTCCAGGAACTCGCTCCGGTCCTCGCGCAGCACGAAGGACCGCATTTCCTTGGGCTCTCCGCCTTCGACCGCGAGGATCACGTAAGAGAAGAACGGGAACGCGTGCTCGAGGTCGTAGGGAGAGGGATAGGCGGGGTGATCGGGATGGGAGTGGTAGAAGCCGAGGAGCGTGAGTCCGCTCCGGCTCGCTTCCGCCTCCGCTCGCTGGTAATCGGAAGCCGTGACCACGAAGCGGCGGTGGCGTTCGTCTTCGCGGGCGTTCACCATCGGCTCCGCGCAGAGGACGTGCTTTCCCTCCGCGGCCGCGCGTCCGTAGAGGACACCGCAGGCCTCGTCGCGGTAGCTCTGGCGGCCATGGACGCGGATCGCCTCGACGGCCTCCTCAGGCAAGAGGATCATGGCGAAAGGGTCCCTCGGAGAGCGACCTGGTGCCGCTGTCCGGAAACACGGTGACGACGACGCCGTCACGCAATCCTTCGGCGACTCGAAGCGCTGCCGTCAGCGCGGCCGCGCCGGAGACGCTCACCAGAAGGCCATCCTCGCGGGCCAGGCGGAGCGCGGTCTCGTAGGCTTCTTCGGTCGAGACCGATAGGCGCTCGTCGGCTAGCGTCGGATCGTAGATCCGGGGGACCAGGCTCGAGGCCATGTGCTTCCAGCCCTCGATGCCGTGGAAAGGCCCGTCGGGCTCGACCGAGATGCATCGGACGGCGGGCGAAAGCTCCTTGAGCCTCCGGGTGGTGCCGACGAACGTGCCGCTGGTCCCGAGTCCGCACACGAAGTGCGTCACCTGCCCCTCGGTCTGCGCCCAAATCTCGTTCGCGGTGCCACGGTAGTGGGCCTGCCAGTTCGCATCGTTCCCGTACTGGTCGGGATAGAAGTAAGCGTCGGGATCCGAGGCGGCGATGCGGCGAGCCTCGCGGATGGCGCCGTCGGTCCCTTCCAGGCCGCTCGTTTCGACGATCTCGGCGCCGTAGGCGCGGAGGAGGAGTTTGCGCTCGAGGCTCGCGGTCGAGGGCACGCAGAGCTTCACGGGGTAGCCAAACGCCGCTCCCAGCATGGCGAGCGCGATTCCGGTGTTGCCGCTGGTGGCCTCGAGAATGGTCTTGCCCGGGTGGAGCTCTCCCGACTCCTCGCCGCGGCGAAGCATGCGAAGGGCGGCGCGATCCTTGACGGACCCGCCCGGGTTGAACCACTCGGCCTTGGCAAAAACCTCCGCGCGAAGGGCAGAGGCAATGCGGCCTATGCGAAGAAGTGGCGTATTTCCAATTAGATCGGGGATGGAGCGACTTTGCTCGCGCACCCCCGGCAGCGGGAAAACGATAGGAGGAGTCGACATGGGGGCACCATCAGAGCCATCCTATTAACTCAGACTATTCTTGTCAAAATTATTCGAGGAACATTTGGCTGCCACCTCTTTCAGTGGGGGAGGGCTCCTGGCATGTCGGCCAGAACGAAGCCCAGAACATTTGGCTGCCACCTTTTTCAGTGGGGGAGGGTTGCTGGCATGTCCGCCAGGACGAAGCCCATTACGGCCAGTAAAGCCATGGCCCGGCGGAAGTTATCGGGATCCACCTTGTCGAGGGTGTCGGCTTTGGTGTGGTGCCAGTCGAAGTAGTGCTCGCCCACGGTTCGAAGGGCGAGGCCTGGAACGCCCTCGGCCATCAGCGGGCCGATGTCGGCGCCGCCGCCGCCTCGTGTGACCTCCGACGCGTCGATGCCCGACAGCAGGGCTCCGATCTGCCGCAGGGTCGTGAGCGCCTCGTCGTACAGGGCGTCCGGAGCCTCTTTCTGGCCGGCGCGGAGACCGAGCCCGAAGCCTACAGGTCGTTCGGCGCCGCCGTCCATCTCGATCGCGGCGACGTGGCTCGAGACCCCCTCTCCGAGCCATTCGCGATACGCGCGCGCCCCCCTGAGGCCGTTCTCCTCGTTCGTCCAGAGAACGACCCGGAGCGTTCGCCGGGGTGTGAGGCCGAGCCGGCGGATTACCGTCAGCGCCTGCCACGCCGCGATGCACGCGGCGCCGTCGTCGTGCGCCCCCTGGCCCACGTCCCAGGAATCGAAGTGCCCTCCCATAACCACGACCTCTTCGGGTTTCTCACGGCCCTGGATCTCGGCGACGACGTTGAAGGACTGCGCATCGGGAAGCATTCGCGCTTCCATCGAGAGCTCGACCCTCACCTCCTGGCCCGATTCGATGAGCCTCGCCATCCACTCCGCGTCCTCGACCGTCACCGCAGCCGCGGGGATGGAAGTCGAGCCCTCGTCGTAGCGAAGCGAGCCGGTGTGGGGGGTGTAGAGGCTGAGGCCCGTGGCCGAGCGGACGAGGGCGGCGACCGCACCGAGGTCCGCGGCGCGGGAAGCGCCGTTCGCGCGGTACCGAACCGTCTCCCCGTACCCCATCCAGGGGACCGCATAGAGCACGATCCTTCCCTGGACGGCCTCTCGGCCGAGCGCGGCCAGCTCCTCGAAGCTTCGCACCGCGACCACGGGCGCCGTCAAGGGACCCTCGGGAGTGGCGGGAGTCGCGATGCTCCCTCCGAGTCCCAGGATCGCGATCTCCTTCTCGACCGGCGACACCACCCGCGCGCTCTCCCGCCCGCGTACCCAGTGCGGCACCTGAACCGGAAGCTTCCGCACGTTGTCGAGCTTTTCCTCGCGCATTTCTTCGTAGGCCCACTCGATCGCCCGCTCGAGGGAACCAGAGCCGGCCAGTCGATGCCCGATCGAAGTCGTCAGATACGTAAGCTTTTCGAAGCCTTCCGTGTCGGCCATCGTCGCCTCGAGAATCCGATCGGCGGTCGCGCGGTAGGCTTCGGTGAGAGATTCCTGGGCTGAGAGCGTCATCGGGAGCGACAGAAGCAGAAGCACTGGAGCGATGGCGTGAGACAGCATCAACGATCTCCTCCGTGAGGCAGGTGATTCTATACGGACCTGCCCGTTGCGAAAACCCTCCCATGTAGGATAGGAATCCTTTACAGGGAGGACATCATGCGGTGGACGAGCGGGGGACGTAGCGACAACCTCGAAGATCGGAGGGCCCAGACCGGCGGACGCATGGGGCGCGGTGGGGGCATCGGCTGTGGGACGCTCCTCATCCTCATCGTGCTGAGCGTCCTCTTCAAGCAGGATTTTCTCTCGCTTCTCGGCCCCGCCCTCATGACGGAAGAGACGAGCCCGCCCGGCCCATCGACCGGGGAGGATTTTGTCACCACTCCCGAGGAAGAACGGCTCGTGGACTTCATGTCCTTCGTCCTCGACGATCTGCAGGCGACCTGGCAGCAGGTCCTCCCCCGCGCCGGGGCCGAATATCAGGACGCGCAGATGGTTCTGTTCCGCGACGGTATCCGCTCCGCCTGCGGCGCCGCGGGGTCGGCCACGGGGCCTTTCTACTGCCCAGCGGATGGAAAGGTCTACCTCGATCTGAGCTTCTTCGACGAGCTCCACCGGAGGTTCGGGGCACCCGGCGACTTCGCGCAGGCCTATGTGATCGCCCACGAGATCGGGCATCACGTTCAGAATCTCCTCGGCATCGAGCGCGACGTGCGGAGTCTGAAGGAGCAGAACCCCGGCGCAGCCAACGACCTTTCGGTCCGCATGGAGCTCCAGGCGGACTGCCTCGCCGGGGTCTGGGGGAACTCGACGGCCCAGCGAGGAGTCCTCGAGAGCGGAGACGTCGAGGAAGGAATGGCCGCCGCCGCCGCTATCGGCGACGACCGGATCCAGCGGCAGACCCAGGGCTACGTCGCGCCGGAGTCCTTCACCCACGGCTCGTCGCAGCAAAGGGTCGGATGGTTCCGGAAGGGCCTTTCGACCGGCGACCCCGACGCCTGCGACACGTTCTCCGCCGACTCGTTCTGACGATGGTGGACCGCCGCGAGTTTCTGGCAGCGACCGCGGCGTTTCTCGGCGCGCCCTCCCTTCCCAGGAGCGATCGCACCCGGCTGATCCTGCTCGGGACCGCGGGCGGACCGAGACCGAAAGTAGACCGCGCCGCGACCTCGCAGGTCCTCCTCATCTCTGACCGCGCCTACGTCGTCGACTGCGGCGATGGAGTCGCCCGCCAGCTCGTGACTGCCGGAGTGCGCCTCGACGCTCTGGAAAAGATCTTCATCACCCATCACCACTCCGACCACAATGCCGACTACGGAAACCTCTTGCTCCTCGCCTGGGCGAGCGGTCTCAAGACCCCGGTCGAGGCCTATGGCCCCCCTCCCCTCGAGCGCATGACCCGCCTCGTCTTCGAGCTGCACCAGTTCGACATCGAGACCCGCATCCAGGACGAAAACCGCGTGCCCCTGGCGCCTCTGGTCCGGGCGAAGGACGTGACAACAAGCGGGCTCGTCGTCGACGACGGCCGGGTGCGAGTCCGCGCGGCGCTCGTTTCGCACTCCCCGATCGAGCATGCCTTCGGCTACCGTTTCGACACCGAGGACCGGTCGATCGTGATCTCCGGAGACACGGCGTTCTCGAAAGATCTTCTGGAGCTCGCTCGCGGAGCAGACGTTCTCGTCCACGAGGCGCTCTACCTTCCGGGGATCGAGAGAACGGCGGCGAGGGTAGCGAACGCGCCGGGCCTCCTCGAGCACATCGTGCGCTCTCACACGACCGTCGAGGACGCCGCCCGGCTCGCCTCCGAGGCGGGCGTGAAAACGCTGGTGCTGTCCCACCTCGTGCCCTCGGACGACCCCCTCGTCACCGAGGCGGATTGGCTCTCCGCCGCGAAGAAGCACTTCGCCGGCGAGATCGTAGTCGCGAGAGATCTTCTCGAGATCTGACGCGCTTCAGACCGAGCGGAGCGCGTCGCTCCTCACGGGCATCGTCCGTATGCGAATTCCCGTCGCATGGAATACCGCGGCCGCGATCGCCGGAGCGACGGCGATGATCGGAGTCTCTCCCGAGCCGACGGAAGGCAGATCGGGCCGGTCGACGAGGATCACGTCCATGGGGACGAGGTCCCGGGTGCGCGGCACCTGGTACATCGAGAAGCGCGGGTTCATGACCCGGCCGTTCTCGAAGCGGATCTCCTCCTTGAGCGCCCCACCGAGGCCCATGATGATCCCGCCCTCGACCTGGGCCCTGAGGTTCCCCGGGTTTTGGATGGCACCGCACTCGTACGCCTCGACGATCTCCTCGACCACGACCTTCCCGCGGGCGGGATCGATCTTCACCGCGACGCAGGCGGCGACGTACGAGCCCTTCTCCGTTCCGCAGGCGAGCCCGATTCCCCTCTTGCCGTTTTTCGACGGAAGCTGCTGGAGCCGATCCCGGTAGCGAAAGCGCTCCGCCGCTTTCACCAGAACGTCTCGAAGGCGCGGCTCCTTCAAGTGCGAGAGTCGAAACTCGAGCGGATCGATTCCCGCGGCGGAGGCGAGCTCCTCCATGAAGGACTCCCGCGCGAAGGTGTTCGCCGTCGCGGCGAGCGCCCGGTACGACCCCTGCCGGAGCGGCGCCTTCACGGGGATGTAACGTTCCCGCACATCCTTCAGATCGTACGGACTCTGGAGAGCCGCGGCTCCCGCGTTGTAGCAGGTGAAATCCCAGCCGCTGATGGAGCCGGAAGCGTCGAGGCCCGCCTTGGCCACGATCAACGCCGCGGGCCGGAAGTAAGCCCAGGTGAACTCTTCCTCGCGCGTCCACCGGAGCGAGACGGGTCGCCCCGCGGCCCGGGCGAGCTTCGCCGCCTCGACCGCGGCCTCCCCGGTGTGCTTGCCTCCGAAACCGCCTCCGGTGTCGGGGACGATGACCCGGACCTTGTCTTCCGGAAGCTCGAACGCCTTCATCAGCTCGTCGCGAACTCCATGGGGCCTCTGCGTTCCGGTCCAGACCGTGAGCCCAGAGTCCGACCACTCCGCCATGGCCGCTCTGGGCTCCATGGGAGCGTGCTGAATGTACGAGATCTCGTACCTCGCCTCGAGCTTCGTAGCCCCGCGCGCGAGCGCCTCGTCGACGGATCCCGTCTCACGGTTCCACTGCGGGCGCTCTTCGGCCGTGGTATCGACGTTCGCCTCGAGGTAGCGAAACAAATCCTTGGTCGACGGATGCGACGACTCCGTCCACTTCGCCGTCTTGGAAAGCGCTTCGACCGCGTGCCGAGCGTCGAACGAAGTTGGGGCCGCGCAGCCGACGAAATCTCCGTCGCGCGTGACCACGACACCCTCGATCCCGCGGGCCGCGTTCTCGTCGACGCTAAGAAGCCTCGCCCCGAAGGAGGGCGGTCTCAGAACCGCGCCCCGGAGCATCCCCGGGCGCACGATGTCCGACGGATAGCGGTGGGCCCCGGTCGCGACGTCGCGGCTCGTTGGTTTCAGCGCCGTCCGGCCGAGGACTTTCCAGTCTTCCACCGGCGTGAGCTCGATGTCCGCGGGCACGCGAGAAGCGAAGGCGGCTTCGACGTCGTGGGCGCGAGCGAGCTCTCCGAAAGAGCACAGGCCACCGGTCTCGAGATCGACGATGGCGCCGTCTCGCGCGACGATTCTGCCGGGCTTGGGATCGACGAGGCTCCACTTCTGCGCGGCGAGATCGATCAATACCTCGCGGGCGGCCGCCGCGGCCTTCCGCACGTCGGGAACGGTGTACCCCGTGGTCCGGCTTCCGAAAGTCCCGCCGTCATCGGGAACCCGATCCGTCTCGGCGAGAACGAGTCGCACGCGATCCAGGGGGAGCCGCAGCTCCTCCGCCGCCGCTTGTCCGAGCTGGGCGCGCGAGCCCTGTCCGACCTCGACTTTGCTCGAGAACACCGTGACGATGCCGTCCTCGCCGACGTGGAGGCGAGCGCCGATGACGGGTCCGAGATCGTCCTTCTCCGCCCCCTCACCGCGCTTGGGATCGAACGCCGAGGCGAGGACGAAGCCGGCCCCGACGGCGACGCCGCTTCCGAGAAACCCGCGCCGGGTCCAGGCGAAGCGGTAGGGCGGAGCCTCCGAAAGCTCGAAGCGATCGGGCTCGAGCGAGTCAATCGAGTCAGGCGAGTCAGGCGTCCGTTTCATGACTCTCTCCACGAAGCTTCGACGCCGCCAGCTCGACGGCGGCGAGGATGTTCGGATAGTTGCAGCAGCGGCAGAGATTCCCGCTCAAGCAGTCGGAGACCTCGTTCAGCGTCGGCATCGACCGCGTCTTCAAAAACGCGACTGCGGTCAAGATCATTCCCGGAACGCAGTAGCCGCACTGCATCGCCTGCTTCTCGATGAAGGCTTCCTGAACCGGATGCAGAACGCCGTCCTCTGCGAGCCCCTCGATGGTCAGGACCTCTCGACCCACTGCGTGAGACACCGGAGTGAAGCACGACGTCACGGGGTTGGCGTCGACGAGGACGGTGCAGGCGCGGCAGTGCCCTTCGCCGCAGCCGTACTTCGTTCCGGTGAGCTCGAGATCCTCCCGCAGGACTTCCAGGAGAGGTCTTCCGGGATCGGTCGAGACCTCATGGGTCTTGCCGTTCACCCGGAGAGTGATGGCCTTCTTCACGAACACCTCCGCGGCTACAAATCCAACTTACTATGCCATGTTTCCAAGGTCCGAGCCATCCGGTGGTCCATGGTAAGCTACCTCCATGAGCGATCCTCTCCCGCGGCGTGAGCGAGCCACTTACGAGGATCTGTTGGAAGTCCCCGACCATCTCGTGGCCGAGATCCTGGATGGGGATCTGTACGCGGTGCCGCGGCCCGCCCCTCCCCATGCCCGGGCGGCCTCGGTCCTGGGAGCCGATATCCTGGCGCCGTTCGACCGCGAAGGGGGAGGCGCTGGGGAGCCGGGAGGATGGTGGATCCTGGACGAGCCGGAGCTTCACCTACACGAAGACATCGTGGTTCCCGACATCGTGGGATGGCGCCGCTCCCGCATGCCCACGTTTCCGGAGACGGCATTCTTCGTGCTTCCTCCCGACTGGGTATGCGAAGTCGTCTCTCCCAAGACCGAAAGAATGGATCGCGGCCGGAAGCGGTTCATCTACGCCCGCGAGAGCGTCTCGCACCTTTGGCTCTTGAGCCCTTCGGCGCACACCCTCGAGGTCTTTCGGCTTTCCGGCGACTCCTGGACCCTGGTGCGCACTTTCGAAGGCGACGAAACGATCCACGCGGAACCCTTCGAGGCCGTCGGACTCGAAATGGCACGGTGGTGGATCCCCTCGAGCCCATAGCGCATAGGCTGCGAGCGAGCGCAGACCCAAATTTTGTGGATCCCATAGCCCATACCCTCGTCGGCGCGGCTCTCGCCAGGACCGGTCTCGAGAAGCGATCCGGTTACGCCGCCGCTGCGCTGATCGTCGGCGCCAACCTTCCCGACATCGACGGGGTTACCTACTTCGTGAGCGGAGACCTGGGGCTCTACTTCCGCCGCGGCTGGACCCACGGTCTTCCGGCGATCGCGATCTGGCCGTTCCTCCTCGCAGGATCTCTTTCGCTCCTGGGGCGGGGACGGGCTCGATTCAGGCCTCTCTACTGGCTCAGCCTTCTCGCGGTCGCGACTCACCCCGTTCTCGATTGGCTCAACAACTACGGGATGCGCTGGCTCATGCCCTTCGACGACCGCTGGTTCTACGGAGATGCGGTCTTCATCGTCGATCCCTGGATCTGGCTCGTGCTCGGCGGCTCCCTTTTCCTCGCGACCTCCCGCGGCTTTCTGCCCCTCGCCGCCTGGGCGCTTCTGACCATGGCGTTGTCATTTCTGGTCCTGGCCGGTATCCCGGGTCTTCTCCCGGGAAAGCTTCTCTTCCTCGCAGGTCTTTTGGTCTTCGCCGCGGCGCGCATCAAGAACGTTCTCCGGACCGTGTCGGGAAGCGAGCGGCTCCACCGGGGAGCGCTCGCGTTCGTCGCGCTCTACGTCCTCTCGATGGTGGCTCTTTCCGCGCTGGCCCATCGATGGACGCTCGAAAAGCTCCGGGAGGACGGGCACACCGTGGAGACGCTCATGGTGGCGCCGACACCGATCTCGCCCTTCACCAGGGACGTCGCCTTCTCCACTCGTTCGAGCTACCGCCACGGCTCGCTTTCGCTCTGGCCTTCGCCGACGCTCACGATTTCTCCAGAAGTGATCCCGAGAAACGAGGACTCTCCCCTCGCGATCCGAGCCCTTCGACAGCCCGAGGTGAAAGGGTTCGCGGTCTGGGCTCGATTTGCCTGGGCCGACGTGGTCGAGGAGCCGGAGGGCTTTCGCGTCACTCTTCGGGACGCGCGCTACGCGCGCGGTCGAAGAAGCGATGGATTCGGAACCGCCGTGGTGCTTCTACGGCGCTGATGACGTCGCGGCGTCGCGAGGAATGGCGACCGGCGTCGCCATGAAGTCGCCGCCGGCGAAGATGTCCTTCAGGTGCGCGAGCGTCTCGGCGTCGTAGACCTGGATCAGGTCCCCCACACCGCTCACGTAGAGCTTCGTCCCGTCGGACGAGACGATGAGAGAGTTGTTGGTGCGTCCCTGCTCGACACCCTCCACCCGCTTCACGATGCGGCGCGTCTCCATGTCGATGGCGATCACGTCTTGGACTCCGGCGTAGGCTCGCTTTCGATCCGAGGAGAGCGCGAAGAGACCCACTTTCACGTCGGGACCGAGCTCGAAGCTCTCGATTTCCTTCTTCAGCAGATCGATCTGCAGGACTCCGATCATGGTCTTCTGCATGAACGGGTCCTTCGTCCGATAGAGCCCGTAGTAGACGCCGGGCGCCTCCTCCGTCAAGCGGGCGCCCCGCAGGGGCCCGTAGCCCGCGAGAAGGGGCTTCGAGAGAGCGATGGTAGAGACGAGCTGGTTGTCGGAGACGCGGATCTCGTGGATGTCGCGGCCGAAGAGGAAGATCGAGCTTCCATCGGGCGAGAAGTGGATGTTCGGCCGGAAGCCGCCCGACTGAGCTTCCTTGGGAATCTTGAACGAGTCCCGCAAGCGCTTGTTCTCGAGGTCGTAAACGAAGACTTCGGACTCCTCGGGAACGAAGCGATCGATCTCGAGGACCACGGGGGTGGCCACGAGATAGAGGAGCGTCCCCGCCGGGTTCACCGCCACGTTCGCGATCCGGATCTGGCGCGACTGCGCCGAGAGCTTCAGGGTATCGACCACCGCCCGCTTCTTGAGGTCCACGACTTCGATCGCTTCCATGCGGTCGGTCACGAAGTAGAACTTCGAGAAATCGGGCGAGTGGGTGGAGTTGGTGGCGGCTCCGTATTTGAGCCCGATGTCGCCTACGAACTCCTCGGTCGCCTCATCGAAGAGACGAAGCCGGTTCGGCCATACGCCAAAAAGGTGCAGCTGCGACGATTTCGGATCGGCCGGGGGCGCCGCCATGGCTGGCGGGCCGGAGACGAGTGTCAGAAGCGTTGCGGCGAGAAGGGGTCCGGCCCCGCGACGGATCATGGAAACACCAGGTCCAGCTTCCGCCAGTCCTGGGTCGCGCTGCCGCAGCCGGAGTGCCAATCCGGGTTGTTGTTCAGGTAGTCGGGAACCTGCGCCGGCCAGTAACACGTTTTGTAGCAGTCGTAGAGGTCTCTTTCGACAGGCTGACAGAGCCCGGCCGGAGTCCCGGCAGCATCGACCTCCCACCCCGGGGAAAAGATCGTGGTGCAGCCCGCCGGGTAGTGCGGCGGCGGATCCTGGAGGCCGCGGACTTCCCCGCCCTCGGCGTCGATCCGTTCGAACATGGCTACCGCCTTGCGATTGACCGCTTTCAGGTGCTTCATGGCTCAATTTCTCCTAAGCAGCTCGGCTTCTGTCGAAACGTTCCAGGAACGCGGGATTCCCTTCGAGGATTCTCGCATAACTCCGGAGCGTCATCTCGGTCCAGCTCCGGATGTAGTCGCAGTAATGAAGGTTCGGCTTGAACCGGTCTCCATAGCGCACCTGAGCCTCGTGATAGCAGCCGCCCGAACAGAGGCTTCGCGCCCAGCAGGTATGGCAGTCGGTGCGGTTGTCGAGGTGCCCCTTTTTCAGGTGCTCGCTTCTTTTCGCGTTGTCGATCCCGGAGGAGACGTGTCCAAAATCATGATCGCCCGCGCCCGCGAAGCGGTGGCAAAGACCCAGGTCTCCCCCGGGGGCGACGCCCAGAAGACCCACTCCGGCGCCGCAGGGATAGGCTTTCGTAACACCCTGGTGCACCTCTCCCATCTGGTCGGCCATGTTGGCGAAACCGGTGTAGTGGTTTCGAAGTGCCCCTTCCACGTACTCCTCCGAGAGGATCTCGAACTGCTCGAGAAGCCGTGCGAATCCCTCCTCGCCGAGCGAGTAGTCGCGGCCCGGGGACGAGGTGACCGGCGCGAACCCCACCTCGTAGAAGCCCATCTCGTCCACCAGATGCTGCCGGGTCCGAAGGAGATCGAGGGTCTTCGAGGTGACGGTGACCCGGGCGCCGATCGGACGGCCCCGGTGGACCCTCAGAAGCTCCTTGATCCGGGGGGCCACGACCTCGTAGCTTCCCATCCCCGTCTTGTAGACCCGCATGTCGTCCTGGTACTCCTTGGGGCCGTCGATGCTGACCGTGACTCCGATGTTGTTCTCCGCGAGCCACCGGACGATCGCGGGAGTGAGAAGAGTCGCGTTGGTGGTCAGGCTGAAGTCGATGAACTGTCCCTCTTCCGCCGCTTTCTTTCGGGCGTAGGCCACGGTCGGCTGGATCACTTTGAAGTTGAGGAGGGTCTCTCCTCCGAAGAACGTGAGCTGCAGTTTCTGGTTCTTCTTCGACTGCGCGAAGAGGAGGTCCACGGACTGCCGGGCGATTTCCTCGTTCATGACGCTTGCCGTCTCGGCTTTGGCGAGGCGATCGTCGCCATACTCGTAGCAGTAGCGGCAGGCGAGGTTGCAGCTGTTGGTGACGTTCAGGACGAGGGAGCTCAGAGGCGGCGGCGTGAGAGCTTCCCCTTTCGCCGGCATTGGAATCAGTGCCGGGCCGGGGCGATGGACGGCGCCGACGTGGGCGAGCTCGCGCAGGACTTCCGCTTTCGCCGGGTCGGCCGTCAGCTCGTCGATCGGCTTCGGTCCGCTCTCGAGGGCGTCGAGCACGAAACGCGCGTCCGAATCGAGCTCGAGGAAGAGGGACGAGGGCACGAGGAACGCGTAGTGGCGGTCTCCCACTTCCATCCGGTGCATGTCGGAGCGATAGACCAGGCTCATGGTAAGACCTCTTTGAAGTCCCAATAAGTATAGATGGGCGGGGCGACGATCAGGTGGGCCCGACCGTGGAGGGGGCGGCTCGCCCCGGGCGGGGTATAGCTCGCGACCGCCCAGACGTCCCCCATGTTGTTGGTGGCTCTCTTCCGCTCGGGATTCGGTCCGTCGATGTTCGGAGTGAAGAAGCCGTTGTGATCGATGGCGCCGACGTACCGGAGGTCCTCGTCCTCGTGGATCACGTGGTACTCCTCGAGGCTCCACGCCGGTGAGACCACATTGAGCTCGACGTCGTCCGCGGTCAAGGGCTCGCCGTCCGGGCCGTTTCCGTAGGCGACGGCCTCGAACTGAATGAACTGCTTGGCGATGGCGCCGCCGCCCGTGCGGGCGAGACCTTCCTGCGGCCGCACCTGGACGTAGTCGATCCGGTCGTACACTGCCAGAGCGTTTAGGGCAGTCGTCCCTCCGACGCGCACGTTTCGCCGGCCCGGAGGAGCCTCCGACTGGACCGTGACCTCGAGCTCGAGACGGTCCGGCGTCTGCGACTTGACGCGGGTAACGGCGAGCCCTGGGCCGAGATCGATGGCGCCGGGGGCAACGGACGCGGGAAAGTTCGCGCCAGAGACGCGAAGGGTCGCGGTGGTAGTGCCTTCTGCCGGCGCCGCGACCGCTTTCGGGAAAACTCCGGCGATGCGCGCGTCGGACCCGAGGCGCACCATCCGAACGTCGAGGCCGAGCTCTCCGTAGTCACCGCGGAAGAAACGCCCCTCGAGGGTGCTTCCGTCGTCGGAGAGGGCCAGAACCTCGCGCTGCTCCAGGAGCGAAGTTCCCTCGGAACGGCCGCGCCAGGTGAGATCGGTGTAAAGCACTCCCGTTCCCGTTCGTTTCTCCGCCTTGCCATCGGCAAGCAGGACGTCCGCCCGGGTCGCGTATCCCGCAGGATTCTTCTCGAAGGTCACCGTTCCCGAGACGAGGCCTTTCGTCGGCTGATGCGTGGTGAAGAGCCATTTCCCGGAAAGGTCCACGGGGCTCTTCTTGGCGCGATACTCCTTCCACTCCGCGGTCTCGAACGAGTAGTTCTCCGCAAGCCAGTCGAGAACCCGGTCGACGCGCCACCTTTCGTCGGGCGGTCCGGCGGTCGTGGGCGGTGCCGCCGATCGCGCTCGCGGGGCGTCGTCCCCTCCTTGCTCTCCCGGGGGCGTCCCTCGAAACGTCTGGTACTCGATGATGGGAAAATAGCCGAGGTGCATCCCCTTGAGGAGCAGCCATTCTTCCTTTGTTCGGCGCTGGCTCAGGTACCATGCGGCGAGATGGCAGCGGTTGCACGTCTCGCCGACCTCGTCGTTCACCGCCTTTTCGAGCGTAGGCCTTTTCTCCGCGCGATAGAGGACGGCCCGCGCCTCGGCGGGCGCGAGACCATGATCGTCCCCCAGATAGCGGATGATCTCTTTCGCCTGTTCGGGGCTGAGCTGGACGCGGCCGGTCCGCATCATCCTCTTCAGCGTCAGCTCCCAGGCCTCGGGGGTTTTTCGCTCGTAGGAGATCCGGGTCATCCTTCCGGCGTCGTCTTGCTCGTGGCACGCGCCGCAGGCGCTCTTCACGAGCGCGCTTTTCACCGGAATCCCCGCGGCGGCGGCATCGGCGGCGAGCGCCGATCCAGCACCGAGGGAAACGAGAATAAGAGGAACGTGAATCAAAGCGCTCGGCCCCACAGAGACCTCCTCGCAAAAACCGGGACATCCTATCAGCCTGTGCAGAAATGTTCAAGATGCTGAGCGCTCAGGGCGCCGGGCGCGGTCCGCGCTAGAATGAAACGTCGCCGGCGAAGCCGAATTCGATGAGAGCCATCACGCGACGATTCGCCCGGTTCCTGGCCCTCCTCCTCGTCGCATCCGCCCTGCTGTTCGTCCTGATCCATACGGCACCCCTGAAGCGAGCGGCCTCCCGGGCGGCGGTTGCCCTCGTCGAAAGGCTCATCGGGGGAGCGGCGGCGTTTCAAATTTTCGACTACCGGCTTTGGCGCGGAGAAGTACGGGTCGAGGGCTTCGCCTGGGCCTCGGACGGGGTCGCGGTGCGGGCACGGGAGGTCCTTGTCCTCCTCTCACTCCGCAACCCGGTGGAAGTCCGGGTCGTCGAGCCCGAAGCTCGGGTCACCTTTTCGGAGCCGGCGAACGATCAGGGGCTGGCGCTCCCCGGAATCGTTCTCGGCGCCCGGCTCACGATCGTGAACGGAGCAGTTCGCCTCGAGTGGCCGCAGGAGAACCGCATTCTGGAGCTCGCGTCGATCGACGCCGGGCTCGAGCCCGACGGCCCCGACGAAACGTTCTCGCGGGCGACTCTCGAAGCCGCCTCCGGCCGTTTTCGAGAAGGAGACGTCGATATCGCCTTCGGCCCCGCCAGCGCTCGCCTCCGTCTGAGACCAACCGAGATCCAGATCGACGAGTCGCGGGTCTCGAAGGACGGCTCTTTCGTCACGGCGGCCGGAACACTCGGCCCTCTTTCTCCTCTCGCGGCCGACCTTCGATTCGAGCATTCGATCCAGGGCTCACTCGTCTCCACGTTCGATCCGCGGATCGCGCTCGAGGGAGCCCTCGAGGGGGAAGGGGCTCTGAGGCGCCGCCCGGGCTCAGAGGACGAAGGCGAAGGCGTCCTCCGGGCGCGCGCCGTCTCCATGAGCTCGGTGGGCCCTCTCGCGGTCGAGGCTTCGTGGCATCTGGCGGGCGGCGCAGCGAGCGCCGACGTCTCGTTCGAGAGCCTGGACTCCGCACGTCTTCCTCCACTCTCGAGCCGGATCTCCGGACGGCTCGGGCTCTCGGTCGAGAACCTGGACTTCGAGAACGTGCGGGGCGAGGGTTTGATTTCCCTGCGGGAGAGGAGCGGTCTTCCGGGCATACCCCTGCGGGGAGACGTCGCCATTCGAGTGGAATCGAAGGAGATCGCGTTTACCGCCGAGAGGCTCACCGTTCCCGGAGCCGAGATCGCGGTGTCGGGAACGATCGGCGAATCTCTTGACGCCCGGGTTCGCGCGCGGATCGACGACCTCGGCGAGGTCGCGCCGCTTCTCTCCGTCGCCGGAATACCCCCTTCCCCGGTCCCCCTGAGAGGTCCTCTCGACCTCGAAGGGACGGTCGAAGGCCCGCTCGGAGCCCCTTCGTTCGAAGCGCGGATTGCGAGCGACGCGGTCGGCATCGGAGAGGCGACGTTCGCGGTGACGGGCAGCGCCGCTTTCCGCGAGGCTCGAGTCGAGGTCTTCGACCTGACGCTCCGCGGGGCTGACGACCGGTCGATCGTCGTGGACGGCGCGATTCCCACGAGCCCTAGTGGCGGAGCGTTCGCTCTCGACGTCAGAATCGAGAGTCTTCCTCTCGCCGGAGTCCTCGAGGCGATCTCCGGAGGATTGCTCACCGCGTCTCTCGCGGTGTCGGGGGAGTTTTCGCGGCCGGAAGTCGAGATGTCGTTCACGGCTTCCGATCTCGCCACCTCGAACGGTCTTCACGCGGACGTGCGCGGAGAGGCGCGAAGCCAGGGTTTCGCGGGCGACGCCGAGCTTCACGTCGAGAACGCATCCCTTCAGGGGAGACTCCTCCCCGGGACGATCGTCGCGGTCGAATCCGACGGCAGTACGGCCCGGCTCTCGACCCGGCTCGCCGACGGCCCCGAGATCCTCACTGCCGAGGTGGCCTTGAGCCCTCCCTACCCTTTGGAAGCAAAGATTCCGCTCGAGAACATTCCCTTTGCCAAAGTCCGGGAGTTCTTCCCGGCGCTTTCGGAAGCGGGAATGGAGCTCGAGGTCTCGGGGCGGGCTCAGGTCCGAGGCTCTCTCTTCGAGCTCGAGAACCTGCGCTACCGCGTGGAGGCGGAGCAGGTCCTCGGCCTGTGCCGCGGGATCGCGCTCGGCGCCACCTCGCCCTTCGTGATCGAAGGAGCTCGCGAGGGATTCTCGATCAGAGACCTCACGCTCGTCGGCGAAGACACGGCGATTGGCATCGACGGTGTCGTCCCTCTCTCCCGGGATGGGAGCGTCGTGCTCCACGCGCGCGGGGCTTCCCGGCTCGAGCTCCTGAGGCCGTGGTTCCCGGAGGCCGAGCTCTCGGGCCGGGCGAACGTCGACGTTCGCGTCGAGGGGGCCCTCCCCGACCCCTGGCTCCGCGGTGAGCTGAGCCTCGAGGAGGCGAGCGGCCGCTTCGGAGAGATCCTCGTCGAGAACGTCGAGGCCAGCGCCGAATGGAGCGACCGCGCTCTCGTGCTGGAAGCTTTGTCGGGGGAAACGCTCGGGGGAAGATTTCAGGCCTCGGGCGAGCTTCCTCCCCAGCTCCTCGACGTCTCGACGCCGGTTCGGCTCCGGTTCGAGGCTTCCGATCTGCAACCTCTGCGCCTCGAGGAGGCAGACCTTCGGCTCGCGGTCTCGGGGGAGCTTCAGGGCACCGGTACCGACTTCTCCCGATGGCGGGGCGAAGGGACGCTCGGTAGCGTTCACCTCGCGATGAGGGGCGTCGAGATCGCGAATGAAGCGCCCGGCTCGTGGTCTTTGAAGGATGGGACGCTCTCGGTCTCCGATTTTCGGATGACGCGCGGCGAGACGCGCCTGGTCCTCGCAGGTGACGCGCTCCCGTTCGAGGACTCCCTCTCGTGGACCGCGCGTGCGTCGGGGAAGATCGGCCATGAGGTATCGAGGCTCTTCCTCGAGGACATCGGCCTGGTCTTCACTGGCGTCACCGACGTGGACATGAGGGCGGAGAAGAAAGGGGAAGAGCCCCTCAACCTGGCGGGACGAGGCACGTTCGCGAACGCCCGCCTCATCGTGCGGGACCCCCCGATCGCGTTCACCAGCGTGTCGGGAGAGATCGCGCTCTCGGGGAGCTCCATCTCCGTAACAAGGCTCTCCGCCGACGCCGGCGGAGGGAAGGTCGAGGCCGAGGGGACCCTCACTCTCGAGAGCGCTGCCATCCGCGAGGTGGATCTGCGGGCCAAAGCTCGCTCCGTCCGTCTCAACTATCCCGAAGGCTTGCGAAGCGAAGTGAACGGCGAGCTCCGGTTGCGAGGCCACCCGGATCGCCTGCGTCTCACGGGAGACGTGGACCTCACGCGCGCCCTCTTGAGCCGGGACATCAGCGTCGAATCGGAGCTCCTGCAATCCCTGTCCCGGGTCAGCGCCGCGGCCGCGCCCAGCCCCCTCGCCTCGAAGGTCGAGCTCGAGCTCCGCGTCCGCGCGGCGGAAGCGTTCCGCATCGACAACAACCTCGCCCGCATGGAAGCCTCGGTGAACCTGACCGTCTCCGGCACGCTCGCGGCACCGGAACTCTCCGGCATCGCCTCGGTTCGTCCCGGCGGGCGGTTTCGGTTCGGGGGCAGCGAATATCGGGTCGAGGCCGGCCGGATTGGGCTTCGCGATTACCCTTCGGAGCCTCCCGAGCTCGACATCACCGCACGCACTTCGGTCGGGGAGTACGACATCCGCCTTGTCTTGCGAGGGACGGCCGACAATCTCTCGACCGAGCTCATTTCCGAGAGCCATCCGCAGCTCTCGCGGGGCGACGTCGCCTCGCTCCTCATCACCGGACGAACCCTGGGCGAGATCTCGAGCGCGAGCCGCGACATCGTCTCGAACCGCATGGTTTCCTATCTCGGGTCGACGCTCGCGGATCTAGCGAAGCTCGGGATCGGGGAAGCGCTTCCCTTCGAAATCGTCACCGTCGAGCCTTCCCTCATCGCGGGTGAGGCCGACCCCGGAGCCCGTTTCACCATCGGAGCGCGCTTCAACAATTCGCTCTCGCTGGTGTACTCCATTGGCCTCGACAACGCCGAGAACCAGATCTGGGTGGTCGACTACGAGCTTCCGCGCCGGACCCGGACTCAAATCGTTCGCGACGAGGACAACGAGTACACGTTCGGACTCTCCCAGGAGATCCGGTTCGACGTCCGGAACCGATCGAGGAGCGAGCCCACGAGGGAGCGGATATCCGAGGTGATGGTCGCCTTCGAAGGCGACGCTTCGGAGGACGAACTACGACGCCGGCTGGACGCGAGGCCGGGCGATCTTTTCGACTACTGGGAGATCTGGGAGAAGGCGGAGAAGGTTCGGCGGGAGCTGCGCTCACAGGGCTATCTGGAAGCCGTCGTGGACGTGGTCACCACACCGAAGGAGAACGGCGGCATCGGCGTCGAGTACCGAATCCGCGTCGGACCCAAGGTGAGTTTCGCATTCCCTGGCGACGAGCCCGACGGGTCGCTGAAGGAAGCCCTCGAGAACGCCTGGACGGGAGATGCGAGCGATTCGTTCCTCATCGCCGACCTCGCGAACCTCGCGACGGGAAAGCTCTTCGAGGACGGATACTTCACGGCGACCGCCGAGGTCACGAGGGAAAGAAGCGAACGGGAGCTCCTGGTGAAGGTGTTTCTAGGGCGCGGACCTCGGGGAAAGAGAGTCGTGGTCGACGCGACCGGAAACGTGGCTGTTGCGGACTCCTTTCTCCTCGCGACGCTCCCGAAGCCGCGCTCGGCGGCGTTTCACGATCTCCTCACCACGAAACGATCGCGGCTGAAGCAGATCGTGGCCCTTCAGTACGCGTCTTTGGGATTCGTCGGAGCGGCGGTCGGCGATCCCGAAACCGCTTTCGACGAGCCGACGGGAGACTACCGGGTCACGATCCCGGTGACGGAAGGAGCGCGATTCCTCGCAAGCAGCATCGAGCTCGAGGGGGTGGCGCCCGAAGACGAGGAGGAGCTCCGCTCGAGGCTCTCGCTCCGGGAGGGCGAGCCTTTTCGAGTGCAGTCCTTCGCGCAGGATCGCTCGGCGGTCGCCGCGTTCTATCGAGAGCGCGGATTCGTCGAAGTCGAAGTGCAAGCGGCGGTCGAGGAGCGGGAGGAGACCGCCGAGCTCGGCGTTCGCTTCACGGTGAGACCCGGGCCGCGGGTCCTGGTGGCTGAGGTCGAGGTCATCGGAAACGACCAGACGCGCGAGAGCGTCATCCGGCGAGAGGTCAAGCTTCTGCCCGGAGCCCCGCTGAGCGCCTCGGCCTTGAGACAGACCGAGAGGGGTCTCTACGAGCTCGGCATCTTCCAGTCGGCGGAGGTCGTCGTCGAGGAGCCGCGGGAGCCCGCCGAGGACATGGAATCCTCGAGCCGCGCCGTCCGCATCGCGGTCGTCGAGACCCAGGATTTCGAGCTCGACTACGGCGGACGCGCCTCGACCGGCGGTTTCTTCGAGGTGCTGACCGAGCTCCGGGCGCCGAACCTCTTCGGGCGCGCCCAGCACGCGAGCGTTAGGGCGCTCGTCGGGAGCAAGAGGAAGATCTTTCGCTTCTCGTACCACAGCCCCTACCTCTCCCGGTACCGGCTGGACACCGATTTCTTCGTCGAGAGAAACATCGAGCACGAGGGGATAGAGCCCTTCGACTTCACCGACCGAATCTGGACCTTCACCGGGCAGCAGACGCGCCCCCTCACCGAGAAGATCAACGCGCAGTGGAGCTACACCTTCCGCCGGCTCGTCACGCAACTCGGGGAGGAGTTCGAAGGATTCTCCAGAAAACGCAGCCTCGTCACCGGCTCCCTCATCGGAGACCATCGGGACAACCTGCTCCGCCCGAGGCGCGGGAGCTTCTGGCTTCTCACCGCTCAGCTCGCCCCCGAGTTCCTGGGGTCCGACCTCAGGTACACGAAGATCTTAGGGCAGCTCTTCACGTTCGTTCCTCTGAGCGAGGGCGTCGTTTGGGCTTCCGGCTATCGCGCCGGCGCCGCCAACAGCTTCGGCCAGAGACTCGATAAAGACGACGGTTTCCGCGCCGGCGGACCCAACTCGGTCCGTGGGTTCGAGCAGGACTCCCTCGGTCCCGTCGATATCGTGGAGAAAGGCGGCGGCGGGCTCGTGGTCTTCAACCAGGAAATTCGGTTTCCGCTCTGGTTGCGGCTTCGCGGCGTCGGGTTCTACGATGCCGGAAACGCGTTCGAGACCGCGTCCGACATCCGGTTGTCCGAGCTGAGGCAGAGCGTCGGCGCCGGGCTCCGGTTCGAGCTTCCCTTCGGTCTCATCCGCCTGGACTGGGCCGCCGTCGTGAACCCGAGGCCGGGCGAGAAGCCCTGGCGCCTGCTCTTCAGCCTGGGCGATGCGTTTTAGTTTAATGCTAGGGAAGCGGAAAGGCGACCCCATAGATGATCCCCGCCTCCGAGCCCACCAAGATCATGCCGTTCGCCACATCGAAGGACGGGGCGCCCACCCCGGACAGCCCGTCCCCCAGCTGGACGAATCCCACGACCGAGCCGGTCGTCGCGTTCAATTGGTAGAGACGGCCATTGTCCGACCCTACGAGAACGGCATTCGTCCCGGGGACGACAAGCGGTGTCGAGGGCTTTCCCATGCCGATCGCGAGGGTGTCCCAATTCTTCGTGACGCTCCCTCCGTTATCGCGAAGTGACCAGAGCAGCGTTTCCGTGGAAAGGAGCAAATTGTTGGTCCCAAACTGGGGGAAAATGAATCCCTTGAGCCCCATGTCCATGGTGTCGTACGGTCCCAACCATTTCGGAGCGCCGGTCTCCGCAAGGAAAGCGTAGACCTTCCCTTGAACCGTGCCCACGTAGACCGTGCCGCCGTGGAGTATCGGCGTGGCGTCGATGTTCTCCGGCGTCGTCGCCGACCACAAGCGCGTCGGTAGCCCGCCGAATTCCACCGACCAGAGCGTATCCTGGCTTTCCGTTATAGTGGCGTGCTTCCGGGAGGCGAAATAGACCCGCGGCTTCGTCGGATCGGGTGACGGTCCCGTCGTGTGATAATCGACGGCAGCGCCACCGTTGATGGGGCCGATGTTCTGACTCGTGCCCCCCTGAAGCACGCTGTTCGTGAAGCTCCAAACGAGCGTGCCGAAGTCCCTGTCCAGAGCTCTGAACTGGTTCGCAGCCGTGCCTCCGTCCCTGGTGCCGAAGAGGACCAGATCGGTTCCCGCCGGATGAAAGCCGCTGAAATGACCTGCCGGAGCTCCGGTAACCGAGCCGCCGGCCGGCTGGTTCCACAATTCCGACCCCACCTCAGCGTCGATGGCGTACACCGTGCCGTCCTGCGAGGTGACGAAGGCAGCGGCGGGGGCCGTTTGCACAGCGTAGGGGTAGATCGGCGGCCGTATCTGAGAAGCGCCGCTCAATCGATAGGGTTTCCAGGCCGCCGGCCAATCCCCTCCCAAAGGGCCCCCGTTCATCCGGTGAAGAATGTTGTCGTTCGACACCTGGTAGACCGTCGACAGCGCCGGCCCCTCGATTCGAATGCCGGGTGCGGCCATGGAGGTCGCACCCATGCTATAGGCCCATTTGACCTGGGTGGCCGTCGCGTCGAAGGGCCGTGCCTTGACCGTCAGTCCCGTGGAGAAGTTCGTATCGTTTCCGTTCGCGTCGACGAACGCCACGTAGCAGTACGTCTTGTCGTGAGTAAGTCCCGGATCGACGGTGAAGTCTTTCGCGCCCCAGCCCACGGTGCCGTCGTTGTACACGAGAGTGGCGGCGCCGTCGTTGGGCCCGGACGGACAGGGCGCAGGCTCTTCCGTGCGCAGGACCTTCGTGCTGAAGAAGAAACCCGTTTGAGGGTTGACCCACTCGAGCTTTACGTCGCCCACCACGGCGTCTCCCGTCGCCCGGGCGGTGAAGAACTGAACCGGGTTCAGAACGTCGAGGGTGATGGTCTTGTCATCGAGGTCCTCCGGACCTATCGAGGCGGAGTTGATCTCGAGCTCCAAGCTTCCGCCCCCCGGGACGGTCAAGCTCGCGAACTGATACCCGGTGATTACGAAGTACTCGCCGCCGACAAAGTTAGAAACGACCTCGATACGCAAGGTATCGTCCGGACGGTTCGTCGCCTGGTAACTGATCGTGCCGAGGCGGCCGTTCAACCAGGCATTTCCGCTCAGAGTCGGTGTGACCGACGTATTCCACGTCAGGGAAAGAGACATGGGAATGACGACGTGAATGTCCCCAACGGTCGTGATCGAGGCCGGGGCGCCGTCGGTCACGAAGATCGGCACCCCGCTCGGCGAGCCTGGTCCGACCAGGAAGACCTGGTCGGCGTCAGACGCGAGGGTGGCCGCGGAGCCGGCGAGGATCTCGGCGGTCTTGTCGTCCGATGCGTCCGCGGTCGCGTCGTCGTTCACGTCCAGCTCGAGACTCTGAGCCGGGGAGGTCGCGAGGAAGTTGAAGAACTTCAACCCATCGACGGTGACGCTCGCGCCCAGGAAATCGGAGAGAACGTCGAGGACCAACGTTTTTCCGCCGTCCTCGTAGGTCACCGTCGGGTCGACGTTGCCCGGGCCAATCGGGGTCACGGTGGTCACCGAGTCGTCCCAACGCATATGGAGACTCGCCGGGATGCGGATGCGGATGTCGTTGGCGGCGGTGATGCTCGGTGAGTTGCCGTCGGTGAGCGTGATGGGCTCCGCGGCCGTCGGCAGGTCTCCCACCGTAAACGTCTGGCTCGCACCGGACGAGATCTCAACCGTCACCGTGGCCACGTCCAACTCGTCGGCACCGATGTCCCAGCTCGCGCCCGCCGGCCTGGGCTCGAGATCGATATCACCGCTGAGCCCGCCGGACAAATCGGTGCCCGCATCGATCGCGTCGGCCAAGGGGATCAGATGGAGATCCTCGAAGCCAGGGAATAGTGAAACGAACTGGTTGGACGAGACCCGGTTCGGCAAGGAGCCTGCGCCAGAGGCGGTCGCGTCCGAAGATATGTTGAACGACTGCACACCGGCCGGTATATCGAAGTCCTCGGAACCGTTGCCCATGGAAATCGTATTGACGGCCGAGACTGCGCTTCCCAGTCCGTCATTGACGCCGTCCAGACCGTTTCCGTAAACCGTACAGTTTTGAACCGTAAGGGTATCCGGCGGATCGTCCGCTTGAATTCCGTTGTCGTCGTTCTTGTAGACGATGGAGTTCCGGACGGTGGCCTCTTTGGGAATACCGGTGCCCGAGAGCCCGATGCCGTCTTTATTGTCGTGAACGAGCAGATGGCTCAGCCGCACACCCGTTGCGTCGACCACTCTTGCCCCGGTCCCGCCCGATACGTCGCGCGTGCCTTTGACCTCGAGCCATTCCACGACGCTGAAATCGTCCGCGACTCGGATCTCGCTGTTGAGAGTGTTTCCGCCGTCGACCACGACGCCGCTTCCGGCAACCCCGTTATGCCGCTGGCCTTCAGCGACCGTCAACGTCATGTAATGATCCGCGTCCGTCGTGGATCCGTCGATGGCGACACCGACGGCGAACGGGCCATCGTTGTAGGCGACGCCGACCTCGCGCCTCCCTTCGCCCACCAAGTTCCCCTCGCGGTCGCTCTCCCAACTCTGGAGCGTGTTATAGGCCCTTCGGATCGAGTAGGTCTCGCTGACGTGATTCATCGCCGCGGGTGTCTCCACCGTAACCCGCGTCGCGGATTCTCGCCTGAGGATATAGAGGATTTCCTGGTTGGGCCCACCGGGATCGAGCGTCAGCTTGTCGCCCGTGCCCACGTTCGGTGGCAAGCTGGCTCCGCTGAAGTCGGTCACCGAGCCTCCCAAGGCAACGGTCGCCGAACCCACCGAGTAGAGGACTCCGGGGTCGATGCCGATGGATCGATAGTGGGCTTCCGGACCAAACTCCACCACGAACCAACCCACGTCCGCCGTCGCTCCGGTGAAGCCGCGAGAGAGGAGCAAGTTCGTCTCGCTGGTGAGCGCCAGCGTGAACCATCCCACCCCGGCGACGTCGTCGAGGTTGTAGGGCGATCGGCCACCGCGCGCATAGTGCCCTCCCGCAGCGATGGAGAAGGCGGGGTTGACCGCTGGACTCAGGGTCACGTTCCGCACGTTCTCGGCGGAGAGGAAACCTTGCGAGGCGTGGCGCACCGTGGTGGCATCGTTGAACTCGACCAGGTACCACGTCAGTTCCGCTCCGACTCCAGAGTTGTTGCGGTCGAAGGTCAGGGTCGTCGGGCTCGCGATCACACCGCGGACGAGTTTCTGGCCGATGTTGGCGGGGGTGCCGCCACTTGTGAGTTTGTGCGAATTGATGAGCCAGGATTTGGTCATGTTGACGGAAGCCACGGGGACGGTTTTGGAGGGGTCCGCCGCGGCAAACGACACGGATCCCGTTTGCACGAAGGCATCTTGGTACTCGACCACCTGCCATTCCGCGACTGCGAGGACGGCGACGCTACCCGCGGAGATCTCCAGGTTCGTGTTCGCGGTCAGCCTTGCCCGAACGAAATCATCGCTCCCAAAGTCCACTCCCGTCGTGCGCACCGTGATGAGAGGGAAGCTCTTGGTAAGGTTCACGGTTCCGATGGGAACGTTTACCGTGGTCGCCGAGAGGGCAACGCTTCCGCGTTGAACCGAGACGCCTCCGGCGAACTCAACGACATGCCAGTTGATGGTGACCACACCTGAGGAGCCGCTTCTTTCGAAGCTCAGGGTTTTGCGACCGGTGAGTTGACCTGAAACATTGCCGTTTTGCGGTTGGTTCGAGCTCTCGCTCAAGCCAAAAACGAGGAAGGCCTTTCCGGGATCGACCTCCGCAGGGAGCGTCACGATCCGGGATGTCGCCCCGGCGTTCAGGAGGGTCGTGCCGGTCTGCGTCGATTTGACTGGCGCCGCCTGAGCGGCCGTTGCGAGAAAAAGCGATGAAGCGAGAAGCCAGGAACAAGGCGCGCGAAGCCTTGTCCTGGGCATCCGAGGCAAACTGTGGTCTCGCGGCGGGTGATGAATGATGTCCTCCGTCAGATGGCCATTCGACCGGGCGGGGTCCGAGGGGCGGCCGGTATCGGTGGTGCAAGGGCCGTGCCTTTGTGCTCCCCAGCGGGGCGACGAGCATGTTCTTACATCTCATGTGGTTGGAGGGCGTCGAGCCCGGGTACGACCGCCAGGATCGCGGTGAAACCCCTACGTTGCCGTAGAGGGTGACCCTTCGGTCCGGGCCGACTGAGGGGGTAGCGACGACAAGGGGATGACGGGAGGAGCTACCCGCTTTCTTTCTTCAAGAAGGTCGCTAGAAGCTTTTTGGCCAGGGCATACACGTCTTCCTCCGCGCCGGGCGCCCGCGCGGCAACGAGGAGGACGGACACGAGCTTCCGGCGAGGATCCACGCGATAAAGCACGCGGAACCGATCGCGTGCTGCCCGGAGGCTGTAAACGCCCTCCAGCGGAGCCCTCAGGAGCTTTCCTTTCCTGTCGGGGCTTTGGTTCAAGCCGTCGATGGTCTTTGCGATCTCCCGCAGGAGTTTTCTTCCCTTGATGGCTTTGAGTGACCGATAGCCGGTAGGAGAAATTTCGATCCTGTAAGGAGGAAGGGCCACGGTCTCTCCCTCACGTTGTCATGGGGGCAACCGCAGCCTTCTCTTCGCTTCGCTCCATGAAATGCCTTTACCCTTTTCAATCTCCTGGAGCGCTCGACGGAGCTTGAAAAGGGTAGGCTCGTCCGCCACGATCTCGAGGGTTTCGACTAATGCGTCATAGACCTCGGCGGACATCAGGGTCATGACTTTCTTGCCCCGCTTGACCACTTCCACGATCTCATCCGGACTTCGTTCCATTTCCTCGGCGACCCGAAGGAGCTGATTCCGCGCCTGAGTGACGGTCATCGTTTTCATTTCGTCCTCTGCACACTTTAGTGTACACCACAATGTCCACTCAGTCCCATGGGGCCCTCCCACCGATGCCCTCCGTTCGATGGAAATGCTGGCGCCTCAACGTCGCGCCGGGCCCAGGTCGCAGGCAGCGGTCAGGGTACGGGTGCGATGCGCACCGTGTCCCACTCGGCGGAAAGGCCCGCACCGGAAGACCCCAGCTTGAAACCCAGACTGAGCCGGTTGGCGCTGCCGCTTTGGAACGTCACCGAGTACTGCGTCCAGATGTTGCCGTTCCCATTGCTGGTGCCGGGAGCCCCCGATGCGGAAAACTTCCGCACCATCGTCCAGCTACTCGAGTTCACGTCGAAGTCCGAAGACGTCTGTTGGCCCAGGCGAAACGCGACTTCCGCCCAGTAGCTCGAGGGGAGAGCCAGGCATTTCGCGAACACCGATAGCGTGTAGCTCGTCTGCGGCTGGATGTCGTAGACGATGACTTTGGAGGAAGATCCCCCCGCGCTCCGCTCCGCCCGCAAGGCGCTTCCTGGGCTCCCGCCGGTTACCAGGCGAAAGAGAGCGGCGCCGCCCCAGCTCGCATCATGAGAAGACGACCATACGGGCATCGACTCGAAGTCCTCGGCGATGACCACTCCCCCACCGGCGGCATCGACGGTCAAGGTCACGCGAACGGTCTGCGGGTGATTGGCGGCGCCCGGGGCCGAGACGCTCACCGCGGCCTGGTAGGTGCCGGCGGCGAGAGCGGCCGTGTCGTACGTAACGGCAATGGTGTCGGCCTCACCCGCGCTCGTTCCTGATTCGGGGCTCACCGACAGGAACGTTGCGTCGTCGCTCACGGTGTACTGCAGAATACCGCCCCCCGAGTTGTGGATCGTGAACGAATCGCTCACCGCATTCCCGCCCTGGGTCGTTCGCGGGCTCGAGCTCGATTTCGAAAGCGAGATCACGGCCGGGAGGGCCGCGAGGGCGAAGTCGATCCTCGTCGTGAGGTTTTCCGCGACCGTTTGATCGGGAACCGTCTGAGGCTCGTACCCGGGCTTCGACGCGGTGACGCTGTACACTCCGACGGGAACGCCTGGCATTCGGAACGCGCCGTCGACCGCCGTCGTGGTGGCCACGTCGCCCGGTCGGCGGGTTACGGTTGCGCCCGCGAGAGCGGTGCCACGGCTGTCGGTGACCGTGCCCTCCATAGCGCCCGTCCTCGCGTTGATCTCACGCGTCAGTCCGTAAATCGCTCCGTAGAAATCGACGCTCCCCGAGGAGCTGCTGTTGCCCTGCGCATAGGGGTTCTGGTTCGACGCATAGGTGTAGATCGCTTGCCCGTCGGCACGCTGGAAACGGAGCCAGTATCGCGTGTTCGGCTGCACCGCCGGCTCCTGGCCGTCGGGCCACTCCCAGCCCGTCATCTGGTCTCCGGCCGCCTCGGGATTCGTCGCGAACGTCGCGGCGCCCACCTGAGGGCCGCCCGGTCCGCCCTCGTGGAGGGTGTACTTCATCGTGAGGCCGTCCCCGTGGACGTGAGAGGAAGCGAACTTGATGTAGGCGGTCTCCGGTCCGGTCACGAAAGACTGCCAGTGTTCCACGGCGTGAAGATTGGGGCAGGTCTCGTCGCAGCCGCCGTTTCTATCGGTCACGTGGTAGAGCGTCTCGAGGGTCTTCCCGAGGAACGTCACGCTGAAGTCGGCGACGGTCGTTTGACCCTCCCCGACGACGATCGTCTGGCTCGCGGGAAGATAGCTCGCCTTCTGAAACGAAAGCTCGTACGTCCCGGTGGGAACGTCGTGGATCTCATAGATGCCGTCGAAAAGCGTGAGGTGCCCGAACTCGTAGCCGTTGGTGGCGAGAGTCGCGTAGGGGACGGGTGCCCCCGTGCCGCTTCGCGTGACGCGGCCGCGGATGTTTCCGACCGGACCTCGATAGGGGCTGAGCTCGGCCGGAGCGAGGCCGCCGCCCGCCTGGACCCTTCGTCTTTCCTCTCTCAGAGCAGCGTACACGGGATAGGGGTTCGCCGGCTCGAGAACACCGAAGGGTTCTTCGTTGTCCTGGGACGTCCAGGATTTGACGAATTCGAAGGCGGGCCACTTGACGTTGTTCAGCAAGAAGGGGTGAACCGCAAGGATCTCAGGCCACTGATACCAGCGGCGAAAAAAAGCGTCTACGGTGAAAGGCACCCTCGCCTCTTGCGTGAGCTTGGGCCAGCCGATCGTGGAGTGGCCGACGAAGTGGCCGTAGTTGGTTTCGGTGATCATGACCGGGAAACCGCGCCGCCCGGGCACCCCACGATGGGTGCGGGCGGTCTCGTCCAGATCCTGGATGTAGCTGTCGATGGTCTTCAGCGAGTTGGCCGGAAGATCGCCGTCGTGGATGTTGTACCAGGGCGGGGTCATGTCCGGATAGGGATGCGTTGCCCAGACGTCGAAAGAGAACTTCGCCTGAGGGTTGTGATTGAAAGCGCCGTCCCAGCCGTCGTTTTGTCCGGGCGTCATCACCCGCAGGGTCCCCAACAGATCCAGGTTCGGATGCGCGGCGGCATACTCCCGCTCCACCTTCCGGATGCCGGCGTAGGCGGCGACGAGGTAGTCCGCATACACCGTCATCGGCACGAAGTCCCGCGAGTCGCCGGGCTCGTTCCAGAGCTGGAGGTAGACGTACCGGTTCGCGTACTCCGGGTGGGCTACTTTCCACGCGAGAATCTGCGCCGCCACGTTGACGCTGTATCCCGCGCTCGGAGCGCAGCCGGGCGTCCCCTGACAATGCTGCACGCGCACGCAGGGAACGAGACCGCGCCTCATCGCCTCTTCGATCCAGTGGTCGGGCGCTCCGGGCGCGAAGTCCGTGACCCAGTCCATGATGAAGCCGCTCCCCACGAGGCTCTTCGTCCAGTCCATTCCCGTTTGGAAGGGCGTAACCCCGCCTCCCTTGAGGTTGTGCATCCCGAGAAAGTTGCGACGAGCTCCTCGCGGTTGCGCTCCGGCCGGCGCCGCGAAGATAGCGATCACCAGGGCGACACCGACGAGACCATGAATGAGGCGCGCGGGTTTTCTCACGGCGAATCCTTTCCCTCGGCAACCGGATGCCATCGGCTTCGGGCTGCCATGCGTGCGAGTGAGATCCGAAACCGATTCGCCCTCGACTTCACCGTGCCGGTCGCAATCCCGAGCTTGCGGCCGACCGTCTGGTAGTCGAGTCGATCTCGGTAGATCAAGTCATACAGGCGCCGGTGGGTCTCGGGAAGACTCCGTATGAGGCGTGCCGCGATCTGAAGCCTCTCCGCCGCCAGGAGATCCTGCTCCGGTCCCGGCGAAGGGTCCGGGAGTTCCGGTGGAATCACGTCCATCCGCCTCTCGCGATGTTGGGCGCGGGCGAACTCGATACAGGTGTACTGGGTCACCGTCTGGACGTAAGTCTTGAAGGTGCACTCGCCCCGAAACGAGTTGCGGTTCAGGTTGTTCAGCAGACGGCGGTGGACGTCCTGGATGATGTCGGCCCTGTCCTCACCGAGATGCCGGCTACGCCTTCCGACGACGGCGGCGATCCACGAATGCACGAGACCCACCGCCACCCCTTCGCCGAGATAGTAGGCCCCGCACAACCGTGCTTCCGAATTCGTCGGACCGAGCGTTGCCTTTTCCATGAGAGCGCCGGAGGAATGCTTGTCGATTCGGCTGGCCGGGGAGTAGCCTCAGGAGTCATCTTTTGAGCGTGACTCTGTCACGCGGACTTGTGGGGAATTCGACACGATCATTTTGATCGGCCGTCCGATCGAGGGGGAGCTGAAACGTCGCCTTCAGTCCGCCGTCGGCCTGGTTCTCCAACACAAGATCGCCATCCCAGAGCCTCGCCGCGGCAAGCGCAATCGCGAGTCCCATTCCGGTGCCATCCTTCTTGGTGGTGGTGAAGGGCTCCGTCGCCCGCTGCAGAAACCCTTCGCTCATTCCCGGGCCGTCGTCGGAGATCGCGATCTCGATATGGTCCGCCGTCGTCACGACTTCGACGTCCACGACGCTCGTTGCCGCCGAGATCGCGTTCTCGAGGACGTTGAAGACTCCCTGAGCCAGCCTTTGGACCTCACGGGGACCTCGGGCCGGCGAGAGCTTCCGATCTCCTTCGACTCCCACCGTCACTCCGCGCCTCGCCGCTTTCCCCTGAAGGACTTCCGTCTCTCTTTTCACCAGGTCCATGAAGGACGCGGGGATGCTCGCTCGACCGGCAGGCATCGGTGTGGCGCCGAGGAGGTCGCCGGCCAACATCTCGCGCAGAGATCTCGCAACCGCTTCCAGTCGATCGAGCTCCTGGCGAATCTTCGATCCATCGATTCGCCCCCCACCGTCGAGCGCGTCCCGGATCATATGAACGGTGATTCCGATGAGCCCCAGTTGATGACGCGTCTGATGAGCGATTCGATTCGTGACCTCCCCCAGGGCCGCGAGCCTGTGACTCACCTCCAGGTCGTGGAAAAGCAGTCGAAGCTGTCGCCGGCGATGCAACAACAAGCTGTGCAGAACGACGAAGAGACCGAACCAGATGAGCCCCACGAGAAAGGGAACGACTCCGTAAGACAGGTAGAGGAAGTGCGCGAGGAGCTGGAGCGGGGTGCCGATGACGAGGATGAGGCTGTAAAGAGGAGCGTCTCTGGGGAGGCCCATCGTGTCCCATCCCTGCTCGAACGAGGAGTCCTTCCCCGGCCCCAGCAGGCGGTAATAGCTCTCCGAGGCAACAGCGATCAGAAGCGACGTGAGGAAGGTGACGGAGAGGAACACCAGCACGTCACGAGTCGTCGCGAGCGGCACCGGATAAGAGCCTCCGGTCAATTTCGAGTAATAGAAGTGAGCGGCGACGATGGCAAGCGACAAGAACGAGGCGTCGAGAAGCACCGAGAAAGCCTCTTCCCGGTGGCTCTCGGGGCGCCGGAAAAGGATTCGCCCCGCGGAAACGTCGGTGTCGACGTGCTGCAGCCGGAAGGGGCAGAGCGCGGCGAGGACAGCCGTCGCCAAGAGTAGCCAGAGAGAATCGAGTCCCAGGATGAGGAAGCCCGCGAGAGCCGTCGAGTTCCGAAGGTGGAAGCTTCTTCGTCGTGACGACGGACGAAGGGGGAAGATGCCCCCGAGCAGCAGAAAGAAACCGAGCCCGGCATCCAATAACGGCAGCGACGGCAGTGTCAGCACTTCCCCCAACCCCCAAACGGTGCTTTACTTCCGGATCAAGCGCGCATACGATACCTCGTCCACAAGTGAACCAGCTTCGCCCGGTCCGAGACTTCCAGAGCCTGGAGGATTCTGGTCACGTGGTTCTTCGCCGTGCCATCGCTCACGTAGAGGAGACCCGCGATCTCCCGGGCCGACTTTCCTTCGGTAAGGAGTGTGAGCACCTGGCGCTGGCGCGCGGTGAGGGTCTCGAACCGTCGGCGAAAGTCCGCTTCGTCCACCTCGCGCCGTAAAGACCGTGCAACCTCCGACGCCAGATCCACGGCGAGGACGGTCCTTCCGGCGGCAACGTCCCGAATGCAGTGGAACAGTTCAACGGGGCTCGCGTCCTTGAGTACGTAACCCATGGCGCCGAGCTCCATCGCTCTCTTGACGCGACCGGGATCGGCGAACGCCGAGAGGATCAGGACTCGGCTGATTCGCGCGAGCGCGGGGAGGGCCGAAAGCCCGCTGGAATCTCGAAGCTCCAGATCGAGCAGGACCACGTCCACGAACTCGTGCTCGAGCTTGGCCATGAGCTCCGACACCGTGCCCGCGTCCACCCAAACCTCGAGGTCCGGCTGGGTGGCCAGGACCGACGCGATGCCGGCGCGAAAGACCGGGTGATCGTCGCAGATGGCGATTCGAATCGGCGGCATAGAGAGCGCGATTATAAGTCCCCTTACCTTACGGTCGCACCTCCTCGAGCTTCACCTCGTCGACGAAGACTCGGAACCCACCGGCGTCGGGATCGGGCGAAGCTCGAAACCAGATCGAGAGCTGAGGCCCGCTCGCCGAGACTTTGAGCTCGTGGGCGTACCAGATGTCGGTCTCGCGCTCCTCGGCGGTGATGAGCTCGGGGCTCCAGACGATGCTGCTGGCGCCGGAATCCGACGTCTGCCCCGTGAGGTCGTAGCCCACCCAGAACGACGGCCGGCTTCGAGGAAGTCGCGTCTCGTATTTCATGGCGCTCGCGAGCCGATACCGCACGGCGCGGACGGAAACCGGCTGCACCAACCCGCCTTCGAACTCGCCGCCGTCCGCACCGAACTGCTGAGAGAAGAGACCCGCTTTGGCGTCCGCGGGGTTGTCGAGGTTGTGATCGCCCGAGGCTTCGTAGATCACCGGCTCGTTCGCCGTCTCGCGGCCTGCGAACTCGGCGGAGCTCGAGCCGAAGAGGAAGATCGCCATTCCCACCGCCCAGTGATCCTTCCGAGAGTCCTTCTCGAAGGCGATGAGGTCGTCCCGGATTTCCCAGGCTGCCCGCGGCTTCACCCCCGGAGGGACGTTCACCTTCCACTGTTTGAACGTGTTCACCTCGGTATAAATCACGGGAGGCATTCGGAGCCCTCGCTCGCGGTACATCTGGGCATAGAAGCGCCATCGGTTCGCGAACCAGGGGCTCTGAGGCCCGATCAGAAGCTGGTCCTGGTTGCCTCCGTAGGCGTGATAGCCCGCGTAGTCGGCGGTCAGAAGGAGGTCGACGACCTCCGGAAGCAACATCGTTTCCATGTCACCCGGGTTCCCGACGGCGAGGTTCAGGACGACGGATTTCTTGCCCAGCTCCTGAATCCGGTCGCTGAAAGCCTTCTCGAAGCGGGCCACGCGTCGCGCCTCCTCGATTCCATTGATATAGGGCTCGTTCAGCCCCTGCCAGGCGTCAATCTCGAAACGCGACGTCCGGATGCAGTCTTCCGCGTGTTTTCGACCGTAGAGCTCCGGGTTACTCAGGTACTGCGACGCGAGGTGGTCGACAAAGAGCCGCCCCACCAGGATCGCATCGGGAAACGTGCGCCGGAACTCGGCGGCCATGCCGAGGGCGTTGCCTTCGAGGAGGATGACCTTCGGGTTGAGGCGCTTCACCGAGCTCAGCACCTGGCTTCCGCTCGCGTAGGAGCCGGAGCCGATGCGGCCGAGTCGCGACGAGGCCTTCCAGTATCCCGGGCCCCTCGTATGCCAGGAGAGCCATGAAGTCCCGAGGCCATTCGAGAAGCCGCTCTCGAAGCCCGGGTTGGCGATGAGGTTTGCACCCGTCCCTGGCGAGCCGTCCGTCACCGAGATCGGGAGCTCAGCCGTAGACGTCCCGCCCTTGCCGTCGCTCACGGTGAGAGTGGCGACGAAGCTCCCCGTACTCTCGTAGGTGTGCACCGCCGTCACTCCCGACCCGTGAGCCCCATCCCCCCAGCTCCAAGCAAAGCTCAGCGCGTCAGAATCCGGGTCCGATGATGCGCGGGCATCGAAGGCGACCGAAAGAGGAGCCGCGCCCGAGAGCGGATCTCCCGACGCTCTCGCGAACGGCGGGCGGTTTGCGATTCTGGCAACGAGCTTCAACGCCGCATAAGCGCCTCCGCCGTTCTCGTAGTAGTCCACCCTCACGTCGTGCGGGCCGGAGGCAAGGAATCTCGTGGCGCTCGCGCTCGTCGGCGCCTGATCGATCCAGCGGTCGATGAGGAGCTGTCCGTCCACCCAGAGCCGCACGCCGTCATCGGTCGTGGTGATGAGCTCGTAATCCCCGGGAGTATCGACAATCAGTCTTCGAAGGAAGCGCACCCCGAAGTTGTCCACCCCGGCGCAGGCGCTCGCTCTCCCCGAGCCCCAGTTGAAGAGGAAGTCTCCGCTTCCCACGGCGTCGTAGCGCAGCTCGACGGGATTTCCCGAGAGCGCCTTGTTGTTGAAGACCTCGAGCCGGTAGCGGTCCGCCGGGATCTCGAGAGGGCTCGTCGGGCTTGTTGTACAGGCTCCGCTCGGAACGACGATGCTCCACGTCTGACTCTCGCCAAACCACTCCACTCCATCCTGCACCATCCGCACGGCGAGGGTCGCGGGACCCGACGCCGGGAGCTGGATTTGGAACGCGAAGTCGGAGGTTTCGTTGGGAGCGACGTCGCGGCAGAGGAAGACCCGGCCGTCCTGGACTCCGTTCATGTAGCCGCCGCAGGAAAATCCGCTCCATCTCACCTGGTTCGAAGGACCCGCACCCAGACGATGAGCGCTCCCCGCGCTCCACGTCGTTCCGCCGGTATTGACCACCTGCACCCTGACGGCGACGAGGGAATTCGCGCTCGCCGACGCGGGTACGCTGCTCCCCGACTCGGCGACGGTCGCGCTGTTCCCGCCGACCGGAGGAGGGATCGTTCCCAGGGCGGAGCAGATATCGGCCTGGGCCACGCTCGAGCAGGAGCGAGGGTTGCGATCGTCGCGCACCTGAATCGGAGAAGCGACGCTGTTGTTGAACCCGACCCAACCTCGGCCTCGAGCGAAGTAATACCGCTCCCCTGAGCCGGGACCTCCGGTGATGCGGAGCTCGATGACGTCGTCGAACCCATTCCAACTCTGGAGTCTCGTCGCCGTCGTCCACCGCCTGACGTTTCCGGAGTCGAAGTTCGTTCCACAAGCGGCGCAGGAAGAGAGCCTCCTGCCTTCGATCCCGATGTCCGTGAAGAAAGAGTCCTGGGAACCAAAGGAGGGAAGGTTGAGATGGCGCTTCACCCACCGAGCGGGTCTCGAGCTATCGCTCGGATCGAAGTGGGACGAGTAGGCCCAGTCGGCGGCGTCCCCGCGCCAGCGTTTCCGGCAATTCGCGGGGTTTCCATTACCGGTTCCACAAACGGTATCGCACCACTCTGCGGGGTTCGCCGGGTTCTGCCAGGCCCAGGTGGTGTCGCTCCGGAGATAGAACCACTCGGAGTCCACGAACCACTCCTCGAATCCTGTGGAATCGGATCCCTTCATGATCAGGAACCGGCCCAGGTTTCCTTCCATGCCCAGGGGGATGGTGAACTTTCGCTGGTTGCCGAAGTCGTTGGCGAGGCTCCGCTGCGAGCAGGCATTTCCCGGCAGAAGGTAC